>Ga0114919_10000018_pt1 | contig 81408 bp, 76 predicted proteins | sample BlataG_FD_88682 | JGI IMG/M metagenome (GOLD analysis project Ga0114919, IMG submission 88682) | Deep subsurface microbial communities from Black Sea to uncover new lineages of life (NeLLi) - Black_00105 metaG | ecosystem: Environmental > Aquatic > Marine > Oceanic > Sediment | place: Atlantic... | reverse complement strand
CCGATTGACCCACCGATTGACCCACCGATTGACCCACCTATGCAGTACGCTTGAGCGTACCGGTTGTGAGAATGCTGGAAGCGACTCGGTCTTCCAGGTTGGGCCGGAAGATCGTCAGCAGTAAAAGTGGCAGATACCATGCCATGTAGAGGCCTCCTCCATGGGCATTCCAGAACTGGCAGCCCAGCATCATCGCTGCCGAACAACTCATCAGAGTGCCGAGATTCTTCTGCGAAGGCCAGATGGCAAAACTGCCGCCTAGCGCAACGAAAGTGGCAATCACCGGTAGTCGATAGACGGCATCCATATGTTGCCAGAAACCGGCTAGATTGGTCAGCTTGGGAGGAGCGATTCCGAGCATTTGTTGGACATCTGCCAGAAAAGCATCGTTGGAGGAATAAATGGCCAAGATTCCAATCGAAAGCAACAACGCGAGGGTGGTACCGCCACAAAACCGCAACACGCCTCGCTTCCAGTAAAAACTGATCCAAAGCGGCAGCAAAAAGAGAGGATAGTAAATCACGCCAATTGCAAGTCCCAGAAAAAACCCTGCAATAATCGGGCGCCGATAAGTGACGACCACCCATACCAAAAGCGCGGCGGGCAGAACGTGGGCAACGCGACCGGTCATTTCAGCAGTGTAGGGGAGCAGAAGGTAGAGGACGGCCGCTGCGATACCTGTTTTTATATTGTCAAAATGATGATAGCCGATGAGTACCATGCCGATAATCACAGCAAGATGCGACAAAATCGCAATCGATTTTGCAGCCGCAATCCGCCGAGGGTCGTACAGCGCGCGGTCCGCATCGCTCGATTGCCCATCGCCACCTGGAAAATATGTCTGGGTAATTATTTCTGGCAATATTGCCAAAATGGGGTTCCGAGGTCCGTAACGTTGGAGACCCGACGGCGGAGTGGCATCTGTGATGGCGGCGGATGGCTGAGGATCTATCTCTGGCGGAGTTTCTTCAACCGCGCTGGCAATTCCCGCCATTTCTGTCGGCAAGGGATCTAATTCTTTTGGATCGCTATTCGCGATATTGGCCATCAGAAAGATCAGCAGGGCAACACCGAGAAAAGTCATGCCTCCCACCGAAAGATTCGGTTCCAAAAGAGGCCGTCGGACCATAAGCGAATCCATCAGCATTCGAATCAGAAACAATCCCCCGATCGCAAAAAGCCAAATGTATCCAAATTGACCGATCGTGATCTGTGCGTCGGAAGGAATAGGAGATGCATTGCCGTAGGCAACAAGAACCAGTCCGGGTGCAAAAAGCAGGAGTCCCGCTAGATCGAGATTGCGCACACTCCAAATCCGACTGAACTTGAAGTAGATGCAGATCGTCAGCAGCGACGAGAGATACACCCAGTTCATCGGGTGAATCTTTTTATAATAAAATAAAATTTCCTGCATATCTGTCCAGCGGCTAGTGTCTTCGAGAGTATGATCGCGGTGGGGCTCGGCCGATACCCCTTACAGTAAGTTGCCGCAGGCGAAAAAAACGTCACGCGAAAAAGGAACGCTTGACGCAGGGCAGGTGAAAAGAGGGGGATTATAACAGTTTTCCAACCCACCGGGGCCCGGATCCTTGGCCGCCTTCGCCTATTCGAACCCCTTTTCTTCGCTCTGCAGCCTTTGCCGTGCCTGCTGTGCCCACGGACTTTCGGGTGCGAGACGGAGAAACCGCCACCAGTGTTCTTCCGCTTCGGCCGGATGGTTTTGTTCATCCAGAGAACGGGCAAGGTGCAGATGAACATCCGCGTAATCAGGGTGAAAGGCGAGAGCTCCATCCCAGGCCGCCATCGCAAGTTCCGTATCCCCAAGTTCGTAAAGCACGCAGCCGAGGTTGGCTCGGGCTTCAACAAAATCTTCGTCTAATTCTATCGCGGCATAATACCTCTCTCGAGCTGCTTCGGGGGCATCCATGCGATAGAGCAACTCGGCAAGTCGGAAATGAACTTCGAGGTCCGGTCCGTAGGCGGCCAGCGTCGTGCGGTATACCAGACAAGCCTCGCGCAGCTGGTTTTCATCTTCCAGTGTGGCAGCTGCCTGGAGCATTTCGGCAGGAGTCATTTCCGCCGCGGTCTGCTCGACCGCTTCAATACCGTTTTTAACGGACAATATGGGTTCTGCAATACGCTCATTGGCTTGATCGGCCGGAGGCGCGTCGAAATCGAATCGAAACTGCCCGATTGCATCAAGCAGCCCTTCGCCCTCACGGAGTAAAATATCTTTGCCCTCGACAATCACAGTAAGCTGTGCGATTCGACGTTTTACTCCCGGGCTGATTTTTTCTAGATCGGCAAGTTTTCGTTCCAACTGCGTAGGTGTAATTCCTTCGGCAAGTAACGAAACGAGTGTCCGTGCATTGACGACCTCTTGGAAATCGAAATAAGCGAGACGACGAATTTCAGTACGCGGCTGAATCAGACCTCGACGATGCCATCGCCGCACGGTCGCCGTGGGAACCTGTAGTAATTCAGCCAACATGGCAGGCGTGTAAAGATTGCGAATATCGGCATCATGTTCGCCAGCGACAAGGCCCAGACGCTGCCAAAGTTCTGTTTCGTCGACGACTTCAATTTCTTCATCGCGAATCGCACGAACGACGGCTTCGTTTTCGATGACATCGGCTGGAAGGCGGTCTGACTTGGGAAGTTCCGCCTCTCCAAGGACGATCACATTTGCCGATGCGTCAATCTTCTCGCTGACTTTCCCTCCCTGCTGACGAATCATCTGTTGTGCTGCGCGTTTACTCAAGCCGGCAAACTTGCCGATCAGCACATAACGATGACCGGCAACCGTTGGTGTATCGTGCACAATGGAGGAGTCTTGGGTTTCCATAGGCAAGAGGGTACCACGCCCTGGCAGGCGCCTACCAGTCGCCTCCACGTTGCAGCGGAGTGCGTTTTGACTGGTGGGGGTGGTGGAAAACCTGTAAGTGGTTGTTCATGAGCGAGGCTCCTTCCACGAACGTTTCAATCCGCCTCGGTTTTCGCCGCCTCGGTTTTCGCCGCCTCGGTTTCCGTTTGATTCTGTCGCAATATTTTTCGAATTTCCAAAAGCCGCCTGCCAAGTTCGACCTCAAATCCACGATCGACAGGTCGATAGTACTCCCGATCAACGCCTAAATAATCCTGGGAGGCAATCCCTCCCTCGCTATTGTGCGCATACTGGTACCCTTCGCCATGGCCTAACTGTGCAGCACCTTGATAGTGCTTGTCCTGCAGGTGTACCGGCACGGGGAGTACGCGTCCCTGCCGAATATCTTTCCGCGCCTCGCCAATCGCAACGGTGGCGGCATTACTTTTGGGTGCACACGCCAGATAAGTCACACACTGTGCGAGGTTAAGCTGACATTCCGGGAGGCCGACGAATTCGCAAGCCTGCATGGTGGAAATTGCAAGCATGAGAGCCTGAGGATCGGCATTCCCAACGTCCTCGCTCGCAAGAATCACTAAGCGACGTGTCAGAAAACGTATTTCCTCTCCTCCTTCAAGCATGCGAGCCAGCCAGTAGAGGGCGGCGTCGGGATCGCTCCCCCGAATACTTTTGATTAGTGCGCTTGCTGCATCGTAGTGTGTATCACCCGTAGGGTCGTACTCGATGGCTTTTCTCTGGACCGATTCCTCGGCAAGATTTTTTGTGAATTCCAAAGGATCTTCCTCGGAAGACAAAACGCCAATTTCTAAGGCACCCAGTGCACGACGGGCATCCCCATCGCTTGCTTCAGTAAGAAAGTGAAGCGCATCGGCATGAAGATTTATTTTCCTTTTGCCAAATCCCCGTTCCTCATCTTCCAGAGCAGCTTGAAGAAGTTGCTTAATCTCATCATTGCCGAGCGGGTGAAACTCAAAAATACGACTGCGACTGATCAGCGCACTATTGATTGCAAAGAAAGGATTTTGGGTCGTTGCGCCAACGAGGATAACGGTACCATTTTCGACATCGGGCAGCAGCACATCTTGCTGAGCGCGATTGAATCTGTGGATTTCGTCGAGAAAGAGCAGCGTGCGATTGCCAGTCGTGGCAACGCGATCTGCAGCCTCGGCAAGTAAACCGCGCACATCCTTCACCCCAGCGGTGACAGCACTGAGTTGGCGGAAGGTACTCCGGGTCGCCGAGGCTAAAAGATGAGCAAGCGTTGTTTTTCCGGTACCGGGCGGACCGTAAAACAGCACCGATCCCATCTGATCGCTCTTCAGCAGACGCCAAAGAAGTTTGTCTTTGCCCAGGAAGTGTGCTTGACCGACAAATTCTTCCAGTTGCCGCGGTCGCATGCGAGCTGCCAGCGGGGCCACGCGCTGGCGATTGCGGTCTTCCGCTGCTTCAAAAAGAGACATCGTTCCCACCTGTCGGTTTTGGAGAAACCCAAATGTACCGTGCAGGGGCAATTGAAGCAGGTCGGTCAAAAAGACTCAACCAGTTACGGAAAAAAAGGGCAAATTCCCCACCTTTGCTGGGGTCTCTTTGCTAGCGCACGCCTAACTTAAGCCTTCGAATAGCGGCGTCGAGAGATACCGTTCGCCGAGGCTGCACATGATCGTGACGATCCGCTTCCCGGAAAATTCGGGCCGCGCCGCAACTTGTGCCGCAGCACACATATTGGCACCGCTACTGATACCCGCCATGATTCCCTCCTCTTTGGCGAGGCGTTGTGCCCAGGCGAAGGCCTCTTCGTCATCCACCGTAATGACATCGTCGATGAGCGAGGTATCAAGGTTGTCGGGAATAAATCCTGCCCCGATTCCCTGGATCCGATGTTTGCCCGGTTGGCCACCACTGATGACTGGCGATGTTTTGGGTTCCACTGCAATTGCTTTGAAATCCGGATTCTTGCTTTTGAGAAAGCGGGCAGTTCCAGTAATCGTACCACCTGTGCCAACGCCTGCGACGATGGCGTCAATCTGTTCTCCCGAGTCTTCCCAGATTTCTGGTCCAGTGGTGGTTTCGTGGATTGCGGGGTTCGCGGGGTTACTGAACTGCTGGGGCATCCATCCGCTTCCCTCTTGAGCGACAAGTTCTTCCGCTTTTTCCATGGCACCAGGCATGCCGACGGCGGCCGGAGTGAGTACAAGATTTGCCCCCAGAGCTCTCAAAAGAGTTCTTCGCTCGACCGACATCGACTCGGGCATGACAAGTGTCAATCGATAGCCCTTCGCTGCGCAGACAAAAGCCAGGGCGATGCCTGTGTTGCCACTCGTCGGTTCGATAATGTGTGTATCCGGGCCTATCAAACCATCGCGCTCAGCGGCTTCGATCATTGCTACACCGATACGGTCCTTGACGCTGTTGAGCGGCTGGAAAAATTCACACTTCGCAAACACCGTTGCCGAATTGTCAGGCAACAAATGGTTAATGCGAATCATGGGAGTATTCCCGATGGCGGCCGCAGCATTCTCATAGGTTTTTCCGCGTGGCATCGTTTACACCTTTTTATGTTGAGTTTCCAGAAAGAGAGACGAGCTCATAGGACCGAACTTTTTGATCGTCGGCCCATTATCATACGTCTGAGGAAAACTCTGTCTAGGCGAACTTCCCGGCCGAAATCGGTAGGCTGAGCGGGAGACCTACGAAAAGGAGAAATAGCCGATTGGCCCGATGACCGACGACTTAGATCTTTTCTTCCAGTGCTGCTGCATTCCATTGCAGGGCATCGGCTGCCGCCGCTTCCCGCAATCTTTCGGGAAAATCAGGAAATGCAGCGAGGACCCGCGTCCAGTTCGGAATCGACTCACCCCCTGCGGGGTCTTCGCGGAAGGCCGTACCTGCCAGCACGATCTGGTCAGCAAGGCCCTCGATCGCCATCTCTTCTGCATGGCGATCAAACCGCAGTCCGTTGATCAGGGCATCGGCATGGTATTGCCGAATGGCATCCTGCGCAGCACGGAGATAGGCTGAGCGAAGGGAGACGAAATGCCCCTCCGAGAGAACCGTACCCCGACTGGCCAGCGTGCGAAATATCGAGGTCAAAATATCGGTTCCCATTCGCATGAGACCCTTTGAAGGATCTTCGAGCGAAAGGTCTTGGTGTTTGTGTTCGTATTCGGAGGTAATGTCGACCTGGCATACGCGCTTGGTCGAGGTATTGCGGAAGACTTCGGCAAGCGTACCCACTTCTAGTCCCCAATCGCTGGGGATTCGATTCGACCGGGCAAGTCCTGCCGAAACTGCGAATTCGCCAGAGAGTGGATAGCGAAAACTTGAGAGGTAAGTCAAAAACGGATCGGGTCCGAGAATCGTAATCAGGCTCCGCAGCAGTGGCCAAACGAGCAACCGTACGGTACGTCCATGCAGTCGATTCGTGCGTCGGGCATAAAACGCTTTGCAAAATTCAAAATCAAGACTGCGATGTGCCATGGGTAGGCATAGTCTGGCAAGCAGTTCACGACTGTAGGTCACGATATCGCAATCGTGCAGCATGTAGGCTTTGAGCGAGGGGTCTGCCATTAAATAGCCGAACGCGGTCCAGACACTTCGTCCTTTTCCCGGCACCGCGAGGTTGAAGCCGCTGGCAATCAATTCTTCGTAAAGATTTTGAAGCCGCTCCCCATCGGTCCACAGCACTTCCGCTTTCGCACCCAGCGGCGCTAATTTTTCCTTTGCCTCCTGGAAGTCGGCCACCTCAGGTGCAATCCCGAGGACGACAATCACATGTTCAATGTAATCGGCGCCGCACAACTCGCGAACGATATTTTCAAAAGGAGCCGCCCGCATATCGGATGCGGTTACAGGAAGAATCAAGCCGAGTCGATAATCGACAGTGGCCTCCCGCAGCATCGATTCCAAATGATCCTGACCGATCGAGCCAAGATCGTGGAGTGTCGTAATCGGTCCCTGTTGATGAAAGTCGGCCATGGCACTGCCTTTTTGGTGGAAGGAGTTGTGGGGACTGCTCTGTTCGCACAATGGATCGGCTGCCGTCAGGATACCCCAGACGACACGAGGCGAGAAGCGGTCAGGGGAGCTTTAGCCCTTCGAGTCGAAAAGGTATTCGCCGCGTGATGAATGTGGTGGGGATGGTATAAATCAGCGCATAGTCGTCAATTTTTTTGGGAGGCTTGAAGTGGAAGGCAAAACCAAAAACATTTTTGCCCTCTGCGGTCTGTTCGATTTGCAGGGGGGCGACTCGAGCTCCAGTTGCATCTTCCAGGTAGACGGCGTTGCGTTGCATCCAGCCGGTTCGATGCGATTCGAGCGCTTTTTCGGCATCTTCAAGTCGGACGCTGATTGCGATCACCCATTCTTCTTTGCCTGCGTGGACGCTTTGGAGCGTAACGACCGCTCGGGCCTTCTGGAGGCGTTGCACTCCGCCCTCGCTGAGATTTTCAAAGTGAAAGGTTTCCCTTTCACTCGGTAACAGACACTGCAATTCCCCACTCAAGGTTTGGATCCATTGGCTTTCGTCGCTGGAAAGCCCGAAGGGAAGAATAAATACAGGGGCAGTCCGGTCGATTGCAATTTCACTTTCCCCATTTCCTTTGCGGATGAACAAACGCCCTTTTTTGTCCACTGCGGTGACCGTATTGCGGAGCAGTACCAGATGGATCGGATTAAGACGTGGTTCCCAGAGTGTTTCGACGTGGACGGCCAGTCCATTCGCATCCACGTTGCGATAATCGCGCTCCGCACGGATTCGAATGGCTTCAAAACGAAACCCCCCCTCATAGTCGATCGGTCCAGCACTCAATCGACGTGTTGGATCACGTGCGATAAAGGCAATGCCCTGTAAAGGGCGACGACCCGTATCGATCGCATAGGGGTAGATTTCCATATGTGCTTCTCCGAGGACATGATCGAATGCCTCCCAGAAGGTAACATTTTTAACATCGACGCTGATTGGTATTTCCGTTTGCGGCTGTCTGCGAAGCGCCCGGTAATCCACGATTCGATTTCCGGAAAGTGATTCCAGCTGCGCAATGAGTGTCGAAAGCGGTTGCGCCAACGCCTGCAGACTCACGCGGCGACCCTCCACGCTTTCGCGTGCTTTTCGTTCTTCAAGCTGTCTGCGAATGCGGGTCAGTCGTCGATTGGCTTCGGCGGGTAAGCGGGCCTGGCCATCGGGAAGCACATCGAGTACTGCCGGCCCGAGGGCAAGCAGTTCCTTTTCTGCACGGTCACGGTCGGCCAAGCGGTCTGCAGCCAACTGACGCGTCAAAGACCGCACATTTGCCTGAAGGTCCTTGGTCTCGGTGGCTACCGTTGTGGCTACCGTTGCGGTAGCGACGAGGAGCAGGACCCATAAAAAAAAACGAGCTTGTTGCATAGTGTATTTCGTAATCATCAAGAGAATAAGAAGACATTACCTCTGAATTCCATTTTACGTCCCCTGCGAATGCCTCGCCAGGATCGATCATTCTCGACGGAAGAGAGGGGACTTTAGGGGTTTCTCTCTAGCGAGGATGTTTAAGACTCAGTAGGTATTCGACTAAATCGACCAGTTCCTCGGCCGTCAGCTGTTTTTCGATTCCGGCAGGCATCAGCGAGATTGGCAGTTTTCGTAAGCTCTCTATTTCGGAGGCGGGAAAGGAGCGAACGATTCCTTCGGCATTTTTGATCTCGATTTTCGCCTCGCTACGACTAAGCAGAATGCCCGTCTCTATTTTCCCGTCCAGGTTCACCAGTTCATGATTTTCATAATTGTGACTGATCGCTGCGCTCGGATCTAAAATGGAAGTATAGAGCACCTGTTTGGAAAGTTTACTACCGATTTCAGTAAGGTCGGGACCGACAAACTTCCCCTCCCCAGTCACCCGATGACACGTTGCGCACTGCGCTTTGGAAAAAAAGAGGGTACGTCCCGCCACAGGATCGCCACTGCGTTTCACTAATTCTTTTAGCGGGGGAAGCGGTTTGCCGCTTTTTGTTTTCGGCAGTGGCAGGTGCTGTGCGGCAATTCCGCGGTGCGCTGGATTCTGCGATACGTGTAATAGATTGGCTACCGTGAAGGAGAGTTGCGCTGGAAGTTTTTCCGCGGCGACCGTTTCGGCCAGAAACTGTTCACCCTGCGGTTGACGGGCAAGGGCGGTGGCGATCGCAGTCAGTGTCTCGGGCGATAACTCGGCCCCCAAGAGTGCCCGCGTCAGAAAAGTGTGGGCATCGGCATCGCCCACACTCCCAACCGCCCGGACCGCCGCCACGGATCGATCAATTTGTGGACTCAAAACCGCTTGTTCGATCTGGTTGCGCTTGCCGAACGTAACGAGTGTTTCTGCAGCCCATGTTCCCGGCGTGGTGCCAACGCGGGTGAGTGCAAGATCCAAAAGTTCATCGCTCCGATCCTGCAGTTCAAACTGCCGTACCAGTTGGAAGTAGCGGGTGGTGCCTAGATTGGACCGGAGATAGCGGTCGAGGCTTTGGAGCAGATCGGGACGACTCTGTAGATCGAAGTCGGGAAGCCGCAGGAGGGTTTCTGCAATCGAACGATCAGCCAGTGGAAATGCATCCCCGGCCGGTTCTGCGCTCGACTGCATCCCGGATAAAAGGACCGATAGACAGAAGAGGGCAACCCGTGTTCGGATTTTAGGAGACGGCAGCAAAAAACAGATACTCATTTTTGCAGAAGACTTTCAAGCGCCCGCTGTTTCATTTGAGGGTTTTGCGTATGGAAATCGAAAGCACGGAAGAAACGGAGATGTTCTTCAGGGGGGGATGTCTTGATCAACGCTGCTAAAAGCGGCAGGGCCGCATCGGCGCGGCTTCGCCAGATGATATCCCGTCCAGCGGGCAGTCGCCAATCGTCGCCAATCTTTTGGAGCCAAGCATCAAAAAAACGATTCCACTGGCCATCGGCCGCGATGCCGAGCGCCTCGAGATACCAGCGGTCTTTTCCATCGTGTACAAGGGCAAGTTCTGCCCAGAGATCGGCAGCCTCGGGGGCCGGATGCTGCCGCAGCGCCAAAAGGCACTCGCGGCGTACCTGCGGGCTGGGGTCTGTTATTTTTTCTCGAAGAATCGGCAGCATGGCGCGGCCATCCCGACGGGCGGCCCGGAGAGCCGTGATGCGGATATCTGGATTTTCATCTGCAAGCGCCTCTGCGAGGATTTCATCGCCGACTAGTGGAATGGATGTGAGCAGCCACAGGGCACGCGCGCGGTGCCGGGGATTTTTGCTTTGCCAGAGGGTTCGCAGCGCCGGTTCGGCTTCTTCGCCTAATTCTTGGAGACGACGGTAGGCCAGAAATCGAACTGCGTTGTTCGGATTCATCAGCGCGTCGGCTGCCCCCTCCGGCGTCCCCAAATCGAAGGGCGGTGCACGGTAGCTTTTTTTCGCTCCACGCGGTAGCAGGCGGAAAATCCGTCCGCTCGGAAGATCGGCTGCCTGATGCCCCCCCACTCCCGGATCGTGCCAATCGGCGACAAACAGCGAACCATCAGGAGCAACGGCAACATCGGCCGGGCGGAAAGACGCATCGCGATCACCACGAAGGAGGTCGATCATTTCAGCTTCGTATCCCGCCCCGCTGGGCGTTACCGGATAGGCCCGCACGACGCGGGGACCGGCATCGCAGTGGATCATCTGGTCCCAAACCGCCGGCGGTAAAAGCCGACCCTCGTAGACGATGATCCCAGTCGGTGAGCCAGCGCCGGTATAGAGTAAGTTGGGCACGACCCCGGGATCGTTTTGGTGCCAGTGTTTTTCCTGGCGGTTACCGCTTCGATTGGTCCGCACGATATGCCATCCGGCACCGGTCTTTTCCTCCCGATAGCCGTAGTTGCCGAATTCCATCACGTAATTGATCCGCACCCCATAATTTCCATCATCGTCGTTGTCGGATTGCCAGAGCGTGCCAAAACTATCGGGGACAACCATCCAGTTGTTGCGAAAGTTCCAACCGAGCGTTTCTAAATTCGATCCATCGAGATCGCAGCGGAAGACCATACCCTGCTGATAGGGATCACGTCGATCCGCCACCTCGTTTCCTGCGCGATCAACGCAGATGTTGCCGTCGCGGTCTTTGAGTTGCATTCCGGCGTTGCCGAAATTGAAATACAGACGACCATCAGGTCCGAAAAAAAAAGCGTGGATGCCATGATCGTGCTGCCAACCGCCGATGCCGGTGAACAGGACTTCCTTCTGGTCCGCCTTATCGTCTCGGTCGGTGTCGGTGAGAACGAAAACATTTTCACCGGCCGAAACGATAACGCGGTTGTCCAATACGCAGACTCCGTGCGGCGAATTGATGTCGCGTCCCTGATAAAAAACTTTACGCACATCGGCCTGTCCATCGTGGTCGGTATCTTCGAGGATGAGGATGCGATCGCCCTCGGGACGGCTGTTACGTTTGCCGCGATAGTTCATCACCTCGCAAACCCATATCCTTCCACGATGATCGATGTCGATGTTTGCAGGACTCCTGAGGAGCGGACTGGAAGCGAAAAGTGAGACTTCAAGATCGGGATGGACATCGAGTCGATCCGTGACGGAGGTCTGTGGCGCCTCCGTTTTTGCAGGAGTAAATTTTTTCAGAGGCGGCGATGTTGAAGCACCGGCGTCTGGTTTTGGTTCCGGGGGTTTGGGGAGCAGGCCGCGGAGATCTTCTTCGCTGAGCGAATCGGAAGAGATACCGTTTTGAGGAACTTCTGCCCCGGCGGTCCAGGTGATCGCGTTGAGGATGAGTTTCCGCACGTTGTCGTCACCCCAATTCTGATGAAAGTGACCCCCGGTGTACCCGAAGCCCCGCCCCCGACCTTCCTGCTCCGAGGCCCAGGCCACATGCTGCTTTTCGCCGCGGGCCACCGCTGCGCGGACGTGGGGGTTGCCGGTGTGCGAACCATCGCCACCGCGATCCAGTGTTTCACTCGGTGGGAGGTCACTCAAAATAGGTGTGACCCCTTCGAGCCCGTCGCGAAAGCGCATGTGGTAATAAAATTCATCCCGGATACCAAAGGGTGGAACACCACGGGTGACCGGATGTTTTGGGAGTTGCTTGAAATCGGCGGTCCAGACCGGGTTGACCGACCAATGCGTTTCAAAGTGTCCCCCGGTCCAATCCAAAAACCGGTCTCCCGCCTTACCCTTGGGAACCTCGACCCCATAGTGCATGCAAACAACGCCGACACCTTTTTTATGGAGCGCATCGACCTGCTCGAGATGAGGAATTACCGGATGGCGAGGGCCGCCATCGGCGTAGAGGATAATCGTATCGGCGTTATCCAGCGCGCTCGGGTCTTCCGGCCATCCATCGCGGTAAACAACAGCCTGCATCTCAGGCACATTTTCGTTCAGTGCCATGGCCAGCAAGGTGCAGCCTGCATTGTGTTCGTGCGTGCCGCTTGAGTGCGAATCTCGCCCGGCAATAAACACTGCCTTTTTCTTTCCTGCCAGCGGCAGGCGTTTGAGCTGAATGTCTTTGAACTGCACTTCCATCGGCGGCCCGGCATGCAGTTGGAGCGCAAGAATTCCACTCGAGCGACCATAGTCATCTACAATCTCAGACATGGTGACCCCGTTGATCTTATGGGTCATTCGATTTCCAGAGGCAATGATTTCGTATTCGTTCCAACCTTTTTTATCGATCGCACCCTGCAGAGTAGCCGTATCGCCGAAAGTCCCGATCAGGACTCCCTTACCATCTTTGCCAATCTGCGTTTTTTCTCCGCGGCGTGCCAGCGTGCCGCGTCCACGTTCCTCGTAGTGTGCGCCGGACCAGGTATCGGCTGCCTCAAAATCGGCTTGATGCCCGGAAACGACATGATTTCCCAGATCGGCTGAACGATATTGAATTCCAGAATTTCCAGCGGCGATGCGGTATTTGAGTTTGAGTACGAAGTCGTCGACTTCGCCCTGCGTCCAAATGAGGAAGGTGTTGCCTCGGGTGGGGTTTTGGGCAGTGGTGCGTCCCGTGATAGCGCCCTCTTCGACGCTCCAGAATTTTTTATCGCCACTCCAGCCAGTCAGGTCCCGGCCATTAAAAAGGGAATGAAAACCGGCATTATCGCCGGCCAGACTCTGGGGAACAAAAACGAGCATCAGTAGTAAAAAGGGGGTCACGCGAGCAAGCATGCGATTCCTTTCCATAAGTAGGGGTGGGACAAACGGGGGCGGTGTGCGGGGTGTCATGGCACAACGGTTGTGTTTTGCTGAAATTATAGGCGAAAAGAGCGCCCTTTTCGCCCCGGGCAGCACCAGTTTCAAAATGCTGGCATTTCTAGAGATGCATGCGGCAAAGGCGGATGCCGTATTTTTGTAAACCGCAGGCTGCAGATGACCGAAGAAAACTAGGATTCTCTAATCAATAACGCCAGGTTTTCCCATGTTTCGATCTTTCCTTTCTATATTAATGGCTGCGAGTCTGGTTTGCGTTTTTTTCGGTTGCCAAGATCAACAGATGCCGCGCTCCTACGATCCGGCTGTGTTGGCCACGACTCGCGCACAGTTTCTTCTCGCGCAAGAACCGAAGGGAGTGGAAGGAGTTCTGGATGTGCAGGAGGCCTACACCGCACCGCGGGAGATAGTATTGGTGGGTCAGATTGGTGGAGTGGCCAATCCCTGGTCGCCCGGAAAGGCAGCCTTTATTCTCGCCGACCCGATTACGCTTTCTGAATTTGCGGCGAGTGGAAGTGAGCATGTGTGCGATGAGCCAGGCTGTAAATTCTGTCAGCGACAAAAAATAAACCAACTCAAAGAAGGGCTGGCAGCGGTCGAATTCCGTGCAAAGGATGGTCGCGTGGTGCCGATCGATGCCCGTCAACTTTTTTCGCTTTCCGATAATCAGATGGTCGTTGTCCGGGGACAAGTCGAGGTGAACGATCTCGGCTGCCTGGTTGTTGCAGCCGACGGGCTTTACGTTCGTCGATGAAGTTGCCACCCGTATAAACCCCAGTCCACCCGAATCAGTAGAAAGGTCTATTTCATGCTTTTCCCTGTTCGCTTTGTCGCCGTTTTGCTCTGTGCTGTGCTGAGTTTCTCTGCGTTTGCAGTTGAGGCCGCCGAGACACCCTACACGTGGGTTTTTGTCGACGACATGCATTGCAGCAATTGCGCGAAAAAGATCGCTCGCAAACTCTACACCGTAAGTGGTGTGGTGAAGGTTCAGGCCAATGTCGCAAAAAACTATGCGGTGGTGACTCCCCAAGCAGGAACACAACTCTCTCCCCGGGCACTCTGGGAGGCGGTTGAACAGGCAAATTTCAAGCCTGTGAAATTGCAGGGACCGAGCGGGGTTTTCACCAGCAAGCCGTCTCCATAGTGATCACGACGCAACGTCTTTTCGAGTTGCTCGTATCGTGTCGTACTCTCCTGGCCTTGAGCGATGGGCTATGTTAGGCTTCCCGCCTGTGCCCCTACGTATGGGTAAAGTCGACCAGAACAATCCTCACGTTCAAAATGAAAGGGAGGTGGTGATGCGGATTCTTGCTCTTGATCCTCGAGCGGCGATCGTGCCAGTACTTGTATGCAGCATGTTGTTGATGGGAGGGTCCGCATGGGTGGACTTGCACGCCGCGGAACCGGGACCGGCCGATGCGGATGCGCCCAAAGAATTCACTGCAACCCCTTCGGGACTCAAGTACAAAATTCTTCGCAAAGGGACCGGTGCGAAACCGAAGGCCAGCGATACAGTCACAGTCAATTACCAAGGTTGGCTCGATGATGGAAAGGAATTTGATAGTTCGTATAAGCGGGGTGAACCGATCAGCTTTCCGCTCAATGGCGTGATTTCGGGTTGGACCGAAGGCATGCAACTCGTCGGTGAGGGGGGCATGATCGAATTGGAGATTCCCTCCCAGCTCGGTTATGGGGCACGAGGGGCAGGGGGTGCTATTCCACCGAACGCCCGTTTGCATTTCCTGGTCGAACTGATTGATATCAAGTGACGCCACGGGGATCCAGCCTGCGGTTCGGGTCTAGCCGCTAGCGATCAGCTGCCGATCAGCTGCCGAACAAGTTGCTCGACGCGGACGTAGGGCGATTGCTCGCCCTGAGGAATGACCGTCTCCACCAGACGGCCCTGCTGATCGTACACGAGTACGGCGGGAATGCCGACTAACCCGAGTGCGCGATAGACCTGATCGGCATCATCGGTCATCAGGATGTTATCGAAGGTGGCTTTCTGCTTTTCCAAAAATTTAAGGACGCGTGGCACCAATCGATCGACCGGTGCGAGTCCCTGGTTATCGATATTCAGGCTCATGCAGACCACCTTTTGTGAATCCTCTTCCCGGTGCAACGCGACAAGATGATGGAAATCGCGCATGCAGGGAGGACAGTAGGTCGCCCAGACGTCCACCACGACCACTTTTCCCCGCTGCCGGGCGATAAAGCGGCCGAACCCGGCGAGGTTCATGGGCTGCAAATCCACTTGGCCCGGTTGACGAACGCCCGCATCACCTGCCGAGTCGCGTGAGCCAGCATCCCCAGAGCAGCCTCCGCCGAGGGCAGCCAACAGGAGAACGAGAAGAACCGCCCCGCTTCGTGCGGGGCGGTCTGTCTGGAAGCGGTGGCAGGCGTGCAACACCCTATCCGGCTGCCAGCCTGCACAGCCACAAGCTTGAATCTTTTGTGGCATGGGATGGTTAGTTGTTGAGGATTTTCTTGGTTCCAGCAACAACGGCGGCAATTCCTTTGCCGTCGACTTGACCCTTGCCAAAAGTTTTATTGTCTTTGACCTGGCCATTGACGTAGGTCATGACAGTAACATCGGCCTGGGGCGCAATCGCAAAGCCTTCCGGTCCGTTTGGTAAATCTTTCGCTACACAGATGGCCACATTTTTGAAACCATGTTTTTTGGCAAATGCTTTTGCTGATGTGGCGGCCTTGTCTGCATCTTTGCCGATGATATTGACGAAGGAGGCCATTTTTTTATCTGAATTGGCTGCGACCGTTTCGTCAATTTGCTTGACAAGGTTTGCCAGATTTTCATCGGTGCTGCGAGCAAAAATCATGACGACCGGTTTGTTGCCCAGATAACATCGATAGCAACCGGTCCAGCCCTCAGACTTCCCGTCGTCTTCGGCGCCACCTGCTTTGGTCACATGGAATGGCGGGACGAAATCGCCCTCTTGTAAACCACTCTTAATTTCTTCAGCCATCGCCAAGCCGCTGATGAGGACAGCTGTCAGTAAGCCGACAAAAATCAGTTGGATTGTCTTTATGGATCGCATCAATTCTTCTCCTCGTTCATACACAGGTTCGTGAGCGGAATTGCTCAAAAAAATCACCTCTACCCGGAGGTAGACCGCCTGCCCGACTTCCATAAATTATATCCATCTGACCGGGGGGAGCAAAAGGTCGAAGGGGAGAAAGAATAGTGGCTAAAAATCAGAAGAATGGAGCGCAGAAATCTTCCCACGACGGCAGAGCTAGTATCGCTGCCGGGTGTAATCCGTTATGATAAAAAAATTCCTTCATCCTCCAGCTCGCGGAGATCATAGATGGCTTTTCCGCATGTTTCCCTCCTGGCAGCTGAGGCAGCCGAGTCCGACTCGAGCGGGGCCGTCATGATCATCGTCATCGCACTGGTGGCTTTGATTGCCTTTATTAGCGTCATCGTCTTAATGCTCTATGGAAATCTCTGGTTTCAGGCTTACATGTCGGGTGCCCATGTGCGGATGCTGAGCCTGATCGGAATGACCTTCCGGCAGGTGACCCCGCGGGTCATTGTCGAGGCAAAAATTATGGCGGTTCAGGCTGGTGTGGGTAGCGATCCGCAGACCGGCATTAGTACCGATCGCCTCGAAGCGCATTACCTCGCACGGGGCAATGTTCCGAATGTGATCCACGCGATCATCGCTGCCCATCGGGCGGGAATGGATCTGGATTTTGATCGGGCGGCCGCGATCGATTTGGCCGGCCGCGATGTTCTCGATGCGGTTCGCACGAGTGTTTATCCCAAAGTGATCGATTGTCCCGATCCCCAGAAATCGAGAAAGCCGACACTCAGCGCGATTGCCCGTAACGGCGTCGAGTTGCGGATTCGTGCTCGGGTTACCGTCCGTACGAATTTGGCCCAACTGATTGGTGGCGCGACCGAAGATACGGTCGTTGCACGCGTGGGCGAAGGCATCATCACCTCGATCGGATCGGCCGACAGTCATCTCGATGTACTCGAGAATCCAGACCGTATTTCCAAGGCGGTGCTCGCCAGGGGCCTCGATGCACAAACAGCTTTTGAGATCGTATCGATTGATATTGCCGACATCGATGTCGGTGAAAATATTGGTGCCCGGCTACAGGCCGATCAGGCCGAGGCCGATACGCGAGTCGCACAGGCCACAGCCGAGCAACGTCGGGCGGAGGCCGTCGCGCAAGAGCAGGCAATGAAAGCCCGTATTGCAGAGAATCGCGCCCATGTGGTTCTGGCCGAAGCAGAGGTTCCGCGGGCGATGGCCAATGCATTTCGAGAAGGAAACTTTCACGCGGGTCCACCGGGCGCCTAGCGTGCTCCGTTGCGGTTCCAGGGACTGCTCGATCCAGTCAGTTCAGCTTACTCGCCGAAAATAGCGTCGTCATTCTCCGCATCGTTTGCGGGCTTCTTTTCGGTTTCCTCTTCGGTATCTGCGTCGAAAATATCATCAAAGGGATCGGGAGTTTTGTTCTCGAAGTCTTCGGCGGGCGCTTTTTCAGTCGGTTTATCGCTTTCTGCGTCATCGGTACTGAAGAGTTCGTCTTCTTCATTATCACGGTCTGATTTCCCGGTTTGATTCTTGTCAGCAGTTTCCTCATCCGTATTGAGCAAGTCGTCATTCGCATCTTTTGCCGAAGTTGATTCTGCCGGTTCGGTATTGCGGGGCAGTCCCGGGCGTATCTGCTCAGGCACAGCGTGCCGCTCTTGATTCATTCGCTTGTTTCGCAGATGTCGTTCCCGCAGCACATCGGTCCGCGCACTTTCCAGTCGATAGCGATCGGGACCCTGGACGCGGATCAGAGATTGATCGACAAGGAGAGTCACGTTGCCGTCAGCGACTTCTTGTGCTGCTGCTCGATAAAAATCTTGGTCGGCCTGTTCGGGACGACCGAGTTTCAAATACGTTAGGCCACGGAAATAAAGCGTTCTTGGATCCCTGTTGCCGGTCTCGATAGCAATAGAAAACAATTCGTGGGCCCGTTTGTAGTCGCCACGCTTATAGGCGTGGACACCACTTCCGTACAACCGGTCGAGAATCTCATCTTCTTGTGCGACCGCGATTGTGCCGGTGCCCACAAAGAGGATGGATGTTGAGAAGACCAATAGGAAGACCAACTCCAAACGAGAAAATGCCTTTCGCAACATCGTCGACGACTCCCTTTGCAGTGCGTGAATGGGCCGCTGAACGAAACAGCCCTCCTTTTTAATGTAATTAAAGATTTTGCTGTGTGGCCGAAAAAGCATCTCCAGAGGCAAGAAATTCACACGTAAGGCGGTGGTTGTAGCCCCCGATAATCGATCCGCACGCGATTCTTCCGCCTTAGGTGGCTTTTTCACGCACCTTCTGCCCTACCGGGAATGCAGAGCGGTGGAGACAGATTCTTTGGTTTCACCGATGAGTCGCCCCTGGATGACGCGGAAAATGTCGGCAGCAACGGCTTCCTTTTTGCCTTGGAATGTCCCGATCAATCCCCCGGATGGTTCTAGAATTTCGACGGAGTTGGTCTCGGCATGCATGGCTTCGACGCCGTTGAGGACCATCAGGTCGCAACTCTTTTTCTCAAGTTTCACAAGCGCCCTCAATCGCGGATCCTCTGTTTCCAGTGCAAAGCCAACCACCCACCGGTTCCCTTTCTGTTTGCCCATCTGCGCGACGATATCTTCTGTTTCCATTAACTTCATCTGTAATGGATCCCCGGTTTTTGCAATTTTCTGTGGGGCAATTTTCTCAGGTCGATAATCACAAGGCGCTGCGACACCGATCATGCCATCGCAGCGAGAGAAAAGTTCATTGCACTTCTGTAGCATTTCTTCTGTGGAGGTGACCCAGTGCAATTCCAGGTTCTCCGGATACGTGATTTGAACCGGACCACTGACGAGGACGACTTGGTGGCCAGCCTCGAGGACTGCTGCAGCGAGTGCGGACCCCATCCGGCCACTCGATGCGTTGGTCAGGTAACGCACCGGGTCGAGGTATTGCCGCGTTGGTCCTGAGGTAATCAAAATCCGAGCCATAAACACACTTCCAGATTGCGATTTATTTCAAGGGCCAAGCCGCTGTTTGATTTCATCAAAGAGAGTTTCTGCTTCCACCATCCGGCCTGTGCCAACCTGCCGACAACTCAGCCAGCCTTCTTGAGGGGGAATGCAGTGGATTCCATCCTCTTTCAATTGCTGAATGTTTCGTTGAACCACAGATTTTTCCCACATCGCCGCATTCATCGCAGGAGCGATCAAAACGGGGCAAGTGCAGCAGAGTGCGAGCGTACTCAGCAGGTCATCGGCCGACCCATGGGCCAGTTTCGCTATAAAATCTGCCGTTGCAGGAGCAATGCAATAAATTTCCGCCTGCTGCGCAAGTTCAATATGTGCGCCAAGTGGATATTGTCGCGTGGAAAAAGTTCGCGTCGCCACCGGTTTCCCAGTCAATGCGGCAAAAGTTGCCGGACCCACGAATTTCGTTGCTGCTGGTGTCATCGTTACCGAAACAGACGCATCGGCTTGCACGAGTTTACTGACGAGTGCAGCCGTTTTGTAAGCGGCTATTCCGCCAGTGACGCCGATGAGGATTTCCCGGTTTTTCATCGGTATGCGACCCGGAGCAAGAAGTCTCCCCCGGCAAACCTGCTAGAGACTTTCGAGATCTAGTTCTGGTGGGCCCCCAGCCGGTTCCTGTTTATCGGCACTGCGAACATTGGAAGCCGCATCGAGAAAAATCTTATCTTGTAGTATTTCCTGGACGACGATTTTCATCTTGTCGTCTGTCTTAATATCGACCAAAGGACGACTGCCACCGTTGAGTGCGACAAGACGTTTTTGAATGAGTGTTGAGAGCTTAAACCGCCCTCCAACCTTATTTACGATCTCTTCTTCTCGTAATTCATCCAGCATGGAAATAAAACTCCAGGATAAGACTAAATAGGATTTTCAGTGTGGAGGTCCATCCGAACCACCAACGCTTCAGCGCGTTTTGTATATCTCTTGTTTACGACAAGTCGACAGCTTCTGATTCGTATTCATCGAGAATGCTGCAAAGGTCACTTACCGCTACACCAATCTCATTATTCACGACCACATGTCGATAAATTTGAATCGAATCCATCTCTCTCCGTGCTACTTCAAGTCGTCGTTCGATCTGCTTTTCAGGTTCCGTTCCTCGAGCTCTCAACCGTTCTCCTAGTTGCTCAAGAGTCCCGGGTCGCACGAAGATTGTGACCGCATCGGGGTAGTGTTCCAAAACAGCCCGTGTCCCTTCGACATCAATCTCTAAGACTACCCAATCCCCGGCCTCGAGCCTAGGGGTAACCTCGCTCTTGAGGGTGCCATACCAGTCCCCACCACCGTAAACCTCGAAGCACTCAAGGAATTCGCCTTGCTTACGTTTTTCTTGAAACTGCTCGTACGAAAGATAGTGATAATCTTGGCCATCCTTTTCACCCGGCCGGGGCGCACGCGTTGTTGCTGAGACACTCCATTGGAGCGGCAAGTGGCTATCGCGGAAAACCTCCACAAGCAGCGTCGATTTTCCTGCGCCAGATGGCCCAGAAATAACCACCAGTTTCCCCGCCATAACTTTCTTTGAGTCGGTCATGACCCTCCCCACGGCAACAATTTTTCTCAGCAACCACCAAAAGAAAATAATTTAATTATTCTAAATTCTGGACCATTTCTCGAATGCGCTCAATCGCAGCTTTGATTTCAATGACATATTTTGAAATCTCCGGATCATTGGCTTTCGAGCCAATTGTATTCGTTTCGCGAAACATTTCTTGGGAAACAAATTCCAAACGCCGGCCGATGCCTTCTGGGGCTTTCATAGTTTCGCAAAATTGTTCGATATGACTTTGTAGACGCACCACCTCTTCCGCGATATCACTGCGCTCGGAAAACAGGGCGACTTCTCGAGCGATATCGCTCGGTTGCACATCAGTACCGTAAGGTTCAAGTAGTTTAGTCACCCGCTCCTGAAGTCGCATTGTATAATTTGTCGTAACTTGCGGAATGCGTTTTTCGATTCTGGTGAGTTGTGACTTGATCGCACCAATATTTCCCAGCATGTCGTGGCCCATTGTCTGGCCCTCTACGGCACGCATTGCGTTAAGGCTTTTGAGCGCTGCGACAATCGCCCGTTCCGCCAACGGCCCTGCCTCCTCCTTGATGTTTGGATTGGTGGTTTCTTCAACAATAACACCGGGAAGATTCAATAGCGATTCCAGGGCGACGTTGCCATCCATCGGATGATGCCGATCGAAATCCTGAAGCTGCTCTCGATAGGCATTGAGGATTTCTGTGTTGAAACGAAAACTCGTTTTGTTTTCTGAGTCTGCGATCCGTACTTGCACCTGGACCGTGCCCCGTTTGATATATTGGCGGACTATTTTTTCAACCCGCGTTTCATCTCCACCAATCCAGTCACTCGATCGGTAATTGATTTTGAGATAACGGTTGTTGACCGCACGTACTTCGACAACAACTGACAGCGTCGCGCCAGTTTCCTCAGCCTCTCCATAGCCGGTCATACTCAAAAGCACGTAATGTTCCCCGAATGGGTTGATAGACACAGACCTGCAGGAGTAAAAACGCAGCTCCCCAGGTTATTCCTCGCCGGTTCCGGTAGCAGGTGACGTTTTCTTGCTCTGCTCGTCGTTCGCTACCGGAGCGGGTTTGGCGGCGTCCGGAGACGAACTCTCCGCACCTGCACCGCTCGATTCGGTGAGATTTCCTCCTGGCAGGGTTTCCGTTTGCGCTCCTCCAAGCGTTGAAGAAAAATCAGGTTCGCCACTTCCGGTCATTAATCGCACGGCGATCACGCAGAAAACAATCCAGAAAAAAGCCGTCCACATTGTAATTTTTGTGAAGGTGTCGCCCGCTTTGGCACCAAAAGCGCTTTGTCCCCCAGCGCCCCCGAGCGCGCCGGCGAGACCTCCGCCCCGTCCTCGCTGTACAAGAACCAGCAGAATCAAAAAGAGGGCAAACCCAATCAATGCAATAACGATAAAAAACTCTTTCATTCCCTAAACCCAATCTTTGCAGGACCAATTTTTTTCTTAGCTATTTTTTAAAACTTCTTATTTAACTTCGGGAGCGGCGGCTACGATTCCTAAAAAGTCGTCGGCCTTCAAACTGGCTCCACCCACTAAAGCTCCATCCACATCGCAAAGCGACAGTAATTCGCACGCGTTGTCCGGTTTGACGCTGCCACCATACTGAATGCGCACCGCACCGGCTACCGTCGAATTGTAGCATTCTTCAATCATTCTGCGAAGATCGGCGTGTACACCCTGAGCTTGTTCCGGACTTGCCACTTTTCCCGTACCAATGGCCCAAACCGGTTCATACGCAATGACTATCTGTTCCATTTGGGTGGCAGAGACTCCGGCAAGCGAACCGGTCATCTGCGTGCGAACCACCCCTTCGGTCTGGCCAGCTTCACGCTCGGCGAGCAACTCGCCAACGCAGAGGATCGGGGTCAGGCCCAGTTCCAAAGCAGCCAAAACCTTTTGATTGATCAGGGCATCGGTCTCCCCGAGGATGTGCCTCCGTTCACTGTGGCCAAGAATAACGTAGCGACAGCCGAAATCCAGAAGCATCTCACCGCTGATTTCTCCGGTAAATGCACCAGCTTTTTCGAAAGACATATCTTGTGCACCCAGAGCGATTGAAGATCCTTGCAGCCCAGAACCAACCGCTTCCAGGTAGACATGCGGTGGGCAGACCGCAAGATCGACTTTCCCGTCGGTAGAGAACCCGCGTACGAGAGCCGTGGTCAGCGCAATGGCCTGCTCGCGATTCAGGTTCATTTTCCAGTTTCCGGCAATCAATGTTTTTCGCATGCTTCCTACTCGTTTATTTACTGTACCTGAGAGACGTTCTCGTGAATGAGATTCGAAAGCCTGCGAAGTTGCTCAGCCAGTTGAGCGTACTGTGCGGGTAAGAGTGCCTGAGGCCCGTCTGAGAGTGCTTCCGCAGGAGCGTGATGCACTTCGATATGTACCCCGTCAGCGCCCGCTGCCACGCCGGCTAGCGCACAGCTGGGAATCAAGTCCGGGCGACCGGTAGCATGACTCGGGTCGACAATTACGGGCAGATGCGACATCGTCTTGATGGTCGGGACTGCCGCAACATCGAAGAGATTACGGGTCTCGGAATCGAATCCTTTGACGCCACGCTCACAGAGAATGACGTTTGGATTGCCCTGCGAAAGGATGTACTCGGCAGACATCAAGAGATCCTTAATGGTTGCACTCATTCCCCGTTTGAGCAGCACGGGCTTCTGTGTGCGACCCACTTCGGTGAGGAGCACAAAATTTTGCATGTTCCGGGCACCGATCTGGAACATGTCTGCATAGCGGTCGATCAGTTCGATATGTCGCGGGTCAAGTACTTCTGTAACGACTGGCATCCCATAGCGTTTGCCCGTCTCGCCAAGAATTTTCAATCCCTCTTCTGCCAAACCTTGAAAGGCGTAGGGACTCGTCCGCGGTTTAAACGCACCTCCGCGCAAAACGTTTGCCCCAGCCTCCGAGACAGCCTTGCCGATGGCATCCATTTGCTCCGCACTTTCCACCGCACACGGGCCGGCAATCATTCCGAGGTGGCCACCACCGAACTTTGCCGAGCCAACCTGAACAATACTTGGCAGTGGGTGGGCTTCGGAGCTTGCCAACTTGAAAGAAGGCAGCACAGGAACCACTTGAACAACCCCCGGGATCGCTTCGAAAGGTGCGGCCGCAATTTTTTCTTCGTCACCAATCACACCGATGACGGTTCGATAGGTTCCCTGACTTAAATGCGCTTGAAGGCCAAGCGTTTCAATCCGCCGGATGACGTCTTCAATCTGTTGGTCAGTCGCCTGGGAGCCAAGAATGATAATCACGGGTAAGCCTGCAGTCGCAGAGAGGTGAGCCGGGTGGAAAGGTAGGTTTGCCTGCTAAAAAATATACTGTTTTCGTCCTATCGGCGTTATGGGGTGCAGGCCTTCATGCGGGCAGTATCGGCAATTTGCGCAAGGGCAAAACGCGTTTGCGAATCTCAAAACCATCAGGAAATCGGTGCGCTGGCAGCATAAGAGCCCAGGATATCGAGTCGCAAAGATCTTTTTCCCAAAGAAGCGATTGCCCGCTTCACTTTGACATCCTGTTGGTGCCCTTGAAGTTCAATGAAAAACAGGTAGTCGCCCCCGGAGTCAGGGATAGGAAATGATTCAATCCAACTAAGGTTGACCTTGCTTCGCTTGAAGATGGACATCGCATCGGCAAGCGTGCCAGGTCGATGTTCGAGCTGGAACATGATTGCCGTTTTGTCCTTCCCGCTTCGCGGTGGCGATTCGTGACTGATGACTGCAAATCGCGTCAGATTTTCCTCACTATCTTCAATATTTGTCGCAATCGCATCCAAACCGTACTGAATGCCTGCCTGAATGCTGGCGATGGCGGCGGCACCCGGTTTTTCGCTCGCGACCTGAGCCGCGGTTGAGGTGCTGGTGACCTCCACAGTACGGGCTAAAGGTAAGTGCGTTGCTAGCCAGCGGCGACACTGAGAAAGTGCCTGCGGCCGACTGTAGACTTCTTTGACTTCGCTGCGCGTTCCATGTCCCAAAAGGTTGTGATGGATGCGTAACTGGACTTCAGCGCTTATTTTCACTGGGTAGCGGATAAAGTTATCGAGTGTGTCGGCAATTCTGCCATCAGTTGAGTTTTCGACCGGGACCAATCCGTAATCGGCGAGACCCTCGTGAACTTCTTCAAATACCGAACCGATCGTACCCACGGGAAGAAACTCTACGGTTTGACCGAAGCGGTGGATCGCCGCCAAATGGCTGTAGCTGTAAAGCGGACCTAAAAAGGCGACCCGCAGCATTTTTTCGATGGCCCGCGAACCGCTAATGATTTCACGAAAAATAGCCCGAATGCATTGTTCGGAAAGCGGTCCCTGTGAGACTTCGACCGCGCTGGTGAGGACCTCTTCCTCGCGTCCGGGAGAATAAACCACGCTACCGGCGGCATCTTTGATTTTTCCGATCGAATGTGCTAGGTCCGCCCGCTCGTTGATCCGCTGGACAATTTCACGGTCGAGTCGGTCGATGCGACGACGGAGGGAGCCGAGGGAGGGGGGACGCGTTGAGGCCTTGGGTCGACTAGGTCGGTCGGTCGATTTCTTCTTTTTCTTAGCCGGTTTTTTGGCGACCCGCCGCTTGGCCATCAAGACTACCCTCGTTCCTGAAAATGCCGTTTCCATGGCAGGAAAACAAACTGCAGAAAAGCTTTCGTCACTTGTAGTTGGAGCATTTTAACCTGTCAAGAAACTGCCAAATAGGCAGAGTCCCTCACGCGGGCCGGGCCACGGTGTCAAAGTGGCAGATAAATTGGTACCCTCTCCGTGTTTCTAAGGAGTAAAAATTTCATAAAGAACTCTATATAAACGAATTACGCATATTTTGCTCCTGCTGGCACAGGTTTTGCTTTTTAGAAGATGTCGGCGCGTATCGGCATCGACAGATCCCGCAGTGCGAATGGGGATTGCAGTCAGAAAGGAAGCAGAAAGGAACACGAGCATGGCGCAGGGTGAAAAAATAATCGGAATCGATCTCGGCACAACCAACTCGGTTGTTGCGGTCATGGAGGGGAATGAGGCGAAGGTGATCGCCAACGCGGAGGGAAATCGTCTCACGCCGAGTGTCGTGGCCTATACCGACAAAGGCGAAACGCTCGTGGGTGAACCGGCACGGCGACAGGCAGTGACCAATCCCACCAGAACCATTTCCTCGATCAAGCGGTTTATGGGCCGACGACACGATGAGGTTGAGAGTGAAGAGAAAATGGTTCCCTATGAGATCACCGGTGGTCCCCAGGACTATGTAAAGATCAAGGTCGGCGATAAAGAATACACGCCTCCGGAAATCTCTGCGCTGGTTCTTCGCAAACTCAAAGAATCGGCCGAGGCGTATTTGGGCCACAAGGTCAACAAAGCCGTGATTACAGTTCCGGCTTATTTCAACGATTCACAGCGTCAGGCAACGCAGGATGCGGGCCAGATTGCGGGACTGGAAGTGGAGCGGATCGTCAACGAGCCCACCGCTGCAGCGCTTGCGTATGGCTTAGAAAAAGACAAGAACGAAAAAATTGTGGTCTATGACCTCGGTGGTGGTACGTTTGACGTCTCGGTTCTCGAATTGGCCGAGGGTGTATTTCAGGTGATGAGCACCAATGGAGATACGCATCTCGGAGGAGACGATTTCGACGAAAAGCTTATCAATCATGTAGCAGACGATTTCAAAAATCAGCAGGGCATCGATCTTCGTAGCGACCCCATGGCGCTGCAACGACTGCAGGAAGCGTGCGAAAAGGCGAAGAAAGAGCTCAGTTCGGCCCAGGAGACCGATATCAATTTACCGTTTATCACGGCGGATGCGAGCGGACCGAAGCATCTACAGATGAGCATTTCCCGCGCAGAGTTTGAGAAGTTGGTCGACCCGCTGGTTGAACGGACAAAGGGACCGGTGGAGAACGCACTTCGTGACGCCAAACTTTCGGCGAGCGACATCGACGAAGTCGTCTTGGTCGGCGGTTCGACGCGGATTCCGAAGGTGCAAGAACTAGTCAAAAAAATATTTAAGAAAGACCCCCACAAGGGAGTCAATCCAGACGAGGTGGTCGCCGTTGGAGCTGCCATCCAGGGCGGCGTTCTGGCGGGCGATGTCAAAGACGTACTGTTGCTCGACGTGACGCCACTTTCTTTGGGCATCGAAACTTTAGGGGGTGTTTTTACGAAACTCGTTGAGCGCAACACGACGATCCCCACGGAGAGAAAACAGACCTTTAGTACCGCTGAAGACAATCAATTGGCAGTTACCGTCCGGGTGTATCAGGGCGAGCGCGAGATGGCTGAGGACAATCGGCTGCTTGGTGAGTTTAATTTGGATGGTATTCCATCCGCACCGCGAGGAATTCCACAGATTGAAGTCAAATTTGATATCGATCGCAACGGAATTCTGAACGTTTCGGCGAAGGATGTGAATTCCGGTAAAGAGCAGACTGTTACTATTTCGAATTCGAGCGGGTTGGATGAGGATGAAATTAAGCAAAAACTAAAGGATGCCGAATCGCATGCGGAAGAGGATCGCAAAAAACGCGAGGTGGTCGAGACGCGCAATAAGGCAGAGGCAATGTGCTTTGAATTAGAGAAGATGATCAAGGACAACGAGGACAAGCTGGCCGATGCAGACAAAGAGCCTCTGGTGGCAGCGATTGCCAAGACGCGTGAAGTGGCGGGCGGAGACGATGTAGAGACTACAAAAGCAGCGATTACGGAACTGGAACAAGCTTCCCATGCTTTAAGCAAAACGCTTTATGAAGCAACCGCCCAGTCAGCTGCACCGGATGGAGATAGCCAACCTGCATCCACCGCCGGCGACGCCGGTTCTGCGCCGGACGACGTGATCGACGCTGATTTCGAAGTCAAAGATTCCTAAAGCCACCTGCAACAATCCCTCCGCGGAACGGCTTGGTAGTTTTGCCTTGTCGCACAGCATATGCTGCTGCGCGAAGAGTACAAAATTAAACCAATGACAATACCCATCGATAAATTAACGATCAAAGCACAGGAGGCGATTCAGGCGGCCCAGCAAATGACGCTCCAGGCTGGGAATCCCGAAGTGACCACAGTGCATTTGCTTGCCGCCCTGCTTGATCAGAAGGATGGCGTCGTGGTTCCAATCGTCGATCGCATTGGTGCCAATCGAGGACAACTGCAGAAAATTGTCCAAAGTGAACTGGACCAGCTTCCGCGCTCTGTCGGAAGTCAGCCATCCGTCTCGCAGGCCCTACAGAAAGTAATCAACGCTGCGCAAGGTGAAGCAGCCACAATGAAAGATGAATATCTTTCGACCGAACATCTGTTTCTTGCCCTGGCAAAGGAAGATGAAAAAGCAAAAGCTCTTTTACAGCTTTGCGCGATTGATGTGGATGACATTCTCAAGGCGCTCCAAGCGGTGCGAGGAAGCACGCGGGTGGTGGATCAAAATCCGGAAGAAAAATTTCAAGCACTCAAGCGGTATGGTATCAATTTAGTCGAACGGGCGCGTCAGGATAAGTTAGACCCTGTGATCGGCCGCGACGAAGAAATCCGCCGTGTGATTCAGGTGCTCTCGCGAAGAACGAAAAACAATCCAGTGCTTATCGGCGAACCGGGGGTTGGTAAAACCGCAATTGCGGAGGGCTTGGCGGTGCGTATCGTTCAAGCGGATGTGCCACAAAGCTTGAAAAACAAACGGGTGGTGGCGCTTGATATGGGGGCCCTGATTGCCGGCACCAAGTTCCGCGGCGAGTTTGAAGAGCGTTTGAAGGCAGTGCTCCGCGAAGTTCAGGACGCCGCGGGGGGAGTCATCCTCTTTATTGATGAACTGCATACGGTGGTCGGTGCCGGAGCAGCCGAGGGGGGGAGCGATGCCGCCAATTTACTCAAGCCTGCGCTTGCCCGGGGCGATCTTCGTTGCATCGGTGCGACGACACTCGACGAATACCGCAAATACATTGAGAAAGATGCGGCCCTAGAGCGCAGATTCCAACCCGTTTTTGTCGGTGAGCCTTCGGTGGAAGATACGATTGCCATTCTCCGTGGACTCAAGCCGCGGTACGAGGCACACCATAAAGGAGTCAAAATCAAGGACTCCGCCTTGGTCGCGGCCGCTGAACTTGCCAATCGCTATATCACGGAACGCTTTCTCCCGGACAAGGCGATTGATCTAGTCGACGAGGCAGCCAGTCGCTTGGCAATGGAATTAGAGAGTGTGCCGCAGGAGATTGATGAAGTGCAGCGGCGGCTCACCCAACTCGAACTTTCGCAGCGTCAACTCGCCGAAGAGACCGAGAGTCACGCCAAGGAAAGGCTGGCGGAAATAGAGGAAGAAATGGAGTTGCTCCGTCGGCAGCGGGCGAGTCTCAGGGAGCAGTGGGAGGCGGAAAAATCAGGGCTGGGAAACGTCCAACAGGTCCGTGAGCAGTTGGTCAAACTGGAGCAGGATTTTGAACGTCGTGATGTCGCGATCAAAAAAGTTTCCGCCTCGGGTGGCGCCGTTTCCGAGCAAGATTATCAGCAGCTCTATGAACTCGATGTACAGAGAAAAGATTTACAGAAACGGCTGGAAGAACTGGAGCTCTCTCAGAGTGATGCTCCCGCAGCAAGCGATCAATCCACTGAAACAACCAAGCGTCTCCTGCGTCAGGAGGTGACCGAAGACGAAATTGCAAGTATCGTTTCGGCGTGGACTGGAATCCCGGTGAGCCGGATGATGGAGACCGAGCGAGCGAAGCTGCTTGTGATGGAAGACCGCATTCATCAGCGCGTTATCGGTCAGGAGGAGGCGGTGGAAGCCGTTTCCAATGCCGTTCGTCGCAGTCGCTCCGGTTTACAGGACCCTAATCGTCCGATTGGTTCTTTTTTGATGCTCGGTCCAACGGGTGTTGGTAAGACAGAACTTTGCAAAGCCCTCGCAGAGATATTGTTTGACGACGAGTCGGCGATGGTGCGAATCGACATGAGCGAATACATGGAGCGACACGCAGTGAGCCGACTGATCGGAGCGCCTCCCGGCTACGTCGGCTATGAAGAGGGTGGAGCACTCACCGAGGCAGTTCGCCGCCGACCCTATTGCGTTGTGTTACTCGATGAGGTTGAGAAGGCACACCGCGATGTATTCAATATATTGCTTCAGGTCCTCGATGACGGACGATTGACCGATAATCAGGGACATACAGTCGATTTCACCAATACGCTCGTCATTATGACCAGCAACGTGGGAAGTCAGATGATCCAGGAGATTGGACAACAAGGTGGTGGTGACGATGAAATTCGTGAGGCCGTTCATGAGTCGCTGCATGCGTACTTCCTGCCCGAATTTCTCAACCGCATCGATGAAACGATTGTATTTCATCCGCTTCGTAGAGAAGATATTGCGAAAATCGTCGACCTGCAAATTGCGCTTTTACAGAAACGATTGGCAGCACTGCATCTCTATTTGCATTTGACAGAAGAGGCCAAGAAACATCTGGCTGCCGAAGGCTACGACCCTGCTTTTGGCGCCCGGCCCCTGCGAAGAGTGATTCAGCAAAGAATTGAAAATCCCCTGGCGACAGAAATTCTTAAGGGGGTCTTTGACGAAGGCGCGGAGATTAACATCGACTACGCCCACGGAGATTTTGTATTCGAGAATGTCAAAGCGTCGATAGCAAGCACCGAGTAGGGTCCAGCGCCAACCACTCTTGCCGACGATGGCCCGCAGGTGATCGGAAGCTTACCGCTGTTCAAGACCCAGCCGATCAATAATGACCGGTGCACCTGGTGTGAGGTCCCGAATTTTTGTGGCGATATGCTGCTTCTCGGACACAGTCGCCTTTTCTGCACGCGATGTAAGTTTGGCTAACTTTTTCTTGCGATGCCTACGGCGATTAATTTCTTTACGACGTTCGCTACAGCCCACGGGGGAACCTCCTGATTCGGTGATCGATGATCGAGTATGATGAGCATGGCCACAAGGCTGCGACTCACACGCCCCATCGTACCCGAGGGGTACGATGCGTCAATACAGTCAGGCGGAGTGTGTGGCCCCAGGCGGGGGCCCGGGGTCGTTTTTTGGAAGCAAATAGACGATGTTTTAATGAAATTTAACATCACATCCATGGGCCAGAGCGAGAGCGTCAGTTCTTTTGTTGCCCGCTGTGTAGCAATTGTTGACCGCAGTAGATTGGATTATCGCTTGCACTCGATGGGGACCGTTGTCGAAGAAAAACTGGGTCGCCCACCCAAAAAGTGATTTCAAATAAACGCGTTAAGATCATTCTCTTGAAGGTGCTTCTATGGAATCGACTTCCCCTGATCATTCGTTCTTCTCTGTTCTCGGAAAAGTGCCGAGTGGCATTTATATTCTCTCAGCGAAACATGGTGACGATGAGACGGGAATGCTTGCCAGTTGGGTGATGCAGGCAGGATTTGATCCACCCATGGTCACCGTCGCCGTGAATCAGGGTCGATATCTTGCCGACTGGCTCAAGGCGGGGACAGTATTTGCCCTCCATGTCGTTTCCGAAGAGGGAAAGCACTTGCTGAGTCATTTTGGCCGGGGTTTCGACAGGGGTGAGCCCGCCTTTGAAAATCTCGTTTGCTCGCGACATGCAACAGGCGTTGTTTTGTTGGCTGAGGGAGTTGTCGGCCATTTTGTCTGCGAGCCGAAAGCGCATACCGAGTCGGGCGATCATCTGATCTTTGTCGCCGAAGTCATCGACGGACAGTCGCTGAGCGACGCCCGCCCGATGGTTCATATTCGCAAAAGTGGCAGTAGCTACTGAGGCTGCCTAGGCGGACTTCGACAAAGATTCAATTTCAAGTCGTACCAGACGCTCTACAAGCAGCCTGACCGAATGCTTACCACAAGGCTTACCGGGGTTGAGCATCTCGGTTAGGAGAGTTGCGATCGAAGGCGACAATCCGTGGAGCAGACTTGCCGACTCGGTTCTGTGCCACCCTTTCTCATGGCGATTGCCCACACAAAACGCATGGCTGCCGAGCATTTGAAGAAAGAGTCTTGCGAGCCGACAGATATCAGCATAAATCTTCTCAGAGTAATCCATTTCTGTTTCCGTTTCGAATTGTTGGGCATGACCGACACCGATGAGGGTGAGGTGTCCATCAGGTTCGAGAATCATGTTTTCTGGATTGAGCAAAGGCGTCAGCCAGTCGTGCGTATGAAGTGCACAAAGAGCCTGGGCCACTTGGCGAAGAATCCAAAGGGCATGATGGAGATCGAGCTTTTGTCTTTGCTCGAGAACTGTACACAGTCTGCTTCCGGGAAGTTGGGGCGTGACGATGAAATAAGGTGCTGCGTTCAGATAAGCATCGAGCACCGGGAGCAGATGAGGGTTTGTGATCTGTTGGCTGATCAGCCATTCACGGCGCAGCAAGGATAAGGCCGACTTGGATGATGGATCGCGGGGCGTATGCACGAAGTATTGAGAGTTCTGTGGTGTGCCGATCGGCGATGCTCGATAGCGGATAATTTTATTCTGGTCTCCCTCCGGGTTAAGGAGTTTGTCCAGTTGCCAGTGACCAAACACAGTGCCTTGCGCCCTGTCCCCCGCGGGGAGTGCGGTCGTTGCAGCGGTGGCGAAAGACGTTGTTGGGAGGTGGATTTTCATCTGTGGGCCAATTTTTCATTCCCTCTCTCGGGCAGGTTTCCTTCGGGTCGCAGTGCATCTTTTTCCAAAAGTAGAATCGGTCCCCGGTGCGCCAAGAGTTGAGTCGAGGTTGCGATAAATTGAATCTCTGCTCGGCCGCTGCCAGTGGTGAACCCTTGCTGACGATTGCCAACGCACCTAAAATCAGTCTTTTCGCGAAGTTACAGTTCCTCCCTGGTGTTAGGACATTTTTCTGGAGCGAAAGGGGATTTTGATGTCAAGCAAGCTATCACGCATTCTCAGCATGGGGTGGATTACGCTGACCTGTTTTGTTCTTGTTGGTTGCAGTGAAAACCGGACGGAGAAAACCGGGACGACTGCTCCGCCAAAGGTCGCCTATATCACCAATGGCATTGCTTCCTTCTGGACTTTTGCGGAAAAGGGAGCTGCGGACGCTGCGCAAAAATTCAATGCCGATGTCAACATCCAGATGCCGGCAAACGGTGTCGAAGACCAGAAACGTATTTGTCAGGATCTTTTGGCGCAGGGCATCGACGGAATCGCCATCAGTCCGATCGATCCGGATAACCAGGGCGACCTCCTGTCTGAAATCGCACAGCGTACGAAGCTCATCACGCACGACTCGGATGCCCCTGAAAGTGAGCGGTTGTGCTACATCGGTATGGACAACTACACGGCGGGCCGAATGTGTGGCCAACTGGTAAAAGAAGCCATGCCAGGAGGGGGTAGTGTGATGATTTTTGTGGGGCGACTCGGCCAAGCCAATTCACGTCTGCGCCGCCAGGGTGTGATTGACGAACTGATGGATCGAGAACCCGACGAAAGCCGTTATGACGAGCCGAGTGCCGGAGAGATCAAAGGCGAAAAATACACGATTCTCGACACGCGAACCGATGGTTTTGACTTTGGCAAGGCAAAGGCTAATGCGCAGGATGCAGTGGCAAAGTATGATGATCTCGGCTGCATGGTCGGTCTGTTTGCTTATAACCCGCCGCTGATGCTCGATGCAGTCCGCGAAGCGGGGAAGGTCGGTGAAATAAAAATTGTCGCTTTTGATGAGCATGATCGATCCCTGCAGGGCATCAAGGACAAAGAAATATACGGTACGGTTGTTCAGAATCCCTACAAGTACGGCTATGAGTCGGTTCGAGTCCTCGCGGGGTTGGCCCAGGGTGACGATTCGGTGATTCCTGAAGGCAAGATTCTCTACATTCCGGCCCGCCAGATTCGTCATGACAATGTGGATGCCTTTCGGGCGGAACTAAAACGCCTTTTAGCGACAGAGGATTCGGCAGCAGGGGACGGGGCAGCTTCTTCAGAGAAATCTGCCAATGAATCTCTCTAGATTATAAAAAAGTGATGCCACGTAAGCAGGCACCGAAGGTGAACTAAAACCGACGGAAACCCCATGAACGCTCCCGACACGTCTCCGCTGCTGGTCGTGGAGAACGTCACAAAGCGTTTTCCCGGCGTCACGGCACTCAACAAAGTGCACCTGTCGCTATCCAAGGGAGAAGTTCTTGCCCTGATCGGCGAAAATGGAGCCGGTAAGAGTACGTTGATGAAGATTCTGGCCGGTGTGCAGTTGCCGGACGAAGGATCCATCCACGTCGGCGGTCGCAAAGTCAGGCTGGATTCGGTTCACGCTGCGCAGGCGAATGGTATCGCACTTATTCATCAGGAACTCAACTTATCTGGCAACCTCAGTGTCGCCGCAAACATCTTTTTGGGCCGCGAGCCTCTGCGCTGCGGCTTGATTGATGGCAAAAAGACTCGAGACGATGCGCAATTGCTACTTGCGCGTTTAGGGCTCGATGTTTCGCCAGATGCGATTGTCGATACGCTTTCCATTGGACAGCAGCAATTGGTGGAAATCGCTCGAGCGCTGTCGGTCAATGCGCAGGTGCTGATCATGGATGAGCCGACATCGAGTCTTTCACAGCATGAAACCGAGCGGATGATGGAAGTAGTGAAGGGTCTGCGCGGCCGTGGTGTGAGTGTGATTTATATTTCCCATCGCCTCGGCGAGATAAAGGAACTCGCAGATCGAGTGACGGTCTTTCGCGATGGTGAGAATGCGGGCGACCTGATGGGTGACGAAATCAATCATAGCCGTATGGTGCAATTGATGGTCGGTCGCGACATTTCTCAATTTTATGTACGCACACCCCATGATGCTGGAGATATTGCGCTCGAAGTCAAAGACTTACGGACACCAGCCAATCCTGGTTGTTGCTTGAATTTCGCAGTACGCTCTCGAGAAATTGTCGGAATTGCTGGACTCGTCGGTGCAGGCCGAACGGAACTGTTTGAGGTACTCTTTGGGGTCGAACCGGCAGTTTCGGGAACGGTATCTGTGGATGGACGGAAAATCTCCCTACGCAGTCCACTCGATGCCATTCAGTCGGGAATCGCCCTCGTTCCGGAGGATCGCAAGCAGCAGGGAATTATCCTCGAGATGACGGTCCGCACAAACATTGGTCTTGCCGGACTCCGGCAATATCAAAAAAAAGCAGGATTTCTGAATGCGGCGCAGGAGGCAAAAGATGCAGCCTTTATGATTGAACGGTTGGGGATTAAAACACCCAACGAGCATCAGCTTGCGCAGTATTTGTCTGGTGGCAATCAGCAAAAGGTGGTCCTGGGCAAGTGGTTGGCTATTACACCGAAAGTCTTGCTTCTGGATGAACCGACCCGTGGCATCGATGTTGGCGCCAAACAGGAAATCTATGCTCTGATGGACGAACTTGCAAAAAAGGGGGTTGCAATTTTATTCGTCAGTAGCGAAATGGAAGAAATTTTGGGGATGTCAGACCGCACGCTCGTGATGCACGAAGGGCAGATTACTGGCGAACTGTTGCGGGATGAACTGAGTGAAGAGGCGATTATGCAACGGGCCATCGGTAATAGCGCAGTGGCAGCAGGCTAACTTCTGTAAACCATTAGATGTGATGCATTAAAAGATGAAAAAAAACATTGGAATTCTGAGCATCCTACTGGTTGTTTTCATGGCAACTGCGATAGGGAACGCGAACTTCCTTACCGCCTACAACATGTTCAATCTTGTTGAGCGGGCGTCACTCTACGGGATCATTGGGATTGGCGTCGCCTTTGTGATCATTACCGGTGGCATTGATCTATCGATTGGATCGTTAATCGGACTAGTGGCAACGTTGCTTCCGTTCATTGTGGTGCAATTGTCATTTTCGTTGGCTGTGGGTTTACTTGCGATCTTTGCCCTTTCACTCTGCGTAGGCGTTACGCATGGGGTGTTGATCACGCGACTCAAGCTACAGCCATTTGTAGTTACACTCTGTGGATTAATGATTTACCGTGGCCTTGCGCGATGGGTCGTTTCAGATAAGACGATGGGCTATGGGAATGAAGTGTTTTCAGGTCTCAAAGTGATGGTAGGGAATATGTCCCAATTGCCAGGAATGGCAGGCGTATCCTGGGCGAAGCATGTACCGGTTGCCTTTCTGATCCTTGTCACACTTGGTGTCGTCTCTTCCATTTTTCTCAACAAAACAATCTACGGTCGCTATCTGCTAGCGCTTGGACGCAATGAACAGGCAGCACGATTCAGCGGTATCAATACCTCGTTGATGATTGTGCTCGCCTATGTCCTTTGCTCGCTGATCAGCGGGTTTGGCGGACTGCTTTTTGCCTTGGATTACGGATCGATTCAACCGGATAGCTTCGGCAACTTCTACGAATTGTATGCCATTGCGGCAGCGGTGCTTGGAGGCTGCAGCCTCCGTGGAGGAGAAGGTTCCATTTTTGGAATTATTTTGGGCGCGGCGCTGATGCGTTTGCTGATGAACTCCATCAGTATGCTCGGTATCGATGATCAGCTTGAGCCAGCGGTCATCGGGATTGTGATTTTACTCGGCGTGATGGTAGATGAACTCGTTAAACGCTTTGCGGCACGCCGACGAGCCATGAAGCAGGCAAAAGAAGTGGTTGCCTAGGCTTTACCATGGGAATGGGCAGTCTCAACCCGCCGCTAGGGAATACGAAGCGGAGCCGGGTGGGTTACTTCTCGGCATAACTGATCAGATCATCGGCCAAGTCATTCATTCTTGCCTCAAGCCGCTGCCGACAAGCAGAGATATCTGCCCCATCCTCCGGCGGATGATGGACGAACAGGTAAAACTTGATTTTCGGTTCGGTACCCGATGGGCGGATTGCGACATAGTTGCCATCGGCCTGAAAATCGAGAATCAGCAGATTCCCGTGTGGCCCGACGAGCGATCCAACATTCCCCGCAGCATCGGTCAGCGTTTGATTTAAATAGTCGCGGATTCCGATCACCTGCATGTCGGCGAGGACTGCAGGCGGCTGCCCGCGGAATCGATCCATGACCGCCAGCATCTCTTCCATGCCCGTTTCGCCTCGCTTGTAGACCGAGATCGTTTTCTCGGCATGGCAACCGAAGCGGCCAAACAGGTTTTCCAATCGCTGGCGCAACGTAATCCCTGCGGCTTTACATTCCGCGGCCATTTCGGCGGCCAGCATCGCCGCCACCGGTCCATCCTTGTCGCGGGCATACTCACCGACGAGATAACCGTGTGATTCTTCGGCGCCGAAGGCGAAGAGACTCGGGTCGTGCTGATCGATCGTGTCGGCAATCCACTTAAAGCCTACCAGTAAATCACCATAAAAACCGACTCCGTAGGCTTGGGCGATGCGCTCGAGCAAGCGGGTTGTAACGAGTGTGGTCACCACGTAGTGGTCGCTAGAGAGTTGTCCGGCGGCCTGGCGGCGAGAGAGGATAAATTCGCCGAGCAATGCAACAATTTGATTTCCCGTGAAAGTTTCCCAGGGCCCACTGCTGTCGAGGGTTACGGGCGCCGCAAAACCGATGCGGTCGCAGTCTGGATCGGTTGCCAGGGCTAAGTCCGCGCCGACGCTGCGGGCCCGTTCGATGATCGCATCAAAAACGGCGACGTTTTCTGGATTCGAAACGTGGTCCGGGACGTTGGGAAAGTCACCATCGGGCGTCGCATGCGGTCCAAATTCCTCCACATCCACAAAGCCATCTCTGGCCAGGGCAGGCAGCACGGCCGAGCTGCCGACACCGTGCAGCGGAGAATAAATAATTTTGGCATTCCGCGGTCCCGGAAACGCCTGATTGGCAACGGCATCGATATACGCCGGATCGATTTCTTCTTGGCAGAGTGTAATCTTGCCTTCGGCCACGCCGCGATCGAAATCTTCTTGCACGATGGTTTCGACGTTCATTACCTGCTCGATCACCCCTGCGTCGTGCGGAGGCACCAGTTGACCCCCATTTTTCCAATACGCTTTAAAACCGTTGTCGCTCGGTGGATTGTGACTGGCGGTAATCATGATCCCGCAGGCATACTGCTTATAGCGCACGGTGAAGGAAACGCAGGGGGTGCTGTGGAATCCTTGTAAAAAGTAAACCTTAAAACCCGCGGCAACCATAATCTCTGCACAAAGCCTGGCAAACTCGGCTGATTGATGACGCGTGTCGTAGCCGATCGCACAGGCAAGATCGGCTTGTGACTCCGTGCTGGCTTTCACGTAGGTGGCCAGCCCTGCAGCACTCTCGCCCATCGTTCGCCGATTGATGACCGCCGTCCCAATCGGATACATTTCTCCCCGGCGCCCCCCGGTGCCGAACTCCAACACTTTCCAGAATGCTTTATTGAGTTCTGTAAATTGCGATTTTTCAAGGTGTTTTACAACGTCTGGTGCAAATTTCTGATACTTCGGGTTGGTCAGCCAGGATCGTATGTTTTCGGCGGCAGCCGAGGAAATATTTCCTGCTTGTTTCGCTGCTTCCAGTAAAAGAAGCGAATCTTGTGATTCCATGATGTATTTCCAGTGGCAGTAAAAGAACGAGCCGCCCACAAAGGTTACATTGTGCCGCGCTTTGGCAGAAGAGAAAAGGGTCGCGGGTCCTTGGTGACCTCCATGTGGAGTTCGTATACTGCTCAAGATTTCAAACCCCTTTTTTTCTGGAGTCTCAACGTGAGCGAACTGATTATCAGCGTGTCCGGCCTGAGGGGAATCGTGGGAGAATCATTGACCGGTGAAGTCGCCACAGGCTATGTCCAGGCGTTTTCCAGCCATCTTCCCCCCGGACCTTTGGTACTGACCCGCGACGGGCGGGCCAATGGCCCCCCGCTGGCGGATATCATCAAATCGGGACTCAGTTGGACCGGACGGGATGTCCTTGACGCAGGAATTGCGGCGACGCCCACCACAGGTGTTTTGGTCCGAGAGAGTGGTTCCGCCGGAGGCATCCAGATTACGGCCAGCCACAATCCGGCTCCCTACAATGGGATGAAACTCTTCGCTGGGGACGGTCGTGTTGTTCCAGCGGATATCGGCGATGCGGTACGGCAAACCTATCTCGACCGCTCAGTGGCCGCCGAGGGTTCCCAGCGCAAGGGCATCGTGACAGCCTACGGCGATACCACATTGGCCCACTGGGAAAAAATTGCAGCACAAGTGAATGTCGATAAAATCCGCGCCGCCCAGGTGCGGGTCCTTTTGGATGCAAACCATGGAAGCGGATCGATACTGGGCCAGTGCCTTCTGGAGAAACTTGGTTGCGAGGTCATCCTCCGGGGTGGTACGGCTGATGGTTACTTTGCGCATGCTCCCGAGCCCACAGAAGAAAATTTAGCGGAACTCTCTGCAGAGGTGCCTGCTGAAGGAGTGGACGTCGGTTTCTGTCAGGATCCGGATGCAGATCGCTTGGCAGTGATCGATGCCCAGGGTCGCTATTTGGGAGAGGAATACACATTGGCACTTTGCGTGGATCATCTTTTGCGAAAGCGAAAAGGGGCAGTGGTCACCAACTGCTCGACGAGTCGGATGTCAGAAGATTTGGCACTTCGCTACGGGGTGCCTTTCAGTCGATCTGCGGTCGGTGAAGCGAATGTTGTAGATCAGATGCTTGCGACCGAGGCGATGATTGGCGGAGAAGGTAACGGTGGTGTGATCGATCCTAGGGTTGGATTGGTGCGGGACAGTTTTATCGGGATGGCCTACCTGCTCGAAGCGATGGTCACGCGACAGATGTCGATCGGTGATCTGGCTGCTGAAATGCCCCGCTACGAGATGTCGAAACGGAAACTCACCTTTCCCGGCGATCGCCTTGCAGAGGGGCAAGCAGCGGTTCGAAAGCACTTTGCGGACGCAGCGGCGACTCAACCTGATGGTTTGCGGTTGGATTGGAAAGATCGCTGGTTATTATTGCGGGCAAGCAATACGGAGCCGATCATCCGCATCATGTCCGAAGCAGCAGATCAGCCGGAGGCAGACCGTCTCTGTCACGAGGCGGAGAAAGTGCTACGCAATCTCTGATTGCGCTGCGCAATCAGGATTCGTCATTTCCACGCAACTTTGCCATCACGCTGTAGTCCTCAAGCGTTGAGGTATCCCCCACCGTTTCCGTACCACTCGCGATATCGCGCAAAAGCCGCCGCATAATTTTCCCGCTTCGTGTTTTGGGTAGGGATCCGGTGAAATGAATGTCGTCCGGTTGGGCCAGCGCTCCGATTTCTTTGCGTACGTGCTGCTTCAATTTAGCACGCGTTTCGTCGCTCGGTTTGGCATTGGCGAGGGTCACAAAGACGGCGATGGCCTCTCCTTTGAGTTCATCCGGTCGTCCCACAGCCGCCGCCTCGGCAACGTCGGGATGGCTAACCAGGGCGCTCTCGATCTCAATCGTACTGAGCCGATGTCCGGAGACATTCAACACATCATCAATCCGGCCCATGATCCAGTAATAGCCATCTGCATCGCAGCGGGCATTGTCGCCGCAGAGGTATTTGCCCGGCACCTTACTCCAATATTGCTCCTCGTACCGCTCTTGATCTCCCCAAATACCCCGGAGCATGCCAGGCCAAGGCTGCGCGATCACTAGCCAGCCACCTTTACCCGGTTCCACGGGCTTACCCGCTTCGTCCACGATTTCTGGAACGATGCCAGGCAGTGGTTTGGTGCAACTGCCCGGTTTGGTCGGAATCGCGCCAGGCAGGGGACTCATCATGATTCCTCCCGTTTCGGTTTGCCACCACGTGTCGACGATCGGGCACCGTTCACCCCCGATCACGCGATGGTACCACATCCAAGCTTCTGGATTGATTCCTTCTCCGACGGTGCCAAGCAACCGCAGGCTCGACAAATCGGCTCGGTTTACAAAATCATCGCCCCACTTGATAAAGGCGCGAATCGCGGTCGGTGCGGTGTAGAAAATGGTCACTCCATACCGCTCGACAATTTCCCAGAACCTTCCTTCGTCGGGCCAGTTCGGTGCGCCCTCGTACATGACGACGCTCGCTCCATTGGCGAGCGGTCCGTAGACGATGTAACTGTGTCCCGTGATCCAACCGCAATCGGCAGTACACCAGTAGACATCATCTTCCTGAAGGTCAAATACCCAGCGGGTCGTCATTTTTGTGTAGAGGTTGTAACCAGCCGTTGTGTGCTTGATGCCCTTCGGTTTACCGGTTGAGCCACTGGTGTAGAGGATGAATAGTGGGTGTTCGCTATCAAGCTCTTCCGCTGGACAATCGGCCGATGCGTTTTCCATCAAGGCGTCCCACCAATGATCACGCCCTTCGACCATGTGCACCTCGCCACCGGTGCGGCGGAGAACGATGCAGGACTGGACCGTAGGGGATTTTTTCAAGGCTTCGTCTACCGTCGCCTTGAGGGGAAGTTCTTTTCCTCTTCTCCAACCGCCGTCGGCCGTAATCTGCATTTTTGCCGAGGCGTCGTTATTGCGGTCGGCAATCGCTTCACTTGAAAATCCTCCAAAAATGACTGAATGAACCGCGCCCACGCGGGCACAGGCGAGCATGGCAATCGCCAGTTCCGGAACCATCGGCATATAGATTGAAATCACGTCCCCCGGCTTGATTCCTTGCTCGCGGAGGACGTTGGCAAACTTACAGACTTGCTCGTGTAACTCAGCGTAACTCAGCGTGCGCTTGTCTCCAGGCTCTCCTTCCCAGAGGATCGCAGTTTTGTCCCGCTTGTCCGTATTGAGGTGTACATCGAGGCAGTTGTAGGAAACGTTGGTCTTGCCGCCGACAAACCACTTCGCCAGGGGAGTTTGCCAATCAAGAATCTTCGAATAAGGCACAAACCAGTGGAGTTCCTCCTTCGCCAGTTTGCCCCAAAAGGCTTCACTATCCGTGCCCGCTTCATTCCACAGTGCCTCATATTGCTCAAGCGAGCCAATATGCGCCGATTGTGCAAATGCTGGAGATGGCGGGAAGAGGCGTTCTTCCTGCATCACGGTATCAATTTGACCGGAAGAATCATGCGACATCACAAACTCCTAAGAAAAAGGCTCATCGGGAACGTACGTCCCCACTTTTAATTTTTAGCTCCGGGCAAAAGCATCTCCAACTCCGCCGGATCGGTCGGGGCTTCAGTAAGTATTCGCACTCCCTCTTCGGTGATTGCCAGCGTATGTTCGAAGTGGGCACTCGGTTTTCTATCTGCGGTCGACATCGTCCAGTGATCGGGTTCTGCAATCACGCGTTTCGTACCCAAGTTGACCATCGGTTCGACCGCGATCACGATACCTGGTTCGAGACGAAAATCATCCTTCGGGCGGAGCGTTTTACTTCTATAGTTAGGAACCTGAGGTGGTTCATGCATATTTTTGCCGATTCCATGTCCTATGAAATTTTCTACGGTTGTGAATCCAGCATCGAGGACATAGGTTTCCATTTCGGCTGCAACCTCGCTCCACATTTCCTTGAGCGGCATGAGATCAATAGCCAACTGTAACGTGTTGGCGGTTACCCCCAACAGTTTTTCAATAGCAGGATCGATTTTACCAATGGGCAGTGTGACCGCAGAGTCGCCGCACCAGTTGTGGATGCGACAGCCGGTATCGATGCTGATCACATCGCCTTCTTGCAGCACATAATCGCCGGGAATGCCGTGAACCACTTGCTCGTTTACCGAAGTGCACGTCACGCCCGGAAAGACGGGTTTGCCTGGCGTACTATTGGGATAATTTAAAAAGAGTGGCTCGCCGTGAATTGTCTTGTAGTACGCTTTGACTGCGGCATCAATTTGGCCCGTGGTGTTGCCAGCCACGGCCAGTTCTTTTGCAATTTGCAGCCCCTGCCACACGGCAAGTCCAGCCGGTCGCATGAGCTTGATTTCACGGGGGGATTTAAGATTTAATGTAGTGGACATTGTTGGTATCTATCTATTGCTCTCAAGGCATTTTGGCGAAGTGAAAGAGTCAGGATCCTGCGGACGAAAAGTTAGCGATTACCTTGCGAATGCGGTCTGCAATTTCCTCGCGCGTTCCATCCCCGTCAATGGACGTTAAAATTTTATGATCGCGATAAAAATCTAATAAAGGCAGCGTTTCTGCCTGATAGACGACAAAGCGATTTTTGATAGTGTCGGCAGTGTCATCACTGCGACCACGATTGAGCAGTCGTTGCGTCAACACTTCCTCCTCAAGTGTAATCTCCAGCACCAGATCGAGTTTTACCTTACGTCGATCGAGTAAGTCGTCGAGCATTTTGGCCTGATCGACCGTCCTCGGGAAACCGTCAAGCAAAAATCCGTCCTTACAATCTGTTTTTCCCAGCCTTTCGTCGACCAAATCGACCACCAGTTGGTCAGATACAAGCTCACCCTGCTCGATCCGTTCGGCCGCCAATTTCCCGAGGTCCGTGCCCTGACGGACTGCTTCGCGGAGCATATCTCCGGTCGAGAGGTGGGGAATCGAGAGGAAATCCGCAAGCCACTCTGACTGCGTTCCTTTTCCTGCCCCGGGTGGTCCTACCAGTACTAAACGCATGGCACAATCTGCATTAAGATCGTTCGAGCAGACCTTTGTAGTTTCGCATTACAAGGTGACTATCAATTTTTTGAACCAGGTCAAAGGCGACACTCACCGCAATCAACAACCCGGTTCCACCATAGAAACTCGCCACCATGAAGGGGACTCCCATGGAAGACGCAATAATCGTCGGAATAATTGCCACCACCGCCAGAAATCCCGCCCCAACGTACGTGATACGGACCATTACCTTTTCAAGATAATCTGCCGTCCTCTTCCCAGGACGATAACCGGGGATGAAGGTGCCAAAATTTTTGAGGTTCTCAGACATGTCTTTTGGATTGAAAGTGATAGCCGTCCAAAAGTAACAAAAGAAATAAATCATTGCCACGTAGAGCAGATTATAGGTAAATGAATCTCCCCTCTCAAACATGGCTTTTAATTCACCGAGGATTCCATTATTGGGAAACCGCGTTGCCAGTTGGCTAAAGAGAATCATGGGGATCATCAGCAAGCTACTTGCAAAAATGATCGGCATGACTCCGGCTTGATTGACGCGAAGCGGTAGATACTGACGATTGCCACCGTAAACCCTTCGCCCGCGAACGTGCTTCGCACTCTGCGTGGGGATCCTTCGCTGTCCTTGCGTGATATAGACCACGCCAAAAATGACAGCAACAAAGATAACCGCCAGCACAATCAAGTGTTCGATCCCAAGCTTTCCGGGGGCCCCACCGAGTTGAAATTCAGCCGATTTGATCAGCTGATATCCAGCTCCCGGCATGCGTGCGAGAATTCCGGCCATGATCAGCAGACTGATTCCGTTGCCGATTCCGAACTCGTCGATCTGTTCCCCGAGCCACATCAAAAACACAGTTCCAGCCGTCATCGTGAGCACTGCTGCCAATTGCCAACCAAAACTTGCCATGAAGCCCGACTGCATCGATTCCCAGACAGCCTCATTGATCATTCGTTGCGCCGGATTCGCCGTGCTTGCCGACGCGCTGATCAGCCAGCGCAGATAAAAATAGCTTTGCAGTAGACAAAGTATGACGGTGGCATACCGCGTGTATTCGTTGATCTTCTTTTGGCCGCTTTCCCCCTCCTTTTTCAATTCTTCGAGCGGCTTCCAAACGCTCCCCAGAAGTTGGAAAATAATAGAAGCGGAGATGTAGGGCATGATGCCCAAACCGAAAATCGTCGCCTGGTTCAACTGACTCGCACTGAAGACCGAGACCGCGGCAAATAGATCGGCCAATTCACCCGATTCAAAGTGGGCCGTCATGGCTTCCTGATTGACAACCGGAAGCGGGATTTGCCAACCAACGCGATAAATTGCCAGAAACAGCAGCGTGAGAAATATTTTTTGCCGCAGTTCTGGAATCGTAAAGACGACGCGGAATTTCTCAAACATACTTCGATCCGTCCTTGGTCGGTATCAAACGGGTCACACTTTCTCTCCCAACAGGGATTGTGGTGGCAACGAAACTGCCCCGACTGCCACCCGCTAGTGGGAGGCTGTGGAATGTCCCATTTTGTTTTTTATGACCGGTTTTTTTCCTGGCAGCAGCGTAGTGCTCCCGCCTGCCTTTTGAATTTTTTCCTCAGCGCTTTTACTGAATCGGTGTGCAGAGACGGTGAGTTTCTTCTTTAACTCCCCGTTACCTAAAACTTTAAACATTTCGAAATGCGGTGGGATGAGTTTCTTTGCCCGAACTGTTTCGGGCGTGACCGTATCGCCACTCTTAAAAGAACTTTCTAAGTCTTCCACATTCACAATCGCCACCACGGGTGCCCAGCGGTTATTGAAGCCGCGTTTTGGTATCCGGCGAATCATCGGCATGGCTCCCCCCTGGAAGGCAACCTTGCGAGAATATCCCGCACGCGATTTTTGGCCCTTGTGTCCTCGGCCTGCAGTCTTGCCGTGACCCGATCCGGGCCCTCGCCCGATGCGACGACTGTGTTTGAATTTATGGACTCCTCGATGGATATCGTGAAGATTCATGACAGTGAAACTCCCCGCAGTCGTTCAATTTCGTTGCGCGACCGCAATTGTTCTAGAGCAGAAATTGTTGCCTTGACTAACGTTACGGGATTATTGGACCCAAAACTCTTGGTCAAAATGTCGTGAATCCCCGCAGCTTCACAGACAGCACGTACGGCAGCCCCGGCAATCACCCCGGTTCCCGGCGAAGCGGGAACCAACACGATACGGGCGGCGCCAAATTTTCCTATCACAGTGTGGGGTATCGTGTTTTCAGACAACTGAATTTCCATCTGATTTCGAGTACCACTTTTCACCGCTTTTTCAACCGCTGGAGGTACTTCATTGGCCTTTCCGTATCCCCATCCCACGCGACCTTGCCCATTACCGACAACGACCATCGCGGCAAAACTGAAGCGGCGACCACCCTTAACGACAGCTGCGCATCGTTTGATTTTGACCACCTTGTCGACCAGTTCTCCTGGTGACTTCGCTTGTTTATTTGCTTTGATTGGCACGGCCGATTGACTCCCCAAAAGGTCATTTTTCTTTACGGTTTAATTTAAAACTGAAGCCCAGCTTCCCTTGCCGCCTCTGCAAGAGCAGCAACACGTCCATGGAATTTACAATGACCACGATCAAGCGCACAGGTTTGAACGCCCGCCTTCTTTGCGCGTTCGGCGATCGCCTTTCCGACGGTCGCCGCAGCATCTTTGTTGCCCCCGTAAGTAATCGCTTTTCCCAGTTCCTTGTCCATTGAACCGGCTGATGCAACCGTCTTGCCCGTTGCATCGTCGATCAACTGCACAAAAATATGACGATGACTACGAGAAATGCTTAACCGCGGACGCTCTGCGGTGCCCCGCATCCGCTTGCGTACGCGGAATCGTCTTCTTTGCCGCTGATGGAGAATGGCTCGTTCGTGATTCATGGCTAGCTCAAACTTATTACTCTTTACGATTGTTTAGTCACGATTATGGTCAATCAAAGACGCGTTAGGCTCCCACAGCCTTTCCTGCCTTACGACGAACGTATTCATTGGCGTAACGGATTCCCTTGCCCTTGTAAGGTTCCGGTTTGCGAACGGCACGCACCTCGGCGGCAAACTGTCCCACCATCTGCTTGTCACTTCCTTTGACCACAATGTGCGTTTGGTCCGGGCAAGTCACATCGAGCCCCTGGGGAATTGTTTTGTGTATCTCGTTGGCAAAGCCTACCCGCAGCTGAAGTATCTGTCCCTGCACAGCCGCAAGATATCCAACACCGACAATCTCTAGTTTTTTTTCGTAGCCTTTCGTCACTCCAATGACCATATTCTGAAGCAGGGCCCTGGTAAGTCCATGAAAGGCTCGGATTTGTTTTTCGTCGCCATCGCGTTCGATAACAATTCCTTTTTCAGCATCAATGGCAACCCGAACCTCTGGGCGATGGGTGAAGCTGAGTTTGCCAAGCGGTCCTTCCACCGTGACACTGTTCCCTTCGGTTGCCACCTGGACACCGCTGGGAATGGCTACCGGTTGTTTTCCTATACGTGACATCTCAGTCAATCTTTCTATTTTCTACCGCGAGCTTCTTATTCAATTCTTTTTCAATCACAGATGCCTCAAAGGCATCCCCAATTACCACACCTCACAAAGAACTTCTCCTCCAAGATTCCGATGCCGGGCTTCCCGATCAGAAATAACACCACGACTCGTACTCACAATGGAAATTCCCAACCCGTTGAGAATCGGCCGCAATTGTGTTGCCCCATTGTAAATGCGACGCCCCGGTTTGCTGATCCGTTTGATGTGCCGGATCACACGCTCGCCGTTAGGCCCATATTTGAGGTCGATGTGAATCACCGCAAATTTATCTTCTTCCGACTCATTCCAGTCCCAGATATAGCCTTCCCGCTTGAGCACTTCAGCCAAGCCACGTTTTACTTTGGATGCAGGAACTTCAACATTCTGTCGCTCAATCCGCACCGCGTTACGAATTCGAGTCAACATGTCGGCGATAGGGTCGGTCATCATCGCAGCAATTTCTCCAGTTTACCAGCTTGCTTTTTTGACACCAGGAATCACACCGCGATCTGCCAGATTTCTAAAACAAATCCGACAGATTCCAAATTTACGATAGACCGATCGCGGTCGACCGCATAATTTGCAGCGCCTTTCAGAGCGCGACGAAAATTTCGGTGGTCTCAATGCCTTTGCTATTTTTGATTTGCTAGCCATATTTTGTGATTACGAGTTTGAATGGTTAATGGTGGTTTAGTTGTCTTTAAATACGTTTTTGCAACTATGCTTTTGTTGCTTCTTCTGTTTCCGATTGAAGTGGAAGACCAAAGCCTTCGAGCAATAATCGAGCTTCGGAATTATCTAATGTGGATGTGACCAATGCGATATTCATTCCCTGGGTCAGTAGATATTTATCGGGGTTGAGTTCTGGGAAAACCAACTGTTCCGACAGACCTAAACTATAATTTCCACGTCCATCAAATGCTTTCGGCTTGAGTCCGCGAAAGTCACGTACGCGAGGAAGGGCCAGAGCAATCAGGCGATCCAGAAATTCGTACATTCGACTTCGACGCAGCGTCACCATACAACCGACAGGCGAACCTTCGCGAAGGCGGAAACCCGCCACTGATTTTGTCGCCCGTCGCACCGAAGGTTTCTGACCTGTAATTTCAGTCAAAGCCGCAATTGCCATGTCGAGGTGTTTCTTTTCCGTGATTGCGCTCCCGACTCCCATGCTCACCACAATTTTCTGCAAACGCGGCAATGACAGTCGATTCTTCCGGCCTGTTTTTTCTGCAAGCGCAGGAAGAATCTCCTTCTCATATTTTTCTTGTAGTCGCGGAACGGATGCCATCTTTTAGCCTAAGTCTTTATTGTCCAAATTTCTTGTTTTAGTGATCCAGTCTAACTTTTTGTGTATGCTGCTTTGGCAGGTGCAATTTCGCCAATTCCATTACCACATTTTTTGCAGAAGCGTTCTTTTGTGCCGTCCGCTTGGTACCGTACACCTGTACGACTCAGGCTACCACATGCGGAGCACACCAAGCGAATATTCGAAATGCTGATCGGCATCTCTTTGGAAAGCTGACCGCCGCGTGGATTCTTTTGACTTCGCTGAACGTGCTTTTTCACGCGATTGACGCCCTCGACGACAACCCGTTGGTTTCCTTTAACGATCTTGAGGACTCGGCCGCGCGTGCCCTTATCGGCACCGGCAACAACTTCTACTGTATCATCGACTCGAATATGCATTACACCACCTCACCCGCGAGGCTAACGATTTTCATAAACCGACGTTCTCGCAACTCACGAGCGACAGCACCAAAAATGCGTGTCCCACGCGGATCCCGGTCACCGTCAATGATGACCACGGCGTTGCTATCGAACCGGACATAACTGCCGTCTTCACGACGGGTTGGTGACTTACACCGAACAATAACCGCCCGCACGATCGCTTTTTTCTTGACATCGCTCCCTGCGATCACTGATTTGACACTACACACGATGACATCACCCAGTCCTGCCGTCCGGCGACGCGTACCCCCGAGCACCTTGATGCACATGACCTCTTTGGCGCCAGTGTTATCTGCCACGTTAAGTCGGGTTTGCATTTGGATCATCGCAACGCTCGTTTCCGTCCCGCGGGACGCCATATTTTTCTATCGAACTCTGTTTTTCCGTGTTTCGTTCCGCTTAGGATTCTTGAGCTTCCGCTTCTGCGGCCTTGGCTGCCTTCATTGCTGCAAGATCGACCGCCGTACTCTTTGTGACCACTCGGACGAGTTCCCATCGCTTCGTCTTTGAATAGGGACGGGCCTCGATAATTTCCACCGTGTCTCCCATCCTCGACTCTTCTTTTTCATCGTGGACTTGGCAGATGGTCCGCCGACGCAGATACTTTTTATATTTTGGGTGCTGAATCAATCGCGGCAACTCGACACGCCGCGTTTTGGCCGCGCTGTCCCTCGTCACGATTCCCACTGCTACCTTTTTTGGCATTTTGAATGCTCCCATGTCGGCCACTTGGCCCGATATATTAATCTCTTTAATCTTTGTTTGTGCTTGTCCGTGTTCGTCTTAGTCTGTCGGAATCGCGGCCGATCCCTTGATCCCGGTTTTCCTGAGGGCGACTTCGCGCTCCCGCTGAATGGTCTTGATCCGCGCAATCAATCGACGGTTCTTCTTCAGTTCGCTCGGTGCGTCAAGCCGCTCCGTTTGTGCCTGAATGCGCAAACGGAAGAAATGTTCACACGTTTCCTCCAGGGTCAACCCGAGTTGCTCGTCACTCATTTCACGTAATTCAATAGCTTTGGTTATCACCATGATTAGGCAGACCTCCGCTTCATAAAACGAACGCGAAGAGGCATCTTGTGTGCAAGTCTTGCAAAGCACATTTTTGCGATCTCTTCGGTCGTGCCACCAATTTCATAGAGCAGGCTCCCCGGCTTCACGACCGCGGCCCAATACTCGGGTTCACCTTTACCTTTGCCCATACGAGTCTCAAGTGGAATGGAAGTAATTGGTTTATGGGGGAAAATGCGAATGTACAATCTTCCTTCACCGCGCAGATACTGCTGCGCGGCAATTCGGCCTGCCTCGATCGTTGCGGCACTGACCCAGCCACCTTCTGCAGCTTGGAGGCCATAGTCACCAAACACGACGCGGTTGCCGCGTGTGGCTTTACCTTTTATACGACCTTTTTGGACTTTTCGGTGTTTGACCCGCTTCGGCATCTGTGCCATCGGTCTTTTCCTCTTCGTGATACATACCTTGGTTAATCCAAACCTGGATCCCAATGTTTCCCTGAGCCGTTTTTGCCTCAGTGAAACCGTAATCGATTTTTGCTCGTAATGTGGAGAGTGGGATAGATCCGCGGATTTGTTTCTCACGGCGGGCCATTTCGGCACCGCCAAGTCGGCCGGCCAATTGGATTTTGATTCCCTTGGCCCCCGCTTCCATAGTCGCTTCCATCGCTCGTTTCATCGTTCTGCGAAAACTCGACCGCTTCTGCAATTGTTCTGCCGCATCTTCCGCAACCAATTGGGCATACAATCCAGGTCGCGAAAGCTCTTCGATTTTAATATTGATTCGCCTACCAACGAGATCCTGAAGTTCACCCTGTAATCGCTCAACCTCCTGGCCCTTACGGCCGATGATGATGCCGGGGCGTGCAGCATACACCAAGACTTTGACTTCATCGCGCGTGCGCTCGATCTCAATCTTGGAGATACCCGCAAACCGACATTTTAATTTGAGGTACTTGCGGATCTTATAATCTTCAACGAGCAGTTCGGAGAAGTCTTTCTTGGAGGCATACCAACGGCTTTTCCAGCCTTCCATAATGCCTGCTCGAAAACCGATTGGATTTACTTTTTGTCCCATCCGTCTATTCCAATTCAATGCTAATGTGGGAGGATCGCTTTTTGATCACATGTGCCATGCCGCGTGCCCGAGGTCGCATCCGTTTGAACATTGGACCACCGTCGACTCGCGCATCGCGGACGACGAGTTGTTCCACGCGAGTACCTTGCCCAGCGTTCTGATCAGGATCCATGGCGTTACCCAAAGCACTTCGCAATACCTTTTCCAGCAACCGGGCCCCGCGATGCGGCTGATACTTAAGGATATCTAGCGCAACGTCTGCCCGCTGCCCGCGGATCATATCTGCCAGCGAACGCACCTTCCGTGCGCTAATGCGTGCGTATTTATGACTGGCTCGAAATCCCATTTGTCTTCTCTAAAATTTGGTGCGAATCGTCGCGCTAGGTTGATTGGCTTTCGCCGGACTATTTCCCTTTTCCGGCGTGACCACGGAAAGTTCGCGTTGGTGCAAACTCTCCTAGTTTGTGACCGACCATATCCTCGGTAATAAAAACTTTCATGTGAATCTTGCCATTATGTACGAGGAAGGTATGTCCTACGAATTCCGGAATGATCGTACAGGCCCGCGCCCAGGTCTTGATCGGTTCTTTCGCGCCCTGATCCTTTTGCTTTTCCACCTTGCTATAAAGCTTCGGGTCAACATACGGGCCTTTTTTTAACGATCTTCCCATCGATTACCTTTTAACTCACTTGTGTGCGGTCCCCCGACGGGTTCTCGCCCTGCGGGTTGCTTAACGTATTATTTTTTTAGTTTCAGTTGTCCGTAACGCTTTGTTTTCCTTCGTCGAACAATCGATTTATTCGAGGCCTTGCGTCGAAACCGGGTGGCACCACCCTTTGCAGGCTTTCCAGTTGGGCTCACAGGATGGCGACCCCCTTTTGTGCGTCCTTCCCCACCTCCGTGTGGATGATCAACGGGATTCATCGCCGTGCCGCGGACATGCGGTCTGCGACCGAGCCAACGCTTACGGCCCGCCTTACCCAAAACAATGTTCATGTGATCGGCATTTCCGATCGAGCCCACCGTCGCCCTGCAGTTGGCTGGCACGCGTCGGATCTCACCACTCGGTAAGTTAATTTGCGCCCAATCCGCTTCGCGGGCAGCCAAGACAGCGCTCGTCCCTGCCGAACGGCAGAGAACCCCTCCCCGACCGGGTTGCAGCTCGATGTTGTGTACGGCCATGCCGAGCGGTACGTTCCGCAACGGAAGACAATTGCCAACCGTGGGTGCCGCTTCTGCACCACTTTGAACACGCATGTCAATCTCGAGCCCCTGCGGTGCGAGAATGTATCGCTTTTCGCCATCCACATAATGCAACAGCGCGATTCGGGCCGAGCGATTCGGATCGTAATGGATTGCGTGCACTTTGGCAGGAATGCCATCCTTGTTGCGACGAAAGTCGATAAGTCGATACCTCTGCTTGTGGCCGCCACCGCGATGTCGCACGGTGATCTTGCCCTGATTGTTCCGGCCCCCAGTTTTGCGCTTACTCTTGAGTAACTTTTTGGGCGACTTACTCCCGGGCGTCAGGTCAGCGAAGTCGCTGACACTCGCCCCTCGCCGTCCCGGCGAAGTCGGTTTGTATCGCCTGATGCCCATGTGCTTATTCCCAAAAAATTAAAACGAAATGTTTGTTTTATGCGCTAAAAGAAATTGATTCGATACTCGGGATCCAATTTGACAATCGCCTTTTTCCAGTCCTTGGTATAGCCATAGCGAAAACGACTCCGTCGCGGTTTACCTTTACGGTTTTGCGTCCGCACCTTAAGAACCTTGACATCAAACAGTTTCTCGACCGCCACGCGAACGTCATCTTTCGTGGCCAACCGATTGATTTCAAAGGAATAGGCGTTGAATCGCGTGCTTCGGTGCATACCCTTTTCGGTCACCAGTGGCCGGAGCAAAACTTGATAGGGTTCAAGCTGAATCTTCGTCTGGCCCGGTTGCTTCTGGGTCGATTGGCTCTGTTTTGTTTTTTTTGTCGCCATCTAATTAGACTTCTGTCGATCGAAGATTTAAAAACGTACGAATGTAATAATCTACTCAGTCCACGGTTTGATTCACCCTATCGTCAGCTCCCCGCCTCTCCTTTGGATCGATCCTTTATCCAGTCAAGTGCGGCTCGGGTCACGACCATTTTTTTTGGTTTGAGAACACTTAAGGCATTGAGATCACTCACGGGTGAAACCGAAACGTCGGCAATATTCCGCGCACTTTTGTAAACGTTGTTGTCGAGTTGTTCTGTTGTGACCAGTACTGTCTGACCATCGCATTGAAGTGATTTGAGAATGGCAGCCATTTCCCCGGTCGCGGGTGCGTCGAAATCGAACTGATCAATCACAACCATCTGATCATCTAAAATCTTCGAAGCAATGGCCATCCGCGTTGCCAGTTGCACCGCTTTACGGGGTAGACGGTACGAGTAATTCCGGGGGCGACGTGCAAAAATATGCCCACCACCCCGACGAACGCCACTTCTCCGCGAACCGGCCCGCGCGTTTCCGGTTCCCTTTTGGCGATACATCTTCTTGGTGGACCCACTCACCTCACTCCGACTCTTCGTTCGCGAGGTTCCCTGGCGGTGATTGGCCTGATACATCACCACCGCATCGTGGAGTAACTGCCGGTTGATTTTCGGCGCAATTTCACGCGCATCAATGGCGTACGTGCCAACCTTTTTCCCCGATTTATCAAATATTGGCAGTTCAGCCATTTTTCTCACTCGCCATTTTTTCAACCATTGAGCGTAACGCACCTGTGCGCTGCACTTTTATTTTTCGCCTAAAGTTTGTTTGTCTCTCGGATCATCACGTAGCCCCCATTGGGCCCCGGGACCGCTCCGCGGACAATCAGCAGTTGATTTTCGCTATCCACTTGAATGACCTTTAAATTGCGTGCTGTGCAGCGGGCGTTGCCGTACTGGCCCGCCATCCGTTTGCCTTTAAACAAACGCGAAGGATAGGCACTGCAACCGGTTCCCCCGGCATGACGATGGCATTTTTTAACACCGTGTGACGCTCGCTGGCCGGAGAAATTGTGACGCTTCATGACGCCGGCGAATCCACGTCCCTTCGTCGTTCCCACAATGTCGACCGTGGGAATTTCCATGAAACTATCGACGCCGATGGCATCACCGACACTGGCACCTTGGGCCGCCCCGCGGAATTCACGCACGAACCGTTTCGGCTCGCAGTCTGCCTTGGGCACCACTTCCACTCCCGCCTGAGAGCGGGCTTTGGCCCGCTTGCTGTCCAGTTTGGCCACGTGGCCTCGTTCACTGCGACGGGCCAATCGGCGGGGTTTATCGAGATAACCAAGTTGAACGGCATCGTAACCGTCACGATCTTGGCTACGCACCTGCAGCACGTGACAGGGTCCAGCCTGCATGACGGTTACGGGCATAACAATACCCGACTTCTTGTCATAAATCTGTGTCATCCCGACCTTGCGGCCGAGTAATCCAATCGCCATGGCTGAACCTTTTTACGTGCTTTTGCAAGGCGGGAACATGCAACTCAGCAGTTTGCTGGCTGCAGCTTACCCGCCATGCTTCCAAAACATATTAATGCGTGACCTAAAAACCTCTTATCGTGCGTTACGTTTTTTGCATCAGACGTTGGGAAATGCATTCCTTAACGACTCGATGCTTTGATCTTAATATCAACCCCTGCGGGTAAACTTAATTTATTCAAGGATTCAATGGTCTTGGCCGTTGCTTCCACGATGTCAATCAGTCGTTTGTGTGTTCGGATCTCAAATTGTTGGCGCGATTTTTTATGCACGTGCGGACCGGAAATGACCGTGTACCGTTCAATGCGTGTGGGAAGCGGAATCGGTCCGTGGACTTCTGAGTTGGTTCGTTTTGCTGTATCGACAATTTCGACCGCACTCTGGTCGAGGACCGAGTGATCATAGGCCTCCATCCGGATGCGAATGATTTCTTGTGACTTTGCCACGTTGTTAACCGCTCCTCATAAAATCTAAAAACAAACGCATCCGCGAGGTCCACACACGATGCGATCTCGCCGTGCGGCAGCCTCCCAAAAACGCTGACTGCACCCCACCTGTTTGTCGCCGATTCGGCGACCGATCAAGGGGACTGAAATTATGCTAAGCGGTTGAATTTATGAGCCTTACGGTGGGATGTAAAGGGGCCGTCAGAGAGATGAGCAAAATAAAACGCGGTCGTTGCAGACCGGTTCCCGGAGAACCTAACCGCAGACCCCTGCCACAGGAGGAGACGCGCTAGCGCAGGGGACGCGTACGGCCCCGGTCGGCCCGCTGCACGCGGGAGTGGATGCAGCGAATCCCTTGCCACGAAGAACCGCTAACGAGTAAATTCTGATGTGAAACAGCCAGTTTTTTGCTTTTTTACCGATCCAGGTCCGAGGAGACCGGAAAATGTCCGATGACGGTGACAGTTTAGATGGTGGCCATTTGATTGCTCCGGAGGAACTCGAAGATCTGCAGAACCGCTATGGTCCCTTTCTCATGGTCGAGGCTGAACTGGCGATGGAGTCGCGGTCGCTCAGGTTCTATCGTAAAGCATTCAAAAACCGTCGGGGTGAAATTCTGTTTGTGCTCCGTCGTCCCAACGGTGATCTTTTGCTCCACACCAAGCATAAGTATCCTCCCGATCTTTACCGCATCCCCGGTGGCGGCATCGATTGGGGGGAACCGGTCCCGGCGTCGCTTCGTCGCGAAGTGCAGGAGGAAACCCAATTTGACGTGGAAAACGAACATTTCCTGGGGGTCATTCGCTATCGGTTTCACGGCGTGGATTCAGAGGAGTCTGAGGAGGATGTTCATTTCGTCTCCTTTGTATTTGAAATTCCCGGAGTGGAAGGAGAACCTGTGGCGGAAGACGAGACGGAGGGCATCTCGGGTTTCCGTTGGATACCGGTGGACGAACTTCAGAGCGTTGCCACTGCGCTCAAATCCCTCCCGGACGATAAGACAGGGGGTGGTGATTGGGGCCGCTTCCGTGCCATTGGCCACGATTTTGTCCTCGACCAGTTGAAATAAATTATACCGGGTTGTGCGCTAGCCGCCCGGGGAATGGTGACGTTGCATTGGCTATGCATGTGGCGGTGATAGGAAGCGGTCGCTGGTGTCGGCCGCATTTGGAGGCTCTGAGCGGGAGTCCTCACGTCGCTGCGATCACGCTGGTGGGTCGCAATCCAAACGCGGTTACAGCGGTGGCTGCAGCCTATCCCGGGGTGCGACCCTTTGCCGGTTGCTGGAGCGAAGTTGTTGCCGATCCGAAGATCGATCTGGTCGATATCGTGGTGCCGCATCACCTGCACCATCCGGTGGCGACTGCCGCGATTGACGCGGGAAAGCACGTGATTTGCGAAAAACCCGGCAGTCTCTCCCTCACCGATTGGGACGCCCTGGGGGTGCGTGCTGCCGCTGCTGATCGGCGGTTTCTGGTGATTCAGAATCAACTCTATGATCCGCTCGTGCAGCGGATCGGTCAGGTTGTTGGGGAGGGTCTTTTGGGACGCCCCTTTCTGCTGGTCGAAAACAATTACACCGCCCATGCAGCCAGTTACCGGCAACCCGGTTGGCGAACGCGACGGGACCTCGCCGGTGGTGGGGTGCTGATCGACGGCGGCTACCACATGGTCTACAAGCACCTCGACTGGCTTGCCGGAATCAGCCGACCCGTCTGGGTGGATGCCAGTACTGCGCAGCTCAATATTTTTGCCGATGGTACGTTGGCGTCCGATCGAGGCGAAGATTTTGTCTCCTACACGGTTGCTTTTGAAGGGCCGCTGCGGATCAATGCGTCCCACGCCTGGACCCTGTCTGCCAATCCGCTTAGGCCGCGACTTGGCCTCCTGGCCGGAAGCCAGGCCACGCTCGAATGGGTCGATTCAGCCGACGCGCCGCTGCTGTTGCACACGCCCGGAAAGGCTGCGTTCCCGCTGGAAAGTCCTGCGGCAGACGAGCGAAAGGAAAGTTTAGAAAAGTGTATTGTTGACTACGTGGAGGCAATCCAACAGCAACGGCAGCCGCAGTATGGATCTTCGGCATTGGCCCGCCAGACGCTGCAACTGATCCTCGGCGTTTACCGAGCTTCGCGCGAAGGTTGCCGGGTGATGCTGCCCTGATTTTTCCAAAGAGAAGCTTTGCCGCTTCTTAGAGTTTGAAATTAAAGGTTTCCGTGATCAGCCTCCAAAGGCGACTTCCGAGTGTGCGGGGCGCGGTATGGATTTTGGCCTGTCCGCGAAGTCCCACGCGGAGGAGATGTTCGGGGTCGTTCAGGAGAACCCGTGCTTGATAGGTTGTACTCATTAATTGTTCCCGGCCCGTTGGATCGGTTTGGGTGAGCAGTTCTCCGCCCGCCCGCTCGGTCAGGCGTTGCGGTGGTTCGGTCATCTCGGTCGTTGCAATTTGCTCAATGGTGGATTCAAAGGTCTTGTCTGGAAGATGGTTGATGATGATTTCTACTGCTTGATCCTGAGCGATAAAGTTCCGGTCCGATTGGTCGATTGCCAGGACGGCTTCCATCTCTGTCGGGTCACCAATTTGACAAAATAACTCACTCGTTTGCAGCATCGCTCCCCGATTCTTTTTTTGTAGCGGCGTGCCAGACCACGTCGGCAACAAGCCTTCTACGGTGGCTTGCCCCGAGTGGAAAGGCGGTGGAAACACGTAGCCTCCTCGGGGAGCGGTCAGTGTCAGTCGAGCCAAATCCCCTTGCTGTTGATCGAGTCGCTCCAGGGCGCTGGCCATTCTTTCGCGGGCGGCAAGCAGTTCGTTGTTGGCCCTTCGCGCATCGTCTCCGCGGGTTTGATTTCGTTCGAAATTAAGGTGAGCGATTTCCTCTTGAAGTACAGAAAGTTCCCCCCGCAACCGCACCGTTTCCATGGCGATGTCAAGATTATCGAGTTCGGCCAGCTTTTCACCTTTCTCGACGATCGTCCCGGACTGCACATACGTCTTGGTCAAGATGCCCGGAACCTCCACGTAGACTCGGGCTGCCTGATGCGGTTGAATTTCCAGCGGGCAGATCACGTGGTGGGGTAGGGGAACGAAGAGGAAGACGGCCAGGAGGACGGCGACCACACTCAGCGTACCAATGAGATTTGGGGTTTTCATACTGTGGATCCTCCCGGGGACCGATAGATATTTTCCAAGCTTCCAAACCGGTTGAACGACCAGGCCATACAGAGAAAAGGTCGCAATCAACTGGCCAATAATTTCAAAACCAGTGCCCTCAAAAACTTTGTAAAGAAAAAAGAGGATGCCAAAGACAATGAGCCAACGGTAAAGCACGGCGGCGATGCTGTAGAGTGCGAACAGTCCCTGTTTCTTTTGCGGTAGAAAAGGATCTTCCGGGGGCTCGATACCTAGGCAGAGTAAACCAAGTTTGCGATTGAGAATCGAACTTGATTTCTGCCGCAGATTAGGAATCTCTAAAATATCGGAGAGAATGTAGTAGCCATCGTAGCGCAACAGTGGATTTCCGTTGAAGAGCAAGGTGCTCACCGAGCATACAAACATGATGCTCAGCGATACCTGATTAAGGATCGTATTTGGCTCGGTGAACCACCAGCAAAAGGTTGCCAGCGAGGCGATCACAACTTCGACATACATTCCCGCTGCACCAATGGCCGCACGATGCCACTTGTTCGGAAGCATCCACGAATCAGAAACGTTGCAGTAGAGGCACGGAGTGAGGACAAGAATCATGACCCCCATTTCGTGGCATTCACCACCAAAATGTTTGCACGAGAGACCGTGCCCGAACTCATGCAGCACTTTCGTAATGGCCAGGGTCAGTCCCAGCCAGATCCAGTTTTTACCCGCAAAAAAAGTGTGGAATGTAGGAAGTTTTGCCTGAAATGTTTCCCACTGCACACCGACGAGCAGCAACGCTGCCAGACCCAGCGTGAGGCAAATCGCCACGGCCGTTGACGAGAAAAACCAACGGGTTTTCGGATAGAGCCAATTGAGTAAACGCTCCGGATCGATGCCCTTGAAACGGATTGCAAGCACGTTGGAAAGGGTGGCAATCAGTTGTTTGTGCTGTTTTTCTTCTTTGCGAACGATCAGTTGTTTCCCTTGTCCCTGCACATCAGCCATCAGCAGTCCACTTTGAAAAAGATTTCCTACGAATCTGGCGATTTCTTCCACGCTGATTTTGCCCGGAGGAAATTTGGCCTCGTATTGCTGTTTGATCGTATCAAGGCTGGTTTCACCGTCGAGCATTTGCAGGATGGAAAACTCTTCTTCCTGAAAGCGAAAGTAATTGAGTCCTATCGGTTCTTTTACAATCCAATAGGGAGTGCCGTGATAAAGTTGCTTGCGGCTCGTAAGATCAGGTCGGCAGCGAACGCTTAGCGGACGCGAAGAGGCCGATACGAGACTGTCGGTGAGCGTAATCATTGATTAGTTGACAGGAATGCGAAACGTAGCGGGCAATCCCGGACGAAGCATCCATTGACCGTCTTTTTGCGTGTTTTTAACTTCCACGCGGACACGGAAGTTGCCCCCTGCCTGCACCAGCGGGCTGATGAAAGAAACTTTTCCTTGGATCTCAAATTTTGCTGCACCCGTATCGACCGTCGCCACGACAGGCATTCCCTTTTGAACCCGTCCGCGGTCCTCTTTGACGTTGAGAAAGCCATCGATACTCAAGCGATCCATCTGTACCAGTCGCAGAAGTGGATCGCCGGGGTTCACCCATTCTCCTTTACGCGTTTGAATATCCACGACCACGCCGGCAAAGGGGGCTTCGATATTGCGTCGACCGATCTCCTCCTCAGCCGCCCGGAGTTTGACCGTATTGCTTTCTTGGGCGTAGATGTAATCCTTCTGATCAAGTTCCGCCTGTTCGATCCCGAGTGTGGAGCGGGAGAGTTGAAGTCGCATTTTGCGCATTTCCGCCTCACCAAACGTACCGGGTTGCCGTTTATTGGCGGTTTTTGCAGCATCAAGTTCCGAAGCCGAGACCTTGGCATCCTCGCGGGCATAGCGGATACGCACATCGTTGGCCGCCTGTTCGGCTGCTTTTTCCAATTCAATTCTTGCTAAATCTTTATTGATCTGTGCCTCACGATCGTCGATGGTTGCCAGTCCCTGCCCAGCGACGACCGTCTGGCCTTCGTCGACTTCCAGCACGCGAATCACCCCCTGGGCTTCTGCCGGAACATCGACGTCGTTCAGAGGAGAGACGTAGCAATCTTCAACAAGAATATCCTCCCCCCAGCAGGCCGCTTCCCAGCCCACGCTGCCTCCGGCTGTGCTGATGCAGCCAACAAGCAAGAGGGAAAGTCTGCGGAGGCATTGCTGCGCCATCCTGCTGTGAGCCATTGTGCGTTGAACCATCAAAGTTACTCCGTGTTGGCAGCATTTCTGGCCGGAGCCGGAAAAGGAGAAAGCTTATAGACGAAACAGTATCTTTGTTTGAATCCACGCCATCAGGTCATGGAAGAGGACAAAACCGATCGAGCGACGACCACAATCAAGCTTGCCACTTACGCTGGTCCCCATGCGCAACTGTTGTGGATCGATCAAATCGCGATCGATCTTCACCAGGACCAGCACGGTGTTGTCCTGGTCTTTTCGGACTTCGGCGGTTTGTTGAATTTCTTTTATTTTGCCTTCCATTTCGCGATCCGGTTCGGTGGCAAGGATATACGTCACCGGAATGGTCCTAGCGGGCGTTTCCGCAGCAAGTTCGACCTCACGCTCTGCGATATAACCGATTTTGTCGTCCGGAACCTCGAGTTCCAGTTCCCAGTCCTTTTCCGGTTGGGCAACACTTAATACGATCTGGCCCGGTTCCACGGTCCTCCCGTAAAGTCGTTGCCGGACATCCCAGGTCACGATTTCCCCACTCATGGGGCTTTTGATGACGAGTCGCTTTTCTTTTTCGTGAAGAACGTCGAGTTGTTTGCTTAGCGATTGCGACGTTTTTTGGAGTTGCATCTGCTGGCCTCGGAGTCGATGCCGCTCGCTGAGCGGAAGATCGTCGCTACCACCGGCCAGAGAATTATTGATCCATCGCAGTTGCTCGCCGGTCGCGTTGAGTTGACCTTGGATATCGGTCAGTTGTCCCTCAAGATCGAGGCTGCTCAGTTTTAAGAGAGGCTGCCCTTTTTGAACGCGAGTACCGTGGTGAATGTTTGGATAAATTTTATTGATCAATCCACCCTCTTCGACAAAAATATCCTGCCTTTCAGCCGGTTGTAGTTGGCCACGGGCTTCAATTTCAAAATCGATCGGAATCAGGATCAAAGCCAGGATGAGCATGCCGATCAATGCGGCCACGGCCGCGGTTTTGGGAAGCGTTTTTGCTCGTACAATCCATCGCCACTTTCCGATGGTTCGCCAGACGGGCATCAGGAAGATACCATCGTGTTCTAAGGCGTTTGCCATGGCCGATGCGGCATGATCTTTGACGACCTCGACCCTTTTGCGGACGCGATCGGAAAGACTGGTTTGATCGAATTGTTCCACGATCAATGCCCCGACGACCGTGTCTTCTTCTTCTTCTTCGTCCCCGGCTTCTCGCTCCTGGTCGAGGGGTTTTAGAAGAGGCAGCACACCAACGACTTTTGCATGCGATTCGTCTACATAGTGGTGGATCGCCTCTTCGACCTGGGGTGGCATATCTTCCGTATTGCCGACATACCAGAGTGGTTCACCGGTGGCGACCACGCGCGTGGCCAACTGAGAAAGTAAAACCACAATGTTTGAGCGGCGATCGATGGTGTCTTGATGGCTGATCGCTTCGATACGGCATTTGCGGCCTCGCGTAATCGCCAAGCTGACTCGATCGCACTCGATCAACCGTCTGCCTTCATTGACAACTGTGTAGGCAGTTCGTATGGGGTCCAGGCTCGCATGGACCGCTTGGGTGAAGTGTTCCAATTGGCCCCAGAGCGTCTGGCGATCTTCAAAGCTGCGAAGTTTTTGTGAGGCGAGATAATTGCCCGCCAGTTCGCAGAGTTGCAATAGAAATCGCAGATAGCCCCGCTGCGTTACCGGTCCGGCACCCGGACGCTGGAAAATTTCAATCACGCCTCGTACTGCTCGGTCGCTCACGACCGGACCGAGGACGAGGAGCCAGTCGGTCAAATTTGCCCCCTCTTTGTCTCCCTCACCGCCCGACTGTGGAGCGACGAGCATCCCTTCGGACTCTTTCAAGCTGTGTTGCAGGAGACGGTGGTGTTTCAGTTGTGCTTCTTCGTTTTCAGCAAGTCCTGTTCCCTGCAGATTGATCTGGTATTTAAGTTGCAACCGCTGCTCATCATCGAGCATCCAGATCGCACCACCGGTTGCCACAAGAGCCGAAACAGCGCGCGTCAGAAGTACTTCATAAAACTGCGCAGCATCGGCATCCGACTTTGCCAGCTGCGCAATCTCCGCAACCATGTTGCGGACTTGCTGCTTCGTCGCTTGGACGTATTGTGTGTCAACCGAAGAAGATTCGCTGGACATTGCCTCTCCTGCTCGCACTCTCTGTGTGCGTAGGGATTTTCCCCGCAAACGGGGGACGCATGCGGAGGAAACACAAAGGTTCCCTTCCGCAATGGTTCTCCCTGTAGGGTACTGTGTTTCGGGGCCGGAGACAATCAATTGCCCCGCAATACATGCTGTGAACTACCCTTTGGGGTTCCGATCGGATAAGGCATGACGGCTGCGCAAAGGTTGCCAGCGAAAGGATTAGTAGTTTGGGGTCGGCGGGCGGTAGTCTGTCCATTCGATCTGGCGGAACCAGTCAATCGTATGCCCGAGCCCTTCGCGTAAAGAAACGGTTGGTTTCCAGTTCAACTGTTCTTCGGCCAGGGTTGTATCGGGCCGACGTCTCAGCGGATCGTCGGCAGGCAATTCTTTGTGGACGATTCGGGACTTGCTACCGGTCATCTCAATGACTAGTTCTGCCAATTCGAGAACCGAAAACTCTCCCGCATTTCCCAGATTCACCGGGCCTGTGAATGTATCCGGTCCGTTCATCATCCGGATCATTCCCTCGATTAAATCATCGCGGTAGCAAAAAGATCGTGTCTGGCTTCCGTCACCAAAAACGGTGATGTCTTTCCCGCGTAATGCCTGCCCGATAAAATTGGAAACAACGCGGCCATCGTAGGGATGCATGCGCGGTCCGTAGGTGTTAAAGATGCGAACGATCCGCACGTTCACACCATTCATTCGGTGGTATTCCATAAACAGCGTTTCCGCGGCACGCTTGCCTTCGTCATAGCACGCCCGTGGGCCAACCGGGTTCACCGAACCCCGGTAGGATTCCGGTTGTGGATGAATTTCAGGGTCGCCGTAGATCTCGCTCGTGGAGGCCTGTAGAATTTTGGCCCGACATCTTTTTGCGATCCCCAGAGCATTGATCGCACCGAGTACCGAAGTCTTGAGCGTTTTAATGGGATTGAACTGGTAATGTCCAGGTGCAGCGGGACACGCCAGATTGTAAATTTCATCGACTTCCAACCAAACCGGATGGGTGATGTCGTGCCGGATGAACTCGAAGTTGGGTTTTTTGAACAAGTCGATAATATTGCTTTTTTGACTCGTGAAAAAGTTATCCAGACAGATAACGTCGTGTCCTTCTGTCACCAGCCGCTCGCACAGAAACGCACCTAAAAATCCAGCTCCCCCTGTCACGAGAATTCTTTTGCGTGTGGGCATCGACAATCCTTCAAGCGGTCTCGGTGAGGGGTTTGAATAAGGAACAAGGGCGCCACTCGGTCAACATGCCCTAAGAGCGTCCTGGCGGTTGCTTCAGGATAGTGGAAGATTGCTGCAATTGATATTGCGCATTTAGGGGTGGTTTGTTATCCCTGCCAGTGCAGGAAGCGTGCTCCATGCGGTCCTTGTTTTGATGCCCCTAAATTGGGAAGATGTTGGGCTACCCCGATTACTGCGCAGGAGTTCTAGAGATGACTGTTTTTGAACATATCGAAAAACTCAAGCGCGATTACACAGATAAATTCGTACTCGTCGATGATCGTTGTGCCGAACTTGCCCGATTTAAGGGACAAACCGGTCGCGTCAAAACGGTCAATATGAACGGTCGAGCACTGGTCGAATTTGACCACTATGCCAATATTGGCTGGTTCGATATCGGTGTCGATTATTTAAAAGTGATCGATCGCCCGCCACCGAAAAAGGAGGTGGCGAAGGCGAGCAGTCCGGCGGCAAAAGCAACCCCGACCAAAACCGCTCCATCGACCGCCGCGGCAACCGAAGACAGTGGCAAACAGCTTTCACCGCTTGAGATGGCTCGAATGCAAGATTCGGGCGGCGGGAAGACAGTCGCCGCTCCTGAAAAAGCGAGCAGCAGCCCTGCTTCGGCAAAGAGGACGACCGCGGATATTTTGGCAGCGGCGCGAGGAAAGAAACCGGCAGCGGCTGACCCACCACTGGAAAAAAAAGCAAAACTGAAATCGGCAAGCCCCTCGAGCGAGAAGCCGGTCGGAGAGATGACATTGGCAGAGAAACTTGCCGCAGCGCGTGGTGAGGCCGGTTCAGGAGTGGCACCTCCGAATGCGGAGGACGATGTTGCTGCGGAGAACGTTGCGGTGGGTGAAAAAGAAGCAGGTGAAGCAGGTGAAGCAGGTATTGCAGACGCGGCAGAAGCGGAAGTCGCGGAAACGCAAGTCGACAGCGAGGAAGTTTCAGCCGTCAGCGAACCGACTGAAGCGGTCGATCGGTCCACCATGTCGGTGGACGAAATGATCGCTTGGTGTCGCAACCACGATGGTGCGTAAAAACGTCGGACACAACAACCAGAATGGGCAGGGGAGCCAACGAGGGAGCAAGGTGTGAGTCGCAGCGGCGAACAACGGAAAAGTATTCCTGAGGGCAACGGAATGCAATGGCCACAAAAGCAGGGGCTTTACGACCCGGCTCATGAGCACGATGCGTGCGGCGTTGGGTTTGTTGCGCACGTCAAAGGAAAGCGGAGTCATCAGATTATCCTCGATGCCGAGGAAATTCTCCGCAACATGGATCATCGGGGTGCCTGCGGGTGCGAGGCAAATACCGGAGATGGTGCGGGTATTCTCACGGCTCTGCCACACGCGTTTTTACGCGAGGTGATCAAGGAAGATTTGGGCGTCGAATTACCTCCGGCGGGTCAATTTTCAGTCGGCAATGTTTTTCTTCCGACGCTCCAAGCTGAGCGCGCGACGTGTAAGAAGCTGATCGAGGAAATCGTTCACGAGCAAGGGCAAGCAACACTTGGCTGGCGGGCTGTTCCGACGGAAACAGAAAAAGCGAATATCGGGCCGACGGCGCGTCAGGCGGAACCGGCGATCGAACAGTTGGTGATTGCTGCTGCAGACGGGCTTGCGGATGATGCGTTTGAACGGAAGTTGTATCTCATACGCAAGCAGGCCAGCCACCGACTGCGGTCCGATGCCTCCTTGACGCAGCGGATGATGTTTTACGTCTGTTCGCTTTCGACCAACGTGATCATCTACAAAGGAATGCTTTCGACCGAACAACTGATCCTTTACTATCCGGACCTTGCGGACGAGCGGTATCAGAGTCATTTAGCGATGGTACATTCTCGTTTTTCTACCAATACGTTTCCCTCCTGGGATCGCGCGCAGCCGTGTCGCTTCATGAGTCACAACGGTGAAATCAATACGCTACGGGGCAACATGAATTGGATGCGGGCCCGCGAGGGTGTGGTGGCATCGCCACTGTTTGGCGATCAGATGCAAAAGCTGTTTCCCATTTGTGAACCGGACTGCAGTGATTCGGGGACGTTCGACAATGTACTCGAATTTCTCTTGATGACCGGACGTAGCTTGCAGGAAGCCGTCATGATGATGGTTCCTGAAGCGTGGCAAAACCACGAGTCGATGCCGGTCGACAAGCGCAATTTTTACGAATATCACTCCTGCCTCATGGAGCCGTGGGACGGCCCAGCCTCGATTGCTTTTACCGATGGTCGCTACATCGGCGCAATTCTCGATCGCAATGGGTTGCGGCCTTCGCGTTATTACTTAACACACGATGACCGCGTGATAATGGCCAGCGAAGTCGGGGTACTGCCCGTTGCTCCGGAAAACGTGAAGGTGAAAGGTCGACTGCAACCGGGACGGATGTTCCTCGTTGATTTCGAGCAGGGAAGGCTTGTTCCTGATGAGGAACTCAAACACCAGTTTGCGCGGCTTCGGCCGTATGGCGAATGGCTTCGCCATCAGCGGATGGAGTTGGATGAACTCGATCCAGAGCATGCGCTTGGTCTTGAGAGTGAGACGTTGGTAGAGCGGATGCGGGCTTTTGGCTACACGATCGAAACCCTCCAGTTTATGCTGCTGCCGCTGATCCGCGAATTACGTGACCCGGTCGGCTCCATGGGAAACGATTCGGCGCTTGCCTGCTTGAGCGATCAACCGCGGATGCTGTACGACTACTTCAAGCAACTCTTTGCCCAGGTGACCAATCCCGCGATTGATTCGATCCGCGAGGAAGTTGTCATGTCGCTTGAGTGCGCTATCGGTCCGGAGCGTAATTTGCTCGAGACCACCGAAGACCACTGTCACCGATTGCGGGTTCCCCATCCGATCCTTTCGAACGAACAACTGGCAGGCATCCGAGAAATCGATCACCGCGGTTGGCGTTCTCAACAGATCGATATCACCTGGCCACGATCGGAAGGGGCGGACGGATTGTCGGCTGCCTTGGATCGTATCTGCCGAGAGGCGGAAGCGGCGATCGACGCGGGAATGAGTTTGATTATTCTCTCGGATCGTGCCATCTCGGCCGAACGCGTGCCGCTCAGTGCGCTATTGGCCACCGGTGCAGTGCACCATCATCTGGTTCGTCACGCGAAGCGAACACGGATTGGAATCGTGGTCGAAACGGGTGAAGCGCGTGAAGTGCACCACCACTGCCTGCTTGTCGGTTACGGTGCCGATGGGATCAATCCCTATCTGGCCTTCGAAACGCTGTGGCAGTGTCGCCGCGAAGGGTTGATTGAGCCGCCACCGGGAGTGGAGGCGACAGACGATGCCGCGATTCGGCACCCGGCCGAATTGACCCGGGAAGATCGCAATCTGGTGACAGCCTACCGTAAAGGCATTGCCAAGGGCATGCTCAAAGTGATGGCGAAGATGGGAATTTCGACCCTGCAGAGCTACAAAGGTGCCCAGATTTTCGAAGCGGTTGGCTTGCGCGAGGAAGTCATTGATCGTTGTTTTGTCGGCACCTCGAGTCGCATTCAAGGGGTCAATTTTTCGGTCCTCGCGGAAGAAATTTTACGGCGACATGATCTTGGGTATGCGATCGTGGCAGGAATCGATACAGATGACACGACGGTCACCTCGCTTCCTAATCCGGGCGAATACCACTGGCGGGCCGAAGGAGAGCGGCACGCTTGGGATCCCCGCGCGATCACCGATCTTCAAGTGGCAGCCCGAGGCAACGACGCCGGTGCCTACGAGCGGTTCGCAACCCATATCAACCAAGAGAATCGAGCCCGCTGTACACTACGTGGATTGCTCCGTTTTCGGCCCACGCAGGCGGCGATTGAACTGGAAGAGGTGCAGTCAGCCGCTGAGATCGTCAAGCGATTTTGCACCGGAGCCATGAGTTTCGGATCGATTTCCACCGAGTCCCATGAGACACTTGCGATTGCGATGAACCGCTTGGGGGGGAAAAGCAATACGGGTGAGGGGGGGGAAGACCCTGCCCGTTTTGAGCCGCTCTCCAATGGAGATTCTCGCCGCTCGGCAATCAAGCAGGTTGCCTCGGGGCGGTTTGGTGTGACCATTTGGTATCTGGCAAACGCAGATGAATTGCAAATCAAAATTTCGCAGGGAGCCAAGCCGGGTGAGGGTGGCGAACTTCCCGGCCGCAAGGTCGATGCAACGATTGCCCGTATTCGATACTCGACGCCCGGTGTGGGATTGATCAGCCCACCCCCACACCACGACATCTATTCGATCGAGGATCTCAAGCAACTGATCCACGATTTGAAAAATGCCAATCCAGAAGCCCGGGTGAGCGTAAAGCTCGTTTCCGAGGTGGGTGTGGGGACCATTGCTGCCGGTGTCGCCAAAGGTTTTTCCGACCACATTCTCATCTCAGGAGACGCCGGAGGAACCGGTGCCTCACCGCTGACAAGTATCAAACACGCGGGTTTACCCTGGGAGTTGGGGATTGCGGAAACACACCAGACGTTGGTGATGAACGATTTGCGGAGTCGGGTGGTGCTGCAGACCGATGGCGGTTTGAAGACCGGTCGCGATGTGGTGATCGCAGCCCTACTTGGTGCCGAGGAATTCGGTTTTAGCACGGCACCGCTCGTTACGCTGGGCTGTATCATGATGCGGAAGTGCCATTTGAATACGTGTCCTGTAGGAATTGCCACACAGGACCCAGAACTACGGGAAAAATTTTCAGGCAAACCAGACTACGTCGTCAATTACCTCTTCATGATTGCGGAAGAGGCGCGAAAAATTATGGCCCAGCTCGGTTTCCATTCGATTGACTCGATGGTCGGCCGGACAGACTGTCTCGATGGTACTGCTGCTATTGAACACTGGAAGGCGGATGGACTCGATTTAACCCAGTTGCTCGCGCCAGCCCAACCACCCCATGAGAATGTGGATGTGATTTGTACCAAGTCACAGGAGCACGGGCTGGAATACTCGCTCGATCGAATGCAGTTGCTCGATTTGGCGCGTCCCGCGCTTGAGCGGAAGGAAGTGGTGCGTGCCGAGGTTGAAATCGTTAACACCAATCGAACGGTGGGCACGATTTTGAGTCATGAAATTGCCAAGCGTTACGGGGAAGATGGCTTGGACGACGGCACGATTCACTTCGACATGCACGGTTCAGCAGGGCAGAGTTTTGGTGCCTTTCTTGCCTGCGGGGTCACGCTCGAATTGGCTGGCGATGCGAACGACTACGTCGGCAAAGGGCTGTCCGGTGGCCGGTTGGTGATCTATCCGCCTGCGGGGAGTTCGTTTGTGGCGGAAGATAATATTTTGGTCGGGAACGTGGTCCTCTATGGCGCAACCGCAGGCGAGGCTTTCTTCAGAGGACGGGCGGCCGAACGCTTCTGCGTCCGCAACAGCGGCGCGCTGGCGGTGATTGAAGGAGTCGGCGATCACGGTTGTGAGTATATGACCGGAGGACGTGTCGTGGTCCTTGGTCCGGTGGGTCGGAACTTTGCGGCTGGGATGAGTGGGGGAATTGCCTATGTCTGGGATCCGGAAGGTGAGTTGCTCGGCAACTGCAACTTGGGCATGGTGGAGTTAGAACACCTCGGGCAAGACGGCGAAGAGATCGAGTTGCGGGATTGGATCGCGAAGCACAAGCAGTGGACTGGGTCGGAAGTTGCCGAGCGGATTTTATCGCGATGGTCCGAAGCGGTGTCTGAATTTGTCAAAGTGATGCCGACTGACTACAAGCGAGTCCTTGAAGCAGAACAGGCGAAAGAGCAGCACACGCCCTCGCGGGGGTGAAGAAAAAGCTATGGGAAAGCCAACTGGATTTAAAGAATATGTGCGGGAGACGGTTCCCTATCGGGATCCGCTTGCGCGGTTGGATGATTTTCTTGAAATCTATACCGAGGCAGATGTTTCGCACTGCAGTACGCAAGGTGCCCGCTGCATGGATTGTGGCGTTCCCTTTTGTCAGTCAAGCAGCGGCTGCCCGATCGACAATCTGATTCCCGAGTGGAACGACCTTGTGTATCGGGATCGTTGGCGGGAGGCACTCGATCGACTCCATAAGACAAATAACTTTCCCGAGTTCACCGGTAGAACCTGTCCGGCGCCCTGTGAAGGTGCCTGCGTGTTGGGCATCATCGATCCTCCGGTGACGATCAAAAATATTGAAAACGCCATTATTGATCGTGGTTTTGCCGAAGGTTGGATCGTTGCCAATCCGCCGTCGCTAAGAACCGGCAAGCGGGTGGCCGTTGTGGGTTCCGGGCCTGCGGGTCTGGCGGCTGCCGCGCAGCTCAATAAGGCCGGACACGAAGTGACCGTTTACGAGCGATCGGACCGGATTGGTGGTTTGCTGATGTACGGGATCCCGAATATGAAACTTGATAAGCAAGTGGTAGATCGACGCATTGATCTGCTCCGGGAGGAAGGCATTCGGTTTGTTACCTCGACGCAGGTCGGTCGCCGGGAAGATTTTCCTGCCGGTCATGTGAATCGTATTCTGGAAGAGCGGGGCGAGGAGATTCAGTACATTGATCCGTCAGAACTGCAGACGGAATTTGATGCATTACTGCTGGCCACGGGGGCAACCCGACCTTTTGATCCAACGGCCGGCTGTCCGGGGCGGCAGCTCTCGGGGATTCATCTGGCGATGGATTTTCTGACCCGCAATACGAAGAGTTTGCTGGATTCGGAACTTGCGGATGATGCTTTCCTCTCCGCAGCTGGAAAAAATGTGATTGTGATCGGTGGTGGAGATACGGGTGCCGATTGTATTGGAACCTCCCTGCGGCATGGCTGTGCGAGTCTTGTGAATTTTGAGCTACTGGATCGGCCGCCCGAGTCGCGGGCCACAAATAATCCCTGGCCGGATTGGCCACGGATTTATCGCGTCGATTATTCGCATGCCGAGACGGCGGCCCGCTTTGGAGAAGATCCCCGGCGGTACCACGTCCTAACCAAAGAGTTCGTTGATGATGGAACCGGTCGTGTTGCCGCAGTCCGTACGGTGGAGGTCGATTGGAGCAAGCCGGGTGAGCGGGCCCCGTTCAGCGAGGTGGAGGGGAGCGAGCAGGATTGGCCCGCCGAACTGGTGCTGCTGGCCACCGGGTTTGTGGGTCCGGAAAAGGGAGTCGGCGAAATGCTGGGGTTAGAGATGCAAAACCCGCGGGGCAACTGGGAAACCTTTGCCGCCGAGCACGGATCGTTTGCGACTAGTTGTGAGGGAGTTTTTGCCGCCGGTGACTGCCGTCGCGGCCAGTCACTGGTCGTTTGGGCCATCAATGAAGGGCGTGGGGCCGCCAGGGCGGTGGACAGCTATTTGATGGGCAGCAGTCAATTACCCGCACCGAGCTCCAGTGTGTAGGAGCAGTTCGCACGCGGACACCTTTCTCTGGCTGCGAAGTCGATTGAGGGAGAAACGGATAGGGGATATGGATTGCATGGTGCTTTTGCGCATCTTTAATCGTGAGCGGTGCTTGGGTCTGTGCAGCATGCTTTTTGTGGTGCTTCTGGCCTTTGGTTCTCCGTCTGCGTGGGTAGAGAGACGGTCTGACGATGTTGTTGCATACGCTACTGAAACGCACAATACCGGCCCGCACAGCGCCATCGAATGGCAGACCGATTACCGCCAAGCCCGCGGGCAGGCAATCGAGGCGCATAAAAATCTACTGATTTATTTTTCGGGCCCAACCGATGATCCGCGTTCTCTCCGTTTTATAAAACAAACCTGTCTGGATCCAGAAGTCCATCAACTGATCCGGCAGTATGTTTGCGTTCGTGTCCTGCACGACGCGAAAGTGCGGGTCGACGGTCGCGAGATCACGCTGCTTACGGATCCTGCTTTTTCCGCGCTGCAGAAAGCGCCGGGGTTGGCGGTCGTCGACTTCAGCGATCCAGATCGAGAGACCTATGGCCACATGATTGGCGGTCTCCCCTTCTCGGAGCCGAGTTATTATGCACCGCAGTATGAATCCCCAGTGTCGGTCGCGACGTTTCTTAAACTTCCTCCCGGTACACTCACCGAACGAATGTTGATCTATGCGATTCGGATCCATCCGGAAGGGCCTCGAAGTACGTCGGGTGCCTCTTCTCCCGTGTTGTGCGAGGCTGCCGCCGAACACAGTCGGCGGCAAGCTTCCTTGGGCCGCCAGGGACATCAGAGATGGGAGTCCCGGTTCCATCGAATCTGGTCCCAGGTCGGTGGCAAGCCACCGGTCGAGGTCTGTGCGGAGAGCTGGCCCGACGAATCGTTACTCACGGCCTGTTTGGGATGCGTTCACGCCTGGCGACAAAGTGCGGGCCACTGGCGGGCAGTGGTCGGGAACCACCCGTTTTATGGCTACGACATCCGCCGCGGCAAGAACCGGATCTGGTACGCCACGGGAATTTTTTCCGGTTAATATCCTTTATTTCTTGCTTTTCGGCGGCGCACCCTTTTTTTTTGTGACCCAGCAGCACTTTGCGGCAACTCATCTTTCAGAAAACCGGCCACAAGCGGTCGATACGGTCTGCTTCCAAGTGTTGTGGGGGAAATGGTGATGAGCGCAATTCTGTCGAGTCTCTTTGTTTTTGTCTTGCTGTTGGCGATCGATCTGGTGACCGCGCCGCGGGCCTGCTAAGGCTTCATCTCCTCAGTGGGTTTACTTGGAATGCTGCGCGATCGGTGCGCGGGTCTTCTTGTTTCGACTTCTCCGTCTTTCTTCGTCGCTCTTGCGGCATTTCTCGGGATAGTTCTCCGGGCATTGGTTAGGGCATTGGTCAGGGCAGCATCTTTTGGCAGAGAACAGCACAGCGTACTGTCGGTGATTGACGCACAGAGGTTGAGTGGGAATAATTCCACTTGAGCGGATACCAACCCCGCCAAGTTTTCAATCGCGGCGAGCACCTCAACAGGAGATTCTCTGATGGAAGCAATGTCGTGTGATCAGTTGACTCAGAAAAACTGTCTTCCCTGCGAGGGAGGCGTCGAGCCGTATACGCGGGAACAAGCGATAGCGCAACTCGAGAAACTCGAGGGCTGGGAGTTGACGCCAGACGGACAGCGAATTCGCAAAGACTGGACTACCAAAAACTTTATGGCCGGAATCGACTTTTTTAACAAGGTTGCGGAAGTTGCCGAAGAGGATGGACACCACCCTGATCTTCACATCGCAGGCTACCGCAATGTTTCGGTAGAACTTTGGACCCACGCCATCGGCGGTCTCTCTGAAAACGATTTTATCCTTGCAGCAAAGATCGATCAGGTTCCTGTTGCGTGTAAGGGCTAAGCACTGCGGCGACCCAACAAAGCCGAAGAATGCGTCTTTTTGCAGCCAACCAGGTGGTATTGCCACTCGGTCGATGTCTCCCTGCTGGTTGACGCGGGCATCTGTCCCAGTTAGTCTAGTCTATGAAAAGGTTTAGGTCTTTTTTGACTTAGCGACTGACGGTTGCTTTGGAATCGTAAAGGGGATTGCGATTTTCAGTCGCGATGGAACAGAGCGGTTCTCGCGATGATCGATCCGATGTGCGGTGGAGAGCTGCATTTCGCGTTTGCGGTGAGGGCCGAATAGGCATGGCAAAATTCACCGAAATTCTTATCCGTCAGGGGACGATCAGCCCCGATCAACTCGAAGAAGCCGAGTCGATGGCCCGCGGTTCGGGAACCCATCTTTCCGATGCCTTGACCCGACTTGGTTACGTAACGGGTGACGAGGTGATGCAGGCAGTCGCCACGGAGCACCACCTTGATTTCATTAATCTCGAAGAAATCACCATTCCTCCGGCAGTGATTGAGTTGGTCCCCGAATCGGTCGCTCGCGAAAACGTGATTCTGCCGATGGCAGAGCAGGACGATGCACTCCGGGTGATCGTAAGCGACCCGCTCGATTTAGATGCTTTCGATAAATTGCGATTCATCTTGAACCGCAAAATCGAAGTCGCGGTTGCTCCGCGTGAAAACATCCTCCAGGCAATCAACAATTACTACGGTGCGATCGAGGGCGAAAGTGCCGACTCGATGCTGCAGGATTTCACGGACACGGCAATCGATTTTACCGAGACGGATCCTTTGCAGAGAGTAGAAGAAGACGAGAATATAGACGAAACAAGTGCACCGATTGTGCGGTTAGCGCATCTGATTATCAATGAAGCGGTGCAGTTGCGTGCCTCGGATATTCACATTGAGCCTTTCGAAGACCGTATCCGCATTCGTTATCGAATCGACGGTATCCTTGTCGAGCGCGATAGCCCACCCCGACGTCTACTTGCTGCCTTGCTTTCGAGGCTGAAAATCATGGCCCACATGGACATCGCGGAGCGACGAAGGACACAAGACGGGCGAATCAAAGTCACCGTTGGTGATAAAGAACTCGACATGCGGGTCAGCATGCTGCCAACAAATCATGGCCAGAGTTGTGTGATGCGGCTTTTAGATAAAGACAATATCAAAGTTGGTGTGCGGCAGTTGGGATTGAGTGAAAAGGCGTTCCAGACCTTCCATAGCCTGATCAAGCGACCCAATGGCATCTTTCTGGTGACCGGTCCGACGGGATCAGGGAAAACGACTACGCTGTACGCGGCACTCAATGAACTGAATAGTCCGTCCCGGAAAATTATTACCGCCGAAGACCCGGTTGAATATTATCTTCCGGGAATCAATCAAGTCGAAGTCAAGCATAATATCGGCTTAGACTTTGCGCGTATTATCCGTGCCGTTTTGCGACAGGCTCCTAATATTATTCTCGTAGGTGAAATGCGCGATAGCGAGACGGCGGAGATGGGGATTCAGGCCTCGCTGACGGGGCATCTCGTCTTCAGCACGCTGCATACCAATGATGCGCCGAGTGCCATTACGAGGTTGGTCGATATGGGCGTTGCGAATTATCTCGTTGCCAGTAGTATCATGGCGGTCCTTGCCCAGCGGCTTGTAAGGGTGGTTTGCACCAAGTGCAAAACGCCCTACAAGCCAAGCAGTACGGTTTTGGAAGCAGCCGGCATCTCGCCCGAGCGAGCCAAAAACGCAACATTTTTTAAAGGCAAGGGGTGCGGCAATTGCCAGCAGTCCGGATATCGTGGCAGGATTGGAATTTATGAATTGATGCAAATGACCCCGAAAATTCGTGAACTTGCATTCCAGAACGCATCCACCCAAGATATTCGTCGGATGGCAATTAAAGAGGGTTTGGAAACACTGTATTGGGATGGAGTGGAAAAAGTTTGTAAGGGAATGACCACACTCGACGAAGTCTATCGTGTGGCGAAGAAGGATGCGGAAGCGGTCGACTAAGCAAAAAAACATATGCTCGATTACGAAGGAGTGAACACGTGGCTGGGATCCTGATCGAAAAGTTACTGCAGGCAGTGGTGAAGCAAGGAGCGAGTGATCTGCATATTACTGTAGGTCAACCACCGGTGCTGCGTCTCGATGGGCGTCTGCGGCAGGTGGAAACGAAGGTTCTCGAACCGGAGGATACCGTTGCCCTGATGAAGAGCATTACACCTGATCGCTGGCAGAACGAACTGCAGGAAGTGGGGAGTGCGGACTTCGGTTTTTCTTTCGGTGAGGGATCCCGCTTCCGTGTCTCGGTCTTCAAGCAGCAAGGCTACGTGGCGATGGTTTTGCGGCTTATCCCGAGCGAACTCTTAACGATGGACAAACTCGGCTTACCGCGCATTTGCGAGAATCTTTGCAAGCGTCCGCGTGGGTTGTTTCTGGTCACCGGGCCGACCGGGTCCGGAAAGAGTACCACTCTGGCAAGCATGATCAACTACATCAACGAAAATGAATCGCATCATATTATTACCATTGAAGATCCGATCGAGTTCACGCACCATCACAAAAAATCCACGATCAACCAGCGGGAGGTAGGTGTGGATGTACCAAATTTTTCCGAGGCGATTCGACGCGCGCTCAGGCAGGATCCGGATGTGATTCTAGTAGGTGAAATGCGCGATTTGGAAACGATTGAGGCGGCGATCAGTGCGGCTGAAACCGGGCACGTTGTCTTTGGGACGTTGCATACCACCGGAGCCCAGGGGACGGTGAATCGAATTATCGATGCCTTTCCTACCAATCAACAGGAGCAGATCCGCACGCAACTCTCCACATCCATTATCGGAATTCTTTCGCAAGCACTTTTGCCGCGCAAAACAGGCGGACGCGTGGCTGCCTATGAAATGTGTGTGATGACGCCAGCGGTGTCTAATTTGATTCGCGAAAATAAAACATTCCGGATGAATTCGGCCATTCAAACGGGAACAAAACACGGTATGCAACTGCTGGACGACGCGTTATTTAAACTCTGGCAGGATGACATCGTGGCCCGCGAGGATCTTTTGGGGAAGGCCAACGATGCAGCAGACTTGGCAGAGCGGATTGCCAATGCGGAACGTGGTGTGTTTGAAGAAAAAGAAGAGATTGCCGACTGAGTGGATGAACCTTTGAATAAACAGCGACTCCCCCACAGCAACCCCTGATAGAGTTCCATGGCACACCGACAATTGGGACAAATATTTGTTGATCTGGGCTTTATCGATGAGCAGGCGCTCGAGAAGTTGCTCATTGAGCAGCAGGAGCAACGCCCCGATGAGATGATCGGCCGGTTGGCGATGGATGCCGATCTGATTACGGACGTTCAATTGGCTGAGGCTTTGGCCGAGCAGATGGGACTGCAGGTTGTCAAGCTTGAGGAATTGACATTGAATGCGGATGTGTTGGCTCAAATCACGGAGCCGATGGCACAACTCTACCGGATCATCCCGCTTTCGCTCAAAGACAATGTGCTTACGATTGCCATGTGCGATCCACAGAAGCTCTCTATTCTGGATGAGTTGCGGACTTTTCTTGGTTACGAAGTTCGTCCGGTGGTTGCGACCGAACAAAGTGTGAGTGTCGCGCTTGATCGTTATTACGCCTCATCGAGCGAAAGCTTTGAAACCCTGGTTGCCGACATGGAGGACGATGAGCAACTCACCGCCGCCGTGGATAGTGCCCAGGGGGGTGGCCCGATTGATTTAACGAGTGTGGAGGCGATTGCCGATAGTGCACCGGTGCGAAAATTGCTCAACATGGTGCTGCTTTTGGCGATTAAGGACCGAGCGAGCGACTTGCATTTTGAACCTTTCGAAGAGGAATTCCGTATCCGCGTCAAGGCGGATGGCGTGCTTTACGAGATGGTGCCCCCGCCGCGGCATCTTGCCTTTGCCATCACCACCCGCATCAAAGTAATGTCCAATCTCGACATCGCCGAGCGGCGGATGCCACAGGATGGGCGGATCGAACTGGCGGTGGGCGGGCATCCGGTCGATTTGCGGGTCTCGGTGTTGCCGACAATGTTTGGTGAGAGCGTGGTGCTGCGGATTCTTGATCGAACCAACGTTGATTTGGATCTCGTGAACCTTGGCTTGAATCCTCGGGTACTCCAGGGTTTTCGCGAGCGGATTATCAAACCGAATGGAATTGTTCTGGTGACCGGCCCGACCGGTTCCGGAAAAACCACCACACTCTATGCTGCCTTGGTGGAACTCAATAAAGTCGAAGACAAGTTGATTACGACTGAAGATCCGGTTGAATACGACATTGACGGAATTGTGCAGTGTCCGATTAACAGTTCGATCGGAGTCACGTTTGCCGCTTGCCTGCGGGCCATTCTTCGTCAAGACCCGGACAAAATTCTCGTCGGCGAAATCCGTGATCTGGAGACAGCGGAGATTGCCATTCAGGCATCGCTAACCGGTCACCTCGTTTTCAGTACGCTGCATACCAACGATGCACCAAGTACGATTACACGTTTAAAGAACATGGGGGTTCCCGCGTTTTTGATCACGGCCACACTCGAGGCCATCTTGGCCCAAAGACTTGTTCGCCGCATCTGCGATAAATGCAAAGAGGAAACGAGTCTGACACCGGAACTTCTTTCCGAGTTGGAGTTGGAAGCCAAAGATATTGCAGGTAAAAAGGTCTACAAGGGAAGGGGCTGCGACCACTGCAACAATACGGGTTACCGTGGCCGGGTCGGGCTCTACGAGCTTTTGAGCGTGAATGACGAAATCAAAGATTTAATCATTGAGAGTGCGTCGACGGAACTGCTTCGTGATGCGGCTCGTCGCAATGGCATGGTGCCTCTTCGTGATGCGGGTCTCGAGCGGGCATTTGAGGGGCTGACCACGATTGAAGAGGTGATTCGCGAGACGATTCTCGACGGCTAACCGAATTTAGGCCGTAACGGAGGAGGCTTTCGTTCTGGCAAGGAAACCCGGTTTTTCCGGTCCTGCGGAAATTTGCATCCGCTGCAACTTTTTTGGTATCATTGCCGTGGCTTGTGAAGGTTGCCGGCGTTTGATACTTCGCTGGCGGAAGGAGAGGTCAGGGCCAATTGCGTTGGGGGGTTCGTCGAGCGACGTACCTGTGGCAGAGACAAGGAACAGACGATGCCCACTTTTCAGTTTGAGGCGATGGACGCAACGGGTCAGGAGATCCGTGACGTCATCGATGCTGAAAATCAGGAAGATGCACAAGCAACCATCCGCAAAATGGGCTACTTCGTTACGAAGATAGCCGTGAAGAAGAGCCGCAAAACGCGGGCAGCGAGTAAAGAGGCTGCCGGTGCGGGGGCCAAGAAGAAGCGTGGAATGGTCATCGGTGGTGTCGGCAGCAAGCAGCTTACTGCCTTCACCCGCCAGCTTTCTATTTTGCAGGACGCCGGCTTACCGATTCTCCGGAGCCTGAAAATTCTTGAAGGCCAGGCTCCGACGGGGCGGCTCAAATACAGTCTGCTCGATACGTGTGAGGAAATTGAATCCGGATCGACGCTTTCAGAGTCGATGACCAAATCCCCCAAGGCGTTTGACCGTCTGTACGTCAATATGATCCGTGCGGGTGAAGCAGGCGGTGCGCTCGAAGTCATTCTCCGCCGCCTCGCAGAGTTTCAAGAACGGGCCGAAGGCCTCAAACGCAAAGTCAAAGGTGCGCTCATCTATCCAGCGGTGGTGGTGACGGTGGCGGTCAGTATTCTGACCTTCATCATGTGGCAGATCGTGCCGGCCTTCCAGAAAATTTTTGATGATTTTGAAGCCGAGCTTCCGACACCCACGCAGATACTGATCACGATCTCTGATTTGGTCGTGCATTGGGGTTTTTTGATTCCCGTGATTCCCATCAGTATTTGGCTCAGTGTGAAGCTGCTACGGAAATTTGAACAAGGCCGGATGGGCTGGGACATGTTCATCATCAAGGTGCCCGTTTTTGGCCAACTGATTGAGAAAAACATTTTGGCCCGTACCACACGAACGCTTGGTACGCTCATCGCGAGTGGTGTGCCTATTCTTGAAGCGCTCAATATCACCAAGGAGACCAGTGGAAACGCGGTCTTCGAGCGGTTGTTTGGGAAGGTCATTGATTCGATTCGTGAAGGAGAATCGATTGCGCGGCCGTTGAAGGAATTTTCGACGCTCGGATTTCATCCCGTCGCAGGGATCCTGTGGGTTGTTTTTATGGGCGGACCGATTGGGGTGTTGCTCTACATGCGGAAGATGCGGCAACCGGTCGTTGATGATCTGGTGGTCAACATGATTGACGTCGGTGAAGAAACGGGTGAACTCGATACGATGCTCTACAAGGTGGCCGACACCTTTGATGACGAGGTGGCGGTACTGACCGAAAGTTTGGTGAGTTTAATGGAGCCGATTTTGATCGTCGGCTTAGGTCTGGCGATCGGCTTTATTGTGATTTCGCTCTTCCTGCCGCTGATCGAATTGATCAAGAGTCTTTCGTAATCGGTGGTTGCAGGTGGAGGGAAGCAGAGCGCTGGCGGGCCGGGAAGCTTAAAAACGGGAGAAAAGGGCCACTTGAGTGTCGATTTCTTTACATCGTCGCGACAAAGGCCGATAATAAGACTGTCGGCCCGCAGGGCTGGGGGTCGATCGGCGGTCTGGCAAGTTGCAGCGGAGGGGGCGAAGAGCAGAGAACACTGCCTAGGGCAATTTGTTTGTCTGGCGGTGAGGCAGAGAGACATGAAGTGTTGGCCCGGCAGGGTGCGGTGCAGTGGTCAATCTGCAGAATCCGCACGCATGGAATCTTGGTATCCGCAACGATCCGCAGGGTGTCCTTTACGCCCCGCGCGATTGAATAGGGGTTTTACGCTTACTGAAGTGCTGATTGTGGCGGTGGTGATCGGTATCCTGCTCTCTTTTATCACCGCGGCCGGTTTTTCCGCACTCACGCGGGCCCACGCGTTTGCAATTCAAACCGAGGCGGGCAAGCTGGCCTTGGCGATGGAGATGTTTAAGCAGCAGTATGGCTCTTACCCACCAGCCAACCTTACTCCACCATCAACGGCCAATGCTCCCGATCGCCTTTACCAGTTTGTTGCCCGCGCCTTTCCACGTTATGTGCAAAAACTCACGTTAGACTCTGGCCTCACCGGAACGGATCAGCAGAGGTTGCGTAATGATTTACAGAGGACGCAATCTGAGGGGGGCAAGGGACTGTTTCTTGGTGATATCCCAAGCGAATTTAGTCCCGCGCACGCGCTTCTCTTTTGGTTGGTCGGTTTTTCTGGTGATCCGGCCGATCCGTTTGCCGGGCACCGTGAGCGGATGGAAGGTGAAGATCTGACGAGTGCCTTCTATGCCTTTGATCCGGAGCGGATTGGCAACCGTTATGATGACGGGGGTACCGATGTGACAAGTGATGATCCTCAAAGACAAGAGATGCAGACGCAACTCACAGCTATTTACATCCCGGACACGAGCGGAGGTGGGACGTTCAGTAACAACAGTGCGGCCTATCTTTATTTTTCGTCTCCCTACGATGTGCCCTATTGTTACGATAAAGGAAATCCGGAATTAAAATTTACGGCGTATGCGGTTGCCTCTGAGAAGCCTTTTCAAGTGATCAATGCCGGCCTCGATCGCAAGATTGGCTGTGGGGGAACGAGTCGAGACGGTGAGGATGCCGACAACGCAGCGCACTTTTCTGGGCAGTTGATGGGAGATTAAATCGAAAGCGACGGAGACCGCGGAAGTCACTGCTGCGTTGTGGGAGAATTAATTTATAATGGACAGCTTGATTGAAATTTCAACCATGAACCCGAAAATGAACCCGAAAATGAACCCGAAGAGGAGTGGCCAGATGCAGCGTTTTAGGAAGCGACCGGGGCAAAGACAGGGAAGTGCGCTGCAGGAGTGCCGATCCCGATGCAGATACAGCGGCGGTGCGGACCGCGGCTTTACGCTCACCGAGGTGCTCGTCGTGGCCCTGATCATCGGCATCTTGCTCGCGCTGGTTTCGGCGGCCGTCTTTCCGGTCCTCGATACTGCCAAAGAGTTTGGTATTTACAGTGAGGCGGCAAAGTTAAAATTAGCGATGGAGCAACTTAAATCGCAGTACGGCGCCAATCCGCCAGCCGATTTGACAACTTCTGAGGGTGATCTGGAGAAATTTGTTGCAAGAGCATTTCCTCGGTACACGGGCGACTTGTCAGAGCTTCCGAATTCGGTCAACAGGGGTTCTTTCGATCCGGGCAATGCGCTCGTTTTCTGGTTGGTCGGTTTTTCGGGCGATCCTTCCAATCCCTTCAGTGACCATGACAAGCGGATGAGTGGTGCCGATATGTCGGCTGCTTTTTATGAATTCGATACGGATCGGTTGGGCACCAACAGCAATATTGTTCGTTATTTTCCTGCCCTGCCTGGTGGAGAATACGACACGGCCGATGCAACGCGGGCGTTTTTGTATTTTGATCGTTCCGCCTATTCTAAGCCCTACACGCCCCCCTCGTCGACTACGGCGTTTAATGCATACAAAAATTCAGGCGGCGCCTACTACAGTCCGCAGAGTTTTCAAATTATCCAGGCCGGCCTCGATGGAAATCTTGGCACAGGAACCTCGCTCTCTACCGAGGACGACAATATCGGCAGCTTTGCCAGCGGTACGGTCAAAGATTTGTATGATAAAAACAACTGATATGCGCAAACAACAAGCAAAGAACCGTGGTCTGACGCTGATCGAACTGCTGGTCACGATCATGATCATGGGCATCGTGATTGCCATCGCCGTTCCGGTAATCCGACCGCCGGTTGATGCTCGCAGCGTGAAGGAAGCGGCCCGCATGGTCAGCACGGCGCTGGCCTCCGCCCGCACCAAATCGATCGAGACTGGCCAGAGCTGGGGCGTGGAATTTACGCCATTTCCTAATGATTCCAGGCAGGTCGGTACATTGCATTTTGTCAGGTCCAGCACCCATGCTGGGAGTAATGGCGATGTCGATGACAGCGGCAATTTCAGTGCAAGTGGTCTGGATATGACAGGAGGAGGCACGCTTCAGCTGGAAATGGTGG
>Ga0114919_10000016_pt1 | contig 85430 bp, 65 predicted proteins | sample BlataG_FD_88682 | JGI IMG/M metagenome (GOLD analysis project Ga0114919, IMG submission 88682) | Deep subsurface microbial communities from Black Sea to uncover new lineages of life (NeLLi) - Black_00105 metaG | ecosystem: Environmental > Aquatic > Marine > Oceanic > Sediment | place: Atlantic... | reverse complement strand
CTTGCATAATTGCTGGGCAATTTCCTTGACCAGTCCCCGTTCTCCCCCGAAGTGCGGACCCAGTCCGGTAATTTCCAGTACGAGAGTACTGCCTCGTAGACCACGCTCTCCAGGCTCCCGTTCGATCGCTACCCGGGGACTGAACTGCTGGCACCAGAGGGCGAAAGCCTTGAGCCGTTCGCTCTCCATCTTTTTTCTTTCGTTGTGTTGCCGGTGTGTGCCTGGCTGCTCGGAATCTGCAGCCGGGAGAGGTTCAGGAAGCCACAGGCAGAGATACCGCTTGGCGGAAGGTTCCGTTTTCATGGTCGATTTCCAATTCAATGCCGCTGCCTGCAGCTAGATGGGCACCGCGCAAACGCTCGATGCGGAGCCGGCTGAATAAAAAAAAAGAGTTGCTGTTGCTGTTGCTGTTGCTGTTGCTGTTGCTGTTGCTGTTGCTGTTGTGCGGCACAAATCGATGATCGCCGGAGATTGCGCGCGGCACAGCGCGCGGCACAGCGCGCGGCACAGCGCGAGGCACAGGCACAGATGGGGCGATCGATTCTGGGCCGGTTGCATGGATGGATTCCACACGCAAGCGTGTTCTTGCGGCAGTCAGTTGATGAGACATCGCTTGAGGCCGCAGCAGCAACCCAAGAGTGTTGTGCTTCTCACAGGCGAGTTGCAGACGACGGAGATGGCGAAGTTGCAGTTGTTTTCCTCGCCAGAGGACAGCAGCAAATCCACGGCAGCGGATAGTCTGGTCCAAGGCCCACATTTCTTCCCTTCCTCTTGTTGGGCGCAGAACGAGGAGTTGTTCTGGACCAATACCTAAAGCCAAGGCAGCGTGTGGATAGAATTGATGCTCCGGATCAATGACGGCAATCGCGCGTCCGTCTCGACTTGCCGTACGGGCGAGGCAGAGTGCCAAAACACCACACCCAGAACCGCGATGGAGGAACTCGATCAACTCACCAGTAGGCAAGCCGTGCGGAAAAATTTTCCCCAGAGCCTTTTTTTCAGGTGTTTCTCTTGCTCCTTCTGTCGACGTTTTGTTGTTTTCGGCAAAGTCGTTTTGAACAAGGCGACGTACTGCGATACCGTTGTTTTTTGCGGGCTTTGCGGGAGACAGAGAGTCACCGAGTGCTGCCCGTAGATTCACCAGGGCATCGATCCTTGAAGTGTGCCGATTATTTTCCCGCATAGGTTTCCTCGTTTTTGCCAATTTTCCCGCAGTCGTCCGCGGGCGAAACAGGTGTACTGTACAAATGTATCGTATCGGTGTCCAGTTGTAGGTGAGAGAATTCCGGAAGAATTTTATAAAAAGCACGTTCTTTGCCCGGTTCTCTATGTTGGAACTGCGTCACATTTTGTGCGGATCGATCTGATGCCTCGAGGAGTGATTGCTATGTGCCGTGTTTCCCCCGCTGTGCTGGTCCTCTTGGTCTTTGGCGCCTGGAGTGGATGTAGTCGTCCCGCACCGGTCGCCTCCAAACCGACCCCAGAACAGATTGCGGTGGAAAGGGCCCGCGAAGCGGCCGAAAAGCAAATGGCCGAGGCCACCAAGCAAATGGCCGAGGCAAATCAGAAACGTGCTGCGGCCGAAAAGAAACTCAGTCAAGCAACACAACTCTCGACCGAGACGCAACTCCGGGTGAAAAAAATCACTGCCGCACAGGCCGCCCAACAAAAAGCGGCGCAATTGGCTCGGGCGGCAGAGAAGTCGGCCAAAGCTGCCCGCGGTCGCGCCATCGAATCCCAGGCAGCGAATCGTCGATCCGAGGCAAAATCCAAAGCAGCCCAGGCTGCCGTGACCAAAGAACGTAAGGCTGCCGAGTCGGCCTTGGCGGCTGCCGTCGTTGCTCGTAATGAGGCGCTACAGGCCCGGCAGGAGGCGGCTCAGTTCCAGTCTTCCCTCGTCAACGATGCAGATGCTGCCCGTCAAGAAAATCAAACTGCCAGAGAGGCCCTGAGTACGGCACGCGAACAGCAAAAGCTCGCCGAAAAAGCAGCACAGTTGGCCCGCCGCCAACAGCAGGCGGCCATCGAAGCCCAGTCGGCGGCAGCCAAAGAGCAGCAGATTGCGCTTGCCGCCCGTCAACGGGCGCTCGATGAACAGCAAGTCCAGCGCGAGCGGATTGCCGCAGCCGAGAAAAAACAGCGCATAGCAGAGGAAGCGGGTCGACAAGCTGCCCAATCGGCGGAAGATGCCCGGCAGGCGATCGCCCGCTTGGAACAATTACAGCAAACGGTGCGGGCAACGCACAAAGCACTTGAGCAATACCAGAAAGTCGTTGCGACACAGCAGACATCGGCCGAGGCGGCTACCGCTGCTGCGACGCAAGAACAGGCAGCGGCGGAAAAAGCAAACCATGCCCTTGCTGCCGCCCGTACTGCACTGGCAAAGGAACAAAAGACGCTCGTCACATTGCGGCAGGATCTGGAGGAAAAGGTGAGGCTATTAAACAAGACGCGGAAAGGAATAGCACGATCCCAAACGGCAATCGAAAAGGACCGCCGCGATTTAATGACCCAGCAGGAAACGCTCGCGACCCGTGCGCAGATACTCAAAGACCGGGATACCGCATTGGCGCAGGAGGAGAAAAATTTTCAGAAAACACGTAAACAAAAAGAAGCAGAACTAAACAAGCTCGACGAGAAGATCAGTTCTGCCCGTAAAGCGATCGACAAGCCCAATCATCAGGCCTCCGGTAAAAAGTCCTCCGAGGAAGAGAAGCCCAAAGCCAAAAAAACGGCACAGCCTGACGGAAAAGAGCAGTCGCCCCAAGCGACCAAAGAAACATTGGCACCAGATGCTGTCGGCGACAGGAAGGCCAAGCCTGCTGCAGCAAAATCGAAAGACAAACCCGCCAAAGCCACAACGGAAAAACAATCCTCGGCATCGGCGGGCAGTTAATCGCCGTCTTCTAAAAGTGCGTTTAAGTGATTTTTTGCGCAACGGGCAAGCGTCTGCGGATTGTAGCCGCCTTCGAGGAGACTGACGACGCGTCCCCCACAGTGGACTGCTGCAACGTCGAGCACACAGCGAGTGAGTATCTCAAAATCTTCATCGGTAAGCCCGAGCGAGCCGATCGGATCCTCCTGGTGTGCATCGAAGCCCGCGCTAAGCAGAATCAGTTCAGGCCGGTGTTTCGCGGCGAGAAGTTCGAGACCTCTTCGGAATTGGTTCAAATAGGAGGTTCGACTCGTTCCCAGTGGGAGAGGGATATTGCGTGTGGTTCCGCGACCCCGGCCGCTTCCCGTTTCCTCAGCGCGACCGGTGCCCGGATAAAAAGGCCAGCGATGGATAGAAAGAAAAGCAACCTGAGAGTCTTCCCAGAAGATGTCTTGCGTTCCGTTTCCGTGATGGACATCCCAGTCGACAATCAAAACTTTTTCCACATCTGCAGCGGCACGGGCATGTGCAGCAGCAACCGCCACATGATTGAGGAGACAAAATCCCATCGCACTATCCCGAAGCGCGTGGTGTCCCGGTGGACGGATCAGGCAGAAAGCGGATCGAGCGTCTCCCTGCACAACCCTTGAAACGGCGTCGCACGCAGCGCCCGATGCATAGCGGGCAACGGCAAAGGATTGTGGCGAGACAATCGTATCCTGTTCGAGCTGTCCCCCGCCCCGATCGGTAAACTGCTCGAGATGTGCCAGATAACCGGGTGTATGAATGCGGAGCAATGCCTTCATTGCTGCTTTTCCCCACGCGACTTTCTCGCAGCGGCTCGGTAGGTTGCTCTCGGAAAGCATCTGGTGGATCTGTCCGAGTCGCTCGGCACATTCAACATGCTTTCCCGTATCATGATTTAAGAAAAAAGAATCCTCGTACAGTAAGGTTGTCGACATCGGTGGCCTCTTAACCGCCTTGGTTCAATCAAAGGAATCGTGCAGGAGGGCGGAGGTGGCCGCACCTTGAGCTGGAAAGTCGTTCCCCGTCGTCATCATATGCGAAAAAGGGTCGTTTTCCACAAGTTGCCAAAAGAGGCGGTGGGGTCTGAGAATAGGCACCCCCGACAGCCTACTCTTTCTGCAAATGCGTTCCGGCAGGCTGCCCAATTCCTTCCTGCTCTCACCTTGTCTACTAGGTCTCTCTATCTCTATAATGAGCTGTTTCGGTCACCCGGCGAGGGGTGACTCTTGCCTGGTCGTTGGGGAGTCTGCCAAGAATGTCTGACTTGATGGAATGTGATTTAGCGCAACTTGTTCTTTCAAACAACTCGTTTGGACCGCAGGAAATCGAAAAGATTTCGTCGTCGATTTCGGGGGATAGTAGTCAGTTCAAGGTACTTAAAAATTCAGTTTCCGACCTGGAAATGCAGCAGCCGCGTTCACCGGCAACCGCGGTTCGCCTCGGTGTTTGTTATTACCTGATGGGCCGCTATTCACTAGCAGCCGAAACGCTTAGTCAGGGTGATGGCGGGGCGCTTACGCAGTTCTATCTCGGGAAGTGGCATTTTACAGACGGGAATTATGCCGTTGCAAAATCCAGTTTTGAATCGGCGGCGACCGCGGGCTATGATGCGGATACCTGTGCTCTTGCGATCAGCGAGACGGAACGCTATCTCGGAAATCCCACCGCCGCCCTCGAACGATTAAATAATCTTTCAGGTGCCGTCGAGCAGACGGCCGAATATCTCTATCAGCGTGGCGCGTGTGTCGCAGCGATTGGTGGCAACCCGCAAGAGGTCATCACTTATTATGAGCGTGCGGTAGAGACAGATCCCGAGCATCCCGGAGCTCTTTTTGGGCTGGCCAAGGAAACTGATCGAAACGGAAACGATGAAGACGCAGTGGAACTTTACGAACGCGCAGCAACGCGTTTTCCAGCGCACGTGGGTACCCTGCTGAATTTGGGTGTGCTTTACGAGGATACGGGGAAATTTGATCGTGCGATCCGGTGCTACCAGCGGATTCTTGAAATTTATCCGGACCATCAGCAGGCGCGGCTCTATATGAAGGATGCGCGGGCTTCGGGCGATGTATTTTTCGACGAAGATGATGATCGTGATCGTGATCGGATCAGTCAGATTTTAAATATTCCTGTTTCCGATTTCGAACTGTCGGTCCGGAGTCGTAACTGCCTGCAGCGAATGGGGATTGATTCGTTGGGAGATTTAGCCCGCACCAGCGAACATGAACTACTTGCGAGCAAAAACTTTGGCGAAACGAGCCTGGTTGAAATCCGCGATATCTTGGCGGCGAAAGGGATGGAACTCGGTGCGTTGGCACATGAAAAGCCACAGTCCGACATCCCCTATACGCCGGAATCCCTTTCCGATGATGAACGAGCGACACATGATCGCCCGATTCATGACCTGAGCCTTTCGGTACGCGCGCGGAAGTGTATGGTCCGTTTGGGCATCAATACGATTGGAGAATTGTTGCGTAAGACGCAGGATGAACTTTTGGAGTGCAAAAACTTTGGGGTGACAAGTTTGCGGGAAGTTCGCGAAAAATTAGGGCCCATCGGGTTGCGATTGCGGGGGGATTGACGGCAGTTTTTCAACTGTGTCACGACGGCCTATGCCTGCTCCGGCTTTTTCGTTTCAGCTGCAGCATCGAACCGCAGATTCTTTTGCGCGTTGCAGTGCCTTCACGACCCCGCACGGAACGGTGGCACTTCCTGCATTCATGCCAGTGGGAACCTTGGGTACCGTGAAAGGGCTTGCCGTCGATCGGCTTGAGGCTTCCGGTACTGAATTCGTGTTGGCCAATACGTATCATTTGGCTCTTCGACCTGGGGCAGAGACGGTCCGCAACCTGGGCGGGTTACATCGATTCATGGGCTGGTCGGGCCCTATTCTTACCGACAGTGGTGGCTATCAGATTTTCAGTCTTGCAAATCGAACACGCATTACAGAACAAGGAGCGACTTTTCAGTCGCATATCGACGGTCGGTCGATCGAACTGACACCGGAGCGGGCCGTTTCGATCCAGGAGGATTTAGGCAGCGATGTGGCGATGGTCCTGGACCATGTCGTGGGCCTCCCGAGCACATCCGAAGAAGTGGCGCTTGCCATGGAGCGGTCGTTGCGTTGGGCTGTTCGCTGTCGCGAGGCGGCAACGCGGGAGGACCAAGCACTGTTTGGAATCGTACAGGGTGGACTCGACGGCGACCTCCGTGAAGAATCTGCCAAAGGCTTGGTTGCTTTAGATTTTCCGGGTTATGCCATCGGTGGGCTCAGTGTCGGAGAAACACACGAGGAGATGGTCCGTACGCTTGGGGTGACCGTTCCACACCTCCCCGAAAACCGCCCCCGCTATCTCATGGGAGTCGGTCGTCCCGAGGACTTGCTGCAGGCGATCGGGCAGGGTGTCGATCTATTTGATTGTGTTCTGCCGACCAGGAGCGGTCGCCATGGTGTGGCCTTTACCGACCGAGGTGTCCTTCGGTTAAAGAATGCATGCCATCGCGAAAAAAAGGAACCCTTGGAGGCGGATTGCCCCTGTGTGGCATGCCGATACAGTCTGGGATACCTGCGACACCTCTTTGTAAGCGGTGAAATGCTCGGCCCCATCCTATTGAGTATCCACAACGTGACGTATTATCAGAGACTGTTGCGTGGTGCCCGCGAAGCCATTCTTGCGGATCGATACCGTGCTTTTTGTCAAACGCGATACTCCGCCTGGCGCGCCGGGGAGCACGGGAAGTCTGAAAAAATTTCGCCCGGCCCAGCGACTAGGCCCTGAGCGGTGGGGCGGGAAAGAAGGCTGCTCTTGCTGCGGCTTCGGTGGGGATTTATGATGGCTCCTCTACTTCGTCGCTCAAGGACGCATCAGGCAATCTGATTGGGTCAGCCAAGCGATCAATCCGTTCATCACTTCAAAAAAATTCCCTCCAGCGGGGAATCAAGAAGAGGGGAAGCAAGCCGCATGTCGCCAGTCGAATCCTTTACGTGGATACTACTCGCTCAAGAAGCTGCGCCGCCCGAGGCAGGTGGCGGTTTAATGCGGTTGGCACTCCCGGTGCTTGTCATCGGATTTATGTTTTATTTTATGCTGATTCGACCCGAGCGGCGAAAGCAGGGCCGCCACCGGCACATGCTTGAGGATCTCAAGAAAAATGATCGTGTGGTGACCGCCGGAGGAATTAAAGGTGTCGTCTCTTCCGTCAATCGCGATCACCAAGAAGTGACGCTCACGATTGACGAATCGACGGGAACGAAAATCCGCATCAATATTGCATCGATTGCTGGTGGCGAGGAAGATTCGGATTCTGTTCAAGGTGGGAAAAAATAGAGAAGGGCTTTTCAGGTATGTTCTTAGATCTCATTCGCGACACACTCTTGCTCGGTCAGGTTCAGGTCGAGGTTGTCCGGCAGAAAATATGGTATGAGGAATGGTACGGAATCGTCCTGATTCTTTTCCTGATCTTTGCCATTCCGATCGGCTTGGGACGGGGTATCGCCAATTTAGTGCAGATGCGGGAGTATGCCTGGAAGATCGGCTTGATTATTTTTGCGGCGCTAACCGCTTCGATTGTGTTGATGGCGCGGGAACCCAATCTGGGAATCGATCTTGGGGGTGGAACGATTCTCGAATATGAGGTGGATCAACAGAAGAAAGATGAAGTGGTTGCGGTCGGTGGCGGGCAAGGCCTGATGGCGAAGATGGTCGATTCCATTCGCCAGCGTCTCGATCCGGCGGGTGTCCGGCAGGTGAGCATTCGAGAATCGGGGCCGGAACGGATTGAGATCAAAATACCGCGGGTTTCGCAGGCGGAAGTCGAATTGCTCAAACGGAAGTTGGTCACCGCTGGTAATCTCGAATTTCGAATTCTGGCCGATCAAGAAATGGATGCGACGATAGTGCGTCGCGCCGAAGACGAGTCGGGGGCGAATCTCCGTGTGATTAAAGACGAAGACCAACCGGCGCGCAAGAGCGAACCATTGCACGATCGAGAGGTTGCAGTTGCTCGTAATTCCGCTGAGGACGTGGTGACGCTCAATGGAATCGAACGTGCCCGCTGGATAACGGTTGAAGCGGACAAGGCTGCTGCGGTTCGGAGTGATCCGGATCTGATCACCCGACTAAGTTCCGATGGAAAACAAATTCAACAGCTCATCATCCTGGGCCGGGAATTGGCCGAATGGATGGAAGTCGGCATGAAAAAATCCAAGGTTGCGGGGCAGAAACCGACACCCCGCATTATGGTCGACGCGTTTACGGTACAGCGGCCCCGCGATGATGGCGGGCTGGATGTGCTGGTGAAAATCGATGATCAGAATGTGACCGGCGGCTATTTAACTGGCGCTAATCCGGGTGTCAGTGAGGGAAGGGTCGCGGTCAATTTTAATTTCAAAGTAGCGGGGGCGAAGAAGTTTGGCCAATTGACTGGAGCGAATGTACGTCAAAGTGGTCGTAAGCGACGATTGGGTATTGTTCTTGACGGCGAATTACTTTCAGCGCCGAGTCTTAACAGCGTAATTCGCGACAGTGGCCAGATAACAGGAGATTTTACCCAAGATGATGTCGATTGGCTTGTCGGTGTTCTCAATGCGGGAAGTTTGCCTGCAGCGCTCAATAAAATTCCGATCAGCGAACAGCGGGTCGAACCCACGCTCGGGTTAGCAACGATTGAATCGGGCAAGCGTGCGATCGGGATCTCGCTGATTGCAATCGCCCTGTTCATGCCGCTTTATTATCGATTTAGCGGTTTTGTTGCCTGTTTTGCCCTGGTACTCAACCTCATGCTCGTGTTGGGTGTGATGCTTGCGATCGGGGCGACCTTCACGTTGCCCGGTTTGGCCGGTTTGGTGCTGACAGTTGGGATGGCGGTTGATGCGAACGTGCTGATTTTTGAGCGTATTCGAGAAGAATTGTTGGGCGGTGCTGCACTGCGGATGGCCATTCGCAACGGATTCAGCCGGGCAACGCGGACGATTGTCGATGCCAACCTGACCACGCTCATCACCGCACTGGTTCTTTATGTGATTGGTAAAGATCAGCTCCGCGGATTTGCCGTTACCTTAATTCTTGGTATCGGCATGAGTATGTTTACCGCCATTTTCTGCTCACGCGTGTTTTTTGATATTGCAGAAAAACGTCGCTGGATCACAAAACTCGGCATGCTTCGGTTGTTAGGGAAAACGAACATCGATTTCATCGGCAAACGAAGACTCGCGGCGGTTTTCTCTCTCGCACTGATTGGCCTGGGGATGTACGGAGTCTTTTTGCGTGGGCCGAATCTATTTGACATTGATTTTCGTGGTGGCGCAAAAATTGAAGTGGTTTTTAAACAGCCCACATCCGATGGAAAAGTTTTTGAGACACTCACAACCTATTCCTCAACACAGCAACCGGATGCTCAACTCACGGATCTCAAGGTCGTAGGTGTTGGTGAGAACGGATTCCTCGTCGAAACCACACAGGCGGATCGGTCGCTGGTCGGAGAGGCGATTCGAAGCGTGTTTGCAGGTCAGTTACAAACCAACACACTGTCTTTTGATCCAAAATCGATTACTCCTATTGCTGCGGCAAAAGAGTCTGGTGGGCAGGAAGGGAAAGAAGATCAAAAATCGGCGACCGGCACGCCAGCTGGAGATTCCGTTTTGCCAAAACGTGACGATCCATTTGCGGGAGGTTGCGAAACGCAACTCGTGTTTTCCGACCCGATCAATCAGGAAACGTTGTTAGACCGACTCGAACAGTTGGTTCAGAAATTGCAACTCGGTTCTCCCCGCATGGCGGTTTTGCACCCACAAGTTTTTGGTGAAAGTTCCCGGCGGGTAACGGATTGGGAGTTTAAAACAACACTTAAGCCCGCAGTTGTCGAAAAGTTACTGAGTGCATTTGCTACCGAGCTCAAAGAAGACCCTGTCTTTCGATCGTCGACGAATGTGGGCGGGCAGGTGGCGGGCGATACTCAAAATCAGGCTTTCGTCGCGCTGTTTGCCAGTCTCGTATTTATCGTCGGGTACATTTGGGTCCGTTTCCAGCGGGTGACTTTTGGGTTGGCAGCAGTGGTGGCCCTCGTGCACGATGTGCTGGTCACACTCGGTGTGATTGCGCTCAGTCAATACCTCACTGCGATTCCGGCTTTTGCCGACGCTCTGCAGTTGGAATCCTTTAAGATCAGCTTGCCTATTCTTGCGGCGTTTTTGACGATTATTGGTTACTCCCTCAACGACACGATTGTCGTCTTTGATCGTATTCGAGAGGTCCGTGGCAAAAGCCCGCACCTCTCGGCAGAGATGATCAACACAAGCATTAACCAAACTCTCAGTCGTACCTTGCTGACGTCGTTTACCACGTTGATCGTGGTTGTCATTCTCTATTTCCTCGGGGGTCCGGGGATTCACGGATTTGCGTTTGCCCTGGTGATTGGGGTGGTGGCCGGTACGTATAGTTCGGTTTTCATCGCCTCCCCAGTCTTGCTCTGGATGTCGGGGTCGCAACGTACGACTTCCTCGCGGACGGTCAAGAAATCGGGTGGAGCGGTAGCCACCGGATAACCCGCGTATTCGGTACGGTCGAGCTTTGGCGTTGGGCGTTGCCGTAAAATTCTACTCGCCCGAGCAGCAGTTGGGGGTAATAATAGAACGGGTGGGCCGGGGAGTCCACATGCACGAAACCGCTGCACTGGTTCTGTTATGAAAAAAGTTGCCGTTGTGCTTCTTCTGTTTTCGCTTGGAATCGGTGGAGCAATGCTCTTCCGTAAGCCTGCTGAGGTTCGCCTGCTCACGCAGCGACAGCGTCCTTCGCTTCCCGCACCACGTCAGTTGGTTCGCGTCGAGAGCAATGAAGAGGTACAGCCTGCGGTTGCTTCCCCGGTGCAGGGTGTGCCTGCTGCACCTCCTGCACCTCCTAAGCTCCAACGAATGGGCGGTCCACAGAGTCAGCCACAACGACCGGCGGTGCTGCAGCCCGGTGCCCGGCCACCGCTTCCCCAGCTGTCCGAATTTGGCAGTGTTGGTTCCGCGAGCGAGATGCGACCACGTCCTTCGAGCCCGTCGCTTCGGATTCCTGCTAAAACTCAAAGGTCACCGTCACCGCAGGGTTCTCGCACGCTGGAACAATTTCATACGATTGTCAACGGAGATACGCTCGAGCGTATCTCCAGGCGGTACCTGGGAGATTCGAGCTGGGCAGATACCATTTACCGGATAAACCGGGGTGTTATTCGCGACCGGAATCGGCTGCCGCTGGGCCAGAAGATTCGCATCCCAGCTCGGCAGCAACTTTCGAGTACCACTGTACCGCCGAATACTTCAGCGTCCGGTCTCGTTCCGCTACCGCAGTGGACACAAAAAAAGACGAATTAGGAGTATCACCTAATTTTATAAGGCCTGTGTTCGGTCCAGGGAAAGTTTTGATCGCGCAAGCGAAGTTTTAGAAACGAAGCAACAGTCGCGCGCGCACCGAGATCGTGTTCGGTTTCATTGAGTAAAGTTTCGCCATTGTGTTCCGTATCGAGCGCTTTCAAAAAGAGCGTCCATTTGCCGACATCGTCCGTCTCCGTTATGTGGTCATTTTGCTTCAGCCGCGCGTAGATGTTTTGGGCAGTCTTTGATTCTCTGGTTTCTTTCGGTTCCTTGTTTGCAGCGTTGCCTTGTTTTTGACCGACTAAAATCAGCGTGGAGACTTCGCCTGTTCCTGCCGTGGGATGTCGCGAGAGGGCGTCGATCTTCATTTGTTTGCTGATCTTTGTCTGGGGCGAAACGAGGATGAGTGCCCTAACGTCTTGGTTCCCACCACGAAGTTGGGTGGATACGCGTGTGTTACCACCTCGTACTGAAGGATCCCAGTCATAGATGGCATAATAGGCGGCCAGGATGGCTCCTTTCCCCACCCCAATGAGTGTGGTAGCCGCAAGATTGAGCTTTTTGGCGTTGTTTTCCTCCAGCAGGAACATACGCACCGCTTCCAGGTCAAAAGCGACGACATTTTCCGGTTTCACGTTTCTCGATGTCAGTGTACGGGACTGTCGGGCGTCGTGTTTTTGGCGGGTCGAACTGCCATGTCCGCGCAGATCCGGGAGAATGACCGCATAGCCCTTGCTCTGAAGGTATTCGGCCAACGATTCGTACGTTGCACCATCTTCTTTTTCTTTCCAGTCGTGGATCACAACGACCGGCACCGTCTTTTCACCCTCGGTGCCCTCGTAGTAGACCGCGTTTAACCCAACACCGTCCCTGGTTGGTAAATTGACGTTACGCGGCTTGGGTGGTGGTTCAGGTTCCTCTTTGGCCACGGCGGTACACGTCAGCAGCGTGAGAAACGCTGCGCAGAGCACGCCGCTTGTGGTAAGGCAACGCCACGGTCGCCGTTCAAAGTGCTCAAAATCGCCGTTTCGACCGATTTGATCCATGACGGTGGGATTCCTTTTGGGGACAAACAACTGGAATGCTGCGGGTCACAAGTGCCGTGGCATATTGTAGATAGGTTGTTTATACCGGTCAACGCAAGCGACCAGCTGGGCTTTTCATGATGTTCGACTGTAAAATGCGTTACCTTCGTACGATTGCGGGGTTTTTAGATTATCGATGAAGCTGGAAATGGGCGAGAAGCGAAGTGGCCAGACGCGTGGTTGGGGAGTGTTTTACCGGTTCAATCGGCGTGAAAAATTTAAACTGGAGAGGTCGTAGACGGTCGCGATGAAGTGGCGAAAAAAGCTGCAATATCACTGGCAGGTACGCACGGGCGAAGAAGATACGCCGTTTGACGAAGATTTGCCCGCATGGCTTTTGAGCGTCGCGGTGCATCTTGGTCTCTTGACGCTGGGGGCAGTCTTTTTGAGAGAAATCCCTCCCGATCAGCGTCCGATCGAACTGGTGACCACCATCGCCGAGCCGACTCCTGAAGAACCACCACGCGATTTTTTCTTCTCCCAGGTAGAAAAGGAAGCAATCGGGGCCAACAGTCTTCAGGATCTGGAAATGGCCGATGCCGTGGCAGAATTATCCGAGGAGTTTACAGAACTCACTGCCGAGGAGGAAGTTATCCAGCCAGTCGAAATCGAATTGAGCGAGATTGCGTTCGACGACATTGTGGATGCCGATCTGGCCATTGAAACGAATCCCCTGATGGCGATTCAGGGATCGGCAGGAGTCGGTGTGACCGGCGCCGCTGGTGCGATAGATCGAATTACTCAGGAAATTATTGATTCGCTTGAGCAACGTGAAACGCTGGTCGTGTGGTTGCTCGACCAATCGGCAAGTCTTTCCACACAGCGCTCGAAGATCCAAGGTCGCTTGGAGCGCATTTATGAGGAACTCGGCACTATCGAATCCGGGGGTGATTCTCGCTTTAGCCAGCACATACTGAGTCCATTGCTTTCGGCAGTGGTTTCTTTTGGCGCAAATATTGAAGAACAGGCAAGCCCTACCGATGATGTACTGGCGTTGCAGCGTGCTGTGGCGGGTATTGAGAATGATGCGAGTGGCATCGAACGGGTGTTTACGACAGTCTATCAATCGGCTGAAAAATACAAAAAGTTTGCTGTGGGACCAGATCGTCGCAATGTGCTGTTCGTGCTCTTTACCGATGAAGCGGGCGACGATCCTGCAATCCTGCAAAACGGGACGTCCATGCTTGATGCGGCAGTCGACATTTGCAGACAGTATCAGATGCGGGTTTTTGTTGTCGGAGTGCCCTCCCCGTTCGGACGGCAGCAGGTCGAAGTCAAATGGGTCGATCCGGATCCAACCTACGATCAAACCCCGCAGTGGACGATGGTCCGACAGGGTGCCGAATCCTTTCTTCCTGAAAGACTCAAACTCGCCTTTCCCGGACAGCGTCGACAGGAAGAGCCACTCGACTCAGGGTTCGGTCCCTTCGCCCTCACGCGATTGGCAGTGGAAACCGGTGGCATTTACTTTTCTGTGCATCCCAATCGAAACCTCGATCGAGTGGGGGTGCAGCTCGTACGCCGTCATGAACTAGCGCATCTTTCGGGCTACATTAAATATTTTTTTCCAGCCAACACGATGCGTCGCTACCGACCGGATTACGTTTCCGCGGAGGAATATCAGCGACTGCTCCAGAAAAATGCGGCCAAAGCGGCCCTCGTCCGCGCGGCGTCTTTTTCCTGGACACAGCCGATGAAAGCACCACAGACGACGTTTCCAAAAAAGAGTGAGGCAGCACTTGTCGCCAGCCTCAGCGAGGCGCAGCAGAACTCGGCAAAGGTCCTTGCAGGAACACTTTCTCAAATGTTGTCTGCGCTGAAGCGTGGCGAGAAAGATCGCGCTAAAATACGTCGCCCGCGTTGGCAGGCAGGCTTTGATTTAGCTATGGGACGGGCCCTGGCAGCGTTCGTTCGTACTAGGGGATACAACCAGATGCTTGCCCAGGCGCGGCGTGGGATGCAATTTCAAAATACCCAAAATGACACGTGGGTTATCCGGCCGAGCGACGCGATCCATTCGGGCAGTGCGCTGGCAAAACAAGCAGGCCAGGCGAGAATTTATTTACAACGTGTGGTGAGCGAACATCCCGATACGCCCTGGAGTTTGCTGGCAAGTCGAGAACTCGATGCGCCGCTGGGCTGGGAATGGACGGAAAAGTTTACCAACGTCAATCCTCCCCCACGGCCACCGGCAGCACAGAACAACGGCCCTCCACGCCGCCGTGACGACACGGTGCGGGTGATCGAGCGAAAACAGACGCGTCCACCACCCCGACTTTGAGCTTCCGCCAAAAATAAGACCCGGCCCGAGGGGCGTAGGCAGCGCTTATTGCTTATAAAAGCGGTCAATTTTCACCGCATCGCGCGAATCGTAAGCATAGAAGTTACGGCTTATCTGGTCGGCCAGTACAGTGATGAACTTCTTGCGAAAACGATTTTCAGCGGTTTTCTGATTGGCCAAATCAAACGGTACACCATTTTCCGGAGGATAGACAACTTCCAGAGGTTCTACACTGTAGGCCGTGTGATCTTTGGCAACATCAAAAACTTTGATTTCGGCAGAGGCGGTGCCCTGGAACATGCTTTTGCCCTGGTAGAGCTTGAAGTCACTTAGGTCGATCACGACAACCGTATCGGCCTGCATGGCCTTACCAAATTCAGCAAGCGATTTCAGCTGATGGGCATCGCTCCAGTCCAAAATTTCATCGGTGTCGACGCATTCGATATCCTTCACCTGCTCGCGAAGTTTTCGAGTGACGGCTGCTGCCAAATCTCGATCTGCTCCATAATACTGCAGCGCCAGCGCAGTGTGCGGACGACAGACTATCGCCACACGACTTTTTTTAAGACCATCGTAAAGTGCGGCCTGGTCGTTTGGGTTCATGATCCACAGTCCCGTGGCCAGCATGGTGCAACCTGGCAGCCCGCAGAAGCAGACGAGTGCAGATAAAAGCGGGATCAGGGAATAGGAAGATCGAAATGCGCGATGCATTGCATTCTCGTTCGGTTGGGGGCACACGTTTGACACCCTGTTTGCCAGTGAATTCGCCGGTCACACTAGCAATCCACGGTCACACAGGCAAGGGCATTTTAAACCTTGTTTGCCGGCTGGTAGAAGTTCTTTTTGATCCGCGCCCATACTGCCAGCAGCAGTGCCATCAAGCCGAGGCAGAAGAGGAGCAAGACGGGCAGGGCGGAACCGAGCGAGGCGAAAATGGGCGCTAAATAATTCCAGAGCGATGGCCAACTCAGCAGCGTTACGAGCGTTGCCAGACACAAGAAAGGTCCATAGGGCACCTCATCCTCCCGGTGCATGACGAACTGAATCAAACCGACCACCAAGCCCGCCAGCGGAGCGAGAAAGAAGACCACGAGTGTGGCCTGCCAGCCAATAAAACTGCCGATCATAGCCATTAGGGTCACATCGCCAAATCCCATCGCTTCTCTTTTTAAAGTCGCCCGCCCTACCAGTCGGATGGACCAGATTAGCGCCGTGCCGCAGGCCATCCCTGCCAGGGAGCTAAGCAATCCCACCCACGGCGTACCGCCTAGGGACCACACGTAGAGTATGCCGAGTGTGAGTACGCTGCCCACGCTCAGAAGCACCATGGTTTGGCGACCGCAACGGCCACAAAACAGAGCGACCCAAAAATATTTCCAGGCTCGACGAAAGCCGTAACGCCCATGCCAGGATCGCGGCAGCAGCGCAACGACCCAGAGCCAGAGGCACCCCAAAGCCAAAGACAGTTCGCGGATTGTCGGATCCCCAGCAGGGTAGGCACTGGGGGATAAGAAATGTACGAAGTCGACGTACATCTGGTCTCCTACCCGCAGGGTAGCGATGTTGGGAAGTATCCAGGGGTTCAGGGTGACCAGTAACAGTCCGAGCAATGTGCCTGGAAGTGTCACATCGTCAGGAATCGTTTTTTCATCGATGTCTATAAAAGTGACGACCACCAAGAGGCAGAGTAAGAGGAAATGGGTAGCAAAGAGACGATGGATGACTTCAGTAAATAGGGGTGGATTCCATGGGTTCTGTGCGACACCCTCGCCGAGGAAGCCTTTTAATAGGAGTCCTTCTGTATCAACCTCATAGAGGTAGAGCACGATGACCCCAATCGCAAAGCAGAGTTCAAGGAGCATTGGACGAATCCAAAATCTCACGCCCCAGTAATGCGATTCACGACGCAAGCGCAGCCAGCCTAAAACGGGAATTCGGTCCCAGAAAGTCCGCGGTGGGAGACCAGTCGGTGGCGACGACCAGGGACTGATCCCTCGGCTGTTCCTCGCCAGACGATAAATGGCCAGATTCAAAAAACCGCCCACAAAAAGCGAAAATACGAAGCAGAGCAGCAAACGATATTCTAGGGGCCAGTTTGTCATGTTCATTCCGTTCAAACGATTCCACGCAGAATCAAATGAAAGCACCATCGGGATTGCGTCTTCTTTCCAGGATAGCAGTTTAGATTTCGCTTGGCAGATGTTCGAGGATTTCTTCCGCAACTTGCTCGGGCGTCTTATTTTCCGTCTCGATGATCAGTTTGGCACATTCGATATACAGTTTCTCGCGCTGCTCGAGGATGGCACGGATCTCCGCTTCACTTTCCAGGTCTGTTAAAGGAGGTCGTTGCGCAGCGGACCGCGGATCTTCTCGCAACCGCGCGTCAAGGGTCTCGGGCAGTGCCTGCAGTAAGACGGTGGTTCCAGCCGTTGCGAGTAGTCCACGATTTTCTTCGCGGAGCACGATCCCTCCGCCACACGCAATGACCGGGCAGGGGCCTGCGAGGATCTCGCGTAAAACCGACGTTTCTCGATCACGAAAGCCGACCTCTCCTTCGCGCTTGAAAAGGGTTTGAATCGAGCAACCTGCCAGGCGAACGATTTCGCCGTCGGTATCGATCCACTTGGTTTTCGTTTTCTCTGCCAGATGCGCAGCAACGGTTGTTTTTCCAGTGCCACGGTAACCGATCAGCAGGACACGTTGGTGGGGTGTTGCTGGGGACATAGGGCTTTTCATTCACAGTCTTTAGGGAACGTGATTTGATTCACACGTTAACCGCTCCTACCGTTCGTCTCAGCGCCTCTCGCATGACATCTTCCGGTGGCTCCACTCCTGAAAATAAACGAAATTGCAGCGCTGCTTGACGGACGAACATTTCGGTGCCCGTTACGGTCACGCAGCCTTGGATGCGGGCTTCCTTAATCAATAGCGTATTCTCTGGATTGTAGACCGTATCGAGTACGGTCATCGAGGGCTTGAGGTAGTGTCGATCAAAGGGAGTGGAATCCACATTCGGATGCATGCCGACAGGGGTGCAGTTAATGAGTACAGAACATTCAACGCCGTGGCGCGATTTCCACGAGACCGCACGGCAATCGAGTTGCTGCGTTAATTTCTGTGCACGTTCTTCTGTGCGACTGCTAATTACCACATGGGCGCCACGACTTCGGAGTGAATAAGCGACGGCTTTTGCAGCTCCCCCGGCTCCTAGGATGAGAACTGTTTTCCCCTCTAAAACATCGTCGTGCTCGGGAAGTCGCATTTCGAGGCTATCGATTGCCGCGCGGCTATCGGTGTTGTAGCCGACCATCCCCGTGGGAGAAAAAACAAGCGTATTGGCGGCGCCGGTACCCACGATCACCCGATCCACCTGCTTCAGTAATTTAGCTGCAGCCTCTTTGTGCGGAATGGTAATGCTCAGTCCACAGATGCCCATCTGCGGTGCATCGTGAAGAAATGTTTCGAGATGCTCGCTACGAATCCGCATCGGAAGATAGACGGCATTCATTCCAATAGCGCGAAACGCGGCATTGTGAATGAGCGGGCTGTGGCTGTGCGCAATCGGGTCCCCAATCACGGCATACACATCGGTGTCGCTTTTGATTTCGTCGTAATGGTAGATATCGCGCATCTCCGTAAAACTGAGTTGTCCGGGCGCGAGGGATCGTTCGGCGTGAAAAGTGGCATAGGTAAATGGGGCCCCGAACTTTCCTGCCAATAGTCGTGAAGGGGTCCCAATTTCTCCCATGCAGATGCCGACGGTGGGAATCTTTGCCGATCGCATTAAATCGAGCATCTGAATATTGTCAGCCGGTGTGTTGGCAAGTGTTGCAATTTTGACGATGTCCGCATCGAGCGTACTCATCCGTGCGTGGATGGCGTGCAGGTCAGTTGGCGTCTTGCGGAAATCGTGAAGAGAGACGATACGCTTTGTGTTGCCGAAGCGAGCGATCTGATTGGCGATATCTTCTTCAATGTCGATGTATTCCACGCCCTCGGCGATAGCCATCCGCAGAATGGAAAGCCGCGACTCCTCGCTGCCCTCGTATTTACCCCCATCGCTTTCGCGCCGACAGGTAACAAGCACGGGTCCAGGCCGATTATCGAGTAATTCCCGAAAATGAATATCGCCGCTCAGGTAGTCCAGCCTCAACTCGACTAATTCTGCGCCTTGCGAGACCAGGTGCTGGTGCTCGGCAATCATATGGCGATGTCGACTTCGTCCGATAGAAACGCAGATCATGTGCCAGTCATTCTGGTTTTCAGTATTTTAGGTTCGAAGAAACTGTCGGTCCAAATCTTCGCGCGTGAGGACAAGTGTTGTAGGGCGTCCATGAGGGCAATGGTGGGAAGTTTTTGATTCGGTGCGCTGGGCAACCAAATCCTGAATTTCCTCCGTCGCCAGGACATCACCGGCTTTGATCGCGGCCTTGCATGCGACCATATGCAGGAGTTCGTCGAGCAGATCCCGGCGTTCGGTGGTGCCGCCCGGGGATGCAAATTGGGCGGCGAGCGACTGCAGTAGTTTGCCGCGATTCTGCTTGGCTAAAAGCGACGGAAGTCCGGTCAGCAGCACCGTTTCGCCACCGAAGGGTTCAATCTCGATACCTAATTGAGAAAGGGTTTCGCGCTGATCGAGGAGCGCTGCTGCTTCGTCGGCCGAGAGGTCGACCGGTTCGGGGACCAAAAGTGGCTGACGATCGAGCGGCCCGGAAAGTATTTTTTCGCGCAGTTTTTCGTAAAGAATACTTTCGTGGAGTGCATGTTGATCCATGACAATCACCGTATTATCGCTTTCGGCAATCAGATAGCGATCCATGACTTGGATCGCAGGAACAGTCGCGTGTTGATCGACATTTATAGGTTGTCCGGCAGTATGCGGAGTGTCTTTCCTGTTGGCGTCAGAAAATGCTGATGCAGAAAACGCGGCGAGGTCTGCTTCACCTTCGCCACTTGTGTCCTGCTCGGCAGACGATAAATTTTTTCGCTCGTGGAGATTTACAGGAATTGCCCGATTTGGCATACCGTCACGACTCCCCGATGCAGTGCCCAATGGCAATGACGCGGTCTGCTTGGTGGAGTGCGGCGCAGATCCCAGTGGAGCCAGGGTGGCATTCAAATTGGCTTTTAAAAATCGAGTCCGCAGCGCCGAGAGCATCTGTCGATAGAGACGCTGCCCATCGCGGAACCGCACTTCGAGTTTCGTCGGATGGACATTCACATCCACCTGATCGGCGGGCATCTCGATCTGCAGAAAACAAATGGGATACCGACCGCGCAGCAAAAGTCCCCGATAAGCCTCGCTCAGGGCATGTTGAAGTGACCGGTCGCGGATAAAGCGACCACCGAGGATCAGATACTGCATCTTGGTGTGCGAACGACTGTTTTGTGGATGCGCAACGTAACCGGTCACCGCGATGTCCCCTTCCTGGCTGCTTATTTCCAGAAGACCCTCCGCCAGCGGTTGCCCGAAGAAATGCGCGATTCTATCGCGAAGTTCAGAAACGGGTGGTAGGTCATGCAGCAAACGATCATCGTGCGTGAGTGAAAAATGAATCTGAGGATGGGCCAGGGCGAGCCTCGTAACTGTTTCGATGCAGTGACCGAGTTCCGTACGGATCGTGCGAAGAAATTTCCGGCGGACCGGTGTATTGAAAAATAGATCCGAAACCGAAACGGTCGTACCGACAGCTGCGGCGGTGGGTGTCACCGTGCCTATCGAACCGCCATCAACCTGTAGCTCTGCTCCTGCATCACTCGTCGCCACCCTGCTTCGGAGTTTTAAATGTGAAACTGAGCCGATCGATGCCAGTGCTTCACCGCGGAAACCAAGCGTGGATACATCGAAGAGGTCGTCATCGGACTGTATTTTGCTCGTTGCATGACTGGTCACTGCGAGTAATAGCTGATCGGGGGAAATCCCGCAACCATTGTCGACGACCCGAACTTCCGCAGTACCACCCTCACGCAGCACAACATCGACGCGATCGGCACCGGCGTCGATTGCGTTTTCCACCAACTCTTTGACCATGCTGGCCGGCCGCTCGACGACCTCGCCAGCGGCTATTTTGTTGACCACATGGGGCAGTAATTGTTTGATTTCCGGCATCCTACAATCTCTTTGGTAGAAAAGTAAAAATCAGTAACAGCGCGTCAATTACAACTGGTATTCCTTGATTTTGCGATAGAGTGTCCTCTGGCCGATCCCTAAAAACTTGGCTGCTTCTTCGCGATTGCCCCCAGTGAGATTCAGGGTATCGGCGATGAATTGCTTTTCGACATCGACCAGCGGTCGGCCGACCAGGCTGCCTAAACTCGGAGAGGAGCCATCGCTCGTCGCATCGGATTCGTCAGCAAATTCTTCAGGTAAATCACTCAGACCAAGCACTCCATCGTCATCGACCACGACCATGCTCTCTACAACGTTGCGCAGTTGGCGTACATTACCGGGCCAATCGTAGGCCATCAGTCTGCGGCGGGCGGCCGTGGCCATGCTCTGAATGGTTTTCGTGTGGCGTGCAGCAAACTGCTGCATGAACTCCTCAATCAGCAGCGGGATGTCCTGCGACCGCTGGCGGAGGTCTGGGAGGATGACCGTCACGACTTTCAGTCGATGGTAAAGGTCACTTCGGAAGCTTCCATTGGCAATCGACTCCTGCAAGTCTCGATTGGTGGCCGAGAGAATCCGTACATTGACTTTGACCGGTTCGTTGGAACCCACCCGCGTAATCTCACTACTTTCTAAGACGCGGAGCAGTTTGATTTGCGTGGCCATCGGCATATCGCCGACTTCATCGAGAAAAAGGGTGCCGCGGTCGGCATATTCAAATTTCCCAATGCGATCGGCCGAGGCATCGGTGAAAGCGCCTTTGATGTGTCCAAACAGTTCGCTTTCCAGGATGTTTTCAGAGAGTGCTACGCAATTAAGAGCGACAAACGGACGATTTTTCCGCGGGCTATTTTGGTGGATGGCCTGCGCGACCAACTCCTTGCCCGTTCCGGTTGCGCCTTGAATGAGCACACTGGCATCGGTTGGAGCGATTCGTTTGAGTTTGTCGATCACGGCATGCATCTCGGGGCTGTTGCCGACTACGCCTTCGAAACCGAATTTTTTGTCGAGCCGACGGTTGAGTTCGGCGTTGGCTCGGCGTAATTTGAGTGCCTCGGCGACCCGATCGGTGATCGTCCGCAGGTGCGCAAGACCAGCTCCTTTCTCCAGGTAGGTAAAGGCGCCCTGTTCCATGGCAGCGACGGCGGTTCCTACCGTTGCGTGACCGGTGACGACAATCACTTCTGCTTCGGGAAGGGCCTGTTTGGTATGGCGGAGGATCTCCATGCCATCGACTTCCGGCATGATCAGATCGGTAAAGACCAGGTCGTAGATATTTTCATCGATCAGCAAGAGGGCTGCCCGACCGGAATCGGCGACAGTGCAGTCGTAACGGACGCGTCGGAGGCTTTCGGCGACGGCATCGGCATGCGGTCGGTCGTTGTCGACAATCAGCACGCTGAGCGGGTCACTTGTTTCAGCGATAGTTTCCGCTTTTTCGGGGATGCGCATGCGATGATTTTAGAGCAATTCCGTTAGGTTCATAAGGCCCCTGCCATTTTGGCAGTCCCCTAGGAAACGTACGCTGACCTTTTTTGTCGGCTCGAATATGATGGAACGACACCGAATGCGGTGCTTGGTAAATACCTGGGAAAACGTGAGCGGGGATCATGCGAATTCAGAAAGTTTCAGTCATTTTCAGTTGGGTGATTGTGGGACTTGTTTTCCTTTTCACCCTCGGCGTTGTGGCGGCAATCAAGAAGTGGATCGATCGGGACTGGGCCACCGGCATCTCCGAAGTTTCAGTGCTGCTTACGTTTCTGTTAGTAGCGGCGCTATTCGTTTGTTTTTTTCTGGATCGAGCCAAACAAAAGAAACCTGAAAAAACAAGTGACGCATTGGAAGAAGAGTTCGCCGGGCTCGGCCTTGAGGATGATCAGAGCAGCGGCATAGGATTCGATAATGAAGATACGTTTGAGGAACTCGAACCGCTCAACATGGATGCTGCACCGATCGAAAGTCAATCGTCGATCGGTGCTGAAAATTTGGAAAGCCTCGAAGACGAGGATCCCGATATGAAGAAGTTAGAGATTTAAAGGGGCAATGCTCTCTTAGCTGCCTAACTCACCCGCAATCCGTCGCGGCGTTGGGAGTTCGATCGTGAACTGGGTGCCGCGGCCAGGTTCACTCTGCACCGAGAGCGTGCCACCATGGGCCTCGATAATCTTGCGGGTCGTCGGTAAACCGAGTCCGCTGCCACCACTCTTGGTGGAATAAAACGGATCGAATGCGCGGTTGAGCGTTGCCGTATCCATCCCAACGCCGTTGTCGATCAGATCAATCGCCACTCTGCCGGGGGTAGTCCGCGAGCGGACCATCAGTTGTCCGCCATCGGGGAGTGCCTGTTGGGCATTGAGGATCAGGTTCAACAGAGCCGCCTGCAGGCTTTCCGGATCGACCCGTACGTGGGCCAGATCAGACTCGAGGTAGCGGATCAGCTCGATCCCGGAAGAATCGGCCTGCGGCTGGAAAAAATCGAGCACGCGATGCAGCGAATCGTTCACGCTGTGCGGGGCAAGTTCGGCGGGTCGAATGCGGGCAAATTGTAAAAAGTCATCCAGCAGTCGCTGCAATCTTTTGCATTCGCGTTCAACGACTTCGACTTTGCCTGCCGCGCGCCGTTCGCTCGGCGTTTGAGGATCGCCTAAGTCTTCGCTCAAGAGTTCCAGATTCAAGCGAATGGTCGAGAGTGGGTTTTTAATCTCGTGTGCAAGACCGCCAACCAATTGCACAAATTCAGCAAACTGCTCGGCAAGTTGTTGCTCGAGTTCCTCTTGGGTCAGCTTTTCGAGCGTACTCATGGCACCCTCCCCCGAGCGCAGAATGTGAAAAGGAGCCGCGCAGCATCTGTCCCGACCCTGCTGCGGGTCGGGACAGATGCAATGCTCGTTACGGGGCCTATTCTTCGCTGTCGCTCGCCGCGCCGGCAAGTTCCTGCTCGGCGGCTTTGCGACTCAGCTTGATGCGATCCTGTTCGTCGACCGCAATCACTTTCACCTCAATTTCATCGCCAACGTTACAGATGTCTGTGACGCTGCTGACATAATCGTTCGACAGTTCGCTAATGTGACAAAGTCCATCGCGCCCGGGAAGGATTTCGATAAACGCACCGAAATCTTTCACGCTACTGACCTTACCCTTATAGATTCTGCCGATTTGTACCGAAGCAGTGATCGCTTCGACCTGGGCGAGTGCTTCGTTGCCATCTTCGGCGTTATTGCTCGCAATCGTGACAACACCATCATCGTCCACTTCGACCACCGTACCGGTCGACTCTTGGAGCGAGCGGATATTTTTACCGCCCGGGCCAATGAGCATCCCGATCTTTTCGGGGTTGATCTTCGTCCGCAGAAGTCGCGGTGCCCAACCTGAAATATCTTCTTTCGGTTTGGGAATCGTGGTGAGCATCAGACGGAGGATTTCCATACGCGCTTCTCTCGACTGTGTCAGAGTCGCGCGAATGATTTCTTCGCTGATCCCCTCAATCTTGAGATCGAGTTGAATGCCGGTGATGCCGTTCTGCGTGCCAGCAATTTTAAAGTCCATGTCGCCAAAGTGGTCCTCATCGCCGAGGATATCTGTCAGCAGGGTCCACTTGTCGCCCTCTTTGACGAGCCCGACGGAAATACCAGCGACCGGGTTGGTGATCGGCACACCGGCTGCCATCAATCCAAGCGTGGCTCCGCAGACACTGGCCATGCTGCTCGAACCATTCGATTCGAGAATATCACTGATCACGCGGATCGTATAGGGAAAGACTTCAGGGTCCGGTAACACCGGATTGACGCTCCGTTCGGCCAGAGCTCCGTGCCCGATTTCGCGTCGCCCCGGACCTCGAATCGGGCGGCATTCGCCGACCGAGAAGGAGGGGAAGTTGTAATCGAGCATGAATTTCTTCGAATATTCCTCGAAGAGTCCGTCCACCCGCTGTTGATCGCGCGACGTTCCCAGGGTAATGGTGCACAACGATTGGGTTTCACCCCGCTGGAAGATTGCCGAGCCATGCACGCGTGGAAGCACATCGACGTGGCATTCAATCGGACGCAGGGTTGTGCCGTCACGACCATCGGGCCGCGTTCCGGCCAGAATCAGGTCGCGGATAACACGGGCTTCTAGGTCGTGCCACGTTTTTTTAAACCGTTGCGGGCAGAGGGCATCCGCGGCATCCGGATCGGGGATCATTTCGGCAACCACTTCCGCCTTGAGAGCGGAAACTGCATCGGCACGCGCTTGCTTACCGTCGGTTTGTTTGGCAGCCTTGAAGCGATCGTAGAATTTGTCGGCCAGTTGGTCGATCAGTTTATCGGGTTCCGGAATCTCGTATTCCGTCTTGCCCGTGTTCACTTTGGCCCGGAGTTCTTCTTGTAACTCGCAGAGACCGACAATCACTTTGTGGCTTTCCAGAATGGCTTCGGCCATCAGGTCCTCGGGCATTTCACGGGCAAATCCTTCAATCATTGCCACGGCGTCTTTGGTGCCCGAAACGATCAAATCCAAGTCACTCTCTTCCAACTCATCGTGTGAGGGGAAAGGAACGAATTTTCCCTCGATGTGTCCCATTCGCACTGTGGCGCAGGGGCCGAGAAACGGGAGCGGCGAAACACAGAGTGCGGCCGAAGCGCCGTTCATGGCGAGCACATCGCCATCGGTCTGCTTGTCGCTCGAGACGACAAACGCCTGCACTTGAACTTCGTCATTAAACCATTTGGGAAACAGGGGTCGGATCGGACGATCGATCAAACGCGCGGTGAGCGTTTCCTTAGTGGTGGGACGCCCTTCCCGCTTGAGGAACCCGCCGGGGAATTTCCCCGCAGCCGCTGTACGCTCGCGATAATCGCAGGTGAGGGGAAAGAAGTCGATTCCCGCACGGGGTTCGCCGGTTGCCACAGCAACGAGAACCACCGTGTCGTTATAGCGAATCAGGCAACTGCCTGCCGCCTGTTTTGCCAAGCCGCCAGTTTCAATGGATAATATATGCTGACCAATTCTTTTTTCTACTTTGATTGTTTCCACGTTCTTTTTCTTCCTACATAAGTTTTACAAAATAAATATTCTTGCTTCAGGTTGTACAAATAGTTACAGAACCATGTTTTTACCGAGAAGCAGCCACGGAGGCTGTTAGGCAGAACCGCGCGATGTACAGCGTAGACTACTTGCGAATGTGAAGCCGCGCGATGATATCGAGATATCGTTGCGGGGCAACGCGTTTGAGGTAGTCCAGCAGTCCCCGGCGTCGACTCACGAGTGAAAGGAGACCCCGCCGGGTGGAGTGGTCCTTTTTAAATCGCTGCATGTGAGTCGTGAGCGAGTTGATTCGACTGGTCAGGATGGCAATCTGAACCCCAGGGGATCCGCTATCGCCTTCTGTCTGACCGAACTCTTTAACCAACTCTTGTTTTTTTTCTTGGGTGATCGACATCGTTTTTTCTTCTGCCACTTTGCCCGAAGCGAGGGAACGACTTTTCACAAGCCGCATCACACATCGGGGCGGTCAGCCGGGCCCGCCATCGGTGGGTCGGGTTTTCCTTTCTGATGGGGCCAACCGCTTTCGCTTTTTCGATAGGTCGACCGAATACATTACAACTACAACAACTTAAGGCCTACAGTGTAGCAAGGAGTCGGGGAGGTGCAAACCCACCTTGGGCTTTGCGGGGCGGCTTGTTCCGGCTGCTTTTTAACGGTTTCCCGGATGCTGGCACTCGATCTGCAGGCCGCTCGGGCTGACGGTGGCCTCAACGGCCCCGCAGGAACCGGTATGGAGCAGGGTTTGACCCGGACCGGTATACGCTTTTTGCACCGTGGGTCCCGGTGCGCGCAGCCCACTGCTGATGACTGTCCAGGATGGCCTGCACCAGCGGGCGACGTCGTGTGGCCGACTGTTGCGACTGCCATGGTGCGGCGCGAGGATCAAGTCACACGCGATGCCCGGGTTTGCGAGTACTGCGTCCAGTCCCGCTGACTCGAGATCACCAGTGAGCAAAATCCGCTTGTTATGGCACTCGACGAGCAAAACGAGGCTATTGGCGTTATCCACACTACCGTGGCTGGTCGACTCAATGCCGATCCGCGTGGGATGCAGTACCCGAAAATGCAGATTGAATGCATCAAGGGTTTGACCACCAGAAAGTGGACGTATCGACACCCCCTTTTTTTTGATCGCTGCTAAAAGTGTGCGAGTTGCCTCATCGCGTTTGCGCAGCATAGGAGGGGTAAGGTAGATTACACCAACGCTGAAACGCTCAAGAAGTTCGGGGATCGCATTGAAGTGGTCGGCATCGGCGTGCGAAATAATCACAGCATCCAAATGCGTTCTTCCACACGACCAGAGTGTTGTCGAAATGGCACGCACTGCCGCTGAGGGCGATCCCATCCGGCCGGCATCGTAGAGAATGGCCGAATCATCTGGTAGTTCCAAAAGAACGGAGAGTCCCTGACCGACATCGATAAATGTGCAGCGAAGTGCGTCTTTGTGTCGGGGGTGCGACTCGCTAAAGATGCCGACGAGGATCCAGAGTGCCAGAAGTGCGCACGACCGTGACGGCCGCGGTCTCCATCTGGGAAAGAGTGCCCAAAGAGCGAACCCCAGGTAGAAAACAACGGTCCACCAGAGCGTGGGTCCCGCCATATAGGCATATCCGCCCGGCATGCGACTCGCGGCAGTGACGGCCCACTCCAACAGACCGAGATTAACATCGCAGAGTTTCGCAAACAGCGTGGCGAGAGGAGGGAAGAGCCAACCGGTGAGCAGGATTCCAAGCCCCGAAGCGAGCGCGAGTGCGAGCGGTAGGTAAAGGAGCGGGGTGAGCAATACGCCCACGGGTGTAAAAAGGTGGAAGTGCAGCATGACGAGCGGCAGCGCCATAAGAAAGATAGCCAGACCGGCGAGGGTGAGTTGCCAAAACCATTGCCAGACGTGCCACAAGCAGCGGATGGGCCAGGGGCGTGCCTGAGCGATGTGCTGCCGGAGTGGATCGCGCTGTCGCTGCCGGATTTTTTGATAGACCGGTTCTAAAAAGATCAGCGTGGCCACTGCTAGAAACGAGAGTTGAGAACCAACGCGAAAGAGATTGCTCGGATTCCAGGCCAAGACGATAAGTGCGGCCAGACAGAGTGCGTTGAGCGGATTGGTCTGTCGGGCCAGGTGCAGCGCACTGCAGAATACCACGACGAGTACCGCAGCCCGCATGACGGGTGGTCGCGCATCGGTCAGCAGGGCATAAAAAACCGTAAGGAGTGCGATTCCAAGCAGGAGCAATCCGCGAGGGAGGGCAGCAAAGCGAAGCAGGATAAAAAGGAATCCTACGAGAATTCCAATATGCAGACCGCTGATTGCCAGCAGGTGGATCGTTCCGGTCTTGATGAAGGCCTCGGTACGGTCGTGTTCGAGTTGCTCGCGCTCTCCGAGCAGGACAGCGGCTGCCAAACCGGCCCGCTGGTGGTCGAGGTAACCCCAGAGGAGTCTACTGCCACTGGTTCTTAGCTTGGAAAACCAGTTTGCGGGGTTCCAGTTGGTGACGGTGCCGGTGATGCGAAGACACTCCGGATGACTTGTTCGCAAAACGCAGTGTTGCCGCTGCATCCGCCGGTAGGCAGCAAAGTCAAACTCGCCCCGGTTGTTGGCAGGCGGCGGGCGGAGGATGCGTCCGAACACTTCAAACTGCGTGCCTGGGGCAACATCAGGGAGGCGGCCATCGACGAGCAACATGGCCTTGCCGGAGGCATGTTTCCACTGCCGGTGGTCTCGAATCGCCAAAACGCGGACTTCGACGCGACTCCGGTTTCCGGTCGGCATGGTCCAGAGCGGATTGTTTTTAGGGCGCGGCAGGTATTTAATCGGACCCACAGTTTCCACCTCGACGGCGACGCGTTTTGGAAATGCTCCAGCGTAGCGGCCGATATCGGTGGCATTAAAGAGATACCAATGAAGGTGATGCCAACTGCCGCCCACCGCGGTCGTGGCCAACAGCAAGAGCAGGGCGGCTGTGGAGGTGGTAATGGATTTGCGGGAGAACCACCAAACCAGTAAAAAACATAAACCGGCTAGGCACCAGACGCCCATCGGAATCGCCACATAGCGATCCATCGCAATACCACTTGCAAGCGCGACGAGGATCGCCAACAACGGCCGACGATTCGTCAGTTGCTTCGGGTCTAAGGCTTCTTCTGCACTGCGCATACCGATAGTGTAAGCAGTGCCGCGCAAAAATGCGAAAAACTTATCGCCTTATGCCATCTGCGCCGCCTTCGGATTGGTTCCGTAGGCGTTATCGCCCGCATCACCGTCTTGGACGTAGAACACGATCAGCACAATCGTACCGACCAGCGGGATTAAGGCAATCAAGATCCACCACCCACTGCGACCGGTATCGTGCAGTCGGCGGATCGCCACAGCGAGCGAGGGCAACAAGATGACAAGGGTGTACAGCACGGGTAGAAACGCTAGTGGTGAAGCCGCACCGTCTTCGGCCGTCTCGGCAACGGATCCGAACAGCATTTGCAGCACCACACTGACAATGAAATTAAACAAAATGAAATACCAGATTTCGGCCCGTCGTGCGCGACCTGTAAAGACAGCATACTTTTTCAGTACTGTCAGGTAATAACTCATAATCCGCCCCTTTCCCTAGGTGAAAATAATGCAAATGCTTCCCGCCACTGTAGACTGGCATTGGATTTGATCTTATGTCTCAAAGAAAGGGGCGTGCCGCTGTAGTCGGTACCGCGTTGCTTCTCGGGATTTACAGTGATTTGCGGTACTTAAAACCTACCTCCACTGGCGAACTGTTTTATTTTTGCGGCTGGTAATTACAATAAGAAGCGTTTGTTGTAACACTTTGGAGGGCCTCTTTCATGCTGCGTATCTTTTGCCTAGCGCTATTCATCACACTCGTGGCCGTGCCGCTCGCCTGGAGTGAAGATCGCCCTTCCAGCCAAAAATCGGATCTCGATTCGATGAGCAAAGAAGAAATTTTGGCCAGTCCCCGTTGGCAGCGCGCCGAGCAAGCACTCGAGGATTGGCTCTCGGTTCAAAATCTTTACTCACCGGAGGAGCTCGCGCAGCTTGAAAAACGCTGCAACGCTCGGATCGATGCTATGAATGCAACGCAGCTACGCAAGTATCTTCAGGATGCGGAAGCCAAACTTGATGTTCTGCTCAGCCCCGAAGTGCAACAGGCCCGCGAGTGGGTCGGTAGCTATATGGCGGTTCTGGCGGTTCCGAAACGCGCGGAACTGCAGAAACAACTCCCGGATGTGGCCAACATGACGGCCCCCCAGATCGAACAGGCGGTACGTGGATTTCTGCAAGCCCAGCAATCGCACGGTCAGCGAGGTGCGGGCGAAGCAACGCGGCGCAAGATCGATGTGGCACGTGGTCGCGAGGAAAATGCACGCTACGCCGACTCCAAGAACGCGCAGCTGCAACAGCGGCAGCAGGACAAGGCCGATCGTACCAACGCGCGTGCCGAACAAGCCAATAAGGACTCGATGGAAAATGCACGCCGGCGAGCTAGCGATACACCCGAGTGGTACCGCACGCGGCGGGGATGGTTTGGCGGTTGGGACAGGCGGCGTTAACGGGACCGGTGGCAACGCGAGCAGCAGTCAATTTGCATTAAGCGTCGCCGCGGTAAGAGCATCAGACCGAAGAGTGCCAACAGGAGAGCAGTCGGTTCCGGGGTACCTTGGAATTCCACCTCTCGGAATTGATTGCTTATCACACCGAGCGAACTGAGTACCCGTAGATTCACGCTCTTGACGTCTGGGACTGTAGTAAACGAAAAAGTTTCTCCGTTTCTCCGTTGACTGTTGCAGAGGTGCTGGTTGGTAACGATGCCGTTGCACCATAGGTACTGAGTACATTCGCGAGAGGATCATAAAAGACCAATTCGAAGTCACCGATACCCGTATCGATTTGGCCTCGATCATTCCAGAGTTCAAAGGCGTAGACATTGTTTAAGCCACTAAATTCGTAAGAAAACGTGGCAATTAAAAAGCCTGCGGCGCCGTCATTGGGCCAGTCGACAAACCCACCCCCGTAACTTGTTTTATTGCCATCCACCGTGGCGAAAGGATCTGTGCTTCCCCCATTGACGGTGATGAAAGAGGGCACATCCGAGGTCACGCTCGTAACGGCAATGGGTGCGGCTGGAAGGTTTCCCGCAAATCCGCAAATACACACGACCGTTGTACACGTGTTGCGAAGTTTCCGGAGAACATCTCGCCGGTTCGAGTTTTGTTTTTCTATGGTAAAGCCGCTTTGCCTGGAAGTTGAATCACGCATGGAAGTTTCCCCCGGAAAAGAATACTTGCGAATGTGCTTGAGACCTCTAGTTTATCAATCAATGAATCGACTTCAAGGAATTCGCGCCATTCATTTCTAGGTCCCCTCGAGGATTCACTCTTAGTTGGAAGTGGTCGGAGTTAATTTCAGCGATGTTCTTTCCCTCACTGCACCGATCTTTGAATTCGCTGGCTACTTCACAGGTTGATACACACCATCGAGATACCGCCATCGACGTCCGTAGGTATGCAACACACCGATCCGATGATCACCGTGCCACTCCCAACGATAGCCCGAGTCGAGATTGAAGTGCGATCGCACGCTGCGGATCCCCAGCAGTTCCCAGTGATCGTCTGCCGCAAGCCGCGCAAGAATCGGGCTGCCCTCCTGGCGACTGTGAGCAAGCCACTCACCGGCACGCTGTTCTAAAAGTGCCCGGGTGATCTCCGGGGGAGTGACCAGATCAAAGTGTTCAGGCAGTTCCGTGGTGCCAGGTCCGAGAGGATAAGACCATTGGCCGCCAGGCAGTGCGTAAGCCCAGACGTAACGGTCATGGGTTGTGCTGAAATGATTGTAAATTTTGCCGGGAATAATTTCTTTATCCGCAATCGTCTGCAAAGATTGTGAGAGCGGATCGTATCGGCGAACGGTATTCGGATTGGTATTGGTTGGCTCGTCAGCACCGGTGGGGATCATAAGCAATAATCCGCTCACAGAAAATCCGAAGATAAAAAACAGACGGCGGAAGGTGGCGTTGCAAACGGTTAGCATTCGTGTCTCCCGAATAAGTGTGCGCACGAATTCTCTGCGAAATGTGCTGTGCGTTCTATTCCATCCTAGTTGGCGGTTTTCCAGGAGGGGAATTAATTCTTGGTTCTCTTTTCATTCTGCGCTTTAATCTTGAGGAGGCGGATATCCTTGAATTCAACACGCGTTCCGGCATCGTGGATCTGCAGCCCGATCCTTCCTTTCTGGAAGTGACGCGCAGTCACTTGGTCACAGAAGGCGGAGGCGAGTTTTCCGTTGATAAAAAATTCGAACTGATTGCCTCGGGCAAGGATCCGTACGCGGTTCCAATGGTCGCGGTGAACGGCTGAAAGAGGCAGAGGCGGCTGAATCGTTTCACGATGCAGGGAGCCGTCCGGTTGGAGCGTAAGCCGCGTTCCTCGCAGGCAGGCCGGTTCGTGGCGCTGGGCAAAGTGAAAGTCCCACGCGCCGAGAATATGGGGGCCGATTCCAACATGCCCCAGATCGGCATGGTAGCCCACAAAGGGTCGTTTGCCCGAAGGATCCGGCATGGCGCGTATTTCGATGCCGCTGTTTCCCTGACCATGGATCCGGTAGCGGAGGGTCAGTTCGAAATCTGCTAAATCCTTTTCTTTCCAGACGAGATAAGAGAGTCGGTTCCCGCTGCCGCGGCCGACAATCGCACCGTCGCGGACCGACCAATCGTCCTGGCTTCCACGCGGTATAGATTGCCAACCTGCGAGTGTGCGGCCATCAAACAAATCGACCCACTTCGGAGGAGTGGCATGATTCGGTGCAGAAAAGCAAGCGGTTTGGAGCAGGAGGATTCCACAGGCAATACAGGATGATCGTGTGCTCAAGGTTTCGCTCCTCGCCCAGAGAGACCATCAACCATACTCTGGATGGAGCGCTCGACTTGGTCGGTGAGCGGATCGAGTGATGCGAGAGGTTTGTCGCGCGTTGACTCGACCAGCTTCTCCGGAGTCGATTTTCGTAGGCGATGCGGGGATACTTCAATTGCGTCGCCGACCTGCATCACACAATCGAAAGGCCTATGGACGGTGACCCGGTCAGTCAAGTTTTCTTCAAGTTTTTCTACGGTTTCCAAAACCCGCTCCGCCGATGGGTGCTGGCCGAGATAATCGCGAGGATAGCAAGCCATTTCTTGGGCATCGTAGAGGAGTTTAAGTTGCTCATGCCGTTCTGTTTCCTCCTCGGCAGTGAGCCGCCCTGCGATTAAATCAGGGAGTAGCTTCGTCCGCACCTGTTGCACGCGGATATAGACACTTCGACCGCCCGTTGTTGCATACCGCTTTTCCAGTGGCGCGAGCATCGCTTCAATCAGTCCTTCCAGCCTGTCGTGCAGGCAGCGTGGATTGCTTTGCTCGGGTTGGGCTTTTCCGAGATATTTAATTTCTTGCTGCGCAAGCAATTCGAGGCCAATCTGGCGAATCCTTGGCAAGAGTTCGCTGCCATTGTGTACCGGCCAGTTGAGTTGCCGCTCGATGCCGCTTAAGACCGGTTCGACCGCAGCGACAAGATCACCACGAAAAAAATACTTGAAAGCAAGCGGATGGACAACCACTTTTCCGGGTGGTTGCTGTTTGGCTCGTCGGCGGGCAGCCGTACGCGCGATCAACGCTGATCCATCGAGCATCGGTTGGACGCGGTCGTTCATGCGCCCCGCTGACCCCTCGGCAAAAATAATGACTGGCCGATCCGGTTCGACGAGCGATTGCACGGCGAATTGAAGCGAGGCATGGTCGATTCCTTCTCGGTAGACGCTGAAGGCACCGCAGCGTCTCGAGAGGACACGGTCGATCCAGGCATTTTCAAAAACGTGCCGACTTGCCATGCAATACATCGGCTGGCGCACCACGCGAGTCAGGTAGCCACAGGCCATAGGATCGCAGGGACGAATGTGATTAGAAATCACTAAAATCCCACAACCGTCGTCCAGCGACGTACGGAGTTTCTCCCCATCAATGCACTCGAACCGCTCGAGTCCATAAAAGTGGTGGAGGTAGGGCCGCAATAAAAAGCGGACCAGCAACCGCGACCAGAAGCGACTGCGGTAGGGTGGAACGAAGCGGTAGGGCTCAAGAATGACGATGTTCTGCATGCCAAGCGGGAGCTTACCGATGTGGAGGGCCTGCGCCAATCAGCGCACAATTTCCCCAAGTCGCATAATTGGGCAATCCGAGAGAAGAACCCTGCGGAATACTCGTAAAATGCACAAAATGGATGCCCGACCCAACCGAAAAAGGAGATATGGCCAAAAAGCCCCTTCGCGCCGCCTATCGAAAAAAGCGACCTCCCAAGGCTCTGCCTGCCGGTGGTGGCAATACCCGGTTTCTGCCGTTGTGGCTCGACTATCTACGGGCCGAATGCCATCTTTCGGAAAATACGCTCGCTTCCTACCGACGCGATCTGCGTCGTTTTCTTGAGTGGCTCGGCACACGATCGCTCAAGAAAATGACCATTAGTGAACTGTCACGCTACGTGCAATGGCTTCATCGTAAATCGCTTGCGCCCGCAAGTATTGCCCGTCATGTGGCGTCGTTAAAAACATTTTTTCGCTATTTGCAACTCGAAGGATTTTTGAAAGAAAACGTCGCTGAGTTACTTGGCTCCCCAAAAATGTGGCAGCGCGTTCCTGATGTTCTCTCGGTGGATGTTGTGGCACGGTTACTCGAATCACCCGGTAAGTGCGATCCGCACTATCGCCGTGATCGTGCACTTTTAGAGTTACTGTACGCTACCGGATGTCGAGCATCCGAGATTTCGGAATTGAAGTTGGCCGATTATTCAGCCAAAAAGAAATTTATTCGTTGCCGAGGGAAGGGCGATAAAGAACGGATGGTACCCCTTGGAAGGAGAGCGGTTCTTGCCGTGGAAGAATATCGCGAGACCGAACGCGCAAAAATTGTTGCCCGCTTGGGACAGGAACCGGAGTGGCTCCTGATCTCGACACGTGGGGGAGCTTTGCGACGAGAGCGGATCTGGGAACTGGTGAAAAAATATATTACGCGTCTCGGTCTCGCCGAGACGGTAAGCCCGCATACGCTGCGGCATAGTTTTGCAACCCATCTGCTTACCGGAGGCGCGGACTTACGCCAGGTGCAGGAAATGCTCGGCCACGCCAGTATTGCGACAACGCAGCGTTACACCCACGTGGATATCTCCCGCCTGCAGCAAATTCATCAGGCATTCCATCCACGGGGTTAAGCTCGAGGGTTTGGGGAAGGAGATTATCCCATCTGCGCCCGTTGATTCGTTTATTTCGCAGATTAGAATAGGCACTGGGCCGCATCGGCGGTCGGCTGGCATTGCCTATTCAATCAAGCGGAAGACGGAAATGAAACTCGCCTCCTTGTGTTGTACGCTCGCAGTTCTCCTCGGTCTCTTCCCGATTGGTGTTCGGGCGGAAGAAGACCCGCTTGAAGAACGTATCGAACACCTTGAAGAGCATCTGTTTGTCGTTGACGCGCAGCTAGGAAAACTCGAGTTGATTCGAAAATCGCTTGAGCAGATGCGGGAAGATGATTTAGTGCGGCTACGGAAGCTGATGTGGCCAGGAAATAAGGCACCGAGAAATGGCTCCAATGCGGTGCAGGAAAACAGTGGCAGTGAGAATAAAGCGACTGCAGAGGAACCACCAGCGGAGGAATCACCATTAGCACCGGTGTCTGTTCTCGACGATGATGCAACACCTGCAGAGCGAACTTCGGCTCTCGAAAAATTGACGGCACAGATTACGCGACGGTTTGAAATGATCGATACCATTGCCGAACAGTTACATCTGTTCCGGAACGAAGATTTAGCCGGCCTGAGTCGGGATGTGCGAGGCCTTCAAGAAACGACGAAAAAAGTCGGTCCAGGCGGGAAGTCGATCGTGGTTCCTCCGTCTGGAAAATCGCCACAGGGTGAATTGATTTTTAACAACACCACCCGCACCCCTTTCCGGATCGGCGTGAATGGCAGAGAGCGTCAGGTTTCGCCAGGGCGGACGGTGTTCCGTGTGCCGCTCGGTCCGGTGCAAACGCAGTTGATTGACTTTGAGGCACCGCGAACCTGGCCACGGTCCCAGTGGCAGCAAGTCGATGGCAAATATAGGTTGCAGTTGGATCTAAAAAACTAAGCTGACCGGGCTGTTTGCTTACATCACGGCCGTTCAGTTGAGATGGTGTTTCCGCAAGCTCAGTTCAGTTCACAACTATCGTAGTAGGGATCGTCCTTTGCTTGATTGCCCGGCTCATTGTCGTCGTTGTAGGTACTCTCGTCAGCACCACTTTCCTCACCCCATGTAATTCGCTGCATGCGGTCCCTGTGGGGTAGCCAGAATCTCTTCTGGTAATAACAGTCATTCGGGTCGATGTCTGTCGGTCGATAGTTGCTGACGTTTTTGCCATGGGTGTAGGCATTGGCAATATCAAAATGTCTCGGTGCAAAGGCATCGTTTTCAGTCCAGACGGGATCCGCGTCTTCCCACGAATCGACATCGAATGAATCTGCCGTCTTGGCCACATTGACCACCGCTTGGTTGAATTCGATGATCACAATCCGCCCGCTGTCCTTGGCTCCCATGCCAGTCATCCGGGCATTGAAGCCGAAACTTGGACCACTTTCTTTGGAGTCGGAGGGGCACCGCCAGATGTCCCCTTCCTCCTGAAGTTCCGCAGCGAGCGTTCCTTTCTGCTGCCATGACGTAGTGGCCGTGGCATCGGGTTGCAGGTAGCGTGGATCGAGCAAGCTCACCGGTTGGCCATCGACCGTGCGGGTCTTGCCCTTCTTGTTGAAACTCGCCTTGGTGATGGCGATACCAATTTGTTGCATTCGAGCACTACAGACGGTCTGTCGGCCACGTTCCCGGGCCGAATTGATTGCCGGCAGCAGGAGCGATGCTAAGATGCCGATGATTGCGATCACAATCAGTAATTCGACAAGCGTAAATCCGCTCCGGGCGGTTCGGATAGACATAGAATGAACATCCTTCATAAAGGCAGGTTCCCCGCAGGCATTATCTTGTTGTTTTTAGCAGGCGTCAATATTTGAGCAGATACTTCTCTAGAGGGAGGCGGATTATGCGTTATTCTCGCCATCCACTCCCGGCGGGGCGACATCCTGATCTTCGATGGGGAAAAGAGGATTCTGATCGACATCCGATTTCGACTCGAATGTGGGCGCTGCGTCACCGCCACTCGCTTGACGCATTTTCTTTCCAAATGCCACATCGCGGCGACCGGTCCACCAGACAACGCCCCAAATTCCCAGAAGGACCAACAAAAACAAAATTCCTACGATAAATCCCCCATACTTTTCTATTTCACTCGGTTTGCGCACATCCCAAACCGGTTCACGACCGATCAGCATCGGCGCAGTTCGCTCTGCGGCTCGATCACCACGCATTTCAGCAGTTTGATACTGCCAGTTTTTAAAATAAAACCCTGCGACCCGGATCGGTTCAAGAAGGTGATCGCCGGTCGGCATGTCGGGGGGCAGACTTAAAGCACAGAATGTTGCGGGGTGCTGCGTGACAATCTTTTCCTCGCGAATCTTTTCCGTTTCACCCTCCACGGTTCTGGAGGTGACAAGTTTTACCTTATGTTCCAAGTTGACGCGCATGTCGATCTGATAATAGTGATCGATACCAAAGCGTTTACGTATTTCTGGTTCATTGATGCGCACTTTGACGATGCGATAGGCGGTACCCCGCAACATGATCAATTCACCATTGAATCGATCAGGGTACTCGACGAGAGGAACGAACGGGTGACTGGCATTTTTACGCATATACTCCAATTGCGTTTGGAGCAATGCCTCTTCGATCCGTTCATCTTCGTTGAGAGGTGAAATAGGGCCCTTGAATTTACGTTGCTGTTCTTCCAGTCGGCCAGTTTCGTGCACGAGTTGATTGTAGGCGCGACGCACTAATTCTCCGCCCGCCGTGCGCTTGGCTGCAGCGAGCATTTGATAGAAAGCCTCGTATTCTTCTCCGCGGAGCGGTTTGGAGTTTTGGATATTTTCAAGCAGGCTGAGGTCCATCTGTAAATCGCCGAGCAGCGTTTCCGGATACCAGGCGAGACGATCGGCTACGAGAAGCAGATCCGTCGTTTCTTTTCCGATTCCCAGGTAAATGGCAAGTGCACCGCAGGCTGCATCGATGGGCTCACCGCGTGGAAGTTGGCTAGGCGCGACAGAAACGAATAAGATAGCGCGACGGGGGCCCTTGCTCGTTGCAATCGACAGCTGACAGCGATAGACAAACTTTTTTCCAAACCGCGCTTGGTCTTCATCGTTCAATGCAATAGCGTCAATCTGTGACACTCGGCCACTGACAGAGATAGTCTTGCCGATCGACAGCGGATTGTCGTGCTGTCGTGTGTCCGACTCGGAATTCTCCGCTGCCCAATATTCAAGATTGCGAAGCGGCATGCCGGCGAGGCGATAAAGGATTTGGAGGACGACGCTTCGAGAATCGCTCTGTTGGAGAATAGACTCCGTGTGCTGAAGTTTCTCTAATTCTGCGGGTCCGATACCCACCTCAGCGAGAATTTCCTGAGGTTGAGCAGGTGCCGGTCTGCTCGGCTTTTCCGAGGGTAGAACACCGGTGCTTGTAGCCGGATGATCGGCCGCGGCATTTGCAACACACAGGAAAAAGAGAACGCCACATGTATTCACGGCGATGCGGTGTCGACTGCGAACAGTCGCTCTGAAAAAATCATGAATGGATGGAAGCATTGTTTGTCCGAGAACCCATGCGTTGAAGCGATTCGCGTGTCTCTTTTAATGATCGTTCTGTAATTCTTGTGCCGCCAGATCTTGGAGGTGATCGCGGGTTTTTTTTTCGACGGTGGTCGGGTCGATGCCGGGAGGTGAACGATGGGCAGTACGCATTGTTTTCAGGTTATCGCTAACCGCAGCACTTCGCCGCATAAGCCACCAGGCGATAAGGGCAGAAAATAAGGCAAGTCCGATGGTAATCGCGACCCCCATCGCGACGGTGATGCCGGTTCCTGTCGGTGGCGGAGGTTGCCAGCGTATGTTTTTTGCGAGCAGTACCGGTGCGATCCAAGAAAGTCCATTCGCCTCGTAGAGCCAATTTTTGTAGAAAAATGCGATCGCCTGCACCGGAGCGTCGATCTCCTCGCCAAGCGGAAAATGGTCTGGGACGTGGAGTGTATATAAAAAAACCGGTCGCTCTGGACCGCCTCCCATGCGGAGGACTAACCGGTAGTATCCCTCGATTTGTGCACGATTGTTTTTTGCTGCCGCCACATATTCTGCGCGGCGAGCAGTTCCACCAACAGACACCAACTTTCCACGAAAAATATCCGGCTGTTCAAAAAGTTCACCGAACGTCACTTTTCCCGCTGACGCAGGGTCAATAAATCGATCCTCATTTTCATGAAGTACCTGCCAAAGATTAAACCAAGCCGCCGCTTCTCCGGGGTGCTTGTGCGTTCGATTGTCTTCAACTTGTGCAAGAAAAGTGGGGTTAACGCCCGGGAAATATTCGTCTGTCGTGTCGAATTGTGGTGGATCATTAGAGGTGATCCGCACGGCATCCGGTTTTGTGGCGGGCAGTGTAGGCTGGTAGATGGTGTCGTAGTCTCGCTTTTCCCGTGGGCCTGTATTTGTCCGCGCATCGGTGAGCCAGTGCCAATTTTCCACTTGGATGGCTTCGCGCATCAAGACGATCACCAGTCCCAGGCCCATCACAAGTGCAAACAATCGCCATTGTTCACGACGACTAAAATAGTTGCGAAGTGGGCGGCGCATTGGGTTTGGAGTTTTCACGGTGCGGCTTATTTTATCGGCTCGATGGCTTGTCGGTCAGTCGGTAGCGATTGGATTGCAAATGCACACTCTCCCGTTTATAGATCTGCCCTATTTTATCTCGTGCGCAGGTAAAAGGCGAATTGTGTTTGCTTCAGGTGTTGAGTTATGCCGAAGAGGGGAATCACCCTCCTCTGGCAAGCGGTTGGCAGCCACTGATCGAAACAAACGATTAAGAACGTGTTGAATTTAGCGTTTTAACCAATTTAGGGGTTTAAGAATCGCAGTGGATTCCCCGTTATGGTTGATTACACGTTTCGAAAAAGATAGATTAGAAGAGTCGCTGAGTGGTGAAAAAGGTTCGCTAGCGGATGTAGGCTCGGCAGCGATGGAACAGGGGCGTGTTTGTCGCGAATAGAGAAGAAGTGAAGTAGTGAAAAGGCGATTTACAGATTTGCTGGTATTCCCGTTGCAAGAGGGGTGCGTACGCGCTTACCGGCGTGTTCGACCGCTTGGTATCTGGATCGGGCTCTGGTGTCTACTTCTAACCGGTGGAGTTTTTGCAGCGGAAGAACCTGAAAGGTTTCTTGCGCAACTTCGCGCCCGCGGCTACTTCGATACGGCCAGCAACTATCTCGAGTTTATTGCGACGTCCGACTTAGTCGATGATGCTTTCAAACAGTCCATTCCGTTTGAACAAGCGGTCACGCTGAAAGAGCGAGCAGCCCGCACCGCCGATCGGGTAGAGCGAGAACAACTGCTGTCTGAGGCGATCGGTGCTTTTCAGGACTTTGCGACAGCGAATCCCAATAGTATGCGTGCTGCGGATGTGCGACTGGAGACAGCAAACGTTTACCGGCTGATGGCCAGATTGACGATGGCTGGTGCAAAGCGTCCTGGTGCGGATCGGAATGCGCTCGAACAAAAGGCAGCCAAATATTATAGCGATGCGATGGCCGAGGCCGTGAAAGCGGAAGTGACGATCCAGGACCAACGTAAAAAGGTAAGGGGTGAACTGGCTGCCGTACGGAAGGCAGCGGGTAACGTTAAGGATCCAAACCGTAAGGTCGGTAAGCAGGAACGCGATTTGATTGCGCTGCGGGATAAACTGCGAGATGATTGGATTAAGTCGGAGTATACACAGGTCACCACTACAAACCTTCAGGCATCGGTTTACGAACGAGAAAGTGCCGAGTGGAAGGCTGCTGTCGAGAAAGCAACGAAAGCATATGAAGAGATGTTTTTCAAGCACGACGTTCGATTGGTCGGGCTCATTTGTCGCGTACAACAAATGCGGTGCCTGATGGAGTTGGGTCGTTTTGATGAAGCACTCGATTGCCTGCCCGATGTAACTGACTATGAGGAGTCAGACAGTCCGCAACTGCGCAAAGTTTGGTTCGATTCTTTTGTAATCGAAATCGAATGTCGCATCGGTAAGCAAGAGTATCAGCAGGCGATTCAGCTTTCCCGGACAAGATTATCAAAAGAGGAACAGCAATTACCGCAGGCAAAAAAGGTCCTTTATCTACGTGCAAAAGCCGCGCTGGCTTTTGTAGGAAAACTTGGTCCCGATAAAAAGAAAGAAAAAAAGAAGCTTTTAGCCGAGGCGAAGAATGTGCTTGAGGATTTAGTCGAATCTCAGTCGATCTATCAAACAGAAGCGACTGAAATGCTGGCGTCCCTTGGTGTTGCCGTCGATCAAGAAGAGGAAGAACAAGGAGATCCCCAGGACTTCGACACCGCGTTTAGACAAGCACTCGCTGCGATGCAGCGTTGGGGAAAATTGAGCAAACAGGTTGCTGAGGCGCAAGGAGACGAAATGAAACAGTTGCAATTAAAGCTTGCAGAAGTGGGCGACAGAGCATTTATCCTTTACCGATTAGCAGTTTCGTTTGCAAAGAATGACACCAATGCTGACAAAATTCGCGGCATCCAGAAGGGGCTTTGCTATCTCTATTTCAGTAGGGGTGACTATTTGAGAGCGGCAGTGCTGGGCGAATTTTTAGCCAATGCGTATCCCGGTTCCCGTGACGCTAAATTTGGCACCGATGTTGCCATCAATGCGTGGCTCAAACTCTACGGGGAGGCGGGTGAGGAAAGAGATTTTGAAGAAGGAAAAATTAAACGTTTGGCCCAAGGCAGTATCAAGCGCCATCCAAAATCGAGTCAGGCGGCAACTGCACGCGGTTACCTGCTTACATTCGCGATTCAAAATGGTGCAGTCGATGCGGCCTGGGAGTATCTCAAGGATTTGCCCCAAAGCGCGCCGAAACTTAATAAATCGCAGATTCTTGTCGGGCAGTTATTTTGGAACCGATATTCGCAGAATCGTCGTCTTTCAGACGATGCGCGTCCAAGCTCAGAGACATTGGATACGGATCGTGATCGCGCAGAAGCATTATTGACCCGTGGCCTTGAGGGGTACCAGGATGCCCAGGCCGTTGACTACGCAGCCGCACAAGGAGCGTATATTCTTGCGATGCTCATGCTGGGCAAAAACGAACCCCAGCGGTCCATTGAGATTCTCGAGAGTCCGGCCTACGGTCCGCTTACATTGATCAATGCCAAGCATCCTGAAGTGATGATGCGGCCGGACTATGTCGCGAAGGTCTACCGCCTTGCCTTACGGGCTTCTATCGGTGCCTTGCCGCTTTATCCGAATGAACAGGAAAAGCAGGATGCGTTGGTAGACAAAGCCTTCGATATTGTCAATCAACTGGAGAAAGCTGTAGGCACCGATGGAGATGCCGAGAGCCGTCTCACAAAAATTTATGTTGATCTAGGAAAAGATCTGGAACTGCAGATTCAAGGGCTAAGCGAAACAGGAAACGATGCGGCCAAGAAATCCCTCGTGGATGCATTTGAAATGTTTCTGGGACAGATCGAGAAGAGTCCCGCACCCACCGTTGCGGAAGAACTGGCCAAAATGAAAGTAGCACAAGGTGATGCGACCGAAGCGCAAATGAAGACAGCAAAAGAGAATGTCGCCAAGAAATCGTATCGCAGGTTGATCTGGATTGGGGAGACCTATTTTACCCTGGGGAATAGTAATCGTAATTCCGATGCAAAGGCAGCGAAGCAATACTATGATGAGGCTGCAAAGATTTACAATCGTATTTTAAAGCGAAAATTGTACAACACTCCCCGGCAGCGAACCACGATTCGCTTACGGTTGGCAGACTGCTATCGCGGTGTGCGAGATTATAAAGAGGCTCTCGATCAACTCGTGGAGGTGCTTGCCGAAAAAGAAAGTAATCTCACGGCACAACAACAAGCTGCCGAGACGCTCTACGAAGCGGGTGAGGAAAATTGTGGCGACTACGTCAAGTCGATTTTAGGCGATGAGGAAGATGAAGATACAGGGAACAATATTATCTGGGGCTGGAAAAAGCTTGCCCAGCAAGTAAACGAGAAAAAGAAATACGCCGATTATTTTTTCCGGGCAAAATTGTATGGCATTCGGGCGCGGAGGATGTATGCGGAGTGTCTGGACACAGGGGATGAGACCAAGAAGAGAAAGTTGCTTGCTGCTGCCAAAGGAAACCTGCTGCAGATTTATAATCAGTTCCCCAAATTTGGTGGCATAGAATTTAAGGCTGAGTTTGAGTCTGAAATGAAACAAGTACAGTCGGCATTGGGTGAAGAGCAGGTCGGTTTTCCCGTACCGCGTGTGGAGTCGGTAGACGAACCTGTGGCCGTGAGCGGATCGTGACGATTGTAGATACCGCCCCCCAAGGGGAAAAACAATATTGTGCATTGTCTGAAATGAGAGGATTGCGATGTCTGGTTGCATGAAAAAATATTATTGGATCTGTGTGGTATTGGTACTGTTTGCAGTGCAGGTCCATGCTGCGGATAGCGTACTGCGCAAGGGCTCCGGGCGATCTCTGAAGGGAGAGGTCATCAGTCAGAATCCAAATAAGGTTGTCGTTCAAACGAGACTCGGGATTGATGAAGAGGTGCCCGTCAATGAAATCAAATCGATTCGATTTGATATTGAGCCAGATTCACTGGTTGCCGCGCGTAATAAGTTTGTGAGTCGCGATTACAAAGAAGCGCTGAATGCCTTAAGCGATGCCGATATTGATGACATCGAACGTGCACTGGTAAGACAGGATGCAGAGTACTTGCGAGCCTGTAGTACGGCCCGCCTCGCGCTGGGCGGCATTGGTTCAGCTGGGAAAGCGGTCAAGCTCGTACAGCAATTTCTCAAAGATTATCCGCAGAGCTACCACGATTACGAGGCGAATGAGTTGCTGGGAGATTTAGCGATTGCTCAGGGAAGGCCCGAAAAGGCAGATGCTTTTTATCAGAAGGCTGAGGCGCCTTGGCCTGAATCGAAGATGCGTTTAGCGCTGTCGCGCGGGCGAGGTTTTGCCGCACAAAAAAAACACCAAAAGGCAATCGAATCCTATCAAAAGATCTTGGATTCTTCGGAGCAGGGTGCACTCGCTGAGCGCTACCGGTTGGCCGCAACGCTCGCAAAGGCCTCGGCGATGGCCGAAATGGGTCAGGGGAAAGAGGGTGTGGACCAGGTCAAGCGCGTGATTCGATCTGCGGGAAGAGGAGACCTTGAAATCCATGCATTGGCCTACAATGCACTGGGGAATTGTTATCGGGCGATGCAGCAACCCAAAGAGGCGGTACTTCAGTATCTGCATACCGACACCCTTTATTTTCAGGATCCAGTGACGCATGCCGAGGCGCTCGGACGCTTAGCACAACTTTGGGATCAGTTGAATCAGCCAGAGCGAGCAACACACGTACGAAAAACACTCAACACGCGGTACCCGAATAGTCCGTGGAACCGATAAACTAGGAAAAAAATCGTGAAAAATGAACTCGACTAGCAGCATGGCTGATGACTTACCCTCGGGGCAGGTGGGGGTTAGACTAGTAACGAACGAGTCAGGCTTTTTGCAGGTTTTTTATTCATGACGGTCGTAATTAGTGATTCGTTTTGACTCCGGAGAGTCCAACAGCACCGGGAAAAAAGAAAGGGATTTGAAGGCGATGATGTTCAATCGGCAACACCTCGAAATACTCCAAGCGATGCTTTGCTCGCTTCTGTTATTGTTTTTTGTGTTTGGTGCAGTTTCTGCGCTAACGATCAGTACACCTCTTGTTGCATCCGCGCAAGATGCTGATGAAGAAGGGGGCAGCGAGAAAGATGAGTCGAGCGTGTTAGGCTGGATGTTTAGCGCATTAGGGTATGGTTACAGTATCATCTTTTTAGCGTTGTCTTTCACGCTGGTTTCTCTGTTTATCATGAATCTGCTGATGGCCCGGCGCGATAATATTGTGCCGGAAGAGTTGGTAGAAAACTTTGAGGCCTGTCTGGATGAGAAACAGTACCAGGAGGCGTATGATCTGGCAAAATCGGATGAATCGTTCCTGGGCCTGGTTTTAACGGCGGGCCTTGGCAAGTTGTCAGCAGGCTATGCACAATCGATCGAGGCCATGCAAGAAGTGGGTGAAGAGGAAAGCATGAAATTAGAGCATCGGCTCAGCTACCTGGCACTCATCGGTACCGTCGCGCCGATGTTGGGTTTGTTTGGCACCGTGGATGGAATGATCCGTGCATTCCGAGTGATTGCGACCTCTGATTCGACGCCCAAGCCACAAGAACTCGCCGCGGGTATTTCCACCGCGCTCTTCACAACGTTAGTGGGACTGGCCATCGCCATTCCTGCCATTTCTGCTTACAACATCATGCGTAACCGTATCTCGCGACTTGTACTGGAAGTAGGGATCATCAGTGAGGGGCTGATGGGTCGCTTTCAGAGTCTGGGCAAGAAAAAACCGGCGGCAGCACAGCAATAGAAATTGAGTTCCGCCATCGGAGCTTGGTCGTTCCAGGGCGCCGTTTCGTACAAGAAGGTTCATGCTCAATGCGTGTCAGATCCAGAAGAGTTTTTGATGAAGCCGAGGGCGACCTGACGCCGATGATCGACATGACCTTCCAGTTGATCGCCTTTTTTATGGTCTTGGTCAATTTTACGCAGGCGGAGCAGGATGCCCGCGTCGATCTTCCAGCCAGTAAACTTGCCAAACCGCCCGAAGTGCAACAAGAACAGCCGCTGACGATTCAGTTGGCTAAGATCGCCGGTTCGGATTCCAATTTCATGGCCCTCGTCGGGGGAGAAGAAATTGAGGTTGGTCAAGAGCTCGAAGGTATTTTACAGCGTGAAAGGCGGGCCTTCGGGCGGATGGGTCGACCGACGAAAAGTGTGATTGTGATTGTCCGCGCGCATAAGGATGTTCCGACGGGGAAGGTCCAGGAGGTGATTGAAATGTGCCAGCGCGAAGGGTTTGAGCGATTTCGGCTGCGGGCCAAAGAAGATGATGGTTGAGTCTGGCAAGCCAGCATTTCGGAAAGAGAACCGAGTGTTTTCGGGAGAGACAGGATGAAAATTCGCGGAAAAAGTTCAAATAAGAATGATAAAATTGAACTGCAAATGACACCGATGATCGACATCGTTTTTCAATTGCTGGTCTTCTTTATCATGACCTTCAATGTGGTCGCCCAAGAGGGAGACTTCAACATTCGCATGCCTGCCATTGGAGCTCCCCAGGATCAATTGGAAGAGATTGAAAAACAGACGCTCAAGGTCAGAATGCGGGCGAATGATGCAGGCGATCTCATTGAACTGAAACTGAACGACGCGGTACTCTCCGGTGGCGGTAATCCGTTTGCTAACTTGCACAACAAGATACTCTCGAAGGTGCAGGATGCCGGCGGTCCGGACGAAGCGGCCAATCTGCTCGAGGTAGAGTTCGAGTGCGATTACGATTTGAAGTACAATAATGTGATTGAAGCGATCACGGCTGTTTCAGGTAGTCGCTCGCGGGATAGCGATAAAATTCAACGTCTGATCGAAAATATCAAGTTTGCGCCACCGAAAAAGAAGGCGGGTTCCTGATCCAGCGATGGGGAGTGCGACTACTTTGGCTTCTGCAGGTTTGTGACCGCCGCGCGATAGCGTGGATTTTCGGCGACCTGCTGTTCAGCAAGGATTGCTTCGAGTTGATCCCTGCCGACCACCGCTCCCCAGCTTCGCAGCCATACGACCGTATCGGCCACCTGCCAACCGGGACTTTCGTATCCGGCGGCACGAGCCAGGTTCAAGCTCCGCAGATTGTTGTGCAACTGCCGCTGTTCAGCCGCTCGGCCATGCCGATCGCACCACAGCATCCAGCGGATCAAATGATCGGCCAGGCGACGGGCTTGAGCGGGGTCTTTCTGCCATGCGATGCCGGGAATGAAGAGTGGGCCGCCTTCCCAGGGGATGCCGGTCGCGGCAGGATCAAAGTGATAGGCTTCTGCAATCGCAGCGGCCACGCGTGCAGCGTCTCCGCCTGCGGCCCGCGTACCGAGGTAGGCGGCTGCCTGTCTGCGGACATTTTGGTTTTTTGCGGTGCGCATCACCCGCACGAGTTCCGCTTCACTTTGCGCGAGGATCATCGGCGTGAGGGCCGCCTGGAGTTGGGGCAGGCGGATGGTAAGTGCAAGCAATTGTTCGACGCTTGTGCGGTCGCCCTCTTCTTGTAGTTTGGCGATCAGCCGCGTGCTGATCGGTCGGCCGAGGGCGGGAAAGTCAGAAATGAGAGTCGCTTTTTCGATTAATGCCGCGGCCGAACCGCAGCGATCCACGCGGGCCGCAGCGGCCCAGGTCCGCACGAGCAGCGGCCAGTTCGGGTCATTCTGTATTTCCAGGAGCAATTCATCCACATCCTGCCCCGGAATCGCCGCCAGAGCGGCAATCGTCCAGCCACGGCCTGCCAGGGGGATGTCGCTACTGGCCTGCTTGGCCAGGGCCTCAGTAATTTGAGTGCGCTGGGCTGCATTTTCCAGCGCGAGCGCAGCGGCCTCATCCAGGCACGCTTCACCCTGAATCGGATCTGCCAGTCGATCGAGAATCGCCGGGAGTGTCTCGGGTTCCGCCGCGGTCACCAGCGGCGCAGAGAGGCAAACCAAGGCAAGAAGCAATACCCGCAGAGAGCCGCAACGTTTAACAATGCAGACCAACCCCATCGCACCGAGAAGGAAGCTGCCGAGGAATCTGAACCAGGAAATTCCAGCCCGCACCGATCCCTCTTTGCGGATGCCCGGCTGCTTTTCTGCCGGCCCATGACGGAGCGTGTCGTAGGTGCTGGCTTTGTTTTTCTCTCTCGGCATCTGATAACTGGCGAAAGTGAGGTTTTGATCGGCAACTACCGCGCGAGGAAAATCGCCATCGATCACCGTGAGCGTCATCGAGCGAATCTCCTCGACTGCCTGCCGAACCGTTGCCTCGGCTTCCTTTTTAAGAAAGGCGGCATGGAGCGTATCGATCTCCGCTCCGCGAAGGCCGAAATGTTCGCCGACCGCGAGCAGTTTTTTTTCGGTCTCTTCCTGAGGCAAGGCGAGCGTGCCATCTCGAGCGGCCAACAGGTCAGCGGCAAAGAGGCGTTTGGCTTCCCCATTTTTTGGATCGGGATTGCGCCTCTGGGCGAGTCCCTCAAGGTGCCACTTGCGCAGATCCTGCTCGGTGCCGCCAATTAGGCGCAGCGGCAGCGGGTCGGTCAGGTTGCGATAAATGGCATTGCCTGTAAGTTGCCGCCGCACGGTACTCTCGGAGATAGAGTTGATCCGCTTGGGTCCATCGGTGAGCAGATAAACAATATTGCGGAGCTCCCCCTCGTTGAACGCGCTGAGTCGCATCGGCACCACAAGCTTGTCGGTTTTAAAACGAAAGCCCATGCCTTGCACAAATCCATCAAAGACAGCACCGGCAGGAAGGTTCTCATTGACTTTGCGCTGACCAGGTACCGGATCGACGCCACGCTTTTGGCCCACCTTGGTTTTAATAGCCACAAAGCACCACCGGTCGGCCACGTAGTCCTCGCAGACTGCGTCCATGCCCGTGGGGTAACGGAAACCGTTCTGATCCATCCATTTCTTCAGGGCTGCGGCGCTCCCGGCTTCCAGCACGGCCACCTCATACATGCCGACCGCTTCGCGGCGAATGACCCGGACCGTGTCTTCGCTAAACGCGAGTGCGTCTTCCCTTACCGCTCCACCGAGCCCTCGTTGGGATTTTAAAAAGGCAACCGGTGGATTCAGGTTGATGACCACTTCCGGTGGATCCACCGCCGCGGCAATCTGCGCAAAGATATTGTCCGGCACTTTGCGGATGGCCGGTGGGGTAGGAAAGGGGATCAGCATCCCAAAATTGTCGACATCGCCCTCAAACCCGGGGCGAATGACAAAGGTTTCGATGCCCTCTTTGTAAAACACATAGGTCTGCTGCTCACCGACGCGGGCCAGTATCGGTGGCTGACCGACATAGATCGGCGGCACCATCCCACAGGGATCGGCCACAGCCTCAATCGCGATGATCGAAAAGAGGATTGTCCACAAGCTGTACATGGTAAGGTTTGTCGTTTGCATCTTTGTTCTCCACGAGTTGAAGTTTGATCTCAATCTGCCCCGGTCCGTCCTGATTTCCATCACTGACCCACAGCGTTCCCATTTCTTGCCAATCGGCATCGCGTTTGACGACCGTGAACCACGGTCCTGCCACAAAGTGGACCCCCTCGAGTCACAAGCGGGTCCAGAGGTGATCGAGCCCTACGCGTTTGACTGTGCCGCTTGTGACGAGGGGTTGTAGCCCACTGGCGTGCATCGTAAAGACGTGTCGCCGGTCGAGCGGTACGCGGATGTTTGTCAAGGCCGAGCGAACATCCCCCGACTCATCCAGGATGCGGAGTGAAATGAGCACGTGCGTCTTACCCAACTCCTCATCGAGTACCATCCGCCAGAGCGGATCGATGGACGTGACCTGCTGGATGAGCCAGTGCTGCCGGCTTTGCCTGCCATAAAAAAGAATTTTTTCTAGCGGCACGTTGTTGGCCGTGGGCGCGGACTGTTGATATGCGACGAGCAACTGCCGAAAGGCATCCGCGGTAAGCGGTGCTGTCGGATGTCGGCTTGCCGCACAGCCCGACGCGCACAGGTTTTCGCCGTGTCCGTGCGGAAGTGCTTCTCGATCGTGTTTGAAGGGGTCTGCTGCAGTGTCGATGGAAAAAGGCGGAATGAGCGGGTCGATCGCTTGGATTTGCTGGACACCGGTAGGCTGGCTGTGAGTGTGCGGCAAATTCGTAGTCGCTGCAGCAATGGCAAAGGCGAGCACGAGAAAACACGCGAGGGTAAATGCCAAAGTACGCATCGTTTCGGTTTGACCTGCTGGTTTGGGTTGGTTTTCCTGTTCCGGCCCTCTCGGCCCGTGCTATGTGTCTTTGGATGCTACCGGGTGACGAAAGGTTCCCTCCGAAACAGAAAATAAAAATAAAATGTTTGCCGGAACGCGCCGGGGGAGCTGTGCGTCGAAGTTCCGGGCCCTTAGTCGAACCACTCGTCGTCCGGGTCGAAGGCGGGGATCGGGACATTGATGAATTTCATCTCTCCGATCGCGCGGTGGCGGCAACCGGGCTTGATCAGCACCGCAGAACCGGGCCCTACCGGATGGCAGACTCCATCCAATTCCATCTCACCTTCCCCCTCGAGGAAATAATAGAGTTCCGTCATTCGTTTGTGATAGTGGCCTCGCGCTTCTCCCTCGGTGGTTACCAGATGGAGCGAGGCGACCTTATCGGCATCGTCGGTGAACGCGCGTCGTGTTTGTCCGCACGGGCAGGGGACTTCGGGAATCTCATTGAGCTGACAGATACGATAAAGCGGTTCGGACAAATCGGCACCTCCTTGAGCGACCTTGAGCGACCTTGAGCGACCTTGAGCGACCTTGAGCGAAAGGGTCGGTTGATTCAAGTTGTCTTTGCTACCCGCCTGCAGTGTCCTGGCTCTCGTGCTCGAGTTCAAGCCACTGTTCTTCAAGTTCGGCGATTTCTTTCTCGATTTGCGTAAGCTCAGTATGTGCTTTCTCGGCAATCAGCGGGTCGCGAGTTGCAAACAACCGGTCACGGAGTACCTGTCGTTCGCTGTCGCGACTGGCGATCTTTCGCTCAACTGCAGCCAACTCTTTGCGCGCGCTTCGGATCTGCTACTGCTTTGCTTTTCGTGATCTTTTTTCTTCATTCTTTTGGGGTTTTGGTTCTGTCTCGGAGACGGCATCGCATTCGATCTGGATCCGATGGAGGTATGCTTCGTAGTTGGCCGGGTAAAGGGTTGCCCCACCCTCTTTCACTTCAATCACACTGTCGGCGATCTGGCCGACAAAGTGTCGATCGTGGCTGGTGAGAATCACAGTGCCCCGATATTCCTGCAGCGCCGATGCGAGGGCCTCGACCGTTTCCACATCGAGATGATTGCCCGGTTCATCGAGAACCAGTACGTTGTGGGGCGCAAGGAGCAATCCAGCCAGACAGACGCGTGCCCGCTCTCCGCCGCTGAGTACGCCAATTTGTTTTCGGATGGCGGCACCGCCAAACAGGAAACTGCCCGCGATATCGAGCAAGGTTTGCGTGCTCGTTTCTGGCCCACGGCAGGTATCGAGATAATCTAAAATAGTTTGCTCCGTCGGGAGTGTGGTGTAGACATGCTGGGCATAGACCCCGATCTGACACCCATGGCCCCAATCGCAAGAACCGCCAAGCGGGGCAAGAGAATCGACAATGGTCCGGAGGAGCGTCGTCTTGCCCTGGCCGTTGTCTCCCACCACCACCGTGCAATTGCCGTGTTCCACTTCCAAGTGAATCGAATCGGCAACCACCTCCTCGCCGTAGCCAATTGCCAGGTTGCGGCAACGCAAGGCTGTCCCTTGACGAAGGTTCGTTTCAGGGACGTGAAACCGCACAGTTTTCTCTGCGACTTCTTCGGCAAGTAGAGTGAGTTTTTCGAGTTGTTTCTTTTTACTGCGTGCCTGAGAGGCAGTGTTTGCATTGGCGCGATTTTTCTGAATAAACGTTTCGAGTTGCTTTCGCTTCGTAAGCGTGGCTGCATTGACTCTCTGGTCGTGTATGCGACGCTCCGATTTTTTTTGGACGTAGGTTTCGATATCCGCAGGAAAAAGGGTCAGTTCACCGCGTGCCAATTCGAGCGTATGTGTGCAGGTTGCCTTTAGAAATCCTCGATCGTGCGAAACGATTAAACACCCACCACGGAAATGCTTGAGGAAATGCTCGAGCAGTAATTGGGTACGGATGTCGAGAAAATTTGTCGGTTCATCCAGAAGCAGCATGTTCGGTTTGTGAAGGAGAAGCGCTGCCAGTTTGACCCGGGTCTGCCATCCGCCCGAAAGCGTTTGGATCAAACCGTGGAGTTTGTCACCGACAAGCGCAAACTCAGCCGCCACTTCACCGCAACGCCAGTCAGGCTCCCCGCTATCACGGATGAGAAAATCGAGCACACGCTCATCGGGCTTAAATGGATCGTGTTGCCGCAGGTAGCCGAGACGCAGATTTGGATGGCGGATCACTTCTCCAGCATCGAGTTCCTCCTCCCCGGTCAGTGCGCGGATTAAGGTCGATTTGCCTGCACCATTGAGGCCGACCATGCCAATTTTGCAATTCTGCGGAAGGGCAACCGTCGTGCGGTCGAGCAGTAGCTGTTCGCCGTAGCGTTTCTCTGCGCTTCTGATTTCAAGGAGTGTGGTCACGGGGCAGGGTGGTTTTGGAGTTTACAGCCAGAAGGGTAAAAGCGGGGAGAAGTCAAATTGATCTGTCTCGAGGGTCGCTTATAATAATGAGCGGACCTAAAAACGCAAATGCGGGCCGCATTCTGTGGAATAGAGAAGATACCGCGGGAGGGCGTTCACGGTGAGTGCCCCCGCCACAACGGGATGACCGATTCGCAGCAAGAAGAATTGATATGTGTTTGAAATACCCTGGTTGGAACGTGCTTTTTTTCCTCTCTCTGTGTGCAGTGCCGCTCAGTGCAGAAACGAATCCGCCCGAGGTGCGTGTTGATTTTGAGCGGGAAATCCGTCCGCTCCTTGCCGACCGTTGTTTCCACTGCCACGGTCCCGACGCCCAGCAGCGGCAGGGTGATCTGCGTTTGGATGAGGAGCAAGCGGCGCTGGCCGATCGGGGTGGCTATCAGGCGATTGTTCCGGGAGACGTTGAGGCGAGTCATTTGATCGAGCGGATTACATCAGGTGATCCGGATCAACGGATGCCACCCCCCGACTCGGCCCGCAAACTTTCCGAAGATGAAATTAACAAACTGAAGCGATGGATCGCCGAGGGTGCAACGTGGGAGACGCACTGGGCATTTCGACCGATCGAGCGTGCGTCGCTGCCACGTGTGCAAAAAAAGAGCTGGCCGCGTAATCCCATCGATACCTTTGTGCTTGCGGGCCTCGAGCGGGTGGGAGTTCAACCGGCCGGCCCGGTTGAACGCAGTCGCCTCATCCGGCGGGTGAGTTTGGATTTGACGGGACTACCACCGACAACACAAGAAGTCGATCGGTTTGTAACCGATTCCCGACCTGGGGCCTACCAGCGAGTTGTCGACCGGTTGCTCGATTCAGTTCGATTTGGAGAGCGGGTGACGTCGATGTGGCTCGATGCAGCACGCTACAGCGATACGTATGGTTATCAAGTCGACCGGGATCGCTACGTCTGGCCGTGGCGCGATTGGGTGATCGAGGCCTTGAATGCCAATATGCCTTATGACGAGTTCATTAAAAATCAGTTGGCCGGTGATCTACGCCCGGATGCCAGCGGTGCGCAGATTTTGGCGACGACCTTCAATCGGCTCCATCCGCAGAAAACGGAAGGGGGAAGCGTGCCGGAAGAATTTCGTACGCAGTATGTTGCTGACAGAATCGAAACGGTAAGTACGGCACTTATGGGGCTGACGTTGGAGTGCTGTCGCTGTCACGATCACAAATACGATCCTATTTCACAGCGCGAATATTATCAGCTCTTTGCTTTCTTCAATAATATCGATGAAGCGGGACTCTATTCCTATTCGACCCAATCGGTTCCCACACCGACTCTTTTGTTGCCGACCGAGACGCAGCGCGAAGCACTGACTGTCGCCAAAGAGCGGGTCCGTGATGCCAAACGGAAACTTGCAGCGACCGCCCACAGTGCGGAGCGGGCCTTGGTGCAGTGGCTCGCAGAAGTCGAACCGAGCGAGGTCGAAAGCTCCGAGCAAAGCAGTTCCGTTGATGCTGCCGAAAAGAGTGGCCCGCCCCATCGGCTGGCGCATCTGGACTTTGAAGGAGATCCTCCGCGAGGAACTATCCATATTCCCGGAATATCCGGTCAGGGCGTGCAATTGTCGGGTGACGATGCGGTCGGCACAGAGGTTGGTGACTTTCGTCGCTACGATCCCTTTACCATCGCCCTCGCCTTGAGAACGGAGAAGCATCCTAAGCGTGCGGTGGTCTTTCATCGTTCCCTTGGCTGGACCGATGCGGGAAGTCGCGGCTACGAACTGCTTCTTGAAGATGGGCGACTCAGTATGGGCCTGGTTCATTTTTGGCCTGGAAATGCGATCCGTATCCGCACCCGAGAGAAAATACCCCTTTCCAAGTGGCTGCATGTGACGGTTGTCTACGACGGATCGAGTCGCGCCGAGGGACTCACCCTTTACCTCGACGGGAAGCGATGTGAAGTCGAGGTAGTCCGTGACAAATTAACAAAAGAGATTGTCGGAAAAGATGGCGACACTTTGGCACTGGGCGCCCGGGGTCGTGACAGCGGTTTTCGCGGCGGACAGATTGACGAAGTCGCCGTTTTTGACCGTCAGCTTTCCTCGTTGGAAGTGGATGCGCTCTTCGGAGGAAAACGCTTGGCGGAACTTCGTGATCGTGGCCTGGAGTCACTTTCCCTCAGTGATCGACACGCGATGCGCGAGCATTTTCTGCTGTCTTCCAGTGAGGCGTATGCGGAGGCGCTTTCTGAGTTGCGGGATGCCCGTGCCGAAGCGGCCAGTGCCGCGGAGTCGGTGACAGAGATTATGGTCATGCATGATTCGCCTGGCGTGCGGGAAACCCGTCTCTTAGCCCGAGGCGCCTACGACCAGCCGGGTGAGCGTGTTACGCCCGAAACACCGAGTGTGTTTCCCCCGTTTCCTACAGATACTCCCCGTAACCGCCTCGGACTCGCCCGCTGGCTCACCGATTCAAAGCATCCGCTCACGGCCCGTGTCGCAGCGAACCGTTTTTGGCAACTTGTTTTCGGAGAAGGCCTGGTCCGGACTCCCGAAGATTTTGGGACCCAGGGTCAGTCGCCTACCCATCCGGAATTACTCGACTATTTGGCGGCTACTTTTATTGAGAGCGGATGGGACATCAAGCGGTTGATCCGCGAAATGGTCACTTCGGCAACGTATCGCCAGAGTGCGATGACCAGCCCCGATCTTGTGGCGATGGATCCTGAAAACCGACTTTTGGGCCGAGCGCAGCGGCGGCAGTTGCCAGCCGAAATGCTTCGCGACGCTGCCCTGCAGGTGAGTGGCTTACTGGTCGAACGGCGAGGCGGCCCACCGGTGAAACCGTATGAAGTGGCTGTCTCCTTCAAGCCGGTGAAACGCGATACAGGTGAAGGACTTTATCGACGAAGCGTGTACACCTATTGGAAGCGGACTGGCCCTGCACCCGCCATGATGGCCCTCGATGCATCGAAAAGAGACGTCTGTCGCGTACGAAGACCCCGCACCCAGTCGCCCCTGCAGGCGCTGGTGCTGCTCAATGATCCGCAGTTTGTCGAGGCCGGTCGCAGGCTGAGCGAGCGGTTACTGGCAGCATACGGACCGCAGCAACTGGTGACGACCATGTTCCGTACCGTGATCGGCCGGGAGCCAACCGATGCGGAACAGTTGGTCGTAAAACGCCTTTATGAAACACAAAAAAAGTATTTTGCGCTTCATCCTGAAGAAGCAGCATTGGCGCTTCATACGGGCGACGCGCCGCTTGATCCCGACTTGCCGGTCGCCGAGGTGGCTGCCGGTGGCGTGTTGGCCAGTTTACTGATGAATTTTGAGGGTTTTACGCGGTATCCGTGATTCAAAGGGCGTTCTAGATTAAGCTGTAGAGACATTGGCAATGGAAAAGGGAACGATGCAAAATCTGTCTTCTGCAAACAGTTGTTCCGGATACGAGCTTGCGCCGATGAGTCGGCGACGACTGCTGGCGCAATTCGGGATGGGGCTCGGTGGGATGGCCCTCGCGGATCTTCTTCCTCGGGCCGCGGCCGGTGCAACCGACGATGCAATCGCTGCCAGAGAACCTCCGCTCTTGCCGCGGGCCAAGCGCGTCATTTTTCTCTTCCAATCGGGCGGTCCTTCGCAGATGGATATGCTCGACTACAAACCCGAGTTGAACCGTCGCCATGGTCAGCAACTTCCCGAGGAGGTGCGGAAGGGGCAGCGTCTCACCGCGATGAGTGGCAATCAGGCGAGTCTTCCGCTAGTCGGGAGCCCCTTTCGCTTTGCCCAACACGGCGAGAGTGGGAGTTGGGTCAGTGAACTTCTTCCCTACACGGCACAAATCACCGATCAACTTTGTCTGATTAAAAGCGTCTACACCGATGCGATCAATCACGGTCCTGCAATCACGTTCATGCAGACCGGAAGTCAATTTCCGGGCCGGCCCAGTATGGGTGCCTGGCTCAGTTATGGATTGGGAACCGAAAATCAGGATCTTCCGGCGTTCGTCATTTTGGTGACCAAGAATAAGGGTGGACAACCACTTGTGGCGCGGCTGTGGGGAAGCGGGTTCCTTCCCGCCGAGCATCAGGGTGTTCGTTTTCGTAGCGGGAAAGACCCCATTCTCTATCTGGGGAATCCCTCGGGTATCGGTCGACAAACGCGAGGGCGGATGCTTTCCGCGTTGCGTGAGTTGCACGAAATACAACGAGAGACCAACCCGGACGCGGTGATCGATTCGAAAATTGCCCAATATGAAATGGCGTTTCGGATGCAGGCGTCGGTTCCGGATGTTGTCGACTTTTCTGACGAACCGGAGCACGTGCTCCGGATGTACGGTGAAGATGTACACACGCCGGGAAGTTATGCGGCAAACTGTCTGCTCGCACGCCGCTTGGCTGAAAAAGACGTCCGCTTCATCCAGCTCTACCATCAAGGCTGGGATCAGCACGGTAATTTAGTCAAATCGATCACGCGACAATGCAAGGAGACGGACCAGCCAACCGCAGCGCTGGTGACCGATCTTGCCCGTCGTGGGCTCCTGGAAGACACGCTTGTGGTTTGGGGCGGCGAATTTGGCCGGACCAACTACTGCCAGGGGAAACTTGCCGGCAAACAGTTCGGTCGGGACCATCACCCCCGCTGTTTTTCCATGTGGATGGCCGGTGGAGGTGTGCGGCCCGGAATCACGTTTGGAGCAACGGACCCGCTTGGTTACAACGTCGCCGAAGGCGGAGTCCATATCCACGATCTCCAGGCAACGATGCTGCATCTGCTGGGGATCGATCACAAAAAGCTGACGTTCAAATACCAGGGCCGGCATTTCCGGTTGACCGACGTCCACGGCAACCTCGTTGCGCCGATTCTCGCCTGATGGGGCGAGACCCCGCCCTCATGCTTCAACGATTGAAAATCGGTTCGCATCAACCGGCACGCATGGTTTCTGTGTTTAAGAAAGTTTTCAAATCGGGCGTTTCCTCAGCTTCCCGTTTCTCCCTGGACACCTTTTGCCGGTTTCCTCTGGTCTCTGCAGGCATAAAATCCGTCGTGCCGGCAAATAACGGTGTCTGTAGAGATAGGGAAAATAATAAAAATGGATCAAATAAGGCGTGCTGTTTTCTCCATGGGTTTTGAAAAAAAAAGGGTTGCTTCTATCCCTCTTAGGTGGCATACTTGCGTTATTGACAGTGTGTGGGGGCAGGCTGACACCGGAGGTTAGCATCGTTTTGGCCAGAGGCTTTGGCCTGGGTCTGATTCGCCTCGCCCGATCTCGGAGGGTGGCGGGCGATGTGCTATCCGGATCTGCTTGCCCGGTTGGTATTCCACTTTCCTGCGGCATTGATGTCGCTCAGCATGCCATTAGGGCGAAGGAGGGTAGTAGAATGAAATCGAGTTCAAGCAAGGGCCGCAAGAATGGTTCGGGTGGCCGAACGGGAAGTAACTTTGCCGGGATTCATCACCGCCGTGACAAAAGGTTTCCCCTACAGTCTGGTCAGTCGGCAGTCGATGTTGAAGCGGCCCACGATTTTGATTCGGAGCAAACGAATCAGGCGGGCATCGGTGGAGACAACGTGGACGCCGAGTGGAACGAAGCATTGATGCTTTGGCTGAGTTGGAACAGCACCTATGAAAAGGTGACTGCCAAAATGTGCAAGCCCGGCCAGAATGCGACGAAGCTCGAACGACTGATGGACGAAATGGACCAACTTCGTTCTCGGGCGATCGAAACAACCGAGCGACTTTTAGAGACAGAAGAGATGGCTGTTTAGAGAGAAATTTAGAGAGATAGAAAGAGCCCCCATTGCTCTTTCTATGTTGAGCCTCGGCATACCCCACTGCGATCCCACCTTAAGAGCGACCGAGTTCTTCCTCTAGCGAGTCCACTTCCTGTGTGAGTACGCGTAAAAATGGCTCGACATCCGTGACGAGACCTACGGTTTGTAGCGAACCGCGATCGCCGAGTTTGATCACGGTCGACGGATTGATGTCGACGCAGACAACACGAACGCGGGCGGGAAGCAGGTTTCCCACAGCGACACTGTGGAGGGTTGTTGCGATCATCAAGCAGAAGTGAACGTCGCGAACAGCGAGCCGCATTGCGCGTTGTGCTTCAAGTGCATCGGTGATCACCTCAGGAAGCGGACCGTCATCGCGAATACTGCCCGCCAGCAGATAGTCGACTCCTTGCCGAGCGCATTCATACATGATGCCGCTTTGCAGCATGCCGCTCTTTACCGCTGCTGTAATTCCACCTACCCTACGGATACGGTTGATGGCCCGTAGATGGTGCTCGTGTCCGGCTTCGGCTAAATCGCCCTGTTGGAGAAAGACGCCCAGGCTGGTCCCAAAAAGGGCATGTTCAATATCGTGTGTTGCCAGGGCATTTCCTGCAAATAAGCGATCGACATAACCGCCACGGATCAATTTACAGAGGTGCTTTCCACTTCCGGTATGCACGATAGCCGGTCCACCGACGAGCAGCGTTTTGCGGCCTGCCCGACGGTTTTCTACCATTTCGCGCGCAATTTTCCGAATCGCCACTCCTTTCGGTTTCTCGGTCGAAACGCTGCTATTCATGAATTCAAAGCCCTGCCCCGAGTGTCCGATGTCGTGGGGAAAGACCCGAACGCCGGCGTGTCCAATCACAATCTGCATCTCTTGTGTCACATCGGACATGGCCACACAGCGCGCCGAGCCGGTTTCCGGATCGACGACGATGCCGCAATCCATCTCCTGGTCATCGACTGCTATCCAGTCACCGTCTTGGCGGATTTCCGTTTGCTGATTCGTCGTGCTGTAAAAGCCTTCGGGAAAGGCTCCGGCCATATCGCATGCCTCGAGAAGCGCATCCTGCATATCGGTCGGGACGGCACCATGGTCGCGAATGGCACCCAAGATATCGTCGAGGACTTCCGAGGAGTCGGCCATGACATCGATCAGGGCATAGCTTGGATCGTTTCTTTGCTGACCGATCGCAATATCCTTAATGCGAAACTGTCCGCCGGCAGTCGTCACACGATCCAAAATTTTTGGCAGGAGGAGGCTGTCGATGATGTGCCCCCGCACTTCGACTTCCTCGACAGCCTGTTTCGGCAAAGATTCATCCGATGTATTCATGCCCTGTCTCTCCTTATGGTGCCGCTGAAAACGTTCCTTGTTTTTTATTCCTCTGCGGGCAGTTTGATTTTTAATATTTTAAAATTCCGCAGAGCTGCCGAAGTATTCCAGGTCGCAATTCCGAGAGGCCGCATCGGTGTTTGTTCCCACCAAATGTCAAATGTATGTCCCTTGATCGCGACATTGAAAATTATTTTCTCGTCAATCCAGCCGATAATCTTCCCTTGAGCAACGCGTAGTCGAATTTTATACCAGCGATTTCTTTCAAATTCGATGTATTGCGTCGTACTATTCTCGATGGCACTCAGTCCGTCCAGATTGGAGAGTCCGACCGCCGTTCCGCCCCAGCCACCAACAATCAGTGAACAGTAATCCTGGTCAATGGGAAACGTCAAGCCATAAAAGAAATCAGACCCTCCGATTCGCTTCGCTTCGCAATAGATTTCGTACTCTCGGCGAGGCACATTCCGCTTGTAGCGAATTCCGGTTGCAGGGCTGCCCTCTTTGAGATGCATTTCCTTTTTCTGCACAAGCACTTTGCCGTGATCGGCAAACATGCCGTGTTCTGCGATGGCCCAGTCGCGTAGCGAGAGTCCGTTTGGGGGCTTGATGGGCCTGTTGGCATCGCAGCGTGGTGCATTGCCCGGAGGTGCACCATCCGCTGCGGGCAAGGAGGCAATGAAGATGGCGAGGGCCCATTTCCAGTGATGACGCTTGGCTCGAAGCATGGCGGTGCCGTTGTGCAGCGTTGTGCAGGTTGTACAGCGTTGTGCAGGTTGTACAGCGTTGTGCAGGTTCTGCAGGAGGGGGACGCTGGGAACTCTCTATCCTTAACGTGGAAAAGACTGTATTATAGGTGGTTTACACAGCAAACAATGGGCCACGCTAGGCCCATGGCGCGGGCCGCGAAATAAACCGCGAAACAGTGAGGCAGGGGAGGATCGATGGGCGTGTCAAGCGAAGAACAAGAACCGATTGCAGACGGCGGTGAGGAGACAAAGCCGGCAGAAGATCATTGGGGCGGGCTCGCCTCCGAGTTGGGTGCCGAAGCGCAACCGGTCGCCCAAGGCCACGAGGAACCACAAGCAGTCGATGATTTGCCCGTCGCATTCGATGCCGTGCCTTCCACGTCAAAAATGTCCGATACCGTGGCGGGGGATTGGGGCGGCCTGGCTGAATCGCTTGGCCTTCAGGCAGCTGAGACGGCTGAGACGGCCGTGAGTGCGGGCGATGAACAGGAAAAACAGTCAAGTGGCAAACGTTCCTCGAGGCGTCGCGGACGTCGCGGTAGTCGCGGACGTCGCGGAAGTCGACGTGGTGAAAGTGCTGAAAATGCGACCACAGAGGGTTCGGAGATAGCCTCCCTTGGTGCGGATGTGGACGCCATCGAATCGGCCGTGGAATTTTCCTTAGAAGCTGATTCGGTTGCCGATGAATCGGTCGAAGAAGTAGCGGAGGCTGCGACTGACGATACGGGCGAAGAGTCGGCGGAAAATTCCGAAAATGTAACCGAGGGAGATTCCCGTCCCCGTCGCCGTCGTCGCCGTGGCGGACGTCGGTCTCGCGGGCGAAAGGGAGAGAAAACCGAAAGTGATGCCACGACCGCTACAGACGATTTGAAATCCTCCGCCGAAGAGGTGGATGATGATGATGATGATGATGACGATCCGGATGACACAGAGCGGCGTGGTTCACGACACCGGAATATCACCACCTGGGATGAGTGTGTGGGCGTGATCGTCGCGACAAATCTCGATGCACGCACCAAAAATCCCAATGCGAATGGAGAGAGTCGCGGTGGGCGGGGTGGTCAAAGCCGCGGTGGTCAGGGTCGTGGCGGCAAAAGTAGTGGTGGCAGGGGCCGAGGCCAAGGTCGTCGTGGTCGTGGCGGTAGCCAGAGTCGAAGCGGTGAAGCGAGTAGCAGTTCCTCGGGTGGGGGCAAGGAAGGCGAGAGTAGTGGGGGCAAGGAAGGCGAGAGTAAGAGTACACCGAAGCCGGAAAGCGAAAGCGAAAGCTAAAGCCACCCCAAAACCGCCAAAGAAGCGTTCAGTATTGCCAGGCGATTCTATTACCGGGCCGGTTTGGCCAGTCGCACTTGGCGCGTTGCACGCGTTGCACGCGTTGCACGCGTTGCAATAGAGGAAGCGGTTATCGCATTGCGATTTCACGTGCCAGCGGTCGCAACACGTTATCCATCACGTGATTCTCAATCATCTCTTCACAGGTGCGGTTTAAACGACTGAGCGACTGAACGTAGGTCGAATCGGGGTCGAGGCTGCCGTATTGCCGCGCTGTGACATAGACGCTCAATTGTTCCTCGGGGAACTCGCCGGTGCGGACCTGGAACGCATTGGTTCGCGTTTCAATGTTCATGCGACACTGCATTCGGCATTCTTCGTCGAGAGCCAATGTCAGGGACGGCTCGTAGTTGATGACGGTTCCTCCCATCTGCTCGGGCATGTTTTCCAGTGGCGTGCTGATTCCCAGTGCATCGGCAACCAGGCCGTTGTGGTTCCCACGATACGTGAAGTCAAAACCGTACAGCAGATCGAGGGCTTCGCAGTCGAGCGTGCTGACCGAAAGCATATAGGGCGCAAGTTCCAGAATCAGACGGTGTTGTGCCATCGCCTCGTCGAGAGAGGGCGGATTCACAAAACCCGAGCAGATCCTTCGTTGATCCACCGTGGTCCAACGGTAGTGTCCCTGGCCCTTATCCTCTTCTAAAACAAAATCCCCTTTTTCGCGACAATAAAAGTTCCGCATCGAGGGATATTGTTTTTGTATCCGTCCAAAAAAATCGAGAATCGACTCCCGATTACTCGGCAGTGGCATCTCGGTATTGAGGGTCATGTTGACGTAGAAATCGTCGCCGAAGGATCCGAAGGGATTCATGACGGAACTTCCTATGGTGTGAGTCAGGGAGCATGTTGGCAATCGGCCAACGGGTGATCATGTTGGTGACCACAGCAGGACAAGGTAGAATCTTTCCGCCACCTTCCAAAGGATATCAAGAAATAGTTTTCCATGCTAGTAGATTGTCAAAAGCTTGTGATTCTGGACACCGATTTCGGATTTTTAGGCCTTGTTTTTCAGGCATCCAAGGTTCTTCATCTCTCATTGGGCCACACATCCCGCTCGCATGTCCTCCGTGCGATAGTGGATTGCCCCAATCTAGACGGTTCGGCATCTGTGTGTAGAGAAGCGGATCTTCAAAATCGTGCGATCTTGCACCTCGTCGGCCAACTCTATCGCTATACGGAAGGGGAAGAGCAAGAGTTCCGCGGTGCGCATTTAGATTTAACAGGCCGGAGCCCCTTTGCGCGGCGGGTCACCGCAGCGTGCCGGAAGATTCCCTACGGACAAACCGCGAGCTACGGCACCCTTGCCCGCAGAGCCGGTTCGCCGCACGGTGCGCGGAGTGTGGGAACAGTGATGGCAAAAAACCGCTTTCCGTTGCTGGTGCCCTGCCACCGGGTGGTGGCTGCTGGCAATCGGCTTGGTGGTTTTTCGGCCGCAGGCGGGGTGGCACTCAAACGGCGACTGCTCGAGATGGAAGCGGCCGCAAGGGGAAACGGTGTTGCGCTTGGGGTATAGCCACCTATCTGCATGAATCGATAAGATTGTCCAATGGAAATTTCCTTCCCTGCCGGGTATCCTCACAGCCTGACAGATAAAAACCTGCTTTTGGAAAAGTGCGCATGTTGAAAAAAATGGTCTGCGGTTTGGTTTGCTTTCTGCTGTGCAGCGGATGGGCCGCGATGGGCACGGCGGCTGAGAACCAGCGTCCGAACATTGTGTTTGCCATCGCCGATGACTGGGGCTGGCCGCATGCGAGCGCGTATGGGGATAAAGTGGTACAAACGCCCAACTTCGACCGGGTAGCGGGGGCGGGTGTGCTTTTTACCCATGCGTATGTTTCCTCGCCCTCCTGCACCCCGAGCCGCGGGGCGATTATCACGGGGCAAGATTTTTTTCGTCTTGGTGGCGGAGCCAATCTGCACTGCGACTGGCCCGCTGGCCGCTACGGGGAGTATCCGGCGATCTTGGAAAATAATGGATATTACGTTGGTACCTATCGAAAGAGTTGGGGGCCCGGCAACGGGCAACCTGCCGGGCAGGCCTACAAGAGTGTGGATTCGTTCTTCGCGGATCGGCCAGAAGGAAAACCGTTCTGCTTTTGGTTCGGTGCCTCCGATCCGCATCGCGATTACGAGGCAGGCTCTGGCAAAGCGAGGGGGATGGATTTAGAGCAGGTGCATCTATTTGGTCACTTTCCCGACACCGAGGAGGTCCGCTCGGATGTGGCTGATTATTACTACGAGGTTGAACGTTTCGATCGCGAGTTGGGTGAGCTGCTCGATCGATTGGCCGCCGCCGGTGAGCTGGAAAACACGCTTGTTGTCGTGACCGGCGATCACGGGATGCCGTTCCCGCGGTGCAAAGCCAATCTCTACGACAGCGGCGTGCACGTGCCGCTGGCCATCAGTTGGCCGGCCAAGGTGCCTGCGGGTCGGGTGATCGAAGATTTCGTTTGTCTCACCGACATCGCGCCCACGTTTCTCGCTGCGGCGGGCTTAAGCAAAGCGCCTGAGATGACCGGGCGATCGCTGCTGCCGCTGCTCGAATCCGACAAGTCGGGCTGGGTCGATGCGCGGCGCGATCATGTGGTGGTGGGCCGCGAGCGACATGTGCCGGCCCAAGAGAGCGGCAACCCGGGTGGTTATCCGGCGCGGGCGCTGCGGACCAAAGACTATCTCTACATTCGTAACTTTGCTCCCGACCGCTGGCCCGCCGGTACGCCGGACCACACAGGCGCCTACGTCGAAAACGGTTGGCTGGGTGACTGCGATAACTCACCCACGAAGACCTACCTTTGGCAGCACCGCGATCACCCGGATGTCAAAAGCAAGTATGACCTCTGTTTTGCTAAGCGTCCGGCGGAGGAATTGTATGATTTGAGTCAGGATCCCGAGCAGCTCAAAAATGTGGCGGCCGATCCGGAGTATGCGGCCCAGAAGAAGCGGCTCGCCGCAGAGCTTGAGGCGGAGCTTGTGGCCCGTCGCGATCCACGGACCTTGGGTGGTGCAAGCGCGTTTGATCACTATCCGTATCACGGGGGCAGTCCCCGCTGGCCGTTCCGTTAAGCTTTCTTTTTTTGTAGGGCGTAGAACAGGAACTGATGGTCACCGCTGAAGAGGTGCAGGTAGCTGAGTGCCACCACGCCGACCGTGCCGAGTGCGGTCGCCGAGGCGACCAGGAACATGATCATGATCTGATACTTCACGGCCTCGATCGGTGAGGTGCCCGAGAGGAGTTGTCCGGTCATCATGCCTGGCAGGCTCACCAGGCCGACGACCATCATCGAGTTGATGATCGGGGTCATCCCCAGGCGGATCGCTTGCCGCAATATGGGCAGGGCGGCTTCGTAGCGGGTGGCGCCGAGCGTGAGTGCACCGTCGATTTCACCGCGGCGCAGGGCCAGTTCACTGGTGAGGGTCCCCAGGCCCACCGAGATGCCGTTGAGTGTGTTGCCGAGCACCATGCCCATCAGTGGAATGGCGTATTGGGGTTGATACCACTGGTCGATGCCACGGAGCACGACCAGCAGGGCATAGGCGGTGATGATCCAACTGCTGATGCCCATCGAGAGCAGTGTGGAGATCCACATCCCGGCAAAGCGGCGTTCGTTGCGCGCTGCGGCGGTGTAGCCGGCGACGAGCGTCATCACCAGCAGCATGGCCACCACCACATACCACTGATCGACTGCAAAAACCCACTGCAAGACAAAGCCGACAAGCAGAAGTTGCACAGTGGTCCGCACGCTGGCCAAAAACAGGGACCGCTCCATGCGGAGTCGTAATGCGATCGAGACAATGGCATTGATCAGGATCAGCGCGGCGGCCAGGGCCACATCGAAGTAGCTGAGGGGGTAATAGCTCATGACGTTTCCCCTTGGAGTCGGCCCGCTTCGATGTGCAAGGTGCGCTGCGCGACGCGTTCGCTTTGTGCTGTGTCGTGGCTAACCCAGACGCATGCCCGCTCATCAATTTTCCCCCTTTGCCAGCTATCGATCAACCCTTCGGCTGCCAGGGTTGTTTCGATATCGAGGGCGGAGGTGGCTTCATCGAGCAGCAGGACAGTGGGCCCGATGGCCAGGGCGCGGAGCAGGGCGGTGATCTGTTTCTCGCCTCCTGAGAGATCGCTGGTTTGTTTTTCGAGAAACGAGTGCGAGCGGCCCAGTTGTTTCAATCGCTCGAGTGTTTGTGCAGCGTCGAATGTTTTGGTTCGGTTGCTGCGGTAGAGGAAGGGTCGCTGCAGGGCCTCTTCGACGGTGTCTTCAGCGACCAGAGCCTGTTGGGGCAGGTAGACGACGCGGCTGCGGAACTCAGGTACGGCCGTTCCCGAAACGTTTTCGCCTCGCCACGTGACGGTACCTTGATCGAGCGGATCGAGCAGGGCGATGGCCCGCAGTAGCAGCGACTTGCCACTTCCGGAGCGGCCGCGGAGGGCCACGCGTTCACCGCCTGTCACCGCGAGGCTGATACCTTCGAGTAGTTGTTCCTGCGTGCGGCGATCGCGGCGGCTGATGTGGTTGACTTCCAGAAGCATGGTAGCGTTTGGGGATGGGGGGCGAGCAGTTGCACTCTATGGTAGCCGAAAAGGGTTGCTTTCTGGGGACCACTTCAATGCCTTTGTTTTTACGCGGGAATCGCAACCCGCGCGCCATCGCTGCTGGTCTTTCGTGGTTTGGGAAAGGGCGTATAATCACGCGTGATTCAGGTGGCACACTGTGCCGCTAGGCACCCCTAGCTCAATTGGATAGAGCATCGGTCTACGGAACCGAAGGTTAGAGGTTCGAATCCTCTGGGGTGTACTTTTTAACTCTCTTTGAGCAAAGCGTTTACGCATATTGCTTCTCGCGGCCAACGTTTCTCTGCCTCTCAAAAATCCGGTAGTTACCGGAAGTTCACAAGTCGTTTCTTTGGAAGTTACTTGCCCGCTAGCAAATTGGGCCTCGAACGTCTGACCGTCGGCTCCCGCAACCTACGGTTAGAGGTTCGGTTCTCTGGGGTGTACTTTTTGTCTATTGCCGAGCGTTGAATTTACACACCTGGCTTCGGCAGCCGTGTTGAGCCCCAGGCGGTAGGAGGCGGCTGGTTTGAAATCACGAGTTTGCGAGAGTTTCTGGGTGAACTCGATTTCCCGACTTAAGCACCGGGGAAACTCGCAGCCGCTCACTGTGAGACCACCGCAGAAATGCCTGCGATGAACCTCTTAATAGTGGTTAACCCCCAGTCTTTCTATGTGCTTCTGTGTGGGGATAATAGGAGGAAAGGAGTAGCATTCGCGGAAAAGATATCTTTTGCGACCTTTATGCATTAAAGCGGGTTATTTTATCGTGGTACCTAACCCATCAACATGGTAGAGAACTGATCTCTGCAACGGCAGCGATTAATCTCTCGAAAAGTCAGGAGAGGGAGGCATGATGTATGACTTCAAAGCGCGAGCGATGAGTTCATGCACGTTAAAAAAATAGCGCGTTAATATGCAACACAATTCAAGGAGCAGGACGGCTTATCGTCGTTAAACCTCGATCGCGAACGCTCGCATATGACTACATTTATCGTCAAGTGTTACAGAACCCACTATTAAGGGTGAATAAGCGGTACAAAACACGTATGTAACTTGATGCCATACTGGCGTTATTAAAAGACTGGTCACATGAATAATAAGGATGAAATTAAAGGTTTTGATGCAGCGTCGCGTGTTGTCGCAGCAGGTAAGTACCTATGGTTGGCTGGCGAGAAATTTTACCTTAAGGGGGTCTCTTACGGCCCCTTTGCACCAAATCAACAAGGCGAGTCACTTCCCGAGCCGTGTCGCCTGAAGGAAGATTTCGCCCACATCCGCGAGCTTGGTGGTAACACTATCCGAGTGTATTTTCCGCCCCCCGAGTGGCTTCTTGATGAAGCGATGAAGAGTGGACTAAGGGTTTTTATAGATGTTCCCTGGGACAAGCACCGCTGCTTCTTTGAAGATTGGGATGCTATGGCGCGGGCACGTGAGCAAGTCCGAAGCACTGCCTACAACTTGGGAAAACATCCGGGCGTTATAGCGATAAGTGTAGCCAATGAATTCCCCGCCAATATAGTGAGATTTCAAGGTCGGCGACGAGTTGCGCGATTTGTAAGTGAATTGATAGAGATTGCGAAGAGTGAAGCTCCAAATTGTCTAACAACGTTCGTAAACTTTCCTACAACTGAATTTTTAGAGGTAGATCACTGCGACTTTTGTTGCTTTAACGTCTACCTACACGACGAAGTGGCGTTTGGGAAATACATAGATCGATTGCAACTTATTGCAGGTGACAAGCCATTAATATTAGGTGAATATGGAATCGACTCACAGCGAGCAGGCGAAGCTGAGCAAGCGGTGATGCTCGGGCAGCATCTAATGCATGGTTTTTCTAAGGGTTTAGCAGGGTCGGTCATTTTTTCATACACAGATGACTGGTTCACCGGTGGGCATCAGATTGACGATTGGTTCTTTGGCCTAACGCACGTCGACCGTAGCGAGAAGATAGCGGCCAGGAGGGTCAGCGAAATTTGGGGAAAAATGCCCGTCAAGAGTCTCTTGTCACATGATTTCCCAAAAGTGTCAGTGATCATTTGCACGTATAACGGTTCCGCCACTTTAAGAGAGTGCCTCAAGGCATTGACCGAGGTAAATTATCCTGCGTTTGAAATTATCTTAGTAGACGATGGGTCAACGGAAGACATAGCCTCGATTGCGGCAGATTTTCCCGAAGTGATCTACGAACGTCTAGCTCATGGCGGTTTAAGTACTGCGCGTAATGCTGGACTTGAGATGGCATCCGGTGAGATTGTTGCTTATACAGACGACGATTGCATGGTCGACAAGGACTGGTTGTACTACATGATTAAGTCGCTGCAGTCGAGTAAAGGAGAAGCCATTGGCGGCCCAAATATTACGCCATTGACTGACAGTTGGGTCGCGAAGTGTGTGGCGCTAAGTCCCGGCAACCCGACTCATGTTATGTTGGACGACCAATGTGCGGAGCATGTGCCTGGTTGCAATATGGCATTTCGTCGCGATACCCTTCTGGCAGTGGGTGGCTTTGACCCTCAGTTTTGGGTCGCTGGTGATGATGTCGATATTTGTTGGCGATTATTAGATGAAAACGTATCCATAGGCTATGCGCCGGGTGCCATGGTATGGCACCACCGACGAGAGACTATCAGAGCTTATAAAAAACAGCAGTCTTGGTATGGACGAAGTGAGGTCATGCTGCATTTTAAACATCCGAGGCGTTTCGGAACGTTTGGGCACAGCAAGTGGCGGGGGATCATTTATGGCAACGGTCTAGGAATGATAAAGAGCCAGGATTGTATTTACCATGGTCGCTTTGGCAACGCTCTTTTTCAGTCAATCTATCGTCAAAATTACTACGGTATTCAGTCGCTTGTTCTGTCTCTCGAGTGGCACTGTACAGCTATCTTCTTGTTGCTGCTGTCTGTATTTTACTGGCCGCTCGTCATCATTTCGCTTCTTATGGAGACTCTGACTGTGTCGGCGGCAGTTAGCATTGCATTTCGTTTGCCATTATCTCGAGATGCTCCTTGGTGGTGTCGAGGCTTGCTTGGTTATTTGCATGTCATGCAGCCTATTTGGCGTGGATCAAGTCGATTAATAGCTTGGGCAGTGAAAAAGCATTTACCAAACAATTTGCAAAGCCTGTTTGGAGATGCTCCGAGACTTAACCAGTCACAGGAAAATTCTCGTCATCTAGCCGCTAAAGATGATGGAGAAATTTCTAAAAAGAATTCTTCCCGACTTACTGCTGCGCAACGGAGCATGCACTGGACGAGCGAAAAGGGCATAGGGCGCGAGCAATTGCTGGAGCAAATCTTTCAGATCGCCAAAAAAATTGGCTGGAGTGGTGATTTTGATAACGGATGGGCAAACTGGGATGCGAAGTTGTCGGGGGACTGGTGGCATGATATTGTGATTTGCACTGCGACAGAAGAATTAGGATGGCCAGAGCGATTTACTCGAGCAAAATACCAACTTGTGCCAACAAAATTTAATTGGTTATTGAGTGGATGTTTGCTGGTATGGACTCTGACAGCCGTAATCACGGGCCATCACTGGGCGACTTGTGGTGGACTAGCCAGTTTATGTTTTTACTTATTTTCTGCCTTTATTAGTTCTAGAAAGTGTTTTCGAGAAACCGAAAAAATATTGATTTTAAGTGGCGTTGAAGCGACGTTGGAACCATACGAAATTGTGGCAAAAAATTAGCTTGAGCGAGTAGCTTGCACGATTATTTTGTTTGCACTGTAACTGTATTTGATTTTGAAAGAATTATTAATTTGCAGCAGAGGCATTCCGGATCTTTGGTCCAGAAAAATTCTATTCTTCGATTTGGCTTGCAATTAATATGGTGCAAATCTTTGACTAAAACATCAGCACAAACAAACTGAACGGTACCCATGTGTGTTTGCCACGGTAGCTGAAAAAAAGAAAAGTGAGATCGATCTCTATCGTCGATTGCTGTTACTAGCTCGTCCATATTGGCCGCATCTTGGAGGCCTTTTTCTTTTAGGACTTGCTTCAACGCCTTTAACTCTGCTTACCCCAGTTCCGCTCAAGCTGGCCATTGACAGCGTTGTTGGAAATAAACCGCTTCCCAAGGCAATTGCGGCATGCATTCCTGAATATTTTAAACAATCAGATTTTTTACTGATGCTGTTTATTGTCGCGTTAATGCTAACGCTGTCTTTGATGACAAGTGTTCACGATTTTGTGACGTCCTTGCTTCGAAAATTTACGGGTGAAAAATTACAATTACGGTTTCGTGATAAATTGTTTCAACACTTGCAACAACTTTCTCTAAGTTATCACGATTCGCGAGGAACTGCCGATGCCGTATACCGCGTGCAATGGGATGCTCCAGCAATCAACTACATTTCCATAGATGGATTAATTCCTTTTGTTTCAGCTTGCTTGCAACTTGTGGCCATGGTTGTCGTTATTGGTTTCATTGATACGGAATTGGCGATAATTGCTATTGCAATCTCCCCATTTCTTTTCGCTGTTGCATATTTTTATCGAATTCGATTACGCGATGGTTACAGCGAGATGAAGCATCACGATAGCCGTACTCAGGAGGTGCTTCAGGAAACACTCGGAGCCTTGCGGGTGGTGAAGGCCTTTGGCCGTGAGGGTGATGAACACAATCGCTATATGCATCATGCAAATGCGACAATCAGTGCTTGGCTGCAGATAACAAGATCAGAGGGGCTATGGGGGGGAGTCGTAGGATTCATTAGTACGGCAGGAACTGCAGCGGTATTATTTATTGGGATTAGGCATGTTCAAGCAGGAGTTCTAAGTTTAGGCGACCTGTTATTAGTGATGGCATACCTTGGATATCTTTACGGACCATTAAATACGTTGGGGCAAACAATTATTGCGATGCAAAGCCATTATGTAGGTGCCAGGCGAGCATTAGCAGTTCTTGATGAAATCCCAGAAGTAGTGGAACAGACAAATCCCACACCTCTCCGTCGCGCGCGAGGAGAGATTATGTTTAAAGATGTTTCATTTTCATATGATGATGCGACAAATGTATTTAAACATGTATCGCTCAAGGTTGATTCAAGGAGTCGAATAGGTCTAATTGGTCGCACTGGGGCCGGCAAGACGACCATAGTTTCGCTTTTAATGCGACTTTACGATCCAACAGCCGGAAAAATATTTCTCGACGGTATCAATCTGAAAAATTACAAGTTAGCTGATTTGCGGAATCAATTTTCAGTTGTGCTTCAAGAGCCTGTGCTATTCTCGCGTAGCATTGCCGAAAATATTGCATATGGATGCCCAGATTCTAGCCGTGAGGAAGTTATTCGTGCTGCACAACTTGCAAACGCCCATGAGTTTATTAGTAAGCTTCCAAAGGGTTATGACACGGAAGTTGGTGAACGGGGCAATCGTCTTTCTGGAGGCGAACGTCAGCGAATAAGTATAGCTCGGGCATTTCTAAAAGATGCGCCAATAGTAATCTTAGACGAGCCGACTAGTTCGGTGGATGTCACAACAGAGGAAAATATACTCTCCGCAATAGACGATTTGCTGCAGGGCCGAACAAGCTTCATTGTCTCGCATCGTCTATCAGCGATCAAAAATTGCGACACTTATTTAAACATTGATAATGGCCAGGTCTTAATTAATTAGACTTATGGTGTTTTGCGAAATCACTGGGATAATTGTTGCTCATGTATTTTTGCACTTTAGTGTTATCAGGGGTGATGCAAAATACCGTAAAAATTTGTTGACCAGTCGTTTGCGATTTAGAACCCATTAATCCGGATTGCTTGCTGAAATTTCATTCCCTAATTTTTGGATCAGGATACCCGAATTAAGTCAATGAGTCGACCAATTTTAGTTCATTTGCATATACCCAAAACCGGTGGTACGGCACTGAATAATTGGATTTACTGCCAGCTAGCCGATCGGCTATCCAAGATTTCCTCCGTAGATGGATTTCTTAAAAACGGAATTTACTATTATCCGTACGGCTACATTGAGCATGCATGTGAGATGGAGCGTGATGGTATACAGCGTATTCTTAACCGTGAAGGCCTAAGGGCGATATTGGGCCATTGTCAGTACGGAATACATCGTAATATGGCTCAGGAAGTCTCTTACATAACTGTCCTAAGGGATCCTGTTGAACGCGTTTTGTCGATGTATTATTTCCACAAGCTTGTGCAAGAAAAGCATGGAACACTCGAGGGTATCAGAATGCCGTCGGGAATGTGCTTGGAGCAATACGTTAATAATCCATTATATTTGGAAGTCACTAATGGTCAGACTAGGCGGCTTTCTGGGGTTGGATTCAAAAGACATATTTGTCCGCGTATCGCCTTAAAGCAGGCAAAGGAAAATCTCTACCAGCATTTTAAGGTATTTGGCCTAACAGAGCGTTTTTCCGAAACGATAGAACTTATTAAACACTCGTTCGGTTGGGAGTTAGATGTTCCAGTCTGCCATAAAAATGAGAATTTAAATAAGCCAACAGCAAGGTCACATTCCAGTGAAACACTTGAAGTTATTCAGCAAGCAAATAGCCTGGATGTCGAGCTTTATAATTACGCTTCCAAGTTATTTGAGGAGCGTATTGCGCAATGCGTCAATAAATCACGGAAGGGCTAAAGTCAAATAAGGTAATGTCGTTTTTGCTTAATCAAGAAAATGCACAGCGTAGTTGGAGCGTCTGAGAAAAAGCGACCAACGTAATTTTCGGATATCGAAATGCCGTTATACGGAGTTTGAATTGAGAGTTATTGTTTCTGGGCTTGTTGGTGCTTATCCAATCGGAGGTATGGCATGGCATTATCTGCAATACCTAATTGGCTTGGCGAAGTTAGGTCACGATGTTTACTATCTGGAGGATACCTCTTGCTGGCCGTTCAGTCCGCTGGAGGAATGCCAGGTCTCCACAGGAGAGTATTCTGCAGAATTTATCGATAAGTTTCTCGGAAGATACGCACCCGATTTAAAAGATAAATGGCATTATTTGCATTTAAGAGAACAAAGCTTTGGTCTAGATCATGCGGTATTTTTGGACATTGTTCGCACTGCGGATGTGTTTTTAAATGTTAGCGGCGCAAATAATATCCCTGATTGTCTTTCGCCAGACTGCATCAAAGTTTTTATTGATACGGATCCTGGCTATAACCAAATAGTTCTTTGTACGCGACCATCCTGGTCGAAAAGCGTCGAGCAATGGTGCTCGAGCGTGGCTTCGCATGACAAGCACTTTACTTTTGCTGAAAACATTCATGAAAGTGACTGCTTGGTGCCTAAGCTGAACTACACCTGGGAAATTACGCGAATGCCGATAGTCCTCGACTCGTGGCACGTCCCGTCTGTAAACGCAGAAGGCTCGCTGCCATGGTCAACAATAATGACTTGGAATAACTATCAGGGAAGCCTTATTTACAAAGGCATCGAATATGGAAGTAAGGGGGAAGAGTTCGAAAAAGTAATAGGTATTCCAAAGCTTGTCGATTTGCCGTTTGTTATTGCTTTAGGTGGAGCGAATGCGCCCGTGGAAAGATTGACAGGGGCAGGATGGAATGTTCTTCATGGGCCGAGGACGACTATCTCTGGAGAAAAGTATCAGGCATATATTTGTGATTCTCGAGGAGAATTTTCTGTTGCAAAGAATGTATACGTAAGTATGAAAACTGGCTGGTTTAGTGAGCGAAGTGCATGTTACCTCGCAGCAGGTAAGCCGGTTGTTACGCAGGATACTGGTTTTTCAAAGGTGCTTCCCACCGGGCAAGGACTTCTTAGCTTTTCATCGATGGATGAAGCAATTGAAGCAATTGGGTATGTCGAAAAGAACTATTGTAAACACGCGAATGCGGCAAGAGAGCTGGCTGCTGAGTATTTTGATTCTGGTAAGGTTTTGACCCAGCTGATTGACTCGGTAGTTAAATAATATTGTTGCAGTCGTTCTATATTCAATCGTGCGAGAAAGTCTTGGTTATGCGCTGAATGAGAAACGTAACCGCTATCTAGTAACGCGAATGCGAATCAAAAGTAGAGCGGAGGCGGTGCGATCATTTGCCTCGGTTTTTTGAATGCGGTGACTCTAACGCTGTGTTACCGCGGAGTAAGAGTTTCGCAACATGCCGTCTTTGCGAGTTCGCAGGCGGTCTCAGGCAATTGAAATGAATTCGTTACTCAGGTTCAGTCGATGTTAATTAGGAGTCGCTATAAATCATTACCGCCATCACTCGCTAACGTTTAACACGGTTCGCCACTACTTGCAAAACTGCCGCATCGTTGTAAGTTGAAACTGACACACAGTTTTTGAGTTTCTCGGCTACATCCTGGAATCGACTACGGAACCGAAGGTTAGAGGTTCGAATCCTCTGGGGTGTACTTTTTAACTCCTTTTCGGCAAAGCGTTTACGCGCATCGCCTCTCGCGGCCAACGTTTCTCTGCCGCTCCAAAATCCGGTAGTTACCGGAAGTTCACAAGTCGTTTCTTTGGAAGTTACTTGCCCGCTAGCCAATTGGGCCGCGAACGTCTTACCGTATGCCCGCGAAACCCACGGTTAGAGGTTCGTTTCTCTGGGGTGTAATTTTTTCTAGCCTCTTTCGGCAAAGCGTTTACGCGCATCGACTCTCGCGGCCACGACTTGTTGGACGTCGACTCATTCCATCCCAAGCACTACGGCCCCCGCCAGGTTCCAAAGCGGCAGGCCAACCCGAACAAGATCCAAAACGACCACCAAATCCCGATTTGTGTGATTCGAAGGCGATCAATCAACTCCGACCGTGTTCGCTTAATGAATTCGATGACGGGTATGGCAACAAATACGAAGATGCACATGATGAGATTTAGCGGATGCACCCACGGTCCGAATTCCATTGCGAGTGCCCAAGGCAACATTGCGATGTCCGACGGCGAGTCGACACCAGCAAGTAGCAAGCCCACGATGACCGCTGTTGCAAAGTGCCATCGGAAAAGTAATGCGTTTTTTGAGTGCGATACTAGGTCGAGGTCAGTCATCCGGCGGTTTCGCGCGGCCAATGGTTTGCACAGTCGTCGCCGCTGGTTGCGACATCAAACGGCTATGTCTGAGTTTTAGTTTTCCAAATGTTGGTTCGTTATCCTAAAAGCAAAGCGATTGGGCGAAGCCGAACTCTGCGGCCGTCCGTTGTTGGACAGTTTCCTGTTTCATTCTTAGATTTTTGTAAGACTGCTATTGTGACACGGTCTCCTGGCCGTGTCGTCGCAGCAACGCTCAATGCTTTTCCGGTTCCCAGTGTGGCGGATCTCGTTTGTACTTTGCCTTCCACCACTTTACCCAATCAGAGTAGTTATGGCCCGGAGTGGCGCCGGTAATCGACTGCAGAGCGTCGACACAGTGAGCTTGTGTACATATGAAGGGTCCCTTGCTCTCTCCAAAGGACTTGAGGCTGCACAACAACATGGGCAAGTCAGACTCTCTTCCGTACTTTGAATAGAAAAAATATTCGTTGTGGCCGGGGCCATGCCGGGCAACGAAGGTTCGCACCGCTGCAAGGTATAATGGATCTGCGGGGAACAACTCTTCTGGCAACTCCTGGGGCTCATCAGAATAGCCACTCCAGGTTTCCTTTCTAGCAAGGTATTCCTGAATCGAAAATTCTCCTGCTCCAGAGTAGATAACTGTACTGCCAGAAAATAACTTGCCGTCTTCTTGTATGTAAACTAGGCCGTCGCGCTCAACGAGTTGTGACCTCGATACAATGGGTTGAAGAGGGGCGGTCGGTGCCTCTTCCTCTACCCTGTATTCAATGGAGGGTTCTCCTCCATCCGCCGGCGAATCGGGCGCTGATTCAGACGTGTCTTTTTCGCATCCGAAGGTTGCAACGACAACCAGTGACATGGCTATTTTTCGAATCATCACCAATAGACCCCTGTAAATCAACGCGTAAACGAATTGAAAAACGGTTCAACGTCAGTATACGCCTGTATTCGTTGTGCTATCAGCAGATTATTCCCAGCGCGCCCAATGGTGGGTGTGGCCGTCACCGCCCACACCGAGGATTAAAAGTTAAATCACACACTCATTGTATGGAAACACAAGAATTGTGCAAAAACAACGAAGGTGACCCGGCGAAGCCGGGCCTAGCGGCCACGATTTGTTGGCGGGATATGGGCTACGGATGGATGGATGACTCGGCAATTTGGAAGTGTCGTCCGCAATTCTTCAGCTCCCACAGCTGTAATACCTGAGTCGAGCAAATTGAGCGCATGTAGTTGTTTCATTTTCGCTAGGGTTGTGGCGGCGCCGTCAGTGATTCCCTTGCAGTCTTCAAGCGATAATTCCCGAAGTTCGGTGAGGCCCGTAAGATGGGCAATGCCACGATCTGTGATCGACGTGCCATCGAGACGCAGGAGCTTGAGATGCACCAGATCCTTCAGCTGACGCAGACCTTCGTCGGTGATTTCCTTGTTGTGCCAGAAGGTGAGTTCTTCCAGCCCTTTTAGCACGGTGACGTGGGCGAGCCCGCCGTCAGTCAATGCGACTGTGCCGAGATGCAATTCGCGGAGATTCTTCAGCTTGTGCAAATGTTGCAGTCCAGCTTCGGTGATTCCGGGGTAATTGAAATTGAGTTTTCGTAGGTTCGTAAATGCTGGCAGATGCTTCATTCCGTCATCGGTAACACGGGAACTGTGCAACCAAAGACGATCAATGTGTGACGGCGTTTTAATAGCTGTCAGCTGCTCATCGGCCTCGATACGGCTCCGGTCGGACGCCATTCGTCCTTCGATCTCATGCTGGCCGCTACCGGAAAGCCGGTGATAGACAAAGGCCACCCACTCTCTATTTCCCGGCATCACCCAGACGCTCTTGACACGGCCCTTCTCGATCACGAGATCACAATGCAGTAGATGTTTGCCGTTTACCCAGAAGTAAATCCATCCATTGCCGTCTTGAATGTCACGCTTCTCCCAACTGAGATTGTACATCTCGTCGAGATTCGTTTCGGCTGCGAGGCTGTCCTGTTGTTTTGCGATGGCCTCCACTTCGGCAATGGTCAAGCCAGCCATAAGTGGAAACTCCGTGCGGATTTCATCGATGCTGAACGCCTCGACAAAGAGCTTCGCGTCAATAGGCGAATCGACGACCTCGTGTGGATTGGCCACTTTCGTGGCGTCGGGTGACGGTGTTGGGCTCGCCGGGCGTTGTCCGCATCCAGGAATATTTGCGGAAGCAAGTAGCATAAGCACAAGGACGGACGTCGTTCGCTGGTCCATTACTTTTGCCGCCTAATGGTGGGTGTGGCCGTCACCGCCCACACCGGGGTTTAAAAGTTAAGTAACACGCTCATTGTATGCTGGCGCAAGAATTGTGCAAAAACATCGAAGGTGACCCGGCGAAGCCGGGATCTGCGGCCACGACTTGTTGGCGGCTTATCAAACCGGCAATCCAAATTACTTTAGATTTTGCTGCCCCAGATGTTTGTCATTCGCCGCGATTCCACCCATACTAGCGCCCGCGACGGCCAACTCCGGCCCTCGGCCCGTATTGGAATTCCTATCAGTTATCAGTAGTTATCAGTTATCAGTCGAACCGCTACCCTGCCTCTGGTAAGGCTGACACGAATTGATCCACGGCCAGCATCGCCAGCACATCTTCTCGATTGTACTGCTCAACTTTCTTGATAATGGAGTCGTCGCCCGTCTTGAGCCAATCGACATACATGAGCTGTGCACCCATGCCGTCGACGTCCGCCTGGCTCCAGTGAAAGCCGCAAACCGGTGCGACTTCTTTGATCGAGTAGCTCTTGACCGGAAAAAAAGGCCGCCCTTTGATCTCTTCTTTGAGGTCGATCAAGGCCGCCTTCGCTGCTAATAGGCGATCGGCTAATTGAGGATGATCGTTAGCCGCTTGAGTGAACTTGCTGTGTTCATAGTCTGACCAGCAGTAGAGTGCTACATCTGCTGGATCTCCCAGCCAGTCCAGAAAATCCGTCCACATCCGCGCTTCATCTTTTTCCCCGCGAGCTGTCCAGATCTGGGTACTGCCATCCGGTTCGGCCACGCCCAGCATATAAATATGTGGCCGCGTCACTGTCGATGGAACAGTCATGAGAATGTCTTCGACGTCAAAATGCACGATCCGCCCACGACGCCGTATGGAGGCTGCCTCGCCAGGTCGAAACACAGGAATGTTTTGCTGACGGGCCAGGGCATGATAATAGTGATCATCACGACCGAAGTTTGCCACGCAGTCGTCCTTGCCATGCGACAAAATATCGGTCCAGGACTGAAGACCTTGAGTCCGCAGCTTTGGAGCTGTCTTAGGACCGATACCTGGCAATAACGAAATGTCCTGACGCTCTGCGATCAGCCGGTTGGCGTATTTTCGCCAGGGGCTGCCGGTAGACTCATAGGCGAGGGGCTGGAGCTGCTGCTGGCCATCCCGGATGGCCCGCCACTCGGCAAAGTGGTGCTGCATCTGGGGAGCGATCTCGGCATAAGCGACGCTTGACTCTCCGTCACCTTCGCGCAACACAATGTCTAATGACTCGGGGCAATAACCTTGCAACTTGCTGAGGATCTTGTGATACACGGCCGCTTGCAGCTTGTGATACTCTTTGACCTTGGGAGCATTCTTTACTTCTTTCACGCGGTAATGAAAACTTCCCAAATCGGAAGGATGATCGTCGCTGCGGACCAAGAGGTCAGCCTTGCCGTAGACATCCTCGCCTAGGAGCCACATCGCTGCATTATGGATAGCCGACTCACCGCGGAGCATCGCCTCAAGGGTCTCGCGGAGGGACTCCTCGCCCCAATTGGCCCTAACAACGTACGCATCGGGGAACGTGCCACGAACGTATAGGTATTCCCAGATGTTTCCTTGTTGCATCAGGTATTGATCGAAAACCGTGGTCTCATCGATACGCTCGTCAGCGGGAGCGTGGTATTCACACCAGACCCAAAAAGGATCGTCAATCATCGAGTAAAACCAAGACGGGCGGAACAGTCGGCTCTTGTCGAGCTGTTTTCCGCTGGTGGCTCGCATCAGCAGTGTTGGCAGATCAATGGACACGCGAGCAGTACTTTCTACTAGGGTGGATTGTTTTTAGGCAGTGTGAGCTACCGCCGGGAGCTAACAGCCTCAGTTGAAGGGACACCACTTTGCTGGAACAGCCTCGCGAACATGCTTGTCTCCTTGATTGCTGCCCACTCACTTGAATAGTGAGGACCGACCCCAGGCAATGTGGTTACGTCCAGTGCACGCAGATCAATCTGCATCAGCCATTCCATTGCAGCCTTCTTGCCACGCCGGCCACTAGTTTTTCCATCCAGAATCTTGACAGCCTCGGCAAAAAGGTCGTGAAGCTGTCGGACTCGGATACTTTGTGTCGATACCCAGTTCATCCATTGGCATGAACGAAACCTTGGCGTGAGACTTGTGGCGATTGCGTGCCTCCGCCTTCGGTGGACGCAGTACGCAGAGTTCCTCGATTGTCTTCGTCGCCCAACCGTTCTTCATAATCGACCTTCTTGCCACATAAGTTCAAGGGCAACCTCATCTCCGATTTTTTGAATTACACTCAAGCGGTCGCTGTCGTCGACGTGCCCCCATTCCGCAACGCCGTGCCGAACCAATTCGCGCTCGCTCACCACATAGCACGGCACCTCGAGCAAGCCCGCTTTTCTTGCAGCGGCAATCCGGTGGCTTCCCGTCCATGCCACATATTTGTCCTCGCAATCAATCACGAGCAGCGGCCTACCCTGCCAGCCGTTCTCTGCCATACTGACTACCAATTCCTTAAAGATTTCTTGCTCCCGCACTTTGTGAAGCGGATTAAGATCTTGTGGTGGAATTAGTTCGTCCATAGGTTTCATACCGTTTATATTTGATCGACATTCGCGTCGGCTAACCGCGAGCGTCCCTGGCTCGATTGGAGGCCCTACGCGGAGCTACCGCTACGGACACCCGACGACACTTAGTTTAGCCGCGATCAGCGATTGTCGTCAGTCAGTAAGACATTCCCTCTGATGTGAGGCGAAAGATTGAAGACACGGGCTTTACTATCATCGCTCGAAACAACAGCCCCAAGCGTGCGACTGTGCTTCTGAAGCAGTTACGGGCAGGTAATGGAGGTTAACCCCCAGTCTTTCTCTCTGCTGCTCTGTGGGGTTTAATAAAGGGCGTTCTTTTCACTCTTTGAGGGCAACGATCATGCGGCACTTACTGACTCTCGTAAGTCTTCTGTTGGTCGGCAGCGTGTGGGCCGACGATTTCAACTTCAACTCTCCCAGAGCCAAAGCGGCGATGGAGAAGTATCAATACGATAAAGAAGACCTGCTGCGTGACCTGGAAGCTGCGCTCGAGTATGAGCGAACCAAAGGCAGTTTAGAGGAAGCGATCAAGATTCGGGACGCTATCGCCAACCTGAAACAACAACCGGATGCCCCGGTTCGCTTTACAATAATTCGACGGCCGTTCCCGAACCGGCAGCGATTCTTTTAGCCCTCTTCGGTCTGGCGCTCTTGCCGCGCAGAAGGCGACGGTAGGTGTTTCCTAGCGGTTTCCCGCCCCACAAATTCTTTGTCATCGCCCCGATTTCTGGTAGACTGGTGGGTGGCCAGTCTCTTTATGTCAGTCTTTCAGGGGAAGCTCGTGCAATTCACCATCGTTTCTCTGCGCAATCTCTTTCTCTGCGCAATCGCTTTCGCCCTCTTGTTTAGCTGCCTCGTCGGCTCGATACTTCACGCCCAAGATACCGGTGGCCAATACGAAGATCTCTATCAACAGATTAGAATCCTTGCATGGAGAACCGGGTATAACGATGATGATAAGACGGATAGGCCGATCCAATCTCTACGCCCTCCCAGTTACAAAAAGGCTGTCGCGGCCTATTTTTGGGGGTTACCGCTTGTCGAAATGCGTCGCTCGCAAGAGGCCATCCTAGGGCAAGCTGACCTCGATGCAAACGACCTCTACACACCGTATGACCGTAACCTCGGTACATCGGTCGTATCACCAAACCTCGACGTGCTCAATGCCACCGGATTTATCGATTTTAAAGAGCACTCCGCCTTCGTACTCACGGTCCCCAATACCCAATACGAGCCTGACACCGCTGACACCCGCGGGACATTCAACGTCATGCAGTTGCTCGATGCCTACACGAATGTAGTCGAGTCGTTCGGTACCCGCCAACCCGATGATGATTCGGCCTACGACGGCCATGCCATTAATTCAGGTGGCAACTTCCTGATTGCCGGACCCAATTACGATACAAATTTACCCCTGCCAGACGGCATCATCCAGCAGGTTGGGGTCGAGACGAACCAGGCGTGGCTGATCGGCAGGATGGCGGTCGATGCGTATGCTGAAAATACAAGCTCAGACTACCATGCAACGATTGTCCCCCCTCCCACCAATGAGGTGGACCTTACTACCACCCGCGGTCGTGAATTCACCTACAAATATGGTCTAACGCCACTCGAATCCTTTGAGCCAGGTGGTCCGACAACCCCTACAGTGCAAGACCCTTATCCCTACACCGATCCACGTGGACCTGAACCTGACCCACCCGGGTGGGATGACGACGCCCTGGTAAACTTTCCCATGTTCGGAGACTACGTTACGGACGACAATGAAACTCAGCATTGGACCTCGGACGATATCCTTACGTATCTCGGCGAGAGCATTGACCCAGATTCGATGCTTGATTACATCGTCCCCCCAGCGCCTGGAGACCCGCCATCAGACCCGCCACCACCATACGCCAATCGGACTATCTTTAACGAGTTCGAAAGCATAGGCCTTACGGTCGGCCAATATCATCCGCCCCCGGTTACTCTGGGGAATGTGAACGATGGGGTGTATGCAGCGGCAGAGTTTATGGGCTATCTGGCAAACAATTTAGATAAGATTCCGGCAGAAGATGATCCTTATGCTGATTCACCGTGGACTGTCCAAACGGATCTTGGTCGTTACCTCACAAATCCCAACGGCTGGGTCAAGGCCGCGGTGGTTGCGGCAGTAGGCCTGGGCGCCAACCTAGCGGAGGACGGCATTTATCCGGTTACGGATGTCGACGGAGATGGGGACAAACTCAATGGCAAAAAGGATTATTCGCTCACGTTCCCCGCAGGCGAGCTGCCGCCCATCACTATAAAGGATTCAAGCGATAACCCGTTGGCGTACTGGTCGCTGACCATCTACGATGAGAATTGGAACATCTTTAAAGATTCAGCTCCGGAAAATCAATTCTATGGTAGTCAGGTCTATTCTCTCGGTTCAATGCAACTGGACAATCTGCTTGGCGAAGACCTGGTTACTACCGCGGTGACGTTTTATCTCCAGAACGATCCACCCACAGATGATGCTCGCCTACCCTACTGGCTACCGGTACCGGACGAGGATTTTCGCGTCATGATGCGGGTCTATTATCCCGATATGGCCAAATTTCGTGTTCCGGACGATCCATTAGGTGTATCCAGCCTCGGATCAGGTAGCGAATCAGAACTTTATTCTCTGCCCAATGTGGTAAACGTCCCCGAACCGGCAGCGATTCTCTTAGCCCTCTTGGGGCTGGCGCTCTTGCCGCGAAGAAGGCGGCAGTAGGCCCGCCCCCAGTCTTTCTCTCCGCTGCTCTGTGGGGATAATGGGGCAACTCTATCTGAGGGCAGTTCTATGAAACCGTCAAGATTGTGCAAAAACAGCGAAGGTGACCCGGCGAAGCCGGGCCTAGCGGCTTCATTTGCGTCGCCTAACGCCTGTCCTGAACGAGCCGGGCAGCGTCTGCAATGCACGCTTTTGTTCAGTGTTTCATTTTGACTTCACGCGATCCAATTGCTGTATAGAAAAAAAGACAAAATGCTGAGGCAGAAGCATAGCCTAGCCACAAAGTATTTCCACCACGCGTGTCGAAATATCTCTGCCACCGGGGAGATCCACGATATCTTTTTTAAAGACACCGGATCTACTTCTACAAAAAGAACCAGAACGCCACTGATAAACGATATTGCCGTCGTCATCATCCAGATTGTCTGTGTATCATTCATTTTCCATCACAAGAACGTTTGGTGAAGAATACGGAGGGGGGCTGCTTCCGCGTCAGGCCAGGAACCTTTTTTCTATGTCTGGCGTGGGAACACGACAACTCTCAAATGTCCCGAACCACCGGTAGCGATTGCGTGCGATCCCTTTGTAGACCAATTCGCGCAAAAAACTGGGGATCAGCACAAAGGCATACAGCAACGGCCACGGCCAGTGAAGACCTTTGGCAATTCGCAGTGCCGCTCCCGACCTAGTGTAGATCCGAGAACCACACACGAGCACCATCGTGTCCAGGACATCTGGCGATAGCCCATGATCTTCCAATATCTGCCCGCCCAGGCTGGACTGGAGGGGAGCAAACCGGAACCGCCCTACCGGATCGCGCGCAATAATGAAATTGACTGAAGAGTTGCAGAGCTTGCAAACACCGTCGAAAAGGATGAGGGGATTCTCAGCTGAAACCCGCTCGGGATTTTGGGCGGACTCCACCAGATTGCCACTCTCTACCACCACCGTTTCCACCTAAATGTTCTGGGTAACCCTTACCGCCACACGCAGTCCTTCGGGCCATCGGATGTCGAATATCTGCCTTCCTGCAATAATACCCTCGATGGTTCAAGAATAAAGACATCTTGTCGCGTCGGATAGTGGTGAGTGTGGCCGTCACCGCCCACACCGGGGATTAAAAGTAAACAACACCCTCATTGTATGGAAACATGAGAATTGTGCAAAAACATCGAAGGTGACCCGGCGAAGCCGGACCTTGCGGCCACGACTTGTTAGCGGCTCTTAACTTGTTTCTTGACGCATATTACTCGAGTCGAGCCGTTCCATACACCGTATTGGATTGCCACTCCGGCCGTATTCGGGTGAAACACCGCGTGAGGTTGCCCGTCGTCTGCCTTGTCTGTCCACATATATGGCTTGCCAAAACGAGATTGAAGCAATCCGTCAATCTCCTTGAAGTGGTCGCCCTTGAGTGTCACTACAAAACCGTCAGCGTCTTCCTTGTAGGTCCACTCGCAACGTATTAGTGGCAGCTTGTGGTCATCCACTGGAGTCGCGCCATATTTCTTCAACGCGGCGATTAATTGAGGCGTTACGTCTGACGGTTTAGCTGATTCACGGCAAGCAGCGCCAGTAACTACAAGCAGAAGCGTAGTAAGAAATGGGAGCGTAGCTGGCATGGCATTTTGATCTGCGCGAACGCCTAATGGGTTGTGGGGCCGACGCCGCCCCTGATCGAAGCCGAAGACGTTAGCCAACCAAAAGATTATACAACGGAATCCCCCGTAAAAATAAGAAGGAAGGCGTTTGCGGCATGGATGCCGCAACTCAGCAGCCACACGTTGTTGGGCGACCGGTGGGGGCAAAGCGATCCGGTCAGTCTGACGACCGCAAGAACTGAACAACGCAGAATTCTTCGTCAGTAAAATGGCCGTGAGCTTCAATACCGGTCAGAGACCGATTTAGCTTTCCAAGTATGTCTCTGATTTCTGCATCAACAGTTGCGCGATCAAGCAAGTCGAGCACGCTGGTGTATACGAGCACGCCTTGATCTGTCCCGCGGTCCTGGGCCGATGACAATAATGACTGTACTGCACTAACGATCTTGGACTTGTCCATCGAAGAGACGTCCCACAATGGTTAGGGTGGTGGTCGCCGCTCGAACCAATCGAGTCAGCCCTGCTCTGCCAGTTATTGTATCAGATGATTTAAATGGTTAATTACTAAGCGGCGATGGCCGTAGGCCACCTTGCCACCAGACTTTGTTGTGCGGCGCCTCATGGTAGGTCTATATCTGTAAACTCAAAATCAATAACTTGTTTCTTTCCGACGGTCGCCACGGTAATTAACAACGACGTGTTCTCGTTGGGGCGAAGCCGCCGAAATCCCTTGCCAGAACTTTGCACTAAATCACCAGCAGCGCTTTTAGATAAGCTTGCCGGTGTAAGCGGTTGGCCATCTTGTGCGACCGTCCAGTTAATCAGGCGATCGTGCTGGCCGGTAACCTCAAGTGTAACGTCGGTCGAGTAATCCCCCCATTCGATGCTTTTCACCATGACGTTTGTTTCTGTAAGTAATTTATGTTTCACTTGTTTGCCCACGATCGACGGAAGATTCTCTAGCTCTAATGTCTCAGTGCCTGCTGGTGTCACCTCAAACCGGCCTTTTAGCGACTTGAGTTGCGAAGCGCCACGCGAAGGCGCGTCAAGCCACAATGATACGACCGGGCCATTGCGATCGCGAGAGGTTTTCAATTCACTTGCAAGCACCTCCTTTGCAAGGGGAAGTATGTCGCGGCGACGATCATCAGTGGACAGCACCTTTCCCATGTCATCAACAATAGGTTCCAATTTGACAAGCCGGACAAGAAACGCACGGGCCTTTGCATCCTTCACATCGATCCACATTGACAGTTGCATGTTTGTGAGATCGGCTTCAGGGGATGCATCGGAAGCCTCGATGCGAGTTATACGAATTGCATCAATCTCGACTTGACCGCTTGTTGCGGTGGGGGGAGTACGCTCTGGTACTTGTTCCTGCGCGAACCCAG
>Ga0114919_10000012_pt1 | contig 93547 bp, 75 predicted proteins | sample BlataG_FD_88682 | JGI IMG/M metagenome (GOLD analysis project Ga0114919, IMG submission 88682) | Deep subsurface microbial communities from Black Sea to uncover new lineages of life (NeLLi) - Black_00105 metaG | ecosystem: Environmental > Aquatic > Marine > Oceanic > Sediment | place: Atlantic... | reverse complement strand
GTCTATTGCTGTCGAGTCTATTGCTGTCGAGTCTATTGCTGTCGAGTCTATTGCTGTCGAGTCTATTGCTGTCGAGTCTATTGCTGTCGACAGGCTGGTCGCCCATCGACGTCTTTCAACGAGATTAAATCGGCTTTCGACACTCCGGTTTGGGTAGCCTGCCTGAGCACGCTTCCGGAGTTGGGAATCAATCTGCCGAATTGCCGAAATATTGGCCGGCAAACGCCACTAAATCCCTGTTTTGCAATTCCAATTTGGCCGATAACCATCGCCTTGATTGAAGGCTTTCCAGCACCGGCGTTTCACGTTTTTCACGACCGACACGGTTTTCGCGAGCGACTTCGTTCTAAAAAGCCATGTCGAGCATCCCTGAAGCCATAAGGGCGACTGAGAAGTCAATCAGAAGGCTAGGACAGCAATGCGCTTGATCGAACAATCTTGAGCGCTGTCGAAAACAAGCGGGATCGGTCCAGCAGAGTGTTTCGGACCAAAGCGCCACCGCCTAGCCGTGTGTAAGCAGTGCTAACTCTCCCTCAATAATAAGACTCTCTCTGCTCCTGTCAAGTCACATGTTATCTACGGAGTCGCTGTGGCTACTAGGGCGTTGGTGAAATGGAGCCGCTCGCAGTACTGGCAGGAACATCAGCCGGTTCGTTTTCGGCTTTTTCTGCGTTTTTTGTTAAAAATCATCATTATTGATACGACCGTCAATTTGACACCATTTTACCCTGTCTGCCAGCCGATATAGGAAAAACGACTGTTTCCTTCGTCCGCTTTTCTACAGGAAGATTCCCCATGCGGCTTGCAGCAGTTCTCTTCGCATTGCCTTTCGTTTTTTTGTCGATCCAAGCCCACGCCGGTTCGATGGTCTGGCTCGACAGCATTGAGGCGGGACGGGCCGAGGCAAACCGTTCAGGCAAATTGCTTCTGGTTCATTTTTGGTCGACCCAGTGTGGTCCCTGTGTGCAGCTGGACCGAAATGTGTATAGCCAGCCTGAGGTTGCCGCGACCGTCGCACGTCACTTTGTGGCAGTGAAAATCAATACCGAATTGCATCCGGAACTGGCACGTCGACACGCCATTCGGTTTGTACCGACCGACATGGTAATGGACGCAACGGGGCGTCTGCTCGCAACCCAGAAATGTCCACCCCAGCCAACCCGTTACCTCGCCGGATTGATGCGGTTGGTCCCGTCTGCAGGGAATGGGCCGGAAACAGCGCAGCGGTTCGAGCAATCGCCCGCTCCGCCGAGTGTGCCCGTCGATTACCAAAATCCAGCCCGTTACCAAAACGCGGTAGGACCGCGGTATGCCAACAGCACGCCACCGGCAATGCCACCTGCGATGACGCCAGAAGTGGTTCCCAACTCGGCCCCAGTCGCAATCAACCGCCCGGGACCCACATGGAACGGCCCTCCGGTCGCTATCACACCGCCTCCAGGAGTGGGGCTGCCCAGCGAGGGAATGCCGCAGGCCAACGGCCGGGTGACGCAGAGCGCCTACCTGCCTTCGGGTACAAGACCCGCGGTGGTTCCCTCGCTCACTACTCGACAGATATCACCCGAGCAAGCCTCCCGGCCGCCACAGGCCCTGCCACTTCCGCCTGCGGTCGAAAGTCCAAGTCTCGATGGAATGTGTCCCGTTGAATTGATCAACCAGAAAAAGTGGGTTGCCGGTAAGATCCAATGGGGTGCCTACCATCGGGGGCGGCTGTATCTCTTTGCCGGCGAGTCGCAGCAGCAGCGTTTTCTCGGGAATCCAGATTATTACAGTCCGGTGCTTTCGGGATACGACCCTGTCGTTGCCTTTGAAGAGGGGCAGTTTTTGCAGGGCCAAAGAAAACACGGCGTCTTTTTTAAGAATCGCGTTTATCTGTTTGCCAGCGAAGCCAATCTGGCGCAGTTTTATCAGGCACCAGAACGCTTCAAGGCCGCCTTCGCCACGCCCTGACGTCCGCTGCAAACGGTTCTTCCTACGTGTTCCAAACGGTTGCATTCCGCACGTAACGACCGTTTTCCCAGGCGTCGAAATAGACCTCCAGCAGCGGATGGCTGATCGGGATACCCTCGGCGTCGGCCAGCAAACTGTCTTGGGCTGCATAGGTTGTCGTTTCGGTGGCATGTACCAGAACGTGGTACCACGGTTGTTGACGGGGTGGCTGCGTTTGGTTTGCCTCGTACCACTGCGGCGGTGCCAGGCACCGCATATCGAACGCGACGATCACGCCCCGATAGTGGTAGCGACGATGCCGAACGAGGGTTCCGGGAGGATAAAGTGGTTTAGAATCGGCAAATTGAATCATGCGTTCTATTTACGTTTCGTTTTGCTCTGCAGTCACATCGGTCCAGTGCTGGGCGCGGCCCACCGCCTGCTGCCACGTGCGGTAGCGGTGTTCCCGTTCCGCTGCTTGCAATTGAGGTTCAAAAATACGATCGCGCTCCCAAAGAGCGGCAATTTCATCGAGATCCTTCCAGAACCCAACGGCGAGTCCCGCTAGAAATGCTGCGCCGCGGGCGGTGGTTTCGGTAATCTTAGGGCGGTGGACGCGGCTGCCTAAAATGTCGGCCTGAAATTGCATCAGCAGGTTGTTTATGCACGCACCCCCGTCCACCTTTAATTCGATTTCACTGGTCGCCGCATCTTTTTCCATGGCCTCCAATAGATCGCGTGTCTGGAACGCCATCGATTCGACCGCTGCCCGTGCAAGGTGGGCTGCGGTTGTCCCGCGGGTGATTCCCAGGAGTGTCCCGCGCGCGGTGGGGTCCCAGTAGGGTGCACCGAGGCCAACAAAAGCGGGAACCAATACCAGCCCACCGGTGTCTTCCACCGAAGATGCCAACGCTTCGATTTGACTTGCGGATTCAATGATCCCGAGTCCATCGCGGAGCCACTGGACGACTGCCCCGCCAATGAAGACCGAACCCTCCAGGCAGTAGGTGACTTGCTGGTCGATTTGCCAGCCGATGGTCGTTAAAAGTTTGTTTTTCGAGACGACCGGCGTTGTGCCCGTATTCATCAGCATGAAGCAACCGGTGCCATAGGTGTTTTTGACATCGCCCGGATGGAAGCAGGCTTGGCCGAAGGTCGCCGCCTGCTGGTCCCCTGCGGCACCTCCAATGGGGATCGGGCCGCCAAAACAATCTCCTTCGGTCTCGCCGATCACTCCGCTCGAAGGCACAACCTCGGGGAGGATGGCGAAAGGAATATTCAAAATGTCGAGCAGTTTTTCATCCCACGTGCAGGTATGGATATTGAATACCAGCGTGCGACTCGCGTTACTGATATCTGTGACGTGCCGCTTGCCTCCGGTCAGTCGCCAGATCAAAAAAGAGTCGATTGTCCCGAATAATAACTCTCCTGCTTCGGCACGTTTTTGCAGGACCGGGTCGCGATCGAGCAAGTAGCGGATTTTAGTTCCCGAGAAATAGGGATCGAGCAGCAAACCCGTTTTCTCACGGAATAGTGTTTCGTGTCCTTCCTCTTTCAATTTTCGGCAGATCGACTCACTGGCCCGACTTTGCCAGACGATGGCCGGTGCCACCGCTTTTCCTGTCACACGATCCCAGAGGATCGTCGTTTCGCGTTGATTGGTCACGCCAATGGCTGCCACATCTTCCGCTTTGTATCCGCGACGATTGAGAACCTCCTGGGCGACGGCCAATTGTGTTGACCAGATCTCCTCGGGATCGTGTTCGACCAATCCAGGCGCGGGAAGGATTTGGCGAAACTCGCGTTGCGCAGTTTCCAGCGACCGACCTCTTTGATCGAAAAGAATGGCGCGGCTCGAAGTGGTTCCTTGGTCGAGGGCAAGAATCACGCGGGACATGGCACTCTTTGGACCTCAAACTGCGGTGGATGAATCGTGGTGCGCGAATCTTAACACGCATCGTCGGGGCAAATCAACCAAGAGGATCGCGACAGGAATCAATCGCTCAGAGATCGCTGCAGATAGTGGACCTTTGCACGCACTCCGGCAAGATCGGGGTGTACGTTGAGCGCCTGCCTGAAATAGTCCAACGCTGAAATAGGATCGTCGAGTAGTTCGTGACAACGGCCCATCCGAATCAGGCATTCAAAGTGAAACAGATTGTATTCCATTGCCCGACGGCCATCACGAATCGCATCGGTATAGAGTTTGAGGCGGTGGTGTGCCAGGCTTCGCTGGTTCCAGGCCTCAGCGAGCGAGGGCGCCACCTCCAATAGGTCGGTTGCGTCGAGCGCCGCCTGTGCGTACCGTGTCTGACGGTTGAGGCCGATAATTTTCTGGAGGGCTTTTTGCTGTAAGCTGTCACCCGTTTGTCGCCATAGTTCAGCGATTCCCTGGCGAGCGATTTCCCGTACATGCCGATCGGTGTCCGCCAGTGCAGCACCCACAATCGGATTGGCTGCATAATCGCCCATGGACACCAAGGTGAAAATCGCGGCCCGTCGTCCGTAACGATTGGACATGATGGCCAGCCTTTCGACCGCGGCCTGTTGGTAGTGTTGCTTCACGCGGGAAAGAAACGTGGATGTCGTCTCTCCGCGGAGGTAATCGGTATACAACTCTTGAAGCTTCGGGGTCCGTGGGGGAGAAGACGACATGCGGATACTCTTTTTTAGTGGTGCGACGTTCGTGTGCGGGTCTGGCGTCCGTGTCTTGCCGATGTATCTAGTGTAATTGCACGCGACGGGCGAAGAGAAAAATAATGCGAATCGGCTGTTTCACCTTTCAGTCGACTCGGTCTGTATGCGAAAATGGATAGCTGGAGTCTGCATTACGAGGAGGAGACTGAGTCGATGCTGCAGGAATCAAACAGAATGAGACGTTCGGCTTTTTTCCTCCTGTCCGGGGGCTGGCTGGGGCGTGCTGCCGTTGCCGTTGCCGTGATGGTCCTGGTTGCCACGGCCATAGCTACCGAACCAGCGTCATTCCGCACTGGACCGCAGTTGGCAGAGACGCTCACGCGGCGTGTCGGATTTGAAATTTCGGGCGACTCGCGTCGGGATGCTCTCCAGATGATTGCCAAACAATTTCACGTTGCTTTGTTTCTCGATCGCCGCATCGATCCCGATTTTCCCATTACCTATCGCACGAAAAAAACTCCGCTCGGAACAGCGCTCGAGGAGATGGCATCACAATTTAATGCGGCGATTACCTGGCTTGGTCCGATTGGGTACGTCGGCCCAGCAAGCGAAGTAAGGAAATTACAGACACTTCGTGCCCTGACGCACCGGCAACTTGCCGAACTTCCCGAGGTGGCCGGCCAACGGCTGTTACAGAAGCATCGGCTTCACTGGGATCGACTAACGACTCCTGCGGAAATCGTCCAGAGTATCGCCGGTACCTATCAGCTTCAGTGGGAGCATCCGGAACGGTTGCCCCACGACCTCTGGGCAGGTGGAAACTTTCCAGTCACCGATTGTGCGACCCAATTGACAATCGTTCTGGCTGGGTTCGATTGCACGTTTCAGTTCGGTGTGGCAGGCAGCTCCTTCGCATTGAAGCCGATTCCCGCCCGAGTCACCATCAGTCGGGCTTACGCACTGGAAGGCCGTGAGCGCGATCAAGCGATCGGTAGATGGAACCGCCAATTTCCGCAGGCCGAGGTCCGTCGCGAGGGGCAGCGGCTGATTTTGACTGCCCGCGTTGAAGACCACTGGCAAGTCGATCCGGCGCAAAAACCGGCCGACACGCCTGATTCAAAGTCTCCCGCAGCAAGTTTAGCCGGTCGACAGGTCTACACCCTGCGCGTCGAAGCGTCGCTGGAAGCGATTCTTACAGCGCTCGCCCGTCAAACCGGTCTCTCACTCGTATGGCAGCGGCAGGCAATCGAGACCGCAGGAATTGACGTCAAGCAGGTTGTGCGACTCGATGTGAATCAAGTGCCCCTTGAAGCGTTGCTTCAGAAACTACTCAAACCGGTCGGTTTGGTCTCCATCCGCGAGGGCCAACAATTAACCATCGCACCGGAGGCAAAATAAAACGGGACGTCTAGGCATTATCCGCCAAGGCGTCGCTGAGCGTGTTTTGGATATCCTTTTCAATGCGACCTCGGAAGAGCATTGCTGCAAAAGGAAGGTTGATGGTAACAATCACCTGTCGATCGGTCGCGACCAGCTGTCCGCCGATCGTGATGCCCTTAGCCGCAAGACTGAAATCAAGGGTTTCATCTTGCCATGCTTCTTTGAGGATGGTGACCTCCTCGCCATGCTTTTGTTTGAGTTGCTCGCCAAAACGCCGCAGCCTTTCCGCAGCTTCCTGAGGCGTTAATTGGTGTGCTGCACGAACTTCGATTTTAGGCATGATTAATCTTTGTGGCCAATTATTTTTGACGAACCTTTTTTGCGGATCGGCTATTCTTCCGAAAGACCTTTTGCGTTTCCTCGATTGCTCTCGCCAGCGCCTCCACTTCCTCAAGCGTATTGTAAAAGTAGAAACTCGCCCGTGCCGTTGCGGTGAGCCCCAGTCGCAGATGGAGAGGCATCGCGCAGTGATGTCCCGCGCGGACTGCGATCCCAAAACGATCGAGAATTTGCGCCACGTCGTGCGCATGGACTCCTTCAATCTGAAAACTCACAATGCCTGCACGATCGGCAGCAGGTGGCCCAAAAATGTGAACACCGTCGATGGCCGAGAGCGTCTCAATGGCCCGTGCGGCCAATTGATGTTCGTAGTCGGCAATCGATGACAGACCAACTTTGTGGAGATAATCAATCGCAGCAGCGAGGCCAACTGCTTCGACGAACGGAGGGGTGCCCGCTTCAAACTTATCAGGGAGATCGGCAGGCTCAAAACCTTCCTTGCGGACACGTCGGATCATCCCTCCGCCACCATTGAACGGCGGCATCGATTCGAGCAGGCTACGCTTTCCGTACAGGACGCCAATGCCAGTCGGCCCCAGCATTTTGTGCCCTCCAAAGGCAACGAAGTCCGCATCCCAACGCGTGACGTCTATCTTGGCATGCGGCACAGATTGTGCCGCATCGACAAGCACGGGCACGTTTGCAGCGCGGGCACAGGCGACAATCTGCTCAATGGGATTGATCGTGCCCAGTACGTTGGAAACTGCCGTGACCGCCATTAATTTAGTTCGTGACGAAAGCAGCGCATCGAGGTCGTCCAACGCCAGGTGTCCATCGTCGGTGATCGGCAGCCAGCGGATTGAAGCTCCCTTGCGGGCAGCCAATTGCTGCCACGGCACAATGTTCGCATGATGCTCCATTTCGGTGAGCAAGATTTCGTCGCCCTCGACAACATTCTGGTCTCCCCAGCTGCGGGCGACCAGATTGATCGCTTCGGTGGTGCCGCGGGTGAAAATGATTTCCTCTCTCGCGACATTTCCTATCAGACGGCAGACCGTATTTCGGGCAGCTTCGAACAGGTCCGTACTTTCCTCGCTGAGTACGTGAATACCGCGATGAACGTTGGCATACTTTGTCTCGTAAAGTTCGTCCATCGCCGCGAGGACTTGACGCGGTTTCTGAGTCGTTGCTGCATTATCGAGATAGACGAGCGGTTGCTCGTGAATTTTCTTTGCGAGTATCGGGAAGTCACTCCGCCACTGGCTGGGGTCCAGTTGCTGCGTTTGCGGGTCACTTTCAGGATCTGCCCGACCGGTCGATTCACCCATCACAGCGACTCCTGACTACTTCGAGGTTTCTCCGCGGGGCTCTTCCCTTCCCGATTGCCGTCGCAAGGGGCATAGATGGCCGACTGCAAAACCCGCCAGGAGAGAAGGCAGCATTTTTGTCGATTGGGAGTTAATTTCGGACCGAAAAGTTCCAGCATGTCTTTGGCAGTGAAATCCTTGACAGCATCAACGTGCCCGCCGTCTATTTTCTCGATAAGCATCGAAGCCGCTGCCTGGCTAATACAGCACCCTTCCCCGTCGAAGTAAGCCTGAGCAATTTTCCCATCGCTGTCGATGGCCAAATCCAGTTCCACTACGTCACCACAAAGTGGATTGTCATCTTTGTGATGATGCGTCGGCTGCTCGAGCCGACCTCGATGGTAGGGATCCTCGTAATGATCGAGGACATGTTCCTGATAGATTTCTTCTTCGCTTGACGACATCGCAGTTCCGCGTTCTAAGAATGAAAGCTTTGCGGAGCGGCTTTGCCCCCCAAAAAGTGGTTTCCTGGTGCTGGAGGTCCGGTCGCAACGCACCTGCCTTTATTGCGGCAGGCGACCCTCTTCGACTTTTGGCAAGGGCCCGCTGCAGGCCTTCATGAATTCTACCAGATCCGCTTCGTCCTGAGGGGTAAGGTCGAGCTTGAGGATGTCTTTGCTTAGATTGGCATTGGGAGTTCCTCCCTTGACGTAGTGCTCGACAACTTCTTCGAGTGTCGCCAGACTTCCGTCGTGCATGTAGGGTGGCGTAGACGCCACATTGCGGATGGTCGGTGTTTTGAAGGCCCCATGATGTTCCTTCTCGCCCGTGACGCCCTTGCGACCGGTGAGCGGTTCAGCATCGAGCATGCCGATTCCAATATTATGGTACTTTTCGTCCGTGAGGTTGGCGCCGACATGACAGGCAGTGCAATTCGTTTTTTCGCTGAAGAACAGTTCTCGTCCTCGGAGGGCCGACTCGGACATAGGTTTTTGGGCGGCCGTTTCTTTGAGCTCGATGAATTGGGCGTATTGTTCCGGATCTTCTTCCTTGAGTTCATCAAAGTCTTCCCCCTCATAATCTTCGTAGGGTCGTAGCGCCTCGGCATAATCGAATGGCGATGGACCTGTGATGATTGCTCTTTCAAACGACGCAATCGCTTGAGCGATCGTGTCGATCGTCACACCGTCTTCTGGAAAGACTACAGCGAATTGTTTTTGGTAACCATTAATTTTCTGGACAGTTTTTACGGCCTGCTCGTGGGTGTTGCCCATTTCTCCCGGTGCCGCAATCGGACCCTTCGCCTGTTCCTCAAGTGAACCGGCTCGTCCATCCCAGAATTGTGCATCGCTGAGGATTCGATTATAGGAGGTTGGAGAATTGACTCCGGTGAGTTGGTCGCGGATACCAATCCCAAACTGCGTGGGTGCCGCGTAGCCGTGTGCTGGTTGATGGCACGAAGCACAACTGATGGTATTGTCCGCAGAGAGTCGGGTGTCGAAGAAAAGTTGACGTCCCAGTTCGATCTTGGCTCGCGTAAGTGGATTTTCGCGAACCCCCCGGACCATCCCCTGTCCTGCCGAGAGTCCGAGAGGAAGCTCGAATTCAAGTACTTCATGATTTGCCGGATCCAGGATCCACGTTTCGATCTCGGTTTCCTTCAACTTCCCCTTGCCCGGGATACCGGATGTAAGACTCGGCGCGCCAAGTTGGACTTTGCTTTCGGCAAACACCACTGTGCGTGACGAAAAAAGTAAACTCGCAATAACAATTGCTACCGCGACGCGTGTTGCGGTCGAACAAAAAGTGAGCATCAAAAAATGATCTAAAAGTCGAGTAACAATAGACATGGCGCGAACTCCTGCGTCTCGTCGATATGTGGCAAAGCGAATCCCTGGTTTCTCAATCGGGGTAATTATAGCTTCGTCTCGAGATAAACCAACCAATCTACAAAGGGGGGCGAAGCCCTCAGAGAGGCTATCGCATTCGCCACCATAAATGCAACGGAAGGCCAGACTCCTCACAGAGGGGCTCGATGCTCTGTCTAAATCGTACAGCATCGGCTGGATACCCCGCGGTGGGCTTGAGATTTTGGATCCGCCCCGTCCAATACCGATTCCATGCCCGCATCGCAAGTTCGCGCAAAAATTTTGAACCCAGCGATGCAAGTGCTGTGGGGAGAAAAGACTCTCCTCCTTGCCGAAAGCAGATTTCTGTAAAATTTGCGTTCGACCCGAATCGATAGCGGCTTTGGGGTCTCGATTCCTCCAGCACTTGGACCAGCGTGTCCGGAAATTGCCGCTGCAGGGCGGGAAGGTAACGGTTTCTTCCACCATGCTTATCGCACACAATCAATGCATCGTCGTCGGGTAGTTTTTCGAGTGTGGTTGCAAGCAACCGCAAGGTTGCACGGGTGAGCGCTTCGGCTTTACTGTCGAGTGCTACAATTTCATGGTTCAACTCATGAGGAAACAGCGCGACCGTGCGGAAGTCGAGAAGCTTACATGCTTTGGCCCGCCATAAATTTTGCAGTGCATTTTGTAAGCGGTCGATTTCTTCGGCCGCTGCATCGATAGGAAGCGATTCGTCATAGTCCCGGTACCAGGGGAGGTCTTTCAAAGCAGCAGGCTCTCCGCCAGTCAAGGCGATCCAGGCGGCTCTCCAGGTAGAAGGCCACGGCGCGAGTGTCGACAGGCAGCCAAGCACCGATCGTTCCAGTAATCGCAGGGAGCCACCCGAGTGGTAAAGTTTTTTCGAGTCATCGATCACAAGCAAATCGGTACCGCGCGTGCCCGCCGGACTGATCTGCTCGGCCAGATCCGTATAGAGATCAACCTCCAGCGGCGAGCGATCGACGTGCCAGACGGAAATAGAGATTAAAAGCGGACCGAGCCGAGGCCCGTAGCCCGCTTCATCCGTTCCAATCAAATAGGGCATTGCTTCACTCGTAAATTCGATGAGAAAGTGAGGGGAACTGCCAACCTTACTCGATGGCAAGCGGCAACTGAAGATGACCGAATCCGCTCGGATCGACTTCGATGGATGCCGGGTGGCTCCAGCTTTGGAATCCTTTGCCCGGAAGTATCCGCTGGACACCGCACGCCCAAAGTCGCTCTTCCGTCCTCTTTTGATCCGAAAGGGCGTCTAGCCGAATAGCCAATTCGCACATCCAGTGGGTTTGGGTATCGGCCGTTGCCACATACCAAACCGGATCCCATGTGGCGTCCATCCAAAGTTGATCGTGTGTGCATCCCCGGGAATCGACCGTGAGGCGGTAGCTCGTTGCATAATCGCGATCGACGTCGATCAAAAGCTGCACGCGATCATGCCGATCGAGTTCTGCATCCCGCTTTCGCGCCGCCGGTGATGCCGGGTAAGGGATTCCCGCCGCTTTCTGGCAGCGGAGCCCAAAATAGAGGTACTGTTGATCGAAGCAAACCTGCACCTGTGTTGAAGCATCCGTGGCACTGCCGCGGTCGATAAGTTCAACACCATTCGTTTTGACACTCCAGCACGCTTCGTCCAGGTGACCATCCAGATAAGGTTTGCTTTCCGTGCGAGTCGCAATCCACCGCGGACGACGATCAGCGGAATCTCCGGCAGGAAGATTGGCTTCTGCAAATCCACACGCTGTGTAGGGAGCGAGCCAAGGTGACCGCGAAAGCATCAAGGCGATACGTTGCGCCTGACGGGAATTGCCTTGGGCACGGTAGGCAGCCGCCAGAGGTAACTGAATGCGAGGATCGTTAAACAGGACCGGTGCGGTCCGTTGAAGGCGCTCTCCCCATCCGGTTGCTCCTGGAGGAGTCTCTGGCTTGATCGGATTGGTCGCGCGTGCCGTTGCCAGCTGGACCTTGTCGGGTGCTTCCTCTCCGAAGCGTTGTCGAAACTCTCCGCTCGCGTGGTACGTCAGTAGCCATTTCCACGCAGCCGCTGTCAGCGGATGATCGGGACAGTGGTCGATAAGTAAAGCCAGTGTATCTGCTGCCAGCGGGGCTTTTCCACGCGCAAAATTCTCAGTTGCGATGTCCACAAGGACGCGCGCTGCTTGGTCGGTCGGCAACTCCGCAGCCGCGCGATGAATCTGGGCCCGCCATGCCGCCGGTGAAGGCTGCCCCGCTCCGGCAGACGCGAGGACCGCTCTGAGAATGTCGGCGCGGCTGACACGCTGCTGCAGACGATCAACCGGCACGTTGTAATCTTCTGCGATCGTTCGCCGGGCTCCGCTACCCGGCGCAAGATGCAGACCACCAAAAAAGTTACTGCTGCCGCGACCTTGCGGAAGATTATTCAACAGAAGCGAAAAATGAAGTACCGGCTCGGTTTTTTCTGGAAAGCAGCCGAGTAGCGTCCGCGCCGGTTGGGCATACTCCGCGAGCGTACTGCCCAGGGGAATCATCCAGCGACGTGTCGAAAGAGCCAGGCCGCCGGAAATCCGGGGGGGCATGCTGGCATACACCTTACGGACTTGCCATGTTGCCAGGCCGGGCATCGAATTCTGGTTGCCTTGCTTGTCGGCGGCACGCTCGACTGCCCGCAATACCGCTTGGTTGATTTCAAAGCCCAGGGGGTCCGCACCGCGTTGGGTCGCCGGGTGGGTCACGATGAGATCGGGTCGGTAGAGCCGAATCTGTCTTTCCACGTGCGACTCGAAAGCTCGAATAATATTTTCGCCAGAGAAGGGCTTTGGGCAAAGGCTTGGAAGGCAGGGCGTTGCAGCAAACGAAGCAGGAACTGCCGTTTGTCGTGAAGTGGCAGGTAAAGGCAAGCGGAAACCTTGATCGACAGCATTGACGCCGGTGAGCAGTAGCGCTTCCCGTTCCCTGGCGGAGGCCACATCGAGCGGTACGCTCGGGCTGAGCGGGGTGTAGCCCAACAGGACCACGCTGCTGCTGTACCCCTCGGCTGCCGAGAGCTGCGTAAAGGCTTCCAGGGGAGTTTCCCGGGCCGTCGCAAAGACGCCAAGGACCGCCGCCCGCTCCCGTTGCTGTTGCTGTATGCTCCATTGGCGACCGCCGTTTTCGGTACTCAGAATGGTCCCGAACTCCCCTGCGGCCCAACCCAGTTGCGGACTCTGGAAGTGCAGATCCCAAAGGGGGAGCGATTGGCCGGTCGACTGCTGCGCCCAGTGGATGCCCCCGTCGTCGCTATGCAAAATCTGATGGCCGGGCGATCCGCAAATCCAGAGGTGCCGTCCCTTCGCTTCCATCGCTTGAGGAATAAAGCCACTCGGTAAGGGCAGTGCCGACTGCTGCTCCCAATGGTTCCCGCCATCGCGGGTGATGTGCAGACTGCCGACCGCATCGAGTGCATAGCCGACTTGATCATCGCCCATGCAGATGCAGGTCCACGACGCGGGCGTGTGTCGGCTTTTTTTCGATGGATGTGACCGAATCTGTCCCGCCCGCATCACACCGAATTGATTGCCGCCCGCAACGCAGCCGGTGCGCAAATCTTTAAAATCACCGCACTGCCACGTGTTGTCGCCATCGTTCGGCGGTGTGGCCCAACTTCTTCCTCCATCCTTGGTGATCAGCACCCCATGAGGATACAGCGGAGAAGCGGCGACCACGGCGATTCCCTCTTGGAGATTAAAAAATTGAATCTTTTTAATGGTTGGTAGCGGATCTTTGCTCCAGAGGGACCAGTTCTTTCCGCCATCTGAGGTTCGTAACAAAGTACCGCGCCGTAGTTGGGTGTAGGGTTCGGTCCAGCCACCGGCGGCCCAACCCGTTTGCGAATCGAGAAAAGAAACGGCATATAGCTGGCAGCGGACCGGGATGTTCTGCAACTGCCACTGAGCACCGCCATTGTCGGTGTGCCAGATAGCGCCACTCTCCCCGACAGCCCAACCGGAGTGGCCATCGACAAACTCGATGTCTCGAAGGACCGCATCACGGCGGAGACCCTCGGCAAAGATCATTTCCTCGGCCATGCCCCGCGACGGATGTGCGGTGAGCATCAACACCAACAGGAACCATCTTTCCCAGTGCGAATGGAAGAGGCCAGGAAGAGGATCGAGACGTTCCGCGCTTGTTCGTTCCATGGCATCGTTGTCCCTAAAGATTTTCCGCGAGGTGCGATTGTAGGCTCTGGCGGGGAAAGAGACCTAGAGCAAATTCAAGTTGACAGGCAGCACGGTTCTTAGACCGCTGCTTTGACCGAGAGTCGACTTAAAGTTTCGATCAGCTTGGCAAGGGTCGTTTCGTCGTGTCCGTAGGAGAGACTCAGGCGAAGCAGGCATTCCCCTGCCGGGACCGAGGGAGGCCGGATGGCGGGGATGAAAAATCCCGACTCCAGCAGTTGCTGGGAAACATCCAGTACGCGGTCTGTCGAGCCGATATAGAGCGGCAAAATATGACTTTCGGATTGGCCCGTATTGAAGCCCAAATCGTGAAGCGTTTTCCGCAGCGCGTTGGCCCGGCGGAAGACGATTTTTCGACGTTCGGGTTCCTGCCGAATAATTTCAAGGGCAGCTGCAGCGGCCGCAATCGACGCCGCAGGCGGGCTGGTCGAGAATACATAGCTCCGTGCGCGATTGGCCAACCAGTCGATGAGTGTCTGTCGACCGCACACGAACCCCCCACTACCTGCCAGTGCTTTACTCAGCGTTCCGATCTTGATATCGATGGCAGACTCGACACCCATTTTTTCGGCCACCCCGCGGCCGTTCTCCCCAAAGACACCTGTTGCGTGCGCTTCATCGATCAGGAGCATGCACCCGAATTGTTCGCGGAGGGAGGCAATTTCAACGAGTGGCGCAAAGTCACCATCCATACTAAAAAGACTATCGGTAACGATAAGCTTTTTACCCTTCGGAGTTGCCTGCTGCAGTAGTGTTTCGAGGTGTTCGACATCGCCATGACGATAGATTGCGATAGTGGCCCCTGAAAGTCGGCAGCCGTCGATCAGGCTCGCATGGTTTTTTTGGTCTGCAAAAATAAAGTCATCCGGACCTACGATTGCCGGTATGGTGCCCACGTTCGCGGCAAAACCAGAGCCGAAGAGCACGGCCGCGTCGGTCCGTTCAAAACGGGCCAATGCCTCGGCAAAGGCTGCGTGCTGCTCGGTGTGCCCACTGATCAGCGGGCTGGCGGCAGCGCCCCAACCGTCACGCTCGACCGCGGTGCAGACGGCGTGCACGATCCGGGGATCATTGGCGAGGTCAAGGTAGTCATTGGAGCCGAAATGCGTGACCGAACGACCAGCAAATGTTACCTTCGGCTGTTGCGGCCCCGAGCGGACGCGTCGCTGTCGGCTGAGCCCTTGTTCTTCGAGTTGCTTGAGGGCACTGCTCAGCCAATCGAGGGGGGATTGCTGGTTCTCGCTCATGGGGCGTCGCTTTGCCGCTGCTCTACCGAGACGTGGTTTGGGATTTTTTTTTTACGTTTTGTCGGATGGAGTCGATGCGCGTTGTCTCATCCGGATCGGGTAGCGGTTGAGGCATTCGAGCACCGACCCCAAGCAACCACTTGGAGAGGAGAACGTTCAGTTGCTTGGCCCGCTCGGGCATTGTATCTGCGAGGTTGTTCTGCTCGCCAAGATCGTTGGCTAAATCGTAGAGTTCCACTCGACCGTCATCGTAATAGCGGATCAGTTTATGATCGCCACTACGAACGATGCTGTACGGCGTGGCATCCGTCCCGCGGTAGTGGGGAAAATGCCAAAACAAACCTTCGCGTGAAAGTTCCTCGCGTCCCTCCATCACGCCGATTAGACTCTCACCATCGATGGGTATTTCTTCAGGAATCGGCAGGCCTGCGGCCTCGAGAAGCGTGGGGAAAATATCGACGCTACTGACCGGTATGCTCGAAACGCTATCCGGTGCGATGACTTCCGGCCAGCGCGCGATCAGCGGAACGCGAATTCCACCCTCGTACGGCATCCCCTTCCCGCCTCTTAAAGGTGCGTTGTTGGTGACCGATGCCAGGCCACCGTTATCCGACGTGAAGAGAACGAGCGTATTTGCACGCAATCCTTGGGCATCGAGTTCCGCCAGAACTCGACCCACAGACTGATCTACACTGGCGATCATTGCAGCATACGCCGGGTTTTTCTGGTCGCCGAGTGGCTTTTGTTTAAAGTATTCCGCGAGATTTTTTTTTGCTTGGATGGGAGTATGGACCGCATAGTGTGCGAGGTAGAGGAAAAAAGGCCGCTTCCGATTTCGTCGGATAAAGGCGACTGCCTCGTTCGCTTCACGGTCGGTAAGGTACTCCCCTTCATTGCCCTCTTCAAATCCTGACAGACGATGCGCGTCCTTTGGTGAGAACGGGAAGTAATAGTTTGGCGGCTGTCCTAGAGCCGACCCCCCGCGGTGATACGAAAAACCTTGCTTGTCCGGATACCAGGGCTCAGCCCCCAAGTGCCACTTGCCGATCTGAGCTGTCGTATAACCGGCTTCACTAAAAATCTCCGCGACCGTCTGCTCTCCCAATTCCATGCAGAAGGGATTTTTGGGCGTGAGCAGTCCTTCGCCCACATTTTCAAATCCTGCCCCGGGAGTATCTTTCTCTGTTGCTGTGGTGCCTTTTGGCGCCATCCGCATCCAATCGGTCATTCCGATCCGTGCCGGATAGCGACCAGTCAGAAGGGCCGCCCGCGTCGGTGAGCAGACAGCTGCTGCGGCGTAGGCATCGGTAAACCGTATTCCCTCTGCGGCTAACCGATCGATATGCGGCGTTTCATAGTAGGTCGCGCCGTAACAACCCAAGTCTCTCCACCCCAAATCGTCGACAAGGATGACGACGAAGTTCATCGCCTTTCCATCGGTGTCGGCGTGCACTGGACGGAGAAACCACGATGGACCTAGGGTGATTAGCAGGCAGGCAACGATCAAAAGATGAAGCAAACGCATGCAACGGCTCCAGGCGGTCCCGACGGGAATAGGCCTCACATTATCTCTTCCTGTCGAAGGTGTGGCAAGAGTCGGTGCGACTGCGCCGAAGTGGACAGCAATCACTAATTGTCGCGCAGAGTGGGGCTGTGTAGGATGCAAAAGACAGACGGATGCTAAAATGACGCATTCCAATTAACTTGGGAGAGCAGACGGTGCAAATCGAAGAGAACGACTTTCGAGAGATACAAGATTGTGTCCTTGCAAAAGGGCCCGAAGAGGCGCTTGCGCAACTGGCAACGCGGTTGCAGGCCGAATCCCGCTACCACGAATACTTTGAAGCCCGATTAATGCAGTGTCGTTACCAAGCAGGTTTGCCGGTTGGCGCACATTTTCAACTCGAAGAGATGCCTGAGTCGGTCCGGGATACATTGGAGAAAACCTATCTGGCGATCTGTGGCGATACGGGCCGCCTGTTTTTAGCGGTGGATAAATTACGCGAGGCCTGGATGTATCTCCGCACTGTCGATGATCGTGAAGCGATGCGAGAGGCGCTTGCCACGACGGAAGTCACTGCGGAAAATATTGACAGTGTATTGGAGATTGCAATTTACGAGGGGGTCGACCTTGCCTTTGGGTTCAAGCATTTGCTCGCTGAGATGGGGACCTGCAATGCGATTACCACCTACGAATCGGTCATGCCGGCCCAAGGTATGTTTCAGCGGAAGCAGATTGCTGGTCTGTTGATCGAACATTTGCATAAGGAACTTGCCTCAAATTTTCATGCGGCACTTGGCACCGAAGCCCCGGAGGAGCCTTTTGCATCCAACACGCTTTCGCGATTGCTACAGGGATGCGATGGGGAATTTGGGGAGTACACCGTGCATGTCGATGCCTCCCATCTCAGTTCCGTGGTCCGCTTTGCTGAAATTGTCGAAAAAAAGGAACATTTACAGCGGGCTTATGATTTAACGCTCTACGGGAAGCGACTTCATCAGAATTTTCATTTCCCCTGCCCTGCACCCTTTGAGGATATTTATGAAAGCCATCGCTTGCTGTTTGGGTCCCAGTTAGGGCAAGAAGTGGATGCAGCAGTCGATTATTTTCACGCGCAGGCCAAACAAGCACACCGCGAAGAGGGGACTTCGTGGCCGGCAGAGGTCTACGTGATGCTTCTGGATCGACTGGGGCGATTTCCGGAGGCACTCCTGGCGGGAATCGAAATGTTACCACCTGATCGGCAACTCGAGGGGGCCGCCCCGAGTCTGCTGGAACTGGCTGCCAAGTCGGGCGACTATGAGCCTTTGCTCAGGCACTATCAGCAGCGGGGAGAATTATTGACCTTTACTGCCGCATTAATTCAGCAGCAGTAGCAACCCTTTCTTGCCGTCGATTTGATGCATAAAAAAACTCGGCCCGCCGGAAACCGACGGGCCGAGATCATCTTACGCTTTACAAGAGTGTCGAAACACTACTTGGCGGCATACATTCCACGACGACCGATCAACGCGGAAGCATCGGGCTTCGGCGTTGGGGGCATCGGGACGGCATCGGCCGAACCAGCAGCGCCACATCCACAGGCGGGCTCTGCGCCACAACCAGCGGGAGCAGCATCACATCCGCCTTTGTCGCAACCACAGCTGTTGCACTTGTTGCAACGGCTCTTGCAGCAACGGTCTTTTTTGCAGCATCGGCTCTTGCAGCAACGATCTTTCTTGCAGCAACGATCTTTTTTGCAGCAACGATCTTTGCAGCATCGGCTCTTGCAACCACGATCGCAACCACAGGACTTGGCGGCATCACAACCGCAAGCCGGTGCAGCATCACAACCGTTCGAATCGCAACCACAATCCTTCTTCTTGCAGCAACCTCGGCTGCAATGGAAGAAGTCAAGCAGGCCACCACAGCGGCTGCTCTTGCAACCACAGGATTTTTCACATCCACAGGATTTTTCACATCCACAACTTGCTTTTGCATCGCAGCCAGCTGGGGCGGCGTCACATCCGGTGTCGCAACCACAAGCAGGAGCGGCATCGCAACCGCAGGTGTCACAACCACAACCAGTACCAAGCATACGGTCGAGCAGTTCGAAACCGTAACTATGTTGGCTGGTGCATAGGCTTACGCTCAATACGAGCGCGCCGACAAATATGCTCCACTTCATAGAACTATGTCTCCTTTACGATCCGAACCGCGAGTTTAATCCTGCCTGCGGGTCATTTGGCAAATGAGACGTATCCGGCGATACAACTCACTTCCATGTGTGTGGCCAAAATTCCTGGTAAGGGTCGAGCACCAGGTCTTATAAGCCATAACAGGCAGGTTGGCTGGGTAGGCAAACCCGAGGTTCATAGTTTGGGTCACGTTACGGCCGAGCAAGCACATCCTTGACTTGCAATAATAATCACACCGCAACGCTTCGTTGTCTTGCCACTGATTAGGCATAAGGCTTTATCAGAAAGCGACACCTACCGTATCGGCTACGTTGACAAAGACCCTTGAACGTTCCGAACCCTTTTTTTGCAAATGGCTTACGACGACTGTTAGGGTAACTTTTCCGCTTCAGGAAGGTAGTGAAACCTTAACGATTATTCGGGACCCGGCGGCACGCAAGCGGTGGCCGGTAACACCCCTAGAGAAAAGGGTTTAATGCGCTTTTTCCTGTTTCAGCGTGTGCGGCAGACGGCTGGGCTCAGCGTATCGGCGCGGTCGCAGAAACTTTTTCAATGGCTGCCATCATGGCCGTTCGATCGATCTGATGGACGTCCTTCGGTGCCCCTACTCCCGTAAGCATCGTCACTGTCAGCCGTCCACCGAGGTGTTGGCGGAATTCTTCAAGGCCTGCCAAAAGGGTATGGCGGTCGATTTCCGCCAGCGCGTCGAGACGGAAACCAAGCTTTCGGAGGCAATCGACCACTCGGTCGGCGATCGGTATGGGGAGCCCATGTTTCAGCGACGAATAAATAGTATCCACTGCCAAACCGCAGGCTACGGCCTCTCCGTGACGGATGGAAAATTTGCGCATAGCCTCGAGTTTATGGGCCGACCAGTGTCCAAAATCGAGGGGGCGGGCTTCGAGCATTTCGAAGGGGTCTCCGCCGGCGGTAATGTGCTTTAAGTGGAGCATTGCAGCCGTCTTCAAGATATCCTGACTCGCGTGCGATTGGCGGTGTCTGATTTCTTGAGCCTCCCTTTCGAGGAGTTCAAATAAACCAGCATCCTTCAGCAGTGCCACTTTCACGGCTTCTGCAAATCCACAGATATAATCTCGGTCGCTGAGTGTAGTGAGTAGCGTTTGGTCGTTCACAACCGCCCAGGGGACAACAAACGTGCCAATCCAGTTCTTCTTACCAAATAAATTCACTCCATTTTTAACGCCCATTCCCGAGTCGGCCTGGGCGAGGGTCGTGGAGGGCAGACGAATCAACCGGATGCCCCGATGTGCGATTGCTGCTGCAAACCCGACCGCGTCCAGTACGGCACCCCCCCCGATGACGACCACATAACTGCGCCGGTCCAGATCGGAAACGTGAAAAACCTTCAGCATTCTTTCCAGGATGTGGATATCGTTCTTAATAGCTTCACCACCGGGGACAATTTGTACATTCCCGATGCGAAGGAATCGGTCGGCATAACTGTCGGAAAAATCCCGAAGCTTTTGGACGCACTGCGGATTGGCCTGGGCCAGATCCTGGTCGAGCCAGAATTGCACGCGGGGCTTCTGTCCGCCGGAACCCTCGATCAAATCAGCCAGGATATCCTGCTGGTCCCCGAGTAGATTTTCAGTGAACCGTACGCGGTGGACGAACTGCGCAGAGAATGAGACGTCCAGGTGATTTTCTGAGGAGTGATCGTTCATGGGTGTGCAGCCTGTGGGCCTCCTAGGTAGGTTTACGTGGAGGCACTCCTTTAGGGGACTTCTTTGCGGGTTCCCCCACTTTGCCGGGTGCTGGGTTCCCGTTGGAGAAACTTTTTATATGATGGCACCTCCGGCGTGCTTACGTCAACCTTTAACGATGTGAATTTAACGGGACGCATTAATTTTTTTCTCGGTTGACGGGAAAAGCCGCCAGAGCCAAGAATTCGACCGTATGCATCAAACCGCGTTACAACAGGAAGTAAGCATGTTCGAGCAATTGCAACCAGCCAAACCAGATGCCATTTTGGGACTGACAGAAGCTTTTCGTAGCGATTCAAATCCAGCGAAGATCAATCTTACGGTCGGTGTTTACAAAGACGCCAACGCCCAAACCCCGGTGCTCGAAACCGTGAAGGAGGCAGAGGCCGAAATTTTCGAAGGCCAGAAGAGCAAGGGGTACTTACCGATGACCGGTTCCCCTGAATTTTGTCAGGCCATTCAGAAATTGCTTTTTGGTGATGCTCGTGAGGCGATGGCCGAACGCACACGAACTGCGCAGACCCCTGGAGGCACGGGAGCTTTGCGTGTAGCAGGTGATTTTTTGCATACCATGTTTCCCGAGGCGACGCTTTGGCTCAGCCAACCAACCTGGCCCAATCATCCGGGCGTGTTTGCTGCCGCGCATGTACCGGTCGCCACCTATCCGTATTTTGATGCGGCGACCAACACGCTTGATTTCTCCGCGATGATCACCAAACTCGAGACGCTACCGGCAGGTGATGTTGTTCTCCTGCACGGGTGTTGCCACAACCCGACAGGGGTTGATCCGACCATTGAACAATGGAAGCAAATTGCCAAAGTCTTACGTGAGCGAGCCCTCATTCCGCTGATCGATTTTGCCTACCAAGGTTTTGGTGATGGTGTGGAGGAGGATGCTACCGGCTTACGGATAGTTTGTGCCGAGTGCGATGAAGTCTTAATCTGTAGTTCCTATTCCAAGAACTTTTCACTTTACAACGATCGGATCGGAGCGCTAACCTTGATTGCTCGTTCGGTCGCCGAAGCAGACATTGCTCTCGGTCATGTCAAGTTGCGGATCCGAACCAACTATTCCAACCCGCCGGCACACGGCGGAGCGATCGTCGCGACCATTCTCGGCAATGCCTCGCTGCATGCACGTTGGCAGCAAGAAGTCGAAGGCATGCGCTCGAGAATCAACGCAATGCGCGATCTCTTTGCTTCTACCCTGCGTGCAAAAGGCGTCAGCCAGGATTTTTCGTTCATGAGTCGTCAACGTGGAATGTTCTCCTTTTCAGGGCTTTCGCCAGAACAGGTGGAAGATTTGCGAAGCGAAAAATCAATTTATATTGTCGGTTCTGGTCGCGTGAATGTGGCGGGAATGACGGAGGGCAACATGGAGACGCTTTGCGAAGCGATTGCCGGGGTACTCAGCGAAAGTCCGGTGTGAGCTAAATTGTGGACTCTGCCGGGAATTGCCGCGAGGAACCGGGACGCTTGGCGATTGAAAAGATGGATGCAGCAGTTCAAGCTCAACCACAAGATGGTCTCAGCGGTTTGAAGTTCCATCCCGATCGAGATTGTGGTAGAACCCGTGCATCTACTCTTCGTCGAGACCGGTGGCCCGTGTCTTCTTGGGGGTTGCAGCGTGCACATTTGTTTTGCCACGAGTGAGGCGGTCCCTTTCGCCAAGACCGGCGGATTGGCGGATGTCTGTGGTGCACTCCCGCGAGAAATAGCCAAACTGGGGCACCAGGTCAGCTTGGTGATGCCCGCTTACCGCGGAACGATGCACCGCGGACAAGTCGTTCAGTCGACGGGCATTCAACTTCAGATACCCGTAGGAGGGAAATCGGTTACCGCAGAGATACTTACCAGCCAACTTCCCGAAAGTGATGTGACGGTCTACTTTGTCTGTCAGGATAATTACTTTGATCGGGAGGGCATTTATGGTGAGAAGGGAGTCGATTACGAGGATAATTGCGAACGGTTTGTCTTTTTTTCGCGAGCCGTTCTCCAACTCATTCAGCACGTCCCGCTCGAAGTCGACTTGCTCCACACGCACGACTGGACAACTGGACTGATCCCCGCCTATTTAAAGATCGAAGGCGTCGCTTGCGATCGCTTATCCCGAATCGCATCGCTTTTAACCGTTCATAATCTCGCCTACCAGGGAACGTTTTGGCACTGGGATATGCTGTTGACCGGTATCGATTGGAAGTATTTTAACTGGCAGCAGATGGAATTTCACGGCGATTTAAATCTGCTTAAAACCGGGCTAATCTTTGCCGATGCAATCAATACAGTCAGTCCACGCTATGCCGAAGAAATTCAATCTGCACCACTCGGCAGCGGTCTGGAAGATATTTTAAGAGATCGGCGTTCGGTACTCTCGGGAATTATTAACGGTGTCGATTACAAAACCTGGGACCCGGCAGAAGACCGTTATCTGGCTGCCCCGTATTCGACTGACAGTTATGTGGAAGGCAAGCGGAGTTGCAAGCGTGCAGTGCAACGTGAATTTGGTTTACAGTTGGCTCCTGATCGACCGCTGATCGGGTTTGTGGGACGACTGGCGAGTCAGAAAGGGCTCGATTTGGTACTGCCGGTGATGCAGGCGTGGGCAGAGCGGCAGGATGTTCAATGGGTTATTTTGGGAACGGGTGAAAAGCCGCTTGAAAAACAACTTCGCCGACTCGCCGAGGAGAATCCGGGTCGTATTGGAGTGGTTATCGATTTTTCAGAACCACTGGCGCACCGGATCGAAGCCGGTGCCGACATTTTTCTCATGCCGAGCGCGTATGAACCATGTGGGTTGAATCAACTCTATAGTCTGAAATACGGAACGCTTCCGGTGGTCCATGAAACGGGTGGTCTTGCAGATACGGTGGTGAGTGCCGATGAAGAATCCCTTGCGCTCGGTACAGCAACAGGGTTTGGTTTTGATGCTTACAACCGCGCAGCGCTCGCCAAGACGCTTGAGCAAGCCCTGGCATTGTATGTGGATCGACCGGACCTATGGAAGCAAATGATCGAAACGGCCATGCAGCAGGATTGGTCGTGGACGCAGAGTGCATCGCAGTATATTGCCCTCTATCAGCAAACGATCGCTCGACATAGTACGACGGTGCTGGCCACTTAGTGCTGCCACCTCAAAGTGAAACTGCGGTTATTTTCAAGTTTTTCGTTGGGAGCCCGTCGCTCAGCACTTGAAGATTTTTTCGCGACCGCTCGCTACGTCACGGCAGGCGTTTCGGGTATCGATGACCAACTGCGCGTGCTCAACGATAAAGGCGAAATCATACGCCGAATGATCGGTTGAAATCAACACGCAATCCTGGCTCGCAAGATACTCGGATGTCAGGTCTTGGCTCATCAAATCGGGCACGTTATGGTGCCGCATTTGCGGTAACACCGAAATATGCGGATCGTTGTAACTCAGTTCCGCACCTCCCTGTCCAAGTAGGTCGATCAATTCAAAAGCAGGACTTTCTCGTGGATCGTCGACATTTCTTTTATAGGCCACACCCAATAGACAGATACGACTTCCACGGAGTGGTTTTCCGCGGTTGTTGAGCGCTTTAATGACGCCTTCCACAACATAATGCGGCATGGAACGATTCACTTCGCCCGCTAGTTCGATAAACCGCGTTGATAACCCGTGCGTGCGGGCTACCCAACTTAGATAAAAGGGGTCGATCGGAATGCAGTGTCCCCCTAAGCCGGGTCCGGGATAAAATGCTTGATAGCCGAACGGTTTGGTTTTTGCTGCCTCAATGACTTCCCAGATATCGATGTTCAATCGATCGAATAGCGTTTTTAACTCATTGACCATTGCAATATTTACTGAGCGGTAAGTATTTTCAACGATTTTACACGCTTCAGCAATCTCGGGACTCGAGACCGGGACGATCGAAACCACTGCTTTTCGATAGACGGCCTCGGCCACTGCCTGACTTGCCGGATCGATACCCCCGACGACTTTGGGAATGCTGCGGGCAGAGAATTCTGGATTTCCCGGATCTTCACGTTCCGGGCTGTAGGCCAGGAAAAAGTCTTTCCCTCCAATCTGACCGGTCGACTGAAGAATCGGGAGCACGATATCGCGCGTTGTGCCCGGATAGGTCGTGCTCTCGAGCACGACAAGTTGACCGGGTCGCAAGTATTCGGCGATTGTAGTCGCCGTGGCTTCTACGTACGTAAGGTCGGGGTCACGACTCTCAGAAAGCGGAGTTGGCACACAGATGACAATCACATCGGCCTCTGCAAGCCGCGCCATGTCAGTCGTTGGAATCAACTGCCCGCTTCCGGTCAGTTCAGCTATCCGGCTTGCAGAGATATGACCGATGTAGCTTTCTCCTGCAAGCAGACGATCGACTTTTTTCTGGTCGATATCGAATCCCATCGTGTGGAAACCGGCGATGGCAAAGGCGTCGATCAGTGGGAGTCCCACGTAGCCGAGCCCGATAATACCGATTATCGCGGTACCGTCTTCGATGGCTGCTTGAAGTGCGGAGGCAGGATCAGTCATTTTTTTACTGCGAATGGTTTGAAAGGAGTGCCGGAGGGAGCCTTTTCCAGCCGCTTTTTTAGTAGAAGGTGGATTGAGTGTCCATCCGGTTTTCTGGCGAGGCCTGAATTTAATCACTCGGCGTGCTTCGTTTTTTGTCGGCTACGCTTTTCTTGCGACGAGAAACCAGTCGCTTCCTGTGGTTTCTGTGCCGATTTGAAGGCAATTGGCGGGAATCCCTGCATGATCGGCGAGGTCGAGCATTTCCTCAAAGGAGCGATAGATGAGATACCAATTCCCAATCCACTCCATGTAGGCCCGCGTGGCATGGTTTGGTGCAAAGTTCCCGACCAGCAGCATGCCCTCGGGAGCGAGTTGCTGCCAGAAAAGACGTAACAGCGCAATAGCTGCCGGGGTCTCTAAGTAATCAAAGAGACCGGGACACAAGAGTAAATGGGGATTCCCAAGACGTTTTTGCGCATCATCCCGCTGCGGAAGCCGCGGAAGATTTTCACGAAGGGTGTTGAGATTTTTGCGTGGCAGTAAACCGGAAAGCCTCTTTTCGGCCGTTGCGAGCGCTTCGCCACAGAGATCCAGGAGCGTGACCTCGATCGGCGACTGCGCGGGCAGTAGCTTCAGCCCCTGCTCAAATTCAAGCGCCGGCCCGCAGCCAACACCGACAACACGCAGTCCATCCGGATGCGCCAAGGCGCTGCTCGCCAGTTGTCTGGCCGCAAGCGCCGTGCGCTGACGAACCGCTTCGGGTGCAGCCTGTGCTAGAAAATATTGGTCAAAGCAGACCCCGAGAGGGTCGTCGGTGCATTGCTGCGCACAGATCCGGGCGAGGAGTTCGTGATCTCCCGCATACCCCAGAGGCTTTTCGCGGGCGCGTTGCTGTAGCCAGCCACATTGAAGATAGCTGCCCACAATTTTCCAAAATTGGTTGCTGGGGAGACGATTTTCAGGTCCCCAGAGACCCGTTTTTGCAAGTTTCCCGAGGCATTCGTCGACGGCCAGACGGATCAAGGCGGTGGCTAACTTGGAGTCCTCCCACTGCCGTGTGGTAACTTTTATCGATTCAAGCGATGAGGCAAGCTCTAGGGCTGCCCCGTTGACGATTCGATCGATCTCGACAACATCGAGGCATTTTTTGTGATCGGCTCGCCAGAGGGGAAGCACGGGCATGCTGGGGATGACCTTGAGGGAGTGCGTTACCGATTTTCAGTGGAATGACGATCGTAGGGGAATCTGGTTTCGACTGTATTTTGGCCAGGCAACTGGTCGAAATTCAATGATAGTCAGCCTTCAGAATAGACAACAGCGGGAGGGAATCCGCAATGTCGATGATAAATCGGCTTCAACGACTTTATTGGGTATATTTTTCCAAGCCAAAGTCTTCAAGAATACTCTATCGCGCCGTCCGCGATCTTCGCGCAACGAAAATTGTGGAATTTGGTGTTGCAGACCCGGAGCGTTCCCTGCAACTGATTAAGATGGCCGTTGGAATGCAGCAAATGCACCAAGGGACAGCGCAGGTTTCCTATACAGCAATGGATCTCTTTGACGCTCGCCCCCAGATGCAGTCGCCACTGAGTGTCAAACAGGCACATCGCTTTTTTGCCTCCTCCGGTGCAAAGGTGCAGCTCGTGCCCGGGTCGATGAGCGAAGGACTCGCCCGCACGGCCAATACCCTGCTAGGCACGGATCTGGTGATTTTCGCGGAGGAGGCCGCGCCTGTGAGCGATTCGAGGCTCTGGTTTTATCTGCCTCGCCTGCTCCACAGCGAAAGTCATGTTTTACAGGCTCAATCTGTAGCAGAGGTGCAGGAGCCCACATTTTGCAAAATAGCCCGCGCTGCAATTGAGCAACGTGCAGCGAGCCACACGCGAATGCGTGTCGCTTGATGCGAAAGTGGTCGTCGACCTTGCTGCTACTGGCGACGGGCGGGTACAATTGACCTCAGTGATGCGGTTGTCCGTTTTTTCTGTTTTCAATTATTGTGACCATGCCTGCCTCCAGCCAGAGCCCCCCGCCCCGCACGCTGCTCGACAAAATTTGGGAGCAGCACATTGTGCATCAGCAGGAGGGACGTCCAACTTTAATTTACATTGATTTGCATCTGGTGCATGAGGTAACCAGCCCCCAGGCGTTCGAGAAATTGCGGTTGACCGCCCGCCGAGTACGGCGACCGGAGCGCACGGTGGCCACACCAGACCACAACGTGCCCACCAGTGACCGCTCGCTGCCTATCGCAGATGAGACCTCACGCCGGCAGGTTGATACGTTGCGGGAAAACTGCCGTGAAGCAGGAATTCGGATCTACGATTTGGACAGTCCCCAGCAGGGGATCGTCCACATTATTGCACCTGAGTTGGGGCTCACGCAGCCTGGAATGACCATTGTCTGTGGCGACAGTCATACTTCCACGCACGGTGCATTTGGTGCACTGGCCTTCGGAATCGGCACCAGCGAAGTGGAACACGTCCTGGCAACGCAGACTTTGAGGCAATTCAAGCCGCAGACCTGTGAACTTCGGGTCGATGGAACACTTGCGACCGGCGTGACAGCCAAAGATTTGGTGCTCTACCTCATCGGACAGCTTACGGCCTCGGGAGGTACGGGCTACGCCTTTGAATTTACCGGGAGCGCGGTTCGATCCCTTTCGATGGAGCAGCGGATGACCGTCTGCAACATGGCGATCGAGGCGGGTGCCCGCGCCGGGCTGATTGCCCCGGATGAAACGACGTACGACTACTTGCGGGGTCGAGAATTTGCGCCGCAAGACTTTGATCAGGCAGTAAAAAAGTGGCGGTCACTCCCGACCGATCCGGGTGCCATTTACGACCGGCTCGAACGCTATCAGGCGGCCGACATTCAGCCGCAGGTCACCTGGGGTACCAATCCAGGGCAAGTTGTTTCGGTGAGCGACGTGGTTCCCAATCCAGCAGCACAGGTCGACGAGCAGGAGCGTAAAACGGCACAGGCGGCGCTCGATTATATGGATCTTGTCGCAGGCACACCCATCACGGGAATTCCACTGGATCGAGTCTTTATTGGTTCCTGCACCAATGCACGCATTGAAGATTTACGGGCGGCCGCTGCGGTGGCCCGTGGACACCATGTGCATGCGCGGATCGGCGCGATGGTCGTACCAGGTAGCGGTCAGGTCAAGCGTCAGGCAGAGCAGGAAGGGCTCGACGAAGTTTTTCGATCCGCAGGTTTTGATTGGCGGGAGGCCGGGTGCAGTATGTGTCTGGCGATGAATCCAGATAAACTCGAACCGGGTGAGCGGTGTGCATCGACGAGCAATCGTAATTTTGAGGGTCGTCAGGGACGCGGGGGACGAACGCATTTGGTCTCCCCGGCGATGGCCGCGGCGGCCGCTGTCGCTGGACATTTTGTCGATATTCGTCATTGGGACTATCAGCATGCTTCCACCGCACAAACTTAAAGTCTGGTAGCGGCCACGAAACCGATTTTTGGAGTACTCGCCACCATGCAAGCTTTCGTCACATTGAGCGGACTGGTTGCCGCGATGGATCGCAATAATGTGGATACTGATCAGATTATTTCAAAACAGTTTCTCAAGCGGATCGAGCGAACCGGCTTCGGCCAGTTTTTGTTCTACGACTGGCGATTCCGAGAGGATCAAACGCCCGATCCGGAGTTCGAACTGAACGATCCCAAATTCGCGGGTGCGACGATTCTCGTCTCCCGCCGAAATTTCGGCTGTGGTTCAAGCCGAGAACATGCCCCCTGGGCGCTTGAAGACTACGGTTTCCGCGTCGTCATTGCAGAGAGTTTTGCCGACATCTTTTTCAACAACTGCTTCAAAAATGGCATGTTGCCGATCACGGTTGCCGAGGAAAAGATTGAGATCCTCTTTGAGCGGATCGCCGGGGCGGCGTATACACTCAACGTCGATCTTACCGAGCAGCGACTATACGATGATGAGGGTCTTGTGGATTGGAAGTTTGAGGTCGATGCCTTTCGGAAATATTGTCTGCTCGAAGGATTGGATGACATCGCGTTAACGCTCGAGCACGAAGATGCCATTGAGGCTTACGAAAGAGCCGCAGGCATCAACGAACCGCGTGCATCGTAGCGAAGCAAATTACAAGCAAAGCAAATTACAAGCAAAGGATAGTTGGTCTTGGATACGGTACGACTTGAAAAAATAGAAGCGATGCTCGCAGAGGATCCGGCCGATACGTTTTTGCGTTACAGTCGTTCGATGGAGTTGGCTAAGTTGGGTCGAACGGCAGAGAGCCTGAAAGGTTTGGAGGAACTGGCGTCGGAAGACCCGCCCTACGTCCCCGCATTTTTCATGGCCGCTCAGCAGTTGGCTCAGGGCGGTTTGACGGCCGAGGCGGCCGAACAATTGCAGGCGGGTATCGTCGCGGCGGAGGCTGTCGGAGATGGTCATGCGGCGGGAGAAATGCGAGAATTCCTCGCCGCGCTGCCAAGCGGTTAGGCTTTAAGTCGAAGTCGTTTTGCCGCAGGCAGTGGCAATCGCACAGGAGGTGCAATCCGTACACGACCCACTTGCCGATGCCGTTCCGCAGTCGGGCCCGCATCCCTCCAGGACGGTTGCGGTAAACCGGCGAAACTGCACCTTGGTTTCAAAGACCTCGGCCAATTCTGCCGTGATGCGTTCAATTTCTGCGTCGATCTCGCCCAGAAAGTAGAAGACCAGCGTCTGCCCGTCAAAAAGCAATTCGAGATCCACCAGCGTTGCCCCAGCAGTGGACTCCCGTAATTTTTGCTCGCAGGCATCGATTGCCTGCAGTTTATTTTTCTCGATCCGCTCGATCAATAATCGATCGTTTCCAGAAAGTGATCGGAGAATGGTGCCGTCGCTCGGTGCCTCTAGCGGAGCAGGTGCTGTAAGGACCGTACCCCATTCCAGTCCTCTTCCGGTACGGACGACGACCTCGGAACCCCGTGAAAAGGCGATCCCCTCTCCACGGAACGGCCGAACCTGCCCCATGACTCCAAAGCGTACGAGTTGTTTATGTGATTCCCGCACCGATACATCATTCCCTTGGAATTTCCTCAATGAACATCCTCGGCCTGAGGCCCTTGATTCTCTGCCTAGGCGACCGATACCATTCTCTCAGAGTTGGCGGTGTAGAACACCCCCGGCAAGCTGTGGATCGACGCCCGGTGGGGCGTCGCGTCAAACTTTTTAATCAACCAGATGAGGTTACTCGCGATGCAACAAAGCACCCTCTCCGAGTCGACCGTCGCCACGCCTGCAACGGACTGGAATGCGTTGGCGGAGCACATTTTAGCCGGTGAAGCACCGACCAGGGAAGAGGCACTCGCAATCCTTCACTGCTCGGATGAGGGGCTGCTTGATCTACTGGCGGCAACGTACCGGGTGCGGCGGCAGTATTTTGGTCGATCGGTACAACTCTATTTCCTGATGAACGCTAAGAGTGGTCTTTGTCCGGAGGACTGCAGCTATTGTTCGCAATCAAAAATCTCGAAGGCCGATATTCCAACCTACAACTTGCTGAGTGAGAAACTTCTGCTCGATGGCGCGCGTGAGGCTCACCAGCGAGGAAGCAAGACGTACTGTATCGTTATTTCTGCGAGAGGCCCATCCGAGCGAGAAATGAGGGCGGTGACTGCGATCGTTCCAAAAATCAAGGCTGCCTACGATTTAAAAATATGTGCCTGCCTCGGATTGTTGACCGAAAAACAGGCGGACGCCTTGAAGGCGTGCGGTGTCGATAGGGTGAATCATAATCTCAATACAAGTGCAGAACACTACGGCGAAATCTGCACGACGCACAGCTACGACGATCGTATCGCAACGCTAGGGGCTGTCCGGAAGGCAGGTTTAGAAATCTGCAGCGGTGGGATTATCGGCATGGGCGAAAAACCGATCGACGTCGTTCGAATGGCATTTACGCTTCGAGAACTTCGCGCTGAGTCGATTCCGGTCAATTTTCTTAATCCCATCGAAGGGACTCCGCTCGGTGGTCAGTGGGAACTGAATCCTCAGTATTGCCTGAAGGTGCTTTGTATGTTTCGGATGGTCAATCCAGACCGCGAGATCCGTATTGCAGGTGGGCGTGAGGTCCATCTTGGTAGTTTGCAGCCTCTTGCGCTTTATGCCGCAAATTCGCTTTTTGTAGGCGATTATCTGACGACCAAAGGCCAAGTTCCGGAGGCCGATTATCAGATGATTCGCGAGTTGGGATTTGAAGTCACACGGCAAGAGGATCCTGGCTTACAACTCGACACCACGCACGCCTAATGGCCTCTCCAGCGGGGGTGCCGCCTGCGAGCAGAGGCTCTCGCAGACGGCCGTTCGCTAGCATGCTGGCAGGCAGTTTGCCCTTTGATGATCTTTCTGTCGAAAATAGGCCGCGTGCTGCTTGCATCGCATGCCGATAAGACCCGCAAAATCGTGAAGGTTCTCCTATTTTTCCTTATCGGAACACGCGAGAATCGCCGATATTTCGCTAGAAGGTTTGTTTCTCCGTTTTTGCAAGGCATCTATTATGCAACGTACTTTGACCTGTTTTGGATTGTTGTTCCTCATCGCGCTCGGTGGTCCTTCGGAGGGATTTTCACAGGATGGAAACAACCGGAAGACTTTGCGTTCGCCTGCGCAGGACAAAAGCCAAGCATCGACCGGCCAGAAGTCTTCTGGAGGTGGATTCTGGTCCTCTACATCGAAGTGGAGGCAGCGACTTCTACCGTTTACGGTTGAAAAAGAACCAAGTAAAGCGGACGGGCAGCCGAGTGCTGTGAGAAATGCAGCACGCGGAAATCCAACGCGCCCCAATGCTCAGAGGAAGCCAACAAAACGTCATGCGGGCGAAGTTCAAAAACAGATTGGCTCGCCACCACCGGATGCAAGGGATCTTGTCACGATGCCCGCAATGAGCGTGCCACCCACTGCACCGCGTCCCACGAATCAGCGAATGGATCAGGCTAAAGAAACACGGCAAGAAAAAAATCCCACAGCCACAAGAACGTTGCCTGTTGCTCAAAGTGACAATCCAGCACGTGTTGCACCACGACCGGTTGTGTCGCAAAAATTTGTCCCTAGCAGGGACATACAGCAACCGGTCGCAACGGCCGATCTGCGCGAGGGAAAATCTTCGCGTCGTCAAAATCGATTTGGACAGGTCGATAAAAAAGAACCCGCAGATGTGGTAAACCCCGTTGCGTCGAAGCGTTCGCAGGAACGGGACGGAAAATCGCCATCAAGGCGTGTTTCCGCTGTGGGTCCGTCTCCGCGGGTCGAGGCGACCTCCGTCTCCGGCGAAGTCCGGGTGAGCGATCGGCCTGCAGATCGGCGCTCGTCGGGTCCGGTAGCCTCTGCGCGAGGACCGTTTGGGCAATCTGCATCGACTCAAGGTGGTGCTGCAACGGCTCGAAAGGCTCAGCAGACCCAGGGGCCCAAGGCGTCGGCGTCGCAGGGACCGTCACGCGGGGTCGACAAAACATTGCAGTCAAAAGCGAAATCTGTAAATCCGAGTCCACCGAGAGGTGATGGTTCAGGGCGGGACGCTGTGAGCAGAACGGTTGCTTCGCAGCGGCAGGTCCCCCGGACGTCTGCAGTGAGCCCAAGAAATTCCAAGGTCAATCCACTGTTGGGCGACCGCTTGAAAGAAAGTTCAAGAAAACAAACGTCGGTCGAAAATCGCGTTCTTAAGGCTCCGGCAGAGGAGCGGCCCACGCGCGTTTCGGCACGACTGACTTCTCAGACGGTAGGCACAGAGTTAGGCGGAAGCCTCCTCTTCAGTAAGAGTCCCCAGTTGAGTTTAGAAACACTCGGTCCCAGTCAGGTGGTGATTGGAAAAGAGGCGACGTTTAAAATTCGCCTGCAGAACCTGGGAGACCCGGTAGCGGAGTCTGTTCTTGTTCAGGTCAATACGCCGCTCGGCGCGCAGATCGTGGCGGCCCAGGCATCGCGCGGACAAACCAATTCGCTTGCGACAGCAAAACAAAGGCCACTCGAGTGGCGGCTTGACCGCCTTGATGCGCATGGGACGGAGTTTCTTACCTTGCGGATCGTTCCACGGAAGAGTGATTCATTCGATCTGGGGGTTACCTGGACCGTGGCACCGATTGCATCGCAAACACGCATCAAGGTACAAGAACCCAAGTTAAATCTGGAAATCAACGGTCCGCATGAAATTCAATACGGCGATACTAAAATTTATCGTCTCACGATTACGAACCCAGGAAATGGTATCGCTGAAAACGTACAACTGAAGCTGACTCCTCTCGACGGTTCCAGTCGACCGATGGCAGTTCGGAATATTGGTTCGATGGAGCCGGGAGCCAAGCAAGTCATGGAGGTCGAGTTGACAGCCAGGCAGGTTGGCTATCTGAATGTCGAGGCCCTTGCGATCGCCGATTCGGATTTAAAAACAGAAGCTCGACAAAGAGTGTTGGTCCGGCGAGCGCAGCTTGAGATTGCGGCCAAAGGCCCAGAAATGAATTATGCCGGAACGGCTGCCACCTATCGTTTCCGTATCGATAACCAGGGTAACTCGTCGGCTGAAAATATCCGCGTGATTGCAACCCTGCCGACTGGTGGTGATTACCTCGATAGCAGTGATGAGGGAGATTGGGATCCAGAATCGCGACAAGTCAGCTGGAATGTCCCGGCGCTCGTTGCTCAGAATAAGCAGAATTTTGAAGTACGCGTTTCCTTGTCGCATCCCGGCGAAAATATATTCCAAGTTCGCCTGTCAGCCGATGACGACCTCGCCGCCAACAGTGAGGTGAAGACACGCGTGGAAGCACTGGCTGACTTGCAGTTGGTTATTAATGATCCGCGGGGTCCGGTGCCCGTCGAGGAAGAGACAACCTATGAGGTGCTGATTACGAATCGAGGTACCAAAGCTGCAGAAATGGTGGATGTGGTCGTCTTCTTTTCTGAGGGAATCGAGCCTATTTCAGTATCTGGTGGACGTGCCAAGGTGGATACCGGGCAGGTGATATTCCATCCGATCGAACTGATCGCACCGGGTGAGGAAGTCGTTTATGAAATTGCTGCCCGCGCAAATCGTAGCGGTAATCACGTGTTCCGCACGGAGGTCGCGTGCGAAGTGGCCGATGTCCGGTTGGTAGCGGAAGAAAGCACGCGGTTCTACGGCAGCAGTTCGGTTCACAAGGAGTCGCGAAAAGACACGGTACCGGTACCGCTATCTACCGACGCAGAAGCATCGGGTGCGGGGAAAGACGACCTGCCTGAATACAGGCAGAAAAAATCTTAGTCCGAGTTCTCTGTCTCGTGCCGATACTCAAAGTTGAGTGGCAGCGCACTGTTGGGGTCCTTGATGCGGACCGTTACTTTACCCTGAAGTAGGTCATCCAACAGGTTTCCTACCAATTCTGCTCGCCAACTCTGCGTCAGCATGGGGGGGTCTTCCTGGCCTCGAAGTCCAAGTCGATAAGCGATTAAATCGCGCACGTCACTTGGGTTGCCGACGATACTCGTCGCGAGATGCGATTTATGGCAAATGCTTTGCAGAGCAGAAGAGAGCAACTGCCCGAGCATATTTAACTGGGGGGGTAGTTCTTTGCGTCGCTGCGATGTGGGAAGGTCCGTGTCGGATAATTCAATCCCTTTGTTGAGGCAGGCCGCAATTTCTGGGAGCACTTTGCGGAGGTCACCCCGTTCCATGCCTCGGATACTTTTTATCTGTTCGACGTTGGAGGGGGGGTGTTTGGCAAGTTCGATGATGAGGTCATCCCTCAGGACCCTCCGCACGGGCATATTTCTTTTTTCGGCCGTTTGTTCTCTCCAGAAATAAAGTTCTCTGACGATTGCCTTGTTGCGACGAGAAAGTCCTGAAATTCCTGAGACGCGACGCCACTTTTTTCTATCGTGTGATTCGCATACCTGCACAAGCCAACTCTGTATTTCCTCTTCAAGCCAGGTAAGCCGCCCCATTTCTTGTAGCTTTTTAGATATTTCTTGCTCCATCCGCTCAAGATAGAGTACGTCGCCCATCGCGTATTCAAGTTGTCGTTCCGAGAGCGGTCGTTTCTGCCAATCGGATCGCGTTTGATCCTTGGCAGGAGATTTTTGCAGCAATTTCTTGACGAGCGTGCGATAACCCGCCGGATATTCTAGGCCGATCAAGCCGGAAGCGATCTGGACATCGTACAGGTTTGCTGGAATCTTGCCGGTCGCCCGGAGGCAAAAACAAACTTCTTCCCTCCCCGCATGGACAATCGTCTTTTGGTTGCCCTCAGCAAGCAACTGCCAGAACGGCGTCAGGTTCGTTACTTTCAGCGGATCGATGATCGCCTGAACCGAACCGGCAGCAATTTGCACAAGGCAGAGTTGAGGCCGGTATGTATTTTCGGAAATAAATTCCGTATCGAAGGCAATCGTTTCGGCAGAATGAAGCACATCACACAGTTCACCGAGTTGGCTCTCTGTAGTGATAGACTGATAATTCAAGCGATTGCGTTCCAAACTATAGGTTTTGCTCTCTATCTTAACCAATTCGCGGGAGACTTCCATCGGTGGGTGATAAGAGGCGGCTTTAGAGAAATAATAGGCTAACCAAAATGAAGATGGGCAGTAGGACAAAAACACTGTATTTGAGATATCCAAAAAAACTCGGCATGCGGATTCCTGCCGACTCCGCGATCGCTTTGACCATGAAATTCGGTCCGTTTCCAATGTAGGTCATCGCGCCTAAGAAGACAGCGCCGAGGCTAATCGCCACCAGGAGTAAGGGATCAACCACCGTCTCGGGATGGAAAACACCCTCCGGGGTGAGGGTCCGCGCGGTCTCGAAAAAGACGACGTAAGTCGGCGCATTGTCCAGCACTGAGGAAAGCCCGCCGGTCGTCCAGAAAAATTGCATGGGGGATTCCACCCCCATTTCACTGCCCCGCGCGTCGAGAATCTGCAGCGCGGGCTGCATGCAGAGAAAGATTCCAAAGAAAAGTGTGGCCACCTCCAGGATGGCATGGTAGGAAAACGCGTTGTCCTGACGAACGCCGCGTTGACCGAGGAGGAGCGAAAGGCCGACGAGGAAAAGTTGCATGACTTCCCGCAAGTAGAGCGGTGCGTGCCAATCGGTGCCCGGCAGCGGCTTGCTCGGATCCAACAGGGCCACACAGAGTACGACGCCGACCAACAGCGGTACACCGAGTCCCCAGCCGCGAATGCGTATTTTACGCTTTTCGTGTTCATCGCGAACGAGATCGTGGCTCGCCTCGCGCGGGTAGCAGAAACATTGATCCCAAACCCAATACACGGCAAGCAGCGCTGCATTGACAACAAGCCATTGAGGCCAGAGCGTGAGGGTCCAGAAAAAATCAACACCACGTAGATAACCTAAAAAGAGCGGTGGATCACCAATCGGGAGGAGGCATCCACCGCAGTTACAAACAATAAAAATAAAAAAGACGACCGTATGGACAACATGACTCCGCTCTCGATTGGTATCCAGCAGGGGGCGAATGAGCAGCATGGCTGCCCCGGTCGTCCCGATAAAGCTCGCCAACAGACCACCCACTGCGAGAAAGCTGGTATTGGTCAAAGGATGCGCCGCAAGATTACCTTCAATCCGGATGCCACCACTGATCGTGTAAAGACTGAGTAGCAGCACGATAAAAGGGATGTACTCGTGGAGCAGTGCATTCGCAAACACCGTCCAGGCAAGTTCCCACTGAAAAGTCGCGTCAGAAATCGGAGAGATGACCGCGTGTGCTGGCCAATGGGCTTCTAGCGGTCGATCGAACCCGATGAGGTAATAGCCCAGAGTGACGGCACCGAGGACAGCAGCGATGTAAAACCGGTGGAGATTTGATTCCCACCAGTGTGCGGTAGCCGGCAAGAGGGGGAAGACAGCGATCGCGAGCAGTAGCAGAGCGAAGGGAGTTACCCAAATGATTCCAGGGATGCCCAGGTGCTCGAGGTGTTGACTGATTGCGTGCGGTTGCGAATCTGTCTGGTGGTCCTCAACGTGGAGGGGAGCAAATCCGTGGTCTGCTTCGTGGTGTGCCTCCTGCTCGATAATCAATTGGGTCGCGTGTTGCGGGCCGCTAAAAAAGCAGGCCACGGCGTAAATCGAGATGAGCAGTGCGATTCCTAGCAGTACTTTGGTGGAGGAATCAGCGTAGGGTGTGGTTTCAGGTCCCATACGGGCTTTCGGGAGTAGAAAATCTAGCGTGGTGAAGTCACAAACTTAACGTGGAGTCATTTTCAAGGCAATTCCGTCTCGACCGCTGCCCGATACGCGGCGAATTTGATAGCCTACATTCCAACGATGATGGAAACTTGGCTCAGGCCCAATCGACGTGTTCTTGCAGTACTCCTGGCGGGATCTCTGATCCTGACCGGCATCGCCGTATGGCTGCTCCGGGCTTCAACGCCTCTTTATTTCTGGTATGGTGCTTGGCTCTTCCCGCTCGCAGTGGTCCTGAGTCTGGGGACGTTTTTCCGTATGTTTCGTCGACGGTTGGCTTACCGATCGGGTACATTGCTGATTGGCTTGGGCCCGCCGGCGTCGATCCCCGTACCGATTGATGCTGTGGAGTGTTTTTTTCTGGGAAGTTCCCAGACTCGACTTTCAGGGCGTTGGGGGCTCCAGTCGCGAGCCGTCTCCATTGTTGTTCGTTTGGCAGAGCGGGCGACGGAGTATCATAATCGGACAGTTCAACCACGCCTCGGCACGTGGAGTGAGGGGTATATTACGATCCGCGGGAGTTGGTGCGAACCGGTATCCCCTGCCCTCGTTGCCAAACTCAATCAGCGATTAACCGAAGCCCAGCGGGCAATGCATCCGGAACGGCATAAGGAAAAATAATGTTGATGCAGAGTGCCTCGGTCGCGCCGAATGGATTCCCGATGCCGCGTTTGCTCGTGAGCGTGCGCAATGCACCAGAAGCTCAAATTGCCGTCGAGGAAGGGGTTCAATTGATTGATGTGAAAGAACCACGTAGTGGTTCGCTCGGTGCAGCCCCTGCCGAGTCGATTCGCCAGGTTGCCGACATCTGCGGCCAGACTGTTTTACTCAGTGTCGCTTTGGGCGAACTTCTGGAAACACCTCAAGTGTATCTCCCGGAGAACGTTTTGCCGGCGTTCGTCAAATGCGGCCTTTCCGGATGTGGCCAGCGACCACACTGGTCTGATCTATGGAAAAAACGAATGGAAAGACATGCCGAATTGGCCGTGGCGGTTGTCTATGCAGACTGGAAGACGGCCAACGCACCTTCATCGGCTGCCGTTGTCAAGCACGCCGTCGAGGTCGGTTGTCGTACGGTTTTGCTCGATACGTTTGATAAGTCAAAGGGCAGTCTCTTGCAGCATATGACGCTCGAGGAGATCCATTGCTGGATCGCCACTGTGCGGAAGTGGGGTATGAAAGCTGTCGTTGCCGGTTCACTCACGCAGTCCTTAATTGTGCCTCTCCTGATGGGAGGAGCGGACTGTGTTGCCCTGCGGGGTGCGGCATGTCGCGGGAGTCGCTCCGGGTCACTCGACCGGGACAAGTTGCGTCAACTTGTTCGGGAAGCGGACTCGTTAAACGTATCTGGCACAGATTCGGTCACGGTCTGAGGACGATTTTTCCGAAGAGACCACCGCGACCGTGTATGGTGGCTGCTTCCTGGACGTGGTGGGCTTCGGCTGCTTCAGCGAGTGGCAGCACACGGTCAATCCGCGGCGCGAGCGCACCGGATGCGAGGTCGCGACTGATCGCTTCTCCACAGATCCTTTGTTGCTCGGCGGACGCAGCAAACATCACCAGGCCCAAGAGCGTACAGGACTTTGAATAAAAGGGTCCGACGGGAAACGGGGGACATGCATCCCGACCCGCCATTAAAAGCATTCGACCAAAGCGGGCGAGCAAGCCCACGTTGCGCTCCAAGTCGGGGTTGCGGGTCGTATCCCAAAAGAGATCGACCCCTTCGGGCGCTAAACCTCGAACCCGCTCTTCGAGATCTGTCTCGCGGTAGTCGATGACCAGTTCGGCTCCCCACTCCCGACAAGCATCGCATTTCTCCTCGGTCCCTGCGGTGGCAATCACGCGCGCACCGCGGGCGCGCGCCATCTGGATCACCGTCGAGCCGACGCCACCACTTCCACCGTTGACCAGGACCGTTTCACCCGGTTGTAAGTCGGCCCGCAAAAACAATCCGAGATGCGTGGTGATGCCAACCAGGGCCTGCGCTGCCGCGGCTTCGTCGCTCACATCGTGTGGTGTTCGGAAAAGCCACTCCCCATCGACCGCTGCATATTCAGCAAAGGTTCCCTGGCGACCAAAAATTCCCTGATTCGATCCCCAGACACGATCGCCGACCGAAAAGGCAGTCACTCCCGCACCGAGTTCAACCACGGTTCCTGCCAGGTCACAGCCGACGATATAGGGAAAGGGAAGTGTGAAATAATTGGCGCCTGCGCGAATGTAGGTGTCGATCGGATTGACTGCGACAGCGCCCACGCGAATCAGTACCTGATTCGTTGCTGGGGAGGGGGTGGGTACTTCGCCGAAGATAAGGTGATCAGGTGGCCCAACTTCGCGAATAAAAGCGGCCTTCATCGTCGTCTCCACAGTGTTTGAATGGATGCGGTGTCATGTCCAGAGTGTAATAAAAAAAGTGTAACAAAATAGGACGACCTCTATGGTAAGGAATCCCCTAAAATCACCGGAGACCCCTTTGGGGTTTGGGAGTGCTTTGGGTGTCAGTTGTTCCTTGCACACAGGGTGGAGGGTCTCTAGCCTACCGCAGGTCGTTGCTCCCGCAATCGAAAAAAAGAGGGTGGCGTTGGGTATCGAGCATGCTGCACCGGTTGGCCAACCGCAGCGGGTTCACCAACTTACTGATTCAATCCTTCCGGCATATACGGTGGCCGGGGATAAAATTCATTTGGCCGGTTGTATGCTGGAGGACGTTCCGGTCCTGCGTTGCGGAAAGGTCGGGGGCCAGGGTGCGCGAGAGCGGATCTGCTCGCCCAGAGCGAGTGAATATTGCCCCGTTTCGCTCTGGTTTGTCCGCTCTGGTCGACGCTTTGGGGCCGATTGCCCGTTGCGGAATTAGGGGTCAGCGACTTCCACAAACAGAATGAGTTCGCTCTACGGTAACCGGCCAGCAAGTCGCCCGCGAGTTGGTGGTCCGTTGCCCGGTTTCCGGCGATTTTTTCATCGACACCGAAAGAGTGTAGTGTTGTAGTGTATTGTCGCTTCCAGCAATGGGGCAGTCCTCGGACAATCCATAGTCAAACCTGCCAAGTGTGTCGGCACTTAAAACTGGTTGATGTGGAAGAGGCGTACCTGCTGCCGGAAAATCATGTTTTGGCGGGAGCTGGCCGCCGATAGATGTGCAGCACTTGGACCCAAACATTTAGGATATGTGACGAGGTTTTTCCGAGCGTAGCGATAGCGCGATGCAGGTGATCCCCACGGCAATGCCCACCAGACCGATTGTCCATGCCGTAAAGGTGTACGTTCGCCGTGTCTTACGTATCGAGTGCGTTTTTTTCGCAATGCCCACCATAAAGTCTGGGGCAGACTGATGGAATCGCCACAATTCTAACGTTTCCGTGGGGTTGAGGGTGCTTAGGCGACGATCGAGGTCCGCCACTGCGCCCGCCTTTCCCGGTAACTGTCCCGCTGGCCGACCGGCGACGAGCGAAGCCGCAATACCGGACGCGAGGAGCACCACCGCAGCACCGAATGCGAATAGAATTCCTTGCCTCCGCGTCCATCGACGCGGACTAATCTGCTCTGCACCTTCGGTCCGTTCCGCATCTGGAAGTTGTGCGATTTCTCGCAGTGCAGGAACTTGGATTTGCTGGCCACAAGGGCACTGTAAAATACTGCCGGCCTGGGGGGTGTCTACGATGTGCGTTTGTCCACAGGCACAGAAGATCGTTTTTTTTTGTCCCATCAGATCCCCGTTTTATTATCAAAATCAAGCGCTGCCAGGCCGATTCGGTGCATCAGTGCGGCAACCGAGTGGTTTCCCACCGACTCCGGGTTGCCGCTACGTCCCATGCTGGCATACACCGGAAAGTGTAGCAACCAGCATGCCAAAAAACAGAAGAAATAGACAGTATTTGGGGGAGTTCGCGGTTGAAAAAGAGTTTACCGAAAGGCTGGACCCGACCAATTAACTGGCTTAGAATGGAGACGTGACAGAGAACAGCAAGAATTGGCTTCGTACGGTCTGGGTGAGTTGGGTGAAAGATTGCGAGGCCTCCCGCCAAATGTTTAGAGATTTTCCGCATCTGTAGACGCACGATTTGCCCCGGCAACGGGGTGTATGTTTTGTAAGAATGAAATTTCAACCAAGGTGCCTAGCCACCTTGAGCGTAATCTTTTAACAAATCAAGGAACCCAACGTACTGGGTACGAAACGGTGTTAAAATTAGAAGCACGCGCACCTGCCCGGGGACCGTGCGAGATGGCAGTAATGCAAAGCGAGCGAATTGCGTGTGAGGGCGTCAGGGCCAGTCGTGGGGGACATAAAAGATTGTCGCCACGGTAAACCATTGAAAAATATGAGCGGATCTCACGCTGCACTATCCGTCACACCTTGGAAGTGACGGGGCGACTGGAAGGATGGACCCACCCCCTCAGGCAAAGAACAAAAAAACTCCGAGTGAGTTGGGAGATTAAACGGTGTACGACACACTCATCGATGAACTAAGACAAGATGCCGGGGGTAACCCGGAAGAGACAATTTCATTAGCAGAAAAAGCAGTAGAAACCATTGTCAGTGGCGACGAAGAAGCGGAAGCTCGAGTAACCACAGGCACTGCTGGACAGGGAAACACCCCGAGTAAACCAAGTGCCAAGCAAGGGGCGGCCAAGGAAGGCGAATCGCTGTTTGAAACGGCGGATGAGGTCGAGTCCTGGTCCGATGACCCGGTTCGCATGTATCTCACACAAATGGGTGAAATTCCTCTACTTACGCGGCAAGAAGAGATTGGACTGGCCAAGCGGATTGAGACTACCCGAGCGGATTTCCGTCGCACGCTTCTGGAATGCGACTATGTGATTCAGGTCGCCTACAGCGTACTCAAACGGGTCCACCATGGAGAGCTCCCGTTTGACCGCACCGTCCAGGTTTCGGTGACGGACCGATTGGAGAAGGACCAGATTTTAGGTCGCTTGCCTCATAATATTGCTTCGCTTGATGTTCTCCTGAAACAAAACCGCCGGGATTACAGACTGGCTTTGAGTAAGCGGGCGAAAGCAGGCATCCGTCGAAGTGCCTGGAAGCGTCTCGGCCGTCGTCGTCGTCGGGCAGTCCGTTTGGTTGAGGAGTTGGGTTTGCGTACCCAGCGGATTGAATCCATGATCGATACGCTGGCGGAGTTCAGCCGACGGGTGGATGAACTCGGACAGCAAATTAAGGCGGAAAAGAAGTCGCGGCGGGTATGTCCTGAATTGGAGAAGGCCCGTTCAGAAATTCGCCATATTCTCTGGGCGACGCAGGAAACCCCACAGAGTTTGCGTAATCGCGTTGGTCGTCTGCGCACGGTGTACGCGAAATACCAGAAAGCCAAACGAGGCCTTTCCGAAGGAAATCTTCGTTTGGTGGTTTCTATTGCCAAAAAGTATCGCAACCGGGGTCTGAGTTTTCTCGACCTTATTCAAGAAGGCAATGCCGGCTTGATGCGAGCGGTGGATAAGTTTGAATACCGGCGTGGTTTTAAGTTCTGTACCTATGCAACGTGGTGGATTCGTCAGGCGATTACGCGTGCTGTCGCGGACCAGAGTCGGACGATTCGTATTCCTGTGCATATGGTGGAGACGATGTCGCGCGTCAGGAATGTGGCGAGACAATTGCTTCAGGAATTAGGTCGCGAACCGACGATTGAGGAAACGGCTCGAAAAGCGGGTACCGCCATCGACGAAACGCGACGTGTTCTTGCGATGAGTCGATATCCTATCAGTCTCGATCGGCCGGTGGGCAACAGCGAAGATAGTCAATTTGGCGATCTACTGCCGGATGCTGCCGCCGACTCTCCAGCAAGTGGTGCGTCTCAGGAGATGTTGCGAGGCCGGATTTCCAAGGTGCTCAAAACGTTGAGTTATCGTGAGCGGGAAATTATTAAGCTGCGGTATGGACTCGGGGATGGCTACAGTTACACCCTCGAGGAAGTCGGGCATATTTTTAAGGTGACTCGCGAACGGATTCGACAGATTGAAGCGAAAGCCGTGCGTAAACTGCAGCAGCCAAGTCGTAGTCAGGAACTCCGAGGTTTCGTCGATGCACCCGTCGACGCATCCTAAGATCTTGATTCATGCTTTGCCGTTTATTTGATTCAAGGGCCCGGGTATTTCCCGGGCCCTTTTTTTGTAGCAAAGTTTCATTGTCGGTTCTCTTCTCGCCCTACCTGCGCAGACTCCTTTACCCTGTTTCGATGAGGTGTTATCATGGCCACACGTACGTTGGTGACCGATCGCCATCTGGATTGATCGGTAAAAAGGGAACTCCGGTGTGAATCCGGGACGGCCCCGCCGCTGTGACCAGGCGACAAAGGAAGCGTGCTTCTTTTGGCCATTGTTGTTCTCAAAGAGAGATCAGCGAGAAGGCTCATCGCTTTTAAGCCTGGGAGTCAGAAGACCTGCCAACGTGAGGCGTCAGGGCGACTGCGAGGGACGGTCTCTCCTGCACCATATCCATGAATCCTTAAACTTTCGCGAGGGAGTCGATTCGCTTGCGCTCTGTGGTTGCCTGCTGGCACGATCGGGGTGAAATCACTCTTGGTCCTTTCGAAAGGGAGGGTGTGAACTTTGAATATCAGTCAACGCTTGGGTGTCAGGACGACAACGGTGCGGTTTTCCCGCCAATCAAGAGGATTTACGTTGGTTGAACTATTGGTCGTCATGGCCACGCTTGGTGTGCTGATCGCGTTGCTGCTGCCTGCCGTATCGAGTGTCCTTGAGTCTGCACGCCGAATGACGTGTGCGAGTCATTTGCACCAGATTGGCCTGGCACTCAATGGATACTCTTCGCATCGCCACACGTTCCCTGTAGGGTGTTCCGGCTGCACCTGGGGTGTCGATCGCAAACACCATTCTTGGGTCACTGAAATCCTCTCGCGAATGGATCGTCCTGAACTGCAATCGCGATACAATTTCGATCACGCTTATGACAGCGATGAAAATCGGGAGGTTGGCGGAGAAATTCTCCCCTTCTTGCTTTGTCCTTCCACGAAAACGACGAAGCGAATCGGGTTTACAACCGGCGATAAAAACAGCGATCAGCAATGGGATTCCGGAGAAGATCTCGCCTATACCGACTATGGGGGTATCTATGGAATAGAGGGCCCCCCCTATCAAGCACCTAAGGGATCGGAGCATTTTGTGGCAGATCATGCGATCGGTGTCATGGTGCACGAAATTCCAACTGCGGTGCGATTTATTTCCGATGGTTTATCGCAGACGGCGATTGTTGGCGAGTGTACCGGGCGCGGCGTAAGCGAGCAATCGGAATGGTCCAATGGGCAGAACGTTTTTGCAAAATGGTATCAGACCCCCATCAACAAGAGTCAGAATAATGAACTCTGGAGCGATCATCCCGGCGGCGTCCAACTACTGTTTTGCGATGGCCATGTCCTGTTTGTTTCTGAAGAAGTCGATCAGGAGATCGTCAATGCGGCCCTCACACGGGCCGGCAGCGATCGGGCAACGTTTGATTGAAATTCTAGAGAATTATTTTTTATTTTTTGTGATTTGTAAAAGGAAAGCCCTAATGAGAAACGTGCGCAAGAGTAAAGTTTGGGCGGTCGCAGTGGGATGCATCGCCGTACTGATCGCTTCGGGTTTTCAATCGCTTCGGGCGGAAATTGTTCACGATGTGATTTTGTCCGAAGGCTATTTGGAGATCGAATATCGTGCTGGTACCGGAGAAAATGTGAGCTATCACGTGGTCGATTTTGCGTTCACCGGTGGTGAAAGCTTTGCTTTCGCGTATCACTTTGACGGGCCCACCACTTCGGCGCATGATGCATTGCTTGCCATCGATGCGGCCGGTCCCCTCTCCTACGCCTTCACGAGTTATTATTTCGGTGGGGGATTAGTCCCCTTTGCGGACAATTTCAGCTACCTGAGCGACGTGGGCAACCCGAATAATTTCTGGTCGTACTCGTTAGGTTCTTATGCGGCATTAGGCACCGACGTCACCTGGGCTGGGGCACCGACCGGGGCGGGAGAACAGATGCTCACGGACGGGTCCTGGCATGGTTGGTATAACAATTTCAATGGCTGGGATGCCGTTGCACCCCGCGTACCGGCGGTCGGTGGTGCTGGCGTTATCCCCGAACCCACGTCGTTGCTCCTGGCGATCTGCGGGATGTTGCTGATTTGTCTTCGGTTTAGATGCGCATCTTGCCGTTAGGAAATCGTAATGGATGATCTTTTCGGGAACGGATCGCGTTCGGCCGCGCATACGGCCAATGCCCGCATGTGGGATACCTATGCCCGCACGCAGCGGCGATTTGCTCGACCGGTGACCGACAAGGAATTTGCACACCGGGTCCAGGCCGTCACAAGCGATCCGTTCCTCGAGGGGCATCTCGTTGGTCGGCGGCTTCTTTGTCTAGGCAGTGGTGGCGGCATGCAAAGTGCGTTGTATGCGGCCGCAGGAGCGAATGTCACGGTGGTCGATATTAGCCCGGAGATGCTTGCCCTCGATCGTGAGGTGGCTGCCGAACGCGGTCTGATGCTGACAACCCTTGAAGCATCGATCGATGCGCTGGAATCTATTTCCGCAGCGCAATTTGAGACGGTGATTCAGCCCGTGAGCAGTTGCTACGTACCGGATGTCGAAGCGGTGTACCGAGAAGTCGCCCGCGTGACCTGTGCCGGTGGTCTCTACGTGAGTCAGCACAAGCAGCCAGGTAGCTTGCAGGCCTCGGCGAATCCTGGCAATTTGGGGTATTTAATTGAATCACCTTACTATCGTCCTGGCCCGCTTCCCGCGGTGTCTGGCAGTCCGCATCGTGAGGAAGGGACTTTTGAGTTTCTGCACCGGTTAGAATTGCTTCTCGGGGGTTTGTGTCGGAGTGGATTTTGCATTGAAGACCTCAGCGAACCGCTGCATGGGGATGGAAGCGCCGAGTGGGGTAGTTTTGCGCATCGCAGTTGGTTTTTACCCCCGTATATGCGGATCAAGGCCCGCCGAGTCGGTCCTGCCGGGCCGCATCCCACTTTGCACCCGTGAGGCTCCTGCTGCCGCCTGTTTCGTGCGGTCGACCGTCTCGATATACTAAACCGGCCGCATCTGTTCGGCCATCGCGCATACTTAGGATCTGTCGATCGAACCGTTGTCTAGTCCGCTTCAAGAGATCATGTGCTGTCTGGGACCTTCACTGGCCGGTAACCCGACCCAGTACGTGATCGAGAAGTGTTTTCAACAAGCCGGTTGGGATAGGCGATTCCTGAGTCTCCAAGTGGCGGCTGAAGATTTATCGATTGCGGTAGATGGAATGCGGGCGATGGATTTCTGTGGAGCGGTGATCACCGCTCCTTTTCAAAGCACGATCCTTGATTGCCTTGAGAACGTAAGTGCCGATGCCAAACGGGTGGGCGGGGTCAATTGTCTCCATCGGGACTCGGATCGCAATTGGTTGGGCGAAAACACAGTCGGCCCGGGCTTTCTCCACTGCCTAAAAACAGTTCTTGATCCGAAGGATCGTAAAATCCTCCTCCTCCATACGGGTTTGACAGCCCGGGCAATCGCCTTGGCCCTTGCCGAGGAGTCTGTCGCGGAGATCACCGTTGCGGGCGGTGACGCAGATGCCGGAAATGACTTTGTCAGCTTGCTCGCGAGCGCAACCGAAGTGCCCGTGCATTTTGTGCCTTGGGAGGGCGACATCAGTGCAGCGCAGGATGTGCATCTTGTGATTCACGCACCCGAACCTGGTGAAGTGGAACCCAGTGAAGAAGTCGCCTTGGTGCTTGAAACGCTCGGTCCTGAGATGCTCCTGGTTGATATGTGTCTTGGGTCACCGACGACGGCATTCTTGCGGGCTGGGGTCGCTTGCGGATGCCAAGTGCTTCATGGTCAGCAGATGCTGGTCGCGCAATGGGCGGAATGTGTGCGGTTGTGGACGGGAAGTGAACCGGATAGTGATGTGATGCGTGAGGCGTTGGAAGAATATCTGGGGCTGTAGGCCCAAAACACGCACCCCGGATGCATATTTTCCCAGAAAGTATTTGTGGTGCCATTTAAATCCCCTTCGCGGCGACCCGCGCGTGGCCTGTTCATCTGCGGTACTGGTACCGACGTCGGTAAGACCTACATTGGCTGTGCGATTGCGAAAAGTCTCGCTGCACAGCAGCTTTCAGTCGGTGTCTACAAGCCGGTTGCTAGCGGGGCACTTCGTGAGAACGGACAGCTTGTTGCCACCGATGCGTTCGCCCTGCATCGTGCCGCTGGTTGCCATGAAGATTTATCGAAGGTTTGTCCCCAGGTCTTTGTTCCCCCGCTTGCCCCTCCGGTTGCAGCGCGACTTGAGTCGCAGGTGGTCGACGACAATTTGCTGCGTAGGGGACTCGAGTACTGGACAGACCGCTGCGACATTGTGGTGGTTGAGGGAGTCGGTGGACTGCTGTCTCCGGTAAGCGACAATGATTTTACAATCACACTGGCCAGAGAATTTGGTTATCCCATTCTTCTGGTGGCAGCGGACCGGTTGGGTGTCATTAATCAGGTCCTTCAGGCTCTGTGTGTTTGTGCGCAGCATGCACCCGATGTGCCGGTTGCGGGAATCGTACTCAATCAGGTAGAGCCAGAGTCCGACATCAGTCGCGACTCCAATGCCGAGCAAATCCAGCGGCACAGTCGCGTACCCCTGTTGGGACAGATCGCCTGGCAGTGCCCTGCCCCGCTGCAGTCGATCAACTGGCAGGAGCTTGCTACGGGTCAGTAGAGGATGCGTCGCAAAAGGACCTACTCAGAAGGTCATTGGATTGTGGCAGCAGTTTGGTCGGTTTCGTGCGGTGCCTGCCGCGCTAGAGCCTGGAGCGACAGTCGCATTGTGACGCCCCATTGTCCCTGCGCATCCCCTTGGACCATCCAGTGTGGCATGACCACAACCGATTGATGCACCGCTTCGAAGCCACCCTCGGATTGACTCACAGTCGCCAGCGGAAAAGCCCAGAAATTCGTCGGCCGATTGCAGGATAACCCGACATCAATCCCGAGCCAGCGATCGACCAGTCCGATGCCTGTGGTCTCTCTTAAATCCAATTGATTTCCTAATTGGCCCAGCGTTTGCTGGGAATTGTCGTAGAAATACCGATCCTCTGCCCCCGCGGGCATTCCAGCAAAATTCCATTCCACGGCAAAATGGAACGGGCGGTCGGGCGGCAACTGTTCGAGCAGATAATCGACCAGGAGGGCATTTTCTCCTTCATTGAGCGTTATTCTTTTGATGATCCGGAGAGGAACTCCCTCCACCGTTCCCTCGCGTTGGAGGAGGGTCTGGACGTGCGTTGAACCGGTGGACTGGATCTCGGCTCCATAGGATCCAAGCACAAAATCTCCGAGTTCTGCAGTCGTTCCAGCCCGTACCTGTTCGACGTCGGCCTCTGCGGCATAGAAATGATCAATCAGACTCTTGCGACCATAGGAATCGTATTGCAAGAGACGATCCAAGCCTTCTTGCTTGAAGATAACGCGGTCGTGGATGCTTGCGACGTCGTCCCCCTCACCGCTCGGCCCGGCAAGAACCTTCTTGTGGTAGGCTTCTGGTCTTCTCGCCAAAGTCGCCAATAGATTATGGGAAATACTTCGAACATCGAGTTCGTACAATCGCCCACCAGATGCCGGTTCAAGGAACAGGCTCAGTTGATCGTTGCTCAATTGAATTTCATCACGACCGTCAAAATTAAAATCACTTTGATTGGCTTGGCACCACGGCGCATTACCGCGTCCCTCTGCCTCTTGGAGCAGTCCATCGGCTCGAATCAGGTGTTCGAAGACCGCGTTACGGAGATGCGGCAGATAGATGCCGCCAAAGGCACCATGCCAATAGCTGCAATTGCACTGCGCTTGGTACAACTCATCGCGGGCTTCGTCGATCAATCGGCGAATTCCGTCGTCGGTAGATGTCTGTTCGATCGCTGCTAGCTGGTCGCTGACTTGCATCATGCGGGCGTACATTTCGTTTGACTCGGGGTAGCGGGTCTTGAAATTACGCCAGAAGCCACCTCGCACAAAGGACGCGACACGCTGCCACTGGGAAGACTCCTCCAGCATGTGCTGAACTTCGTGACTCTCTATCTGACGATCGACTGGCATGGCCCACTCAGTCATTTCACGATAACTGCCCTCAGGAAGATAGACTTTGCCCAGGGGGCTAATCTGTTGCATGGCAGCAGATGGTGTCGTTGTATTGATCCAGTCTTTATTGGCACTTAAGAGATCGAAGAAATGGCGCAACCAACCATTTTGGTAAACATGCTGTTTGGTCTCTGGCCACGTGCCAAATTTTTCACCATCGTCTCCAAAAGCAACGAAAGCCCCGGGATGCTTTTCGGAAATTCGGCCGAGGTACGCAATCGTCTCTTCAGGGGCCTGAAAGGGAATCATATACCGTAACGGTTCGCTTCCGGGAATGACATGCAGCGTGCGTCCATCGTCTTCGGTGAGGTAGTAACCGGCAAGTTCATCTTCGGTGAGGCCGGCATTCTTAAAGTGATAATCGTCGAGCAATGTGTAATGCACACCCGCATCGGCCAGATCGCGGGCCATCGATTGTTCCCATACGCGTTCGGGAATCCACATTCCTTGAATATCACTACCGAGTCTGCGGCCGAGCCAATCTCGAAAACGCTTGATTTGCCCGATCCGATCACGGGAGGGAATCATGGCGAGAATTGGTTCGTAGAAGGCACCGCCAATAATTTCGAGGCGACCATATTGGACTAATTGGCGGAGTCGATCGAGATAATCGGGGTGGTGTTGATCAAGCCACTGGCAAAGCGGACCGCTCGTATGAAGTGCAATCCGCAAATGTTCGTAAGGTTCGAAAACCTCAAGGAATGGCAGGTAGCTATCCTCGTACGCCTGCTCAAACACATGATCGAAATTGCCGATCGGTTGATGATTATGCAGAATCAGCGAAAAGTGAACGCGAGGGGCCATAGATGAGAAACTCTTTTTCGTTGGATTATATTCAATCAATCGTTGATGAAAGTTGGTCTTGCTTGACTACGAGCGGTTCAGCGACTCGCACACGGGGTTTGTTGCTTGACCGGGATATTCTCTACGGATACCTGTCTGCGCATGGATTCAGCGATTCGTTCTGGGGCAATTGGATTAATAAAACAACCGGAACCCCACTCAAATCCCGCCTGGATTGTAATCCGAGGGAGTATCACCAATCGCCAATGATAGTGATCCATCGAGTCGCCTTCCAAGGGGGCGGATTGGATCATGTAATTGTAGGCGGGCATCTCGAGCGCCGTATCTAATTGAGTAAGTACCTGATAGAGAATTTCTGCAAGCAATTCACAATCACTCTCGCTACTTGCTATAAAATCAGCTTGATGCTTTTTCGGAAGGATCCAGGTTTCCCCGGGTTGGCGTCCCGCATAAGCGCAGAAAGCAACGAAGCTTGCATTTTCAGCAATCATTCGTTGCCCTTCCTTGCGTTCCCGGTCCTGTAAATCACAAAGTAAGCAGTGCCCTGTCCGCTGCAGATGGCCTGTCATCACGGTCTGTTCTCGACAAAGCGAAGGAGGAACAATCGGTAAAGCAATCAGTTGACTGTGCGCATGCTCGATCGTTGCGCCTCCTGCTGGTCCAACGTTCTTGAATACCTGTACAGACTGCAGTGTGGGGAATTCGCGAATTTGCTCGAGTCGTTTTTTTGTTGTTTGTAAGACAATGGTCAGGTGAGCAACGCCAAGTTCGGTGGTCCGCACGTGATGGTCCGGGCTTTCGATAATCACTTCGTGAATCCCTTCACCAGCAACTGTCGGAACCTCTTCTGCAAGTGACAGACTCGTTTGGCTAAGGGGAGCCATGTCTGGATCGGCTTGTCTTGAGAGAGAAAGAGCTGGGTATTTGTTACGCACGACCCGCACTTGCCAGCGGCCAGTATCGCCAGCACGCAGCACCTCTTCGGGAGTTTCCCTTTCGTTCCCTGCGCAAAACGGACAGACCGAACGCGATCCAACTACGTGACTTGTTTTGTAATCATGAGGGCGTGCTGAACGACCTTCAGCGATCAGCACCCGGTGTCCGGACAAGGGGTCACAGCGAATCTCATTCATAACGTGTTCGTTTCCGGTGCATCCAGGACCGTTGTAAAAAAAAACGACGCCGATACACTAAGGCACTTATATCTAGGCCAAACAGGCTTGGCCAAACAGGCAATGTGCAGCGAACGACGAATCGGTCCTACTCAATGAACTCCGGCGTTTTTTTCTGATTTATTACTACCGGGATTTTGTTGCCGGGGCTCACCGGCAATGTAGCATTCCGGTTTAACCTAACACTCTCGCCATACAGATACCATGCCGATTCACGAACACCGTTATCCGAACGGGCTCGTTCTGGTTGCCGAGTCGATGCAATCGCTCGAATCGGTAGCTTTTACCTTTTTGTTGCCCGTTGGCGCCGCGTATGACCCGTCGGACCGAGCTGGTCTGACGAGCATGACCTGTGAAATGGTGCTTCGCGGTTGTGGCGAACTGGACAGTCGACAGTATGTCGAGCGTCTTGAAGAGCTAGGAATTGAGACAGGCGAAGCAGTTACCACGTCGCACACCTGTTATCGATCGGCAATGCTTTCGGAGCATCTGGGTGAGGCAATCAGTCTTTATGGTGATTTGTTACTGAGGCCGCAACTACCGACCGAAGAGCTGGAGTCGAGTCGTCAGGTTGCGATACAAGAATTTCGTGCGCTTGACGACGAACTCCTTCAGAAAGTCATGGTAGAACTTCGAAGAGGTCATTACCCTGATCCGTGGGGACAATCACACCACGGAAATCTCGAGGGACTTTCTCAAATAGCATTAGACGATGTGCGCGATCATTTTGCCGGCGGATACCAGCCGAACGGCACGATTCTTGGCGTAGCGGGAAAGTTTTCTTGGGATGAACTGCGAGAAACCGTGGGACAAGTTTTCGGTGACTGGAAGAGAGGGGAATGGTCGGAGCCAGATGGGGGACCACTCGAGATATTCCGAAAGCATCTTGATCATGACTCCAGTCAAACGCAGATTGCCCTGGCTTATCCAAGCATTCCTTATAAACACGAAGATTATTTCCAGGCGTGGGGAGCGGTCGGCGTATTGAGTGAGGGGTCCAGTTCGCGCCTTTTTACAGAAGTGCGCGAAAAAAGGGGACTCTGCTACTCGGTTGGAGCATCGACCCGTTCGCTGAAGGAGCAAGGGAGCGTTTTTTGCCATGCCGGCACGACGGCAGAGCGGGCCCAGGAGACGTTGGATGTGATTATTGCCGAGTTGGTGCGACTTGCGGCAGGCATCGAGGCGAAAGAATTAGATCGACTCAAAGCAAAAATGAAAAGCTCGTTGATCATGTCACAGGAGTCAAGTATGGCACGCGCCGGCGCCTTAGCCCGCGATTGGTACCATCTCGAGAGAATTCGTCCGCTCGATGAGATTTCGGCGCACGTTGATGCCCTCACTCCAGCGTCTATCAATCGATACCTCCAGGACAATCCCCCGACTGATTTTACCGTTGTCACCCTTGGTCCCCAGTCGCTGGAGATGCCCGATGCAATTTCGTGAGCAGTCACTCACCAACGGGCTACAGATTGTTGCCGAATGCAATCTCGATGCGCACAGTATTGCCGTCGCTTTTTGTGTGAATACCGGTTCCCGCGACGAAGAACATCCGGTTTCTGGGGTAAGTCATTTTTTAGAGCACATGGTTTTCAAGGGCACCGACACTCTTTCAGTGAACGATGTGAATCAGCGGTTCGATCAGATGGGTGCGGAATACAATGCATGGACCGGAAAGGAACATACGTCTTATTATGCCGTTGCGCTTCCCGAGTATCAAAACGATGTCGTCAAGCTCTGGTGTGAATTGATGCGCCCCGCCCTCCGGGAAGATGATTTCGATACGGAGAAGCAGGTGATTCTGGAAGAAATTCGGATGTATGACGACCAGCCACCCTTCGCAGCTGACGAAGCGTGTGAGGAGGACTATTACGGGGACCACCCGTTAGCCAATCGTGTGCTAGGCACCGAAGAAAGTGTAACGGGTATGCGGGTCGAGGCGATGCGGGAATATTTTCAATCCCATTACAGCCCGCAGAATATTGTGTTGGCCGCTGCCGGACAGATCGATTTCACTGCGCTCGTTGAGTCGGCAGACCGTTTTTGTGGGGCATGGCGCACTGAGGCGGTAACGCGCGTAAGTCGTTCAGTGCAATCGGAGTGTCATCGACGCGTCATTCAGCGATCGGCCTCTTCACAGCAGTATGTGATTCAGCTTTCGAAGGGCCCGAACAGTCAGGATCGGCGTCGCTACGCCACGCACTTGCTGGTGAGTTTGCTTGGCGATAGCAGCGGTAGCCGTCTTTATTGGGAACTTTTGCATCCCGGACTCGCCGAACAGATCAGCACACATTATTACGAGTATGACGATGCTGGCCTGATTATGACCTGGATGTGTTGTGATCCGGATTCCGTCGAAAAGAATTTGCGAGCGATTCGTTTAGTTTATGAAAAAGCACACGCAAATGGATTTGACGAGGCAGAACTCGCGCGGGCAAAAACGAAACTGAATTCCCGGCTCGTGCTTTCCGGCGAGCGCCCCCAAAATAGGATGCTCAGCGTCGGACTTGGTTGGATTCGGGATGGTCGCTACCGCTCGATTCGTGACGAAATGGAAGCTTTCAATGCAGTAACGCTTGAAGATATTCACGGTGTACTAAGCGATTACTCACTCTTGCAGTACAGTTCCACCACTGTGGGCCCACGCGCAGAGATCATTTGGGCTGATGCCTAGAAGGCCATGAGCCGCCCGTAAAAAACAGCTATCCTATGCGGGTAAATCATGGCTTGTTGCCCAGCGGGGCCAACCGTACCATGAAGCGTTTGGAGGAGATATCATTTCGTGACCGACTGAAATGACTTCGCGAATCGGCTGTAAGGATTATCAGCGAAATTGGAAGGATGAGCATGGCATTTATTTCAGGATTGGAAGAGTTTGTTCAGCAGGATGTTCCGCTGGCCGAACGGACCTGGTTCAAACGGGGAGGCTCCGCAGAATATTTTGCAAGTCCTGGATCGCTCGATGCTTTGACTACGCTTGTTACACGTAGCCGAGAAGAGGAATTACCGATCCATCTGCTTGGGGGTGGTTCGAATATCCTCATCGCCGATACGGGAGTTTCTGGCGTGGTTGTCTCACTTGAGGCTGAGGCATTCAAGCGGATTGAGATTGAGGGCACCCGTATTTGTGCCGCTGGTGGCGCTTCGCTGACACACGTTATCTCCGCTGCGGTCGGAAAAGGACTTTCGGGTCTGGAATTGCTTGTGGGGATACCGGGTTCTGTGGGGGGGGCCCTTCACACGAATGCTGCAGGTCACGGAGGTGACATTGGTCAGTGGACATCGCGAGCGGTCGTCATGACGCGGAGCGGTGAAATCATTGAGCGCGACCGGGAAGACCTCGATTTCAGCTATCGACAGAGTAGTCTCGATGAACTTGTAATCCTAGAAGCTGATTTCGAACTGGAGGAGGCCGACTCAGCGTCACTGACCAAGCGCATGCAGCAACAGTGGATTGTCAAGAAGGCCAGTCAGCCCCCTGCCCATCAGGCGACGGGTTGTGTTTTTAAAAACGTTCAGGGAACCAGTGCCTCACTGCTGATTGAGCAAGCCGGAATGAAGAGCGCTATGGTCGGTGGGGCGTCAACGAGTGACCGGGATGCTAATTTCATTGTGGTCCGGCAGGATGGCACAGCAGAAGATGTTGTGCAGTTGATTGAGAAAATCCGTTGCGGTGTACGCGATCGGTTGGGATTCGAGTTGGATCTACAGATCGAAATCTGGTAATGCGCATCCCGCCTGATTGAAGTCTTTGGCCCGCATCGTGTTCATTATCGCGTTCATTTTTGAGTCATAGGGCAAAGTAGGCAGCATTGTGATTGGCATGGTGCAAAACAAGAGAAGACCAACTTTAAATCGTCGTCGGGGGAGTGCGCGACAAGTTTTGTTGCTGCTTACATTCCCTCTGCTTCTCACAGCGATCGCTGCAGCACTCTACTGGGGCTGGCAGGTCGTCTGGCAGGCAGCACCCTGGAGTCCGCAATTTAGTCTGCATCCGGCCAACATCGAAATTCTCACCGAGAGTCCCTGGGTAGATGAGGCATCGATTTTGCAGCAGGTGGTGCATGAAGCCAGTCTGGACGATCAACTTACAATTCTCGATCCGGGGCTCAATGAAAGGCTCAGTTTAGCGATCGAAGACCATCCTTGGGTGGAACATGTCGAAAGGGTTGAAAAGTTTCAGCCACCACGCGTCGTCGTAACGCTTCGCTATCGTCATCCGGTCGCATTTATCAAAAATAACCAGCCCGTTCTCTCCGAAAAGAAACAGTTGCCGAGTGTGTGTCTTGTCGATCGACACGGTATCCGACTTCCACTGGATAATTCACTTGTACGCTCACCAGCGGTTCAGGCATTAGCAGAAATCAGGGGCATTCCGTTTCGTCCTCCGCCGCCAGGCGACGCCTGGAAAGATGGCCGTGTCCGAGGCGGAGCACGGATTGCAGAGGCGCTTCGGCACGATTGGGACCTATTTGGATTACGGGCCATCGAAACCTCAATGCAACCAGTCGTAGGATCGAGTGAAAGTTATGCTTTTACATTAATCACAAAAGGGGGGCGACAAATCCCGTGGGGTCCGGAATACGTGGATGCAGAGGTTACAGAAGCGGGCAAAATGGAACCCACTGCCACAGAGAAAGTATCCCGCCTGAAGGCCTATGTCACAGAAAACGGCATCGACTTAGATGGACATCAACGGCACCCGGCAGTAGAACGCCCAGCAGATGCGGGAAAAAGATAATACTCAGGTCACCGCGCAAACTATTTCGGAGCGCGTAACCTCGAGGGCAGGGTTGCTTTACGTGACCTGCCCTCTGTATCGCCCAACAATTCCTCGCGGACGACCTCCATCTCTTCGGGGGCTTCCACGCCGATCCGTACCCCACCCTGGCCCACACGGACCACGGTGATAGAGATCTTATCCCCGATCAGGATTTTCTGCCCGACTTTGCGTGAAAGTACCAGCATACGCGGCCGACCTTCGCCTCAATGCGCATCCCCCTGGCGATTTGCCGGGAGGGCTAAACTCTTCCTTGACTTCTCGTCGGCACCGCGGCCCGGTAGCTCGCTTGAAGCATAACCTTGGTGAGCCCTTTGGTATCCGCAAGCACCTCGGTCAATATAAGCCCGTTGTGAGGCTTCGCAAGCGCCGGGCCTGAGTTGGGGCAAAAAGAAGAATAAAGATAGTAAAATAAATAAACTAGGCAATATAGGCATTCATATTTACCGTTACTCCGCTACTTCTCCACCCTCTGGAGGCTTCTGTTGTACGAGGGGGCGGATGTGTTCAAAGGCGGATCCCGTGGCGATTTGACACCACTCAAACAAGATGGCCTCGGTGGTGGTGATCACTCCGCCGGCCGCCGCCATCCGGTTTAGCGCGATGCGATGATCGAAGCGTGACCGGGCGCTCATGGCATCTGCGGCCAGGTAAACGTCATAGCCGCGGGAAAGCATATCGAGTGCCGTCTGCTGCACGCAAATATGCGTTTCCAGTCCGACCAGCAGCAGTTTCGGAAGTGCTCGCGCCTCTAGATCGGCAACCAGCGGTTCGACCTGTGCGCAACTGAATGCAATCTTTGCCAAAGCACCCTCAATCTGCCCCTGCAGTTCGTCTACCGTACTTCCCAGTGCCTGAGGGTATTGTTCGGTGGCGGCCACGTGGACCCCCAAGCCGCACGCGGCCTCAAGCAGGCGACCGATGTTCCACACGACGCGGGCGTGATCTTGGACCAGGGGAAGCAATTTCGTCTGGACATCCACCACCCAGAGTGCGGTGTCGCCTGGGGACATCAGGAAGGGGCTACGCGGGAGATTCATGGGATGTAGCATACCGATTCGTTCACATTCGGACCACTAGGCGGCTCCCGCCCCTGGCAACACACACACGATTTGGGGAAAATAGGACGACCTTCCCCTGGAACCCCTTTCTGGCTCGAAAATGAAACTCAATGCGACCACCATTCTTACCGTGCGGCATCAGGGTCGTGTGGCTCTCGGCGGAGACGGCCAGGTTTCACTGGGTGAGACTATCATGAAGGCCGATGCGATGAAAATTCGTCGACTTCTCGACGGTCAAGTGATCACTGGATTTGCGGGAGGGAGCGCCGATGCTTTCGCATTGCTCGAACGACTGGAAGGCAAGTTGAAGGACCACCCCGGCAATGTTCCGCGGGCGGCCACCGAACTGGCCAAGGAGTGGCGGACCGACAGAGCTCTTCGTCGGCTCGAAGCGATGGTCTTAATGATTAGCGCCGAGCATACTCTCCTGGTCACAGGCCTCGGCGACGTCATTGCCCCGACCGATGGTGTTCTGGGAATTGGTTCGGGCGGAAATTATGCGATGGCTGCCGCGCGGGCTCTGGTTGCACATTCGGATTTAGCAGCCAGTGAGATTGTCCGTAATTCGCTAAAAATTGCCAGTCAGATTGATGTCTATACCAACGACCAGATCGTGATTGAGGAGATGGAGGCAATCGGTTGAATGAAATAACGCAGTGTCGAACTCCTCGCCAGATCGTTGCCGAACTCGACAAATACATTGTAGGGCAAGACGCGGCGAAGCGGGCCGTTGCGATAGCCGTTCGAAACCGTTGGCGACGACAGCAACTCGATGAAGAGATGCGTCGGGAAGTCGCGCCCAAGAATATTTTAATGATTGGCCCCACGGGAGTCGGTAAAACCGAAATTGCCCGTCGCCTTGCCCGGCTTTCTTCCGCACCCTTTATCAAGGTCGAGGCCAGTAAATACACGGAAGTGGGATACTACGGTCGCGACGTGGAGAGCATGATTCGCGAGCTTGTCGAAAGTGCGATTCTCATCGTCCGCGAGCAAGAGCGGACCGCAGTCGAGGCACAGGCGCACGAACGGGTGGAGTCACAGTTACTCGATATCCTGGCACCGCTTCCAATGCTCACCGATGCAGATGGTGATGCTGCCGAACTGAGAGAGCGTCACGCGCGAACCCGCGAAAAAATTCGTGCAATGCTCCTGGCCGGCGAGATGGAGCAACGAAATATTGAAATCACAGTAGAGCAAAAGTCGGCTCCGATGATGTTGACAAATATGGGTGCCGAACAGATGGACTTTGATCTACAGGGGTTGTTTGAAAAGGTGATGCCCCGCAATACGTCGCAACGCGAAATGACGGTGGCCGAAGCCCGCAATGTTTTATTCGAGGAGGCGTGCGAAGCACTCGTCAGTTCTGAAAAAGTGAATGCGCAGGCCATCGAACTGGCTGAAAACGTAGGAATCGTATTTCTCGATGAAATGGATAAAATTGTGGCCACTGAAGGTGGTCGAGGCGCAGATGTTTCTCGGCAGGGAGTGCAGCGCGATTTACTGCCGATCGTTGAGGGGACGACCGTACAGACGAGATACGGTTATGTCAAAACGGACCACATTCTCTTTGTTGCGGCGGGTGCTTTTCATAAAGTCAGCCCAAGTGACTTAATGCCCGAATTGCAGGGTCGTTTTCCGATTCGTGTTGAATTGACAGATTTAACCCGAGAAGATTTCGTTCGCATTCTCACCGAACCGCGCGGGTCGCTCACAAAGCAATACGCAGCGTTGATGCAGACCGAGGGTGTCAAGATCGAATTCACCCCTGAAGCAATTGATGCACTCGCTGGATATGCTTTTGATGTGAATCAAAAATCGCAAAATATCGGAGCGCGTCGTTTGTATACGATCATGGAGCGATTGCTCGAAGAGCTTTCATTCGAGTCGCCCGATATGAAAATGGGCGATGTGACTGTCAATCCTGCTTATGTCCATGAGAGGCTAGAAGCCTTGAGTCAGGATGAAGATTTGAGTCAATTTATTCTCTAGCGGAGCACCGCGTCGGTTGTACGCATTGCAAGGTCGTTTCTCGAGGAGGTAGCGGTCGATGGAACAGCAGCCGGTAGCAGTCGTCACGGGTGCATCCCGGGGAATCGGTCGGGCGATTGCCAGTAAACTTGCCACGTGCGGCTTTAACGTGGTTGTGAACTTTGTGCAAAGTGAAGATCGGGCGGCATCGCTTGTTGCAGAAATTGAAGCCCAAGGATGCAAAGCGCTCGCGGTGCGGGCCGATGTTGGAAATGCCGATGACCGCGAACAATTGTTAGCGGTCTGCCGGGAACGATTCGGCCGCCTCGACCTCCTGGTGAATAATGCAGGCATTGCGCCAGCGCAGCGGGTCGATCTTTTGGCGACCACCGAAGCAAGTTGGGAGCAGATTTTCACCACCAATTTAAAGGGCCCTTTTTTTCTTTCCCAGCAGGCCGCTCACGGAATGATCGCGCAGATCGCAGCGGGCGAAATTCCTACGGGGAAAATTATTAATATATCCTCCATCTCCGCCTATGCCGGTTCGCTCGATCGAGCCGATTACTGCATGGCGAAAGCAGGATTGGCAATGATGACGCAATTATTGGCCGCGCGTCTTGCCGAAGAGGATATTCAGGTATTTGAGATTTGTCCAGGCATTATTCGTACCGATATGACGGCTCCTGTTACTGAAAAATATAATGCCCTGATCGAGGGTGGTCTGACTCCGATGCAGCGCTGGGGCGAGGCGGATGATGTGGCTGAGGCGGTGCAGGCCTTGATCGAAGAGCGTTTTCCCTTTAGCACAGGGCAGCGTTTTCATGTCGACGGTGGATACCATCTCCGGCGACTCTAATTTCTCGAGGTCGATAGATCATGAACTTTGCGCTGTTGGGAACTTCTCCACTCATCAGGCAATTTGAATTGCAACTTGCCGATTCGAAAGCCCATCAAACAGTTTTCTCTTTACCAGATGTAAACCAAATCGATTTGGTTGCGATTGAGCAATCTGGTGCGCAAGTGATCGTTTTGGATGGCATTGGTGACGAAACGGTGTTGCTTCGTGGAATCGAAGTCTTGAAAGCGTTCGACGGCCTCGTGCTGCTTGCACAGTTCTGTACCCGCACCGTTTTGACAGCTTATGAAGTGGAAAGATTAGCGGGAGATGCAGTGGGACTGTTTGCCCCTATTCTGCCTCTGCTTCAGCATCCGGCCATGGAGCTATTTCGTGGAACACAAACGGATTCCACAACCAATCCTCTTATCGCTATCGGACAGATCGAGCGGGTAGAGATGGAGCGGGTAATGCAGACAGAGTGTGTCGAGTCCGTTTTAGATGCTTGTGCTCAGGATCTAACGGTACTGGTGGCGTTGGCCGGCCCCATCAAAGAGGTTGTGGCCATGCGTGTGGGAAGCGAACCGGTTCCTCTCAACGTACAAGGCACAAGCCAGAGCGGCCCTTTGGTACGTTGGTCTGCCGTGCGGCCTTGCCCGGATGTCGAATCGGCACGAATTCTCATTGAGGGAACGCAGGGTCGGGTGGTTATCCGCCTGCGCGAAACAGGCCACTGGGATATAGAAGCGGACGCGAAAGTCTTCTCTTTTCCTCCACTCGACTTCGTTACCCACTGCGGGGAGATGAGCCAGGATGCAGCAGTCCGTTGGACACCCGTTACGCATAGCCTGGAAGTGCGCGAAGCGGTCGCAAAGAGTTTGCAGCGGGGACGTCTCATTCGGCTTAATCTTGACGGGCACGGGGAACGCACGGCCTTCAAGGGCACCATGGCATCGCTCGGTTGCGCCTTACTCCTCGGTGGCCTCGTCCTGCTCATCTTTTCCGCTGCCATTCTTAGTCTTGCTCCAGAAAACGGGTTTGGACAGTTTGCTATCTGGATTGAAAAAATTCCTTGGGTTCTTGCTGGGTTAATGGTTCTTTTTTTGCTCATCCAACTTTTTGCGTTTGTGATTCCTCGTAGAAGCGAGGAATAAACAAAAGCTTCCCCTGCTTGCATTTATCAGATTTCCTCTTTAGGCTGACCAGTCGATATCAATCAACACAGATTCCTACGCTGGAGAAAGAGACGATGGCCGAAAAAAATGAAGCGGAATCAAAATCGGCTGAGGCCGATTCTACAACCAAGCGGACTATCCATGTGGATGTGGATGTGGATGGCGCAGTGACGAGCTACGCAAACTTTTGCCGGGTGACGGGTACCCCGGAGGAAATGATCATCGACGTTGGTCTTAACTCGCAGCCGGTAGGTCCGCCACCGGATTCGATTTCGATCAAACAGCGGTTAGTGATGAATTACTATACGGCCAAGCGTCTGCTTGGCGCACTGCAGATGTCGATCCAGCGTCATGAAGCCGCCTTCGGAGTTTTGGAAACCGATGTGCAAAAACGTGTTCAGCCATCGGCGCGGTCTGCGGGTGAAAAATAGACATCCGCTGCGGGCAGTCAGCGGAGAGGCTTAGGTGCTCGCCCGCTGTGGTGGCGTTTTCGTCGGCGGCAGTGGTAGACAGCCGATGCCGATCAACAGCAGTTGGCTCAGTACGAACCAGGACAGGGTGACTAACACGCCTTCGGTAAATCCGTAGGAATGCAGTCCCACACCAAGTTCGTTCACTCCAAACCAGGACCAGGTGGTGGTAATATTCCCGGCTACTGCCAAAACAGCAAGGCCGCGTGCGCGGACCAAACCCGCCCAGCGGGCGTGCAGTACCAGGGCATTCCAGAGTACGATAATCAGCGCGCCGTTTTCTTTAGGATCCCATCCCCAGAAACGTCCCCACGAGTCATCCGCCCAAAGGCCTCCAAGAACGGTACCGACAAAGCTGAAGAAAATCGCAAAGCAAAGTACCCCATAGATCATCCTCGGAAGTGCGTCGCGGAGGTTGTCTGGAAAGGTGCCCCCGAACCTTGCCGCGAGAAGGAAAAGGACATAAAGAATACCCAGTCCACCGGCTAAAAACGTTGTCGAATAACCGAGTGTGATCGCCACCACGTGGGTTGCCAACCAGAACTGAGTATCGAGAACGGCCTGGAGAACGACAAACGTATCGCCATCGGCAGCAAGCCCATAGGCGACCCTTAGGGTAAGAAAGCCGACCACTGCACCGAGGATCGTACCGATCCCCATACGATAGATACATTCCAAAACGATGGCCAGCAGCACGCAGCCCCAACCAATAAACACTGCTGAAGAATAGAGATTTGTAACCGGTGGTCGACCCGAGATATAGATTCGTGCGAGGAGTGCGACTGTTTGCACGGCAAATCCGAGCAGCATTAACCCGAGTGCGGCCCTTTGTAGTGGGGCCCGCCAGATCAGTAATCCCAGTGAACCGAGTCCAAAGGCTAGCAGATAAAGCACGCTCGAAAGTGTAAACGGATCGAATTGGTTGAACCGCGATTCAAAGCGATAGAAGGAGCCAAAGATGCTTTCGACACCGCGGTTTGTCAGAGACGATGACCCAGCCAACTCTGCAGGCTCCTCAGCTTTGAGCGTAGCGCGATAGTCGGCGACTGCCGCATTGAATTCAGCAACACTTCCGTTTTTATAGGCCGTGAGTGCAGTTGCCATTTTATTGGCAAACTGGTTTTGGGATCGGGTGAGATCCGTTCCCCTGTTGACTAGCCGGAGATCGTTTTCCAGATCAGATTCGATTCTATTCCGACCGTCAGTCACCTGCTGCCGGGCACTCGGTTCAATCGATTGCTGCATTTCCTCCGGCAAGTTAGCAACTGCTCGGAGTGCAGATTGCCGAAGTTCTTTCGGCGAAAGATTTGGATTCTGGCTACGAACGATCTGCTCGATCAATTGCACAATGCGATCCTGGACCAATTGCTCGATGTATTGTTCAGAAAAAACTTCACGGGTTAGTTCTGCTGCAAGTTGGTTGGTGGAATGAATCTTCTTTTCCTCCGCGATCTGGCGAACCCAGTTCGCCGTCAGCGCTGTGGTGAGCGGCTCCCATTGCCGATCACGCGAACGGGAGGGAATCGCTCGAGGTGCTTTGGAGTTGGCCAATTCTGCAGCGACGCTCGCCATCGTGACGGCTTGCAAAGCTACACTCGGCCCCGTTTGGTCAGGGATCCGATGCGCCTCTCGGAGTGCTAGGAAAAGTTCAATTTTATTGTTGAGTTCCAGCACTTTCTTCTGATAGAGAGAGACATTTTTATCGCCAGCCTTGCGGGCAAGCGCTACCTGTTGCTTGAAGACATCCAGTTTGGGCGCAAGTTCGTTGTAGGCGTAGCGATAGCCTTTTCTTCTGCTTATCCCGAGCGTGTGAAGCAAGTCGAAATTTGCGATTCGGAAAATTCGAAAATCCATCGAGTCGGGCGTATGTGCGATCGTTTCGAGCAACCATTTTTGTGCGGGTTGCGTTTTTCCTTCTAGGTCTTTGAGCGTCGCCTTTTCAGAGATGATCCGCAGGCTATTGAGCGCAAGAGTGTCAAATGGTTTGACTCGGCCTTGATAGATAATCGGCAGTGCCGCAAAGGCATCCACCTGAAGTTCACCTGGTTTTTCCGCGCGGGGCACTGCCCGCGTGGCTATCCAACTGATCCCGACAAGCAGCACAACTGCGGGGAATACAATCATCCCCCACTTCGATTGGGGGACTTGAGTAGCGCGGTCCGAGTCCGTGGTGTAGTTGGTAGCCTGTCTTTTCAAAAAGCGAGTGAGCGTAATCGAGAAGTGTGCAAGTAATCCCGTTGCCACGAGCATGCATCCCACATAGGGGATCATCCAGCCCATGTTGGTTACCACAGCAAGCGTACTGAACTTTTTCTGACCGAGCTCGTTGTAGCCACTCTGATAATAGGTTTCCCCCGCATAACGCAGCGGGTTATTCATCCAAATCTTGATACTTCGGTCGACGTTCCGCTCAGGATCCAATAATCGAATCCGCGACGAATAATTTTGTGGAATATTGGTGCCGAGATAATCATCCTTGCGGACTTCGTCCAATCGGAGCGTAAACGGTTTATGGATTCGCTTGTAGCGAAGTGCGACATCATAAGGTTTCCCGTCGATTTCAATCGGCTGGTCTTTCAGTAACGACGTGAAAAGATACGTGCCCAGCGATTCATTAGAATCTTTTCTCTTGAATTCAACATACAAAGCCGGGACGTCCTCGACTTGCTGGGCGTCGGTTCCACTTCCTTTGGCTGCCTCGATCGCCGCGTATATCCGCCCTGCCCCGCGATTGGCTGGATTGTTAAAATCTTCGCCCGCCTCGTTTACGGTGGGCAACATCACACCGCGACGACCGAAAGAGTCGGGTTTGGGGCTCATTTGCGTATTGGCGAGAAACCGTACCGGGACGATATCAAAAGGAAGAAAAGGATGCTGTATGTTTTGTTGCCCGCGCAGCATCGACTGGGGAACCACGACTTCATCATCGACTTTTTCGTTGGAACGATCGACGATGGCCAGTTCTGAAAACCGGCTGTCCGCAGCATAGGTTGCTGTTTCACCTTCAGCCAGCGTGACGCGCGATTCGACCGCATAGAGATCGACCATTAATTCGCCGAACATGATCAAGGCGAGCCCAGCATGTAATAGCACCACGCCTCCCCGCCGTTTAAAGACAAGAAGGCAACCAGCCAAACAGACGAGTGCGGCACCCTCCGCGAGCATCAGTTGCCAAAGAATACGCATTCCAGCGTCTCCCAGATAGGCTTCTTCCCCTGAGAGGAGAACCCAGAACACGATTCCTGCCGAGAGGAGTACTGGGAGACTAAGTATCCAGAAAAGGGCTGAGCGATAATGTCCCTGCTGTGCAAAATAAGCCACCGCTCCCAGTCCAGTGAGCGTAAGTACTAAAAGAATCAGTTTGAAAAAGAGCCAGACAGTGCTCCAGTTGGTTTCTTGGCCGGATTGTGTCTGTTGATTGAGACCACCTCCCGATACGACGAGATAGACAAAGAGTCCGCCGACAAAAAGGAGGAGCGTCCCTAAAAAGAGGGCGTTACCTTTCGCCTGAACTTTAAAACGAACCAGATGTGCAGTAAGCAAATTGATCGCCATGGTAAAACCGATCATTTTTCCACCAGGAAAATAAAATCCGCCTCCGACCTGTTGCCAATTGGGAAACCATGCCGCCGGGAAAAAAACTTGCAGTTCGATCCAGGTCCACCAAGTATGGAAATAATCAGCCCGCACATCCCACATATTCTTTTGAGTTTGGGCCAATGTACCGACGAGGATAATGAAAATGCCTAATGCAAAGAGCGTTACAGTCAGTCGTAATGAGGCGAGTGGGGCAAAAACCCGTAAAAGGGTCTCACGCCTACCGCGGGACGTCCGTTGCTCTTTGACTGATTGACTCATCCGGGCTGTTCTCTGTAAATCCGTGTCTTAAATTTGGTAATCAGAAATAAATTATTGAAAAGTTGGTCCGAAGCGAAGCGACGCAACAAACGTTTTGAACGTCTCCTCCTGCTTCTTCGCAAGGTCTTGATTGCCTCGTAGTTTCACGAACCAACTGCCGCCCCCAGTCGCAGGAAAGACAGCCACGAGGATTGTTTCACTTGAGCCCAGTAAAGTAACGTATTTTCCAGTTATATTTCCGGCCTTCACATCGACGACGCTCTTTCCGAATTGTTCCTCGTTGATGGGCGCAAGGTCCAATTGTCCTCGCCAGCGGTTCACATTCGCCAACAGATTACCGCCTGCGGGGATGACCGTCACCTCCAGCGATTGACCATCGGTTTGCATGCGGAAACAGGCTTTGCGCATCCCTGTGACCGGGCCCGGTTTCCATTCGGGCGGAGGTGTACCCCGCACTTGGGCCGTATCGAATCCCGTCGATGACGCGTTCGGCTGACCGAGCCCGCCGAAAGAGGTTTGGGGAGGCGGTGCCTGCGTCCCTTTGATTTGTGCCAAGTAAATCGTTTGCCCGCCAGCAGTCAACGTCTCAAAAGAATGGACAGCTGTTTTCTCTTCCAGCGATGGTAATCCCATTTGGCGTCGCCATCGATTGAGATTACTTGCCAGGTAGGCATTCCAGTCCGGATTGGTTTGCCGGAGTGAAGATACAACCAGTTCGAGCGCCTGGGGCGGTTTGTCGAGGGTGATGGTTGCGATGCGCATTCCCGAACCTTTTCGTTCAGACCAACCCTGAGGTAGTTGCCATGTCGGGGACGCCTTTCCGTCGGAAGGGAATTGAAGTTGTTGGAGGAATTTTCTAACCAGCCCACGATGGCGTTCGATGCGCTCGGTTGGCCCTGCAGTTTTAAAGAAATAAACCTCTCCATCACGCTCGGTGAGCGCGACAAGCATTTCTTGTGCGACTTGGGCAGTTGCGGTCTTTTGCTTGGGGACTCGATAACGCGTGATCTGATCTTGCTCGTGGCAGCCTGCCCCGTAGATTAGGCCGACAAAAAAAAGTCCGATGAGTATACTTATTTGCCGCATTGCACGAGACCTAGCGGAGGAGATAGTTGGAGAGGATTTACAGAGGCGGGTGGGATGCCCGCACGGTGCAGGATCACCTTGCACTATTATATCCCACTCCACGAGCGTTAGTAGTGCGATCTAGCGGTAAACCCGCACTTGCGGTGCATTCCAGCCGATGATTGGCACGTCGTCGCCGAGCAAGTAGATTTCTAACGCAGATTCTCCAGAAAACTGCGGCAAACTTTCCGCAGCAAGCGTTTCCCCGGACTGGGGGCCCCTGCCATAGTTAGAAACACCAAGCCGATTTTTATCGATGCCCCATTGGCGAAAAAATTCCATTAATGTGATCGCTCGCTGCAAATACTTTTGGTTTGTGGGAAGACCCGCTTCTGAAAAACCGCTGGTCACAATCAGGATGCGATGCGAGCACACGTCCGGCTCGCTAAGCACCGTTGCTAGAGTTCCGAGCCGATCCCCGGCTTCAACTTTGAGCTCTGTTCCGGCGCGAAAAAAGACGGCAGGGGTCAGAGATATCGCCCCACTCTTGGCGTCAAAATCAAGTCCTTCGGTACGGTCCGCTAATGCTGCTAGCTGCTGTCCTGCGGTTGGAGGAGGTTGTGAGAGTTTTCGTTGCTTTGCAAATAGCACCGGCACCTCTTTGTCGAGAAAAACCAACTCCTGCTCTGACTGATTGCGTTCAGTCTGTAACTTGCTGCATTGGGCTTCAAGATTTGCTACCTCAGTTTGCAACGCCTTATTTTTCTCAGAAAGCTGATGGTAGCGAGCCTGACAGGTCTCCATCCGCGATGCCGGCACTAGGCATCCACCACAAAGGCATAAAAAGAGGATCACTACACCCGGAGGGCACAAGGTGTGGGCGCAAGGAAAGAGTGTTTTGCGACAACAGGTCGGCTGTGACATGCGGTTCGGCTTCCTTACCTGACGCAATTTGGCGGGTGGTGTTTTACGTTGCCTTGTTCCGATCGCCGCTTCTTCACCTACGTTTTTTAGCGAAACATTCCGATGATTGCGTCCATCAAACCGCTGTTGACCGGATGGATCCCTTCCCAACTCCAGACCTGGCGAACAAGGTCGTAAATGAGCATACCGGAAAGAGCAAGCAGGGTATGCATAAGAAAAGGCTCAGTAAATTCCAGCCGGAATAGGGCAATTCAGGTAGGGCGGGCTGCTGCTGCACGATGATTGACTCGGGGTCGGATTGAATCAATGTCGCCGCATCACCCTCGTCGGCCCCTAGCATCGCCAAGTCGACATCGCCTCCCGGTTCCATGACAGTTGCGGAGGAGGGGTTAAATCCACTATCGGGATCGTCCAGGGCAATGACCTGAGAACTGCTCTCCGAATCATCCGTCAGCGCATCCTCGAGTGGTGTGAGGAGGAAATCGTCATCTTGTTGAAGCTGAGAGGGCGAATTCCCCTCGGCTCCCGCATCGTTGGCAGAAAGAAAATCTTCTTCCCCGAGTAAAAGTGAGTCATCGCTGCTGATCACAGAACCTCCAAGACCTACATCGCTCGCTTCGAGGGAGATTCCACTATCGGCCGGATCGTTCAGAGAGATTCCACTATCACTTGCACCAATGACATCGCTTCCGGCCCCACCAAGTACCAAAACACCGTCTTCCTCATCTGTGATGTTGATTTCGGAGTCGTCGGAACTTGAACTTGAACTCGCAGTGTCGCTATCTCGCAGCGCTACCTCGCTTTCACCGAGTGCAATGTTGCTGTCTTGCTTCGACGTTGTTCCGCTGTCGGAGAGATCGAGTTCCAGGTTTGGACTGTCGCTGCCGGTAAGCTGAATTTCAGACCCTGCATCTGCCACAGAACCAGCCGTTTCGCTTCCCAGTACGTCAGACGACGGTTCGGCGTCACTATCCCCAAGAATTAATGAGTCGCTCGCGAGTTGAATATCACTCGAATCGAGCGCTTCAACAGTTACGCGAAACTCTTCATCCGATAGATCATTACTTGCAGATTGTCCGATTACGGTACTTGAACCAACGGGGCCCATGCCCCCCAGTTCAACTTCGCTTAAAAGAATGGAGTCGGGAATGTCTGGCTTGGCTAAGGGATCGTCAAGATCAAGCTCCGAACCCCCCGCGTCCATAGACGTTTTAAGTCGTTCGACATCCTCTAGCTTAAACTTCCAGGTCGCCCCATCGCGAAATCCGCGGAGCTCATTTTTTTCTCGCATCTCGGTCAATTTTTCTACCGGGATCCCCAACTCTTTAGAGGCGGTTTCAAGATCGACGAATTTTGTAGCCATAATGAGATACCCTGGATAACACGTACTCGCAACTCTAGCAGTTCGTTTCCCGCGTTATATCGAAATGATTGCTTACTCCTGATCAATCAGCGAGCGAATTTCCTCTGGTAGTGGGGTTGTGCCATTAAAATGGCTTATGCGGAGATCCCAGTAGATGTTCCGCACGCTTCGAAGCGCGATGCCGCCTTTCGCCGCATCAATGTGGTAGACCGCGACAACCTGCCGGCGAGTATCCAAAACGCATAGCTGCTGAGTCCCGTCTCCTAGTACCTGCGTATGGGTAATGAGAGATTTGTCGGGCAGGCTATGCGTATTAGTTTGTGCAAGCACGGGAGTTGGTTTGCTGAAGAATGCGTGTGTCGAAATCGCCGTGACGCCGACAAGCAGTGCACCCCACAATACTCTCTCCGCCGTTATCCTTGCGGCCATCTTCTGAACTTCCTGTTTGGGTGGTCTCTTGAGCCAATCCCCGTTTAAGCCATTGCCGTCCATTTTATAGCCTTTTTGAGTCCATTCAAGTTTTTCCTGAGTCACGCCACCAAGTCGGTCGCGATGGGCAAAAAAACGGGCCGCAGTGTAGCGATCTGGTTATTTGCCAGCAAGATCAAGCTTCAATCCGAGGGGGGCGATTTTCTGCCCAAATGAGCTTCTTTGACCCCGGTACCGCGGGTTGCTATCAGCAGAAACTGCCAACGGTTTGTCTGAAACTCCTCCCGGGAGTCGGCGGCTTGCAGCGATCGAAGTGGCAGGTGCGGCGGTATAACGCAGGAGGAGCATGGCCGCAAAAACCGCCAGCGCCCACAGAGGGCGACTGGAAGCCATTCCGAAGCCGATGGTGAACGGAAGCGCGATGCACGAAAAGATGAGGTCATTCTTCACGGAAACACTCCTTCAGCCCATCGTACGCAGCGGCTACCAAATAGGAAAGCCAAACGATTGCACTTACCGGTAAATATCGAGAGACTGTTCTATGCCCAGGTGATTGCGGAGCAGTTCAAAACGATCTGCATATTCTTCTTGCGAAGCATGGACATGCTCTCCCTCGGTGATGAATTGAACCTGTTGATCAGATTCGATCCCGTATTGCTGCAGAATATGTTCGAAGGGTTCGAGTGACTGGCCATACACGATGAGCAATTTGTGCTCATCAAATTGAACTTCGAGCGGTATGGCAGGATTCAATACAGCGATTCCAAGGCAACCATCGTGCATCAGCGTTTGTTCATATTCGCAAAAAATGCTCTTTAAGACAGGCAGATCAATATGTTCGCGTTTCGCCGTTTCGCCTGCACCACCACAACCTGCGTGACTCGTCTCGAGTACGACATCCACGTGGTCCCCGAGTGGGTTGAGTAGATCCAGAAAAAGGTCGAATAACTTTTCTGAGGAAGCCGAGATCATGAGGACGGGAATCTTGCACCCGGCTTTTTCATCGCGAAATGTATCGTGTCGATAGGCTTCTTGAGGTATTACCTGCAAGTCGTAACTCGGTCTCACAGCATCCGTCAAATAAAAGTCGCTGTAGCGAGCAATACGTAAATGGGAATCGACAGTTTCTTCATCCAGTAACTCAAAACTGCTAGGCATGTCATTTTCGACTGGCGAATCGGTGCTCTCATAGGGAATGCCCACTGCATACGGTTCCCCTTCGCTTGGTTGTTCCTGGCCGGAAAACTTGTCGAAAAAGTGTTGAAAAAAGCCCATAGGTGACACTGTCCTTGTTATGCGGTTTACCGCTTTGGCGCGGTCTTGCGGTGCTTGTTCTTCAGTTTGCGGCCTAGGTTGAGTCTGCGGCCTGTTCCAGTGAAAAAATCTAGGTTACGTAAAGAGCACTGTTTCCTGCTGCAGAGCGAATTCTCCGGCGTTTTGAGGATGTCTGACCGAAGAATCGCTACAATCGCTTTTCCCCCTACCGGCCATTTGCCCAACGCCTGAAGGTTGAGGCGGCTAAAATCAGGAGAATCCGCTAAAATTGTACGGACACTGACCGCGTGTGATTCCGCCGGGGTAGCGGTTGGTTTTCTGTCACAAAAAATGCCACGTCGATTTGTTCGAAGATCACTATGGATGCCCTTCCTCCACAGTTTGTTTCTCCGCTTCACGGCGTCCGGATACTTTTTTGTATCTCTTTCGTGACATGCATGGCGATGGAGGGCGTCGCAGGGAAAATATCCGCAGAAGAGAATGTCCCCGCCACAATGCAGCGGGTGGTCCAAGACGAGTGGGAACTGATTGAGATATCCGGGGCGCCGGCCGGGTATGGCCGATTTCGAGAATACGTCTTTGCTCGCGAGGAAAAGGTATTTCGCCAGATCGATAGTGTGATGCGGATGCGTATGCGGCGGTTAGGACAGAAAGTCGAGATTGCGCTTTCGGTCCAGGCGACATTCGATCCGGCAGGACGCATGACCGATTTCCGCACCGAAACTGACCTCGGTGGCCAGTTGGCGGTGACCACAGGACGCGTCAGGGGAGAAAGTTTAGAAGTGATCACCCGCCAGGGCGGGCAGGTTGCCACAGAACGAATTCCTTGGGGCGAGGAGAAGCACGGCTTCTTTTACGAACAAAGACTGCTCGAAAAACATCCGATGGTGCCGGGGGAGCAGAGGAAATTTTCAGGCTTCCTCCCCATTTTTCATCGAGTCGCGGAGACAACGCTGATTGCCGGTGCGTGGACGGAGACAACATTACTGAATCAATCAAAAGAGTTACTACCGATTCAAAGTCAGGCCACACTGGCCGGGCAGCAGTTCACAGCAACGCTCTGGATGGATCGCCGCGGTCGCATTCTCAAAACCGAAGAACCGACTCTCAGGCAGACCGTGACCCGCACCACCAAGGCCAAGGCACTGGCCGAACAAAACGCCGCACCGCCGGATTTGATTGCCGGAACAGTGATTCCCCTGAAGCGGAAATCGAGTGCGTTGCCCACTGCTCGCTCAGCCCGCTACCGGGTGCGGGTCACTGGAGCGGGAGACAAGTCGCCGTTTCCAGATTCGGGCGCTCAAACGTGCCGGCCAGGCGGTGAAAAAGAGACATGGGACCTTGTTGTTCATGCGTCGAACGATAGGGAGTCGTCACGAACAAAGGATCACAAGGATCTTCCTCAAGCGGCGGACAGTGCATCGAATCGGTACATCGATCAAAAAGATGTCACTATTCGGCAGCTTGCCGCTGAGGTGGAAGCGGCAGAAACCGAGGCTATGCTGGCCAGGGCACTCGCAGAGAAAGTCTACGTGTGGATTACTCGTAAAGACTTTTCCACCGTCTTGGCCACAGCCACCGAGGTCGCCCGCACGCGATCTGGTGACTGTACTGAACATGCGGTGCTGCTTGCGGCGCTGGCCAGAGCCCGGGGACTTCCTGCCCGGGTGGTGGTTGGTCTGGTCTATGTGCCCTCGCTCGGGGGCTTTGCTTATCACATGTGGAATCAGATTTGGTGCGATGGAGCGTGGCGTTTTTTTGATGCCACGCGACCGGACGGGCGATGTGGTGCCGGGCACATTAAAATTGCAGATGCCGCGCTCGACGAACAGAGCGGCTTGACCGTGTTCTTGCCGGTCGTGGGCGTGATGGGTCGCACAGAGATTGAATTAATGACTGTGCGACAGGATCGATAGCCAACGGCCTAAGGGCACCAACGACAGCTAATGTGTATTGATTCGGTCAAAATCATCTTGCTGCAATCGCTGAAAGACCGGATCGTTCTTCGCAAGTATTTGCTTCAAGCCCGCACACCGGGCGGGACAGAGCTTAAATTGCCAATTTTGGTTCAATAGATTCCATTTGATGCCATGATGCTGTCTTATCATGTCCGTAGTACTATTACCGCGGTATTCGATTCGGCTAGACACGTTGCCAGGCATGATCTTTGGCCTCTTTTTTGTATCATTCTGTTCTTGAGGAATAATATTCAAGCTCGGCTCTGTCACTGTGATTTTACAGCATGGTTCTGGGAAAGTATGGTATGTCAATCTTGGTACCGTTAAGCAAAGCAATCCTTGTGCGAACGTTAGACGTTGTTCTCCGCTGACACTGCTGAGTGGGTTGGTGAATAACGACGGCATGAAGGGGCTGAACTGCTTCTGTTTCACCACCCCCACAAACATATAACAGTCCCGCAGTTCGTCATTTCGCGTTGGTTCAGGAAATGCTGGTGTTCCTGCTTCAGCGTATGCAGAAAGCATGAAGCTCAAGTAGGGCCTAAGGTCTTCTGTGGATACGCCTTGGCTGCGTAATTCTGCTGCATATTCCTGCATAAAGCGAGGAGTCCAAATAACGTGCAGCAGGTTATTGTCCCCGCCAACATCATTGTTCTTCAGTAATCGTTCCAGCTTTTTTTCCGTGGTGCCCCTCCAGATTGTTGTGAACTGCGACATGCCATCTAAGTGATTAAATGCAAGAAGTTTTTCATTATTCCATTGGGCGAGATAGGTCTTGGCAAGTCGATCGCGCTGTGCGCGTGCGGTTCTCATGTAAAAATCAGCTGATAGACTACGACTATCCGGCGAGTTCACTGGATCAACGACGGGTAATCCAGAGGGTATTTCTGGCGGCGTATCTTCTTTTCCAAATTGCCATGCGTTTGTCTCCTGGCCATCGGTTCGCCAGATTGCCGCACTCATCCCCTCTCGGTTACCGCCAATATTTCGTGTCGCAACATCGTGTGCCGTTTGCTGTACCATTTCACCGATTGTCTTGGTCAGCATTCGTTGATACTTTGGAATCAACTCATCCTCAAGCACCATTTCGAGGGAAGGGAGTACCTCATCGCTGAAATTTTTTACCCAGGCGGAGAAGGTTTCTACCATCACTCGGTTTTGGCTGCCGCCGAAGGCGAGTGCTGCAGGCAGATCGTGCCAGTTGTTCTTAGGAAGGTCAGGGATGTTAAAATTTTGCTCGCCGGTTAATCGGTAGGTATCCGCTAATGCGAGTGCAAGATCATCCGGTGCGTCGGAATAATCCTCATTGTTTACAGTGTTTCCCACTTGTAAAAATGCGGTTAACGCAAACACATCACATAGCAAGTGGTTCGTGAAGGCCAGTGAGTTCATTCCGCGTGCCATGACCACGCCGCTTGAGTAGGTCGCTGCATCGGCAGCATATTGCATGCGAATCTTCGCGTCAGCCAAGCGGCAAACATTCAAAATCATTCCCAGAAGGAAGGCAAGCATCAGCACGGTAAATAAGGTAACAAAAGTCATCGCACCACGCTCGTCGCGATGGAACGTACCAAGAGGCTTAAAGAGCCTGTTTATATGCCGATGGTTATGCATGCTTGTTTTTTTCAATTTTGGCAACTCAGTTTGATTCCAGGTTTTCATCCATGCGCTTTTCATGTTCATACCGAAGAATGGAAAGGTCTCCCTCGTTGATTGCAGAGGCCTTGGCAATCAGTGGCCAGGTATAAAAAATTCCATCCGCTTCGCTTAAACGACCTTCGTGCTTTCCGATAAAATCACGCGTATTGTCCTGCTTGTCATTAATTCCCTTCGTTTCATTCTGTGCATGCATCATTCTTGCGAGTAATTTTGCCGGTCCAGGCAGGAGTGCCAAATCGTGATAGACCGTTATGGTGATTCGGTCCTGCCAGCCGACTTGATTGGGTCGGAATAATTGTGCCTCGTTGTAGTAATCGGGGTGATATTTAACCGTATTGTTGCATTCGCATCCGTCAGCACTTGAATTAAATAATGCCTGGCCACCTACGATTGCGAAAAGGTTTTCGGGGCACTCGTCGGATTCTTCGCAAGGGTCGATATCCGCCAATGGTTGCACTTGCTCGCCTGCAAAGAATTCGTACGTTGGATTGACTTGATAAGCTTCGCAGTAGCGCCGAGAGTCGCTGCTGTCTGTGTCTGAACGGTATGTTTGGCAAGGACCATAAAAAGATGGTTCACTTGACGGGTGTTCTATCTCGATATCGATCCGGGTGTTGGGCGGAGATAATTTACTTCCCATACTGTAGGCAAGTTTGTTTTTGATGTGTGGATTACCATATGTGACTACCGGAGTATCAGTATCATCATCATCCGGCCAATATTTCTTAATTATCGCCTTGTGGGAATCCCGCTCGTCTTGAGCGAGCTTGCCCGTAAGCGCATCATACGTCCTCTCTAAGCTTTCGAGCGTTTTTAAATCATCACCCTCCAGTACGGGTGGCGTGCGATAGGGCCAGTGGGACGGACAAATCGGCAGGCAAGCTAGGTGCGCAGCCATCGCGATTTGCTTTACTTTGGGTGTCTGATAAACATCCACTTTGCCTGAATTGCTTTTGTAATAATAAAATACGTTAGCAACTTGTTGGTTCTCGTTGCCGGAGTCGTTGCTTGGAAACTTTGGGATTCGTTCGGTACCGATACAATTTCTTTCGCTAACATTCATCGATATTTGACTTGACGTGTCTGGGTTACTCGATTCGCCGATGTACTGTGATGTCCAGACTGATGCGGCGCGGGCGGATGCCAAAGCGGCATACTCCACCACGACTTTCGCCAGCATGATCTGGCTGATCTGGACAATAGACATGATGATCATGATGAAAACGGGCAGCGTCAGCACAAAACTAAGGCTCTGCACGCTGCCTCGCTGATCCTGATGCAGTGCTGCAATACCATGCGTACGGCGACGAGCACCACTCAGGATGACTAAACCGCGAAGCATTAGCAGTAAGATGGCAATGATCGCCAAGCAAATGAGCCAGTAGGGCGCTACTTTCTCCAAGAGCATTGTTAGATCCATCCTAGCTGCTTGAGGAGTCCAAAATGAACGAGTACCGCTGCGGCGACTGCACCGATCGGCAGGCACTTGGGCAAGGGTGCCATGGGACCCTCGCCTTCGGGATATTCAGAGGTTTGGAGCAGGAAAATTGATCGCACCCGCTTTAAAAATCGCTGCAGGAGGACCGACAGATCGACAGTCCAGAGGAGCATGACGACGCCCAGCGCCGCGGCAAGAATAAACGTCCACAGCAAAACTTCGATGCCTTTTTCGAGTCCGAAGAAAGCACCGAGCATCGCCAAAAGCTTAACGTCGCCACCGCCAATTCCACCATTGAAATTCAGAAAAACATAGCAAACAATCAGAATCGCACCGCAGGCGAACAGGCCAATCGCTGCATCGCCCAGTTCCACCGGTCCCAGCAGTTGCCGCATCCGCTCACCTCCCGCCCAGTAACTGTTGATCGTGCCGATCACAAGCGCCAGGGCGATTCCTGGATAGGTATTCCAATTGTAAATCTTGCCGCTGCGGAGATCCGTACAGACCGCCACTAACAGTAGTGCAAACATCAGCAAGGTGGTCAGCATAAAAATGCCTAAATAAATTAGGGATTAGGCGTTGGAGGACCCCAATTGTCATTATGCGCATTTTGAGTCTCGCCAATGAGGTCATCTAATCCCTTCTTGAAAACATGCTCCTTAATGTAGGGGAAACCAACTTTCATCATGAAGATAAGAATGGGTATAGCGATCGCGGCGACCACGAGGATGGTTTCAATTGAAATAGCACCCCGTTCGTCTTGATGAATTTTCTTAAGTAGATTACTCAGCGAACTGTTTAGAGGTTGGTTCATAGTAATATATTTCCTTTCCGGTCAAAAAAGTAGCAGCTTGTAATTAAATTTGTTTGATAGTTCGGGTTACATAAAAGGCCAGGCCAAAAAGGCCGCCAGCCTCCCATAGAAGACTTGCATAATCCAGCTTCCAGCACCGATCACCACCGCTGCAATCGGCAGCAGGACTCCCAGCACCAAAGCATAGTCAAGTGTCGCGGCACCCCGCCTGTTAAAAAGGCACTGTTGCCCGGCGCGGGACCGAACGTTGCGGCGTGATCGCCTTTGGAGGTGTGTAAGCATCGTCATTCTCCCCAGAGGCTCGCAGTGTGCGTAATCCGCGTCTGCATCCCCGCCTCAAGTGGTTCTGTCGCAAAGGTTGGTTTGTTTCCGGTTCTTTCTAAAGAGACATCGAGCATCCCATCATCTTTTTTGCCTTGCATGCGACTCGCGTACAGATCTTGCAGTTGGTAACGATTCTGGTCATCCAAGCCGAAGGCCTCACTCACCCGGGTCACTTTGCGCGAGCCGTCTTCAGAGAAGCGCGTGATCTGCACCACCAGATCGATGGCCGAGGCAACCTGTGCTCTGGCCACATATACGGGAATATCGATGTCGCTCATCAGCGAAAGGGTTTCCATCCGAATCAAAGCATCACGGGCCGTGTTGGCATGCACCGTGGAGAGGCTACCGGCATGACCGCTGATCATCGACTGCACCAAATCAAGCGCTTCCCCGGAGCGGACTTCACCGACGATGATCCGGTCGGGGCGCATCCGCAATGAGTTGATAAAGAGCTGCCGTACGCTGAGTTTTCCTCTCCCCTGGCGGTCACCCTGCTGGGCTTCTAAGTAAAGGCAGTGTTCCTGTGGTAACCGGAGCTCGGAGGTGTCTTCGATCACCACGATCCGTTCATCCTCGGGCACGCTCTCGCAAACAGCACCCAGGAAAGTCGTTTTACCGGTTCCGGTTCCACCGGAGATGAGGATATTTTTTTTGAGCCGGACGCAGATGTCGAGAAACTCACAGACCTCGGGTGAAAGGCTGCCGAAGTTCACAAGATCGGTCATCGTATACGCTTTTTTCGAAAACTTACGAATCGTCAGATAGGTTCCAGTGCGGGCGCTTGGGGGGACAATCGCATTGACCCGTGAGCCATTTGGAAGACGGGCATCAAGAATCGGTCGTTCGGGGTCGATTTCGCGGCCCACCCACTGCGCGATATTGTGGATCGCCGAAATCAGCGCATCGTCACTTTCGAAGCGGGCATCGGTCCGTTCGATTTTTCCTCTCCGTTCGATATAAATCTGGTCAAACCCATTGACCATGATTTCCGTGATGCTTTCATCTTCAAGCAGCTCGCCGATCGGCGCGAGAAAGTATTCGACACTCGAGGCATAGATCGTTTCGCGGCTCATAGCAACTGGGCCCTAACAAGGTGTGACCGACGGTTTTTCTGGGGTTTTATCCTGTTCGCTCTGCTTCGGCAGGTCAAGCTGAGAGCCGACGGACTCTCTCAGCATAAAACACCGGAGGGCGGTTGGAGTTTCGGTACCAGAGAAAGATTGTAAAAAACACTGAATCTCTCAATTTTTTACGCTATATTCCGGTGGCACGCAAAGCTCCAGGGTCTTTGGAACCACAGTTGGGGGGAGTCGCATGCCGCTGCTGGTAAGGAGGGACGGGGACCGTAATACTGAAAACGGCTGCCCATCGTTGCGGTCACTGCGGCCCTCACGCAGACTGCAAAACCGAAAAAAATCATGTCCCCGTAGCTCAATTGGATAGAGCGTCGGCCTCCGAAGCCGAAGGTTAGTGGTTCGAGCCCACTCGGGGATATTCACCAAGATCGATGCCCGCTGATATGGTACAAACGTACGTTCTCACCATACGCTGCTGCGGACCCGATAATTCATCCATGTAGTGCTTCCCCATAACCCGTGAACGTAGCAGGTTGAAACGGTGCAGAAAGTAACCGAGGTGGATACCCCATTTGGGCGATTGGCTCGCGGAATCAAACGCAATCCCGTTGTGGTGGGCGCCTCGGTGCGCTATCTCGAGTGGCGATGCCGGAGCGTTCGCTCTTTTGCCTTTGTGGCCTCCACCGGCCGATCTGGCACGACCACCCTGGCCCGGTTCTTTGAAGATATTCCGAGTTGTGTTGCCCTGCACGAACCGTATCCGGCGATGACGAGTGACTATGCAACAGATTCAGCAGACGATGCTCAATTGCATCAAACCCGATTTCAACAGGTGAAGCGGATTCAAGTATTGCGGGCCGCCAGCAATCTGGATTTTTATCTTGAGACCAATCATCAATTCCTCAAAAACTTTGCCTACCCGGCAATCGACTATTTCGGCCGGCGGTTGCGTGTGATTCATCTGCGTCGGGATCCAGTGAGCGTGGCCTCATCGTTTTTTTCGATTGGTTCAGTGCCCGGAAAAACAAAACTCGGTAGTTTGTACTTAATTGACCCCCATCGCAGCGACAATGTGCTCCCGATCGGTGATGTGCTCGATCACGATCCCAAGTTTGCCGACGATCTTTATCCCTGTCTTTGGTACTGGTACGAGATGGAGGCTCGCGTTATCCGACTCCTTGAAGACTACCCAGCAATCTCGATCATGCATTTGGCAACGGACGATCTGAATCAGCCCGATCGGGTCAAAGATCTGTTGAGCTTTCTGGCTCTACCCCATCTTGCAGACCGGGTATTGGCGAAGGTCGGCCTTCGCACCAATCAGAAACGAGAAGAGAAGCAGCGGACTGTGGACCGCGTTAAGGCACAGGAGATGGATGACCAGCTTAGTCGCTTATTAAGAGATCGTTTTGATGCCCGCTATATTCAGGCAGGTCCTAAGACACGTGGATCGTGAACGGAGAGTACGTTTTCAATGAGTACGCCCCGGCAAACGTCGCTACGGCATAAAGTAACCCGCGCCCGCCGATGGGCGGAGTGGAAGGTGCGACGCGCTAGTTCGCATTTGAGAGTGCTTCCGGACTTTCTGATTATCGGCACGATGAAGGGGGGAACCACATCGCTTTATGATTACCTCTGTCGACACAACAAGGTTGAAGCTGCGTTCCGTAAAGAGGTGCATTACTTCGACGGGAATTACACCCGCGGTGCACCGTGGTATCGAGGGAATTTTCCGACGCGGAGGCAACTGCAGCGTCTTGGTCAAGGAGCGGTTACAGGCGAAGCAACGCCCTATTACCTTTATCATCAGGCAGCGGCCGAGCGGATCGCCGGGCTTGTTCCTCGAGCATCGCTGATTGCCGTACTTCGCGACCCGGCGGATCGAGCGATTTCGCATTACTTTCATTCAGTAAGGACCGGCATGGATACGCGTCCCATCCGACAAGCCTTTGCGGAAGAAAATGCATGCGTGCAGGCCGAAGAAAAGCACGTGTTACGCGACGACTATACCAGCGACCAGCATCGCATGTGGTCGTATGTCGCACGCGGGCACTATGCGCAGCAACTGGAAGAATATTTTAAGCGTTTTTCGCGGAAGCAAATGCTCATTCTTAAAAGCGAGGAACTGTTTGCCGATCCGCAGATGGCGGTAAGGGAAGTTACCGATTTCCTCGGCATTGACCCGGTGACGTTGAGTGATGTTGAGGTTCTCAACGCGGGAACCTATTTAAAATCCGATTCGTCGGAAGTGGAACAGGTGCGGGAGGAACTACGTCGCTACTTTGAATCCCATAATCAGAGACTCAGCGAACTATTGGATCGTGACTTTACCTGGTCAACATGACAGGGGCACGCGAGAGGGGCACGCAATGATCAAAACAATAGATGATGCGTAGCTATTTAGTGAGGTTTTTATTGTTTGGCGCTCGTTTTATGGTTCTCACCGCAGATCGCACTACCTTCCCCTGTGAGATACGATTAAATTACACGGCATGACTTTGATTGCTTCGCGGACTGCATGGATTGTTTTACTCTTCCTATCGCTCTCCTTCGGGCAGGGGTGTGGCCCGAAAGAGGTAGATTCGAAGGTAAACGATACACCAGTTGAAGTGCAGGACCATCCGCATGCCGGGCATGACGAGGCCACTTCGATTCAGTTGAGCGACGCGGCATTAAAAAACGTCGGCTACAAACCCTTTGCCGTGAAGTTGGTCCCTTACGCGAAAAAAAATTCTGTTCCGGCGATCGTCGTTGAGCGAGCAGGCAGGTCGCAGTTGGATGTGACCGCACCCATGACGGGGATCGTCACACGGGTTTACCGTATTGAGGGTGAAGCCGTAGATCCGGGGCAGCCACTCTTCGACTTGCGGCTTACGCACGAGGACCTCGTTGTATCGCAGCGGGATTTTCTTCGTTCCCTCGAAGAACTCGATATTTTAGATCGTGAAATCGCTCGTCTCAAGTCTGTGAGCGAAGGCATCATTGCCGGCCGAAATATTCTTGACCGTGAGTATGCGCGGCAAAAACTCAACGCCGCGATCCTATCGCTTCGCGAATCACTTCTCCTGCACGGGCTTTCAGGTGCGCAGGTCGACGAAATCCGTAAGACGCGCAAGCTACTCAAGTCGTTGACGGTTTACGCTCCCGAGATGACGTCAGACTGCAGTGCGCTGCTGGGCACCCCGCATCCGTTTACCGTTCAGTCGCTCTCAGTGAGGCCGGGGAAGCAGGTCGAGGCAGGGAAAAGTTTGTGCGTCCTGAGCGATCACTGTCGCCTCTATCTACAAGGAAAAGCATTTGAGGCAGATGCTCCACAGTTAATCGAGGCGACGGAGAAAAATCAGCCGGTGACCGTAGCTCGTTTGGCCGAGGGAAGAGATGATGTCGCAGAAGAGCAATTGCTAATTCTTTATCTTTCTGATTCGGTCAATCCCGATTCCCGAGCATTTCACTTTTATATGGAACTTCCGAACGTGATCACGCAAGATCGGAAACGTGAGGGAAATCGGTTTATTGACTGGAAATATAAGCCAGGGCAGCGTTTTGAAGTCCAATTGCCGGTCGGTAAAGTCAGCAAGCAGTTGGTGCTCCCGGTCGGTGCGGTTGTGCGAGAAGGGGCTGAAGCCTACGTTTTTCGTCAAAATGGAAAACATTTTGATCGGGTTCCAGTCCATGTTGAGTATCAGGGTCCACAGCAAGTTGTGATTGCCAACGACGGCGCGCTCTTTCCGGGAGATGTGGTTGCGGCACAGGGTGCTTATCAGATGCATTTGGCGATCAAAAACAAGGCGAGCGGTGGAGTCGATCCGCACGCCGGCCACAACCATTAACGGAACGGTGGGCTTGGCCGATGCTCAATGCGATCATTCGCTTTTCGCTCCGTCAGCGGTTTCTGATTGGCGCCACCGCGCTCTTTCTCCTGCTCTATGGCGGCTGGAAGATTCTGCAATTACCGATTGATGTGTTTCCTGATTTGAATCGACCGCGGGTGACAGTGCTGGTCGATGCGCCAGGATTGGCACCCGAGGAAGTTGAATCGCTCGTAACCTTTCCTATCGAAACGGTACTCAACGGTGCGCCAGGTGTGGAAGTGGTACGCAGCGCGTCGAGTATCGGAATGGCGGTGATCTACGTTGAGTTTTCCTACGGCTCCGACATCTATACCGATCGGCAAATCGTTTCGGAGCGGTTGGCATTAGTCGATGATCGTTTGCCTACTACTGCCAACATACAGCTTGCGCCGATCTCCAGTATCATGGGCCAAATCATGATCATCGGTATGCGAACCGATGACCAGCGGACCTCACCGATGCAACTGCGGACATTGGCCGATTGGACGGTGCGCCAGCGACTGCTGACCGTTCCGGGTGTTTCCCAAGTGTTTGTCATGGGTGGAGAGCGGAAACAGTTTCAAGTGCTGGTCGATCCCGGTTCGCTACTCCGCTATGGCGTGACAATGCACGAAGTGGAACTTGCGCTCGGTGAAAGCAATGAGAATGCCACCGGAGGTTATCTCGACGAACAGGGTCCCAATGAATACCTGGTGCGTGCCATTGGTCGCGTTCGCCGAGTGGAGGATCTCGACGATTTGGTGATTAAGGTTCAGGAGGGCCAATCGATCACCCTCTCTCAGGTTGCCCGGGTGATTGAGGGGCCGCAGGTCAAACGGGGTGATAGTTCAGCATACGTTCGCGACGGAGAAGGAAATTTTTCCGGTGGTCCGGCCGTTGTGCTAACAGTCAACAAACAGCCTGGCGCCGATACGCGCAAGGTCACCATCGAGATTCAGCGGACGCTCGCGCAATTGGCCCGCTCGCTTCCGGATGGTGTTCAAATCTATCCTGAACTTTATCAACAACGGGCTTTTATTGACCGTGCGATCGCTAACGTGGCAGATGCGCTTGAAGATGGCGCGCTGCTTGTGATCGTCGTTTTGTTTTTATTTTTGCTTAATTTTCGGACAACGTTTATTACGTTGACGGCGATCCCGCTGTCGATCGTAATTACCGGACTCATCTTCAAGGCGTTCGGACTTTCGATCAATACGATGACCCTTGGAGGCCTCGCCGTTGCCATCGGCGAATTGGTGGACGATGCGATTGTGGATGTGGAAAACATCTATCGTCGACTCCGAGAAAATCGTTTGCGGACCGATCCGGAGTCACCGCTGCGCGTCGTTTTTCGGGCAAGTGTGGAAATCCGCAACTCGATCGTGTTTGGCACCCTGATTGTGGTGCTGGTTTTCATTCCACTTTTCGCACTTTCTGGAATGGAAGGCCGTTTGTTTACACCGCTGGGAATCGCCTACATCGTCTCCATCGCCTCGTCGCTGCTCGTGTCGCTCACGCTCACACCCGTACTTTCCTACTGGCTCCTCGCCGAACGAAAAATCTGGCCGCTTTTTTCGGGACTGTTGGCCATCGGCGGTGCCTTTGGTTTTGCCCTTTGGTACCTGCCGGGTCTGCTCACGACACTGGGTGCGGCGTCTTCCGCAACCTATGTGAAGGATGCGGGTATCTGGCCGGCACTCACATTCGCTGTGGTTATCGGCCCGCTACTTTGGGCGGTTGTCTTGTGGTCGGAACGCTTTTCAGAAAAAGACGGCGATAGTCTTCTGCTCGCAGGTTGCAAGCGTGTTGCAGGAAGTCTGATCGCTTTAAGTTTGCGTATTCCCGCCCTGGTTCTCATTTGTGCGGCGATGGCAGTTGCACTCAGTGGCTGGAAATTATTCCATCTCGAGCGCGACTTTCTGCCTCTGTTCAATGAAGGTTCGGTTCAGGTTAATGTATTGCTTCCACCGGGTACTTCGCTCAGAGAATCGGGCGCAATTGCCGAGAGGGTCGAGCAGCAGTTGCAGAAGATTAAGGCGATTGAAGGGTTCGTACGTAAAACGGGTCGTGCCGAACTCGATGAACATGCCGGAGGTGTGAACACTTCGGAGTTTATCGCTCGCATCGATCCTGCATCTGCACAGACGCGTCAGGAGATATTGGAAGAAATCCGCCAGGCAGTTGGTGATATTCCAGGCGTGGTTGTTAGCGTGGAGCAACCACTCGCGCATCTGATTTCACATATGCTTTCGGGCGTGAAGGCACAGGTAGGTATCAAACTCTATGGAGAAGATCTTGATCTATTGCGGAGGAAAGCCCGTGAGATGCGTGGGTTGATTGCTGATATTGAGGGAATTAAAGATTTACTGATCGAGCAGCAGACACTGATTCCTCAATTAAGGATCGAAGTCGATCGCGAGAAGCTGAAAAATTACGGCCTACGTCCGGGTGACATTAATGAATTTGTGGAGACTGCGATGCAGGGCAAAGTAGTCTCAGAAGTACTCGTCGACCAACGTTTCTTCGATCTTCTCATTCGTATGGATGAGCCGTTCCGGGAGGACCTGAATGCGGTCCGTCGATTATCGATTGCACTGCCCGATGGCGGTTCAGCAAAACTCGAGTCGGTCGCCGATATCTACAATGCGGCAGGGCCGAGTACGATCAAGCGCGAACGGGTCAGGCGGCGGATTGTGCTGCAGTGCAATACGGCTGGACGTGGTCTGGTCGATGTGGTTGAAGAGATCAAAGAGCGTCTTGCAAAAGTCGATCTACCCAAAGGATACTTTCTTGAGTATGGCGGTCAGTTTGAGAGTCAGCAGACGGCTTCCCGCGTAATTAGCACGCTCTTTTTGGTGTCGCTTGTTGGCATGTTTCTCGTTCTCTACACGCTCTTTCGCAGCGCAAATCTTGCACTGCAAGTGATGGTTTCGTTGCCGACCGCTTTGATTGGTGCGGTCGGTGCTCTGATCGTGACCGATCAAACCCTTACGATCGCGAGTCTTGTCGGGTTTATTTCGCTTTGCGGAATTGCCTCGCGGAACGGAATTTTATTGATCAGTCACTATTTGTATCTCGTCCGCACTGAGGGGGAGAGTTGGTCGCGGGAAATGATCTTGCGAGCAGGCAAGGAGCGACTGGCGCCTGTGCTGATGACAGCCCTTACGTCAGGTATTGGTTTGGTCCCGCTGGCACTCGCCGCGGGCGAACCGGGCAAGGAGATTTTGTATCCTGTGGCCACGGTGATCATTGGCGGATTACTCAGCAGTACACTGCTCGAGTTTCTGGTGCGACCCGCCCTGTTTTGGACCTGGGGTATTCGGGCGGCGAAGCGGGTTGTTGAGGGCGAGGCAGAGGCGCTGCTTTGTGAGGACCTCTCTTCCTCGTAAATGTATTCGCATTGACCCGATTTCTTGCAACGGCTAGAAATGGACTCTATGCGGTTCACAGTAAATTATCGGCAGCCCGTAACTCGACCCAGCAGGGGGCCGCTCTTTTGCCTGTTTGTGGGTCTTGTTGTGGGTCTTGTTCTTCTTGGCATTGGCGGGCTGGGGTGCAGTGGGTCCTCCTCTGCTCCGGAAAAAACAGCGCCCGCGCCCAACGACGAACACGGACATGACGAACACGGACATGACGAACACGCGCATCCTACGGAGGGTCCGCACCACGGGCAACTGATCGAGTTGGGCGATGAAGCCTACCACGGGGAATGGGTTCCCGATGCGACAAGCAAGACGGTCTCGATTTATATTCTCGATGGACATGCGGAGAAGGAAGTTCCGATTGGTAATGATGCGGCCGTCATCAATCTGTTTGTCGATGGGGTGCCGCGTCAAATACAACTGCTTCCGCGGCCGTCAGCGGGGGGGGGAGCAAACCAGGCCTCTCGGTTTGAATTGCCCCGCTCAGCACAGCAGGCGGTTGATGGCAAGGAGGGTCGGGGCGAACTGCGCGTGACGATTCAGGGCAAGTCGTATCGGGGTCCCCTGCCGAAGCCTTAACCGCCCGGATCGGTCTCTACGGGAATCGCACCGGGGCCGAACGCCGGTGAGAAGTTAATATCGATTTCAGGTGGACTGGCTTGCGAATTTTCGCGCAAACTTCCAACCAATAGCGAGCCTTCAATCACGATCTGCGTGACGCCTAGTTCCTGCAGTGATTTGATGTACGCAAGGTTTGCTTTTGCATAAGTGCGTTCGGCGTCGAGTATGGTCAAGATATCAAACTGCTGCTGCTCATAGCCTCGAACCACCAGGTCAAGAGCCGCTCGCGCATCGGGAAGGATGTGCTGTGTGTATTGATTCACCTCATTCCACGCATTCATGTAAACTTCGTAGGTCGAAGCGAGGCGACTGCGGATGGCAAGTTTTGTGCGTTCAATATCTAGCTCTGCCTTACGTAATTCGGCGTAAGCTTCCTGAATGTTTCCTTGATTTCTATTGAACAGGGGAAGTGGCATACCGAGTTGCAAATTGCCGACTATATCGTTCGATTCAGTGTCTTGCTGCATTCCCGCCACGGCCAGCAGATTGGGTTTTACTGCGGCCTTGGCCTGCGCTAAAAGAGTTTGCTTCCAAGCCACGTTTACATGCGATCGCTTAAGTTGTGGACTTGTTGCATAAATCTGCTGGACCACCTTCTTCCATTCGAGTGGCATCCGGTCGGGATGTAAATCGCCTTTCAGCGGGCGGGGCGCGAGGGCGGGTGTTCCTAAGAGGCTTGCCAGCCGGCGCCAGGCGGCGAGGTAGCGATTGCGGGCATTACCAACGGCGATGTGCGCTGCATGCGATTGGATGCGGGCCTGCAAGACATCGTGGTAGGGAACAAATTGTGCATCGTATAGTCGTTGTGTCTTGTCGAGTTTTGTTTGGCTGAGCCTGTGTACTTGCGCGGCAAGTATTTGTGCCCGTTCACCGATCAGAACATTAAAGTGTTCGCACCGTACATCATTGAGTACTTTCAATTGTTGAATGGCAGCATTCTGCTGCGCCAAGGCAACCTCGCGACTTCCGACGGCCCGTGCAAGCCGTCGCTTTTGACGCCGGACAAATTCCTGATTCACGAAAAATCCCTGCTGTCCGATGCTGCCACCATCTCCGAAGTCTTCACCCTGATAACCGGCGATCGGATTGGGAGCCATTGAGGATTGTATATACCGGCCACTTGCCGCCCTGACTTCAGCGGCACTTTGTGCGAGGGTAGGATTATGTGCAAATGCGATCGCCTCCAGATCGGAGAGCGAAAGATGCTCTGCGGCATCGAGTTCAGTGGTCTCGGCCTGTATTTTTTGGGGGTCGAAGAGTTGTTCCGGACGCCCTTGGGGCTGTCCAGAATCTTTCCCTGGTGCATCTCGTAGCGCGGGTGCTTCCGGGTCCACCGCAGGCAGACGTGTTGGTTTGGGGGTGACCACCGACGGGGTCGGCAAACGTTCAATCGCCGGGGGCGCCTCGGCGAGGGTCACACAAGGCGCAAACACCCCACAGAGCAACGCCAGTGTGCAGCGTTGCAGAAGTCGATTCGGGCGGGGAGGAGGAAAAAAAAGTGCCACGAGTGGGTCTGCCAAAGTCGGAATCGGGGAGACGAAAAAAAACGCACTAACGCACCGTATAGCGCCCTATCGACCGAGTAGGTCCAGCTTCTTTGTCTATTTTCCTTGCTAGCATCGACAGCAAAATGTTTTGCGTCGCACCTGCTTGGTAGGTGCCTTGTAAATGGCTTCTCGCAGTCTAAGGTGGACCGACAGACAAAAAAATAATTCGCTTGAAGGTGCATATTGATGCAAGAGTTGGGGCCGCCCCCTGGCGAGCAGGAACCACTGCGACCGCTTGATCCGCTCGGGGAACTGATGATCCTCGATACCCGGCCCTGCTACCCGATGGGTTTTTTTATTGAGTGTGGCTGTGAAGGAGAACTCGACAGAGAAAAACTTCACCGTGCAGTCGACGCCGTTGCCCTGCGACATCCGAATACCAAAAGCCATATTGTCTGGAAGGGTGGACGGCCATTTTGGAAAACAACAGAGGTCGGACCCCAACTTCTCTGGGATCCGCTTGCCGAAAAAGTCGACCCGTGGCGAGCGTTTGATTTGACCGCGGAATCAGGATTGCGAGTGATCGTATTTCCGGAGCACTCCCCGGACGCTCGGTCCTGGAAAATCGTGCTTTTTGGCCATCATGCGGTGTGCGATGGCTTGGCCGCTTGCGAGCTTTTGGGTGAAATCTGGATGCACTATGCGGGCAATCCGCTGCCACCGGTGGGACAGGCGCCGCCTGATCCGGTTCCTGATCTAGCTGAAAAAGATGCGGGCAGTGCGGCAGAGAAACCGATCGCGCGGCGACTTTCTGCCGTGTTGGCAGAGACACTGCGTTTTCTCAGCTTTTTCCCCGCCGCTCTTGCCCGCATGCCGTCTTCCCGCCAAGCAGCGACCGGCCACGAAAAATCGTTGCCGAGTACAACCTCGCCAGATAAAACGCCCTATCGATTATGCGAATTTACGGCAGATGAAATCGGGGAACTCCGGGCAAAAGCCAATGCACGGTCGGTGACTCTTAACGCGTTAATTCTTGCTGCGTCGATGCGCGTATTTGCGGCCTGGAATAGAGAAGCAACAGGATCGCGTCGTGGTATTCGGATCACGATGCCCGTAAGTCTCCGTCAGGATCAAAATTGCTATCCGGCTGAAAACCAGATCGGCTATGCTTTTTTAGACCGTACACTAGATGCCTGTCAGGAGAACGAAGAGTTGATTGCTTCACTTGCAGAGGCCAGCGTCTGGATCAAGGATTCGGGCGCGGCAGGCATGTTTATTACGGCGCTGGAAATTCTCAGAACTATACCCGGACTCTTGTGGTTGATTCTTCGCTTGCCGATCTGTTTTTCATCGGCGGTGGTGAGTAATCTCGGCGACGCTGCCCGTAGTATGCGGGTCGAACTTCCGGATTCGTCGAAGGGACAAGTGGCCGATAATATGGTGATCACCCACGTGGTTGGCATTCCGCCGGTACGTCCGCGAACCGCCGCCTCGGTGGGGATTGCCCGGTATGGAGACCACCTGCTGCTTTCCTGTCTGGCGGATGAAGCAAAAATCGGTCGGGGGGCTGCCGAGCGTCTGCTGGCGGCAATCCATGCAGAGTGTCTACGGGGCTCGCAGAAAACCTAACCCAGCTTGCCTCAATTGGGCCCCTGGAGCCCATTAGGAGGGCAAAATCTTCCCCCCCGTTTTGGTTCTAACCCCTTGTTGCCGGGAGGGTTTCCGTTCAAACTGATGAGGCTGTTGTGGAGGGAGGCCAAAGGCTTTGACTCCTCGACAGGGCAACCTCAGCCCGACCTTAAAGGCGGGCGTTGCCGCCACGGATGGGTGCTGTTTTACGTGCACCGATGCACCCCTACCACCCATTCGATTTCTACGCCGAATCAGATATCAGATTGCGGGTCCGCGAGATGCTATTTCTCTGGGCCCATGGTCGTCTAACGCAGAAGGATTTTCAAGGTGCAAGAACCGCTTGCGATCGTTGGAATGTCGTGCCGCTTACCCGGCGCCGATGGGCTCGAAGCATTTTGGGATCTCATCTCGCGCGGCGATATTGCCTGGGGGCCTGTGTCCGAAGAGCGGTTGCCCCGCGACCTTTATTTTCACCCCGAAAAAAATCAGCGCGGTAAAAGTTACTCCGAACTCGGGGCACTGGTCTCTGGTCGCAGGGTTGATGAAGCGAAGTGTCCGATCACTGAAGAGATGCGTTCACGCTATGACATTGCGCATCAATTGTTTCTTGAGGTAGCATCGCTCGCCTGTCGCGATGCAGGTCTCGACCCTTTTGCAATGCCGGGCGGTTTGCGCACGGGAGTCTATCTCGGACACACCGGGGGTAGCAGTCGGATAAATGATCTCATCTATGCGTCAGGCATTGATCAAACGGCTCCATTTTTTTCTGACCTCCCTGAAGCTGTTGAAGTCTTAGGTGACGACGCAGAGGCAGTGGCATCGGCAGTGACCGACGAGATTCGCGCACGGTATCCCGGTCGAAGGCCGGGTGAGATGATTGACCTGCAGCCCCTGGGGGGCGCAAAAATTGTTCACGAAGCACTCAAACTTGAGGGCCCCTATCTGGTGGTTGATGCAGCCTGTGCCTCATCGCTCCAGGCGCTGGCCATTGGAGCTCGGTCCCTGTATGCGGGCGGGGTTGATCAGGCGATCGTAGGTGGAGCCTCCTACTATAAATCAGACAGTCACGTCGTCTTTTCAGCCGCGCAGTCAGTGAGTAACAACGGTTCTTATCCGTTCGGTCAGGAAGCCGATGGACTGGTCACGGCCGAAGGCTATGTGGCGCTCGTCATTAAAACCCTTTCGCGCGCGGTTGCCGATGGCGATCGCATCCGTGCCGTGATTCGCGGCCTGGGAATATCAAGTGACGGGCGGGGCCGAAGCCTGTGGGCTCCCCGTAGCGAAGGGCAAGTCCTTGCCGTCGAGCGGGCATATCCCAACATACAGGAACTGGCGGAAGTCGATTACATCGAGGCGCATGCCACCAGCACGCAGGTCGGTGATGCAACAGAACTCAGCGCACTGGCATCGCTGGTGAGCAAAAATATACGCTCGGGTCATCAAATCCCTATCGGCAGTGTGAAGGCCAATATTGGTCACACCTTAGAGACAGCAGGCTTGGCGAGCTTGGTCAAGGTTGTTCTCGCGATGGAGCATGGTCAAATTCCACCCGGTTCAACCTGCAAGACACCCAACGAAGATTTCGATTGGCATGACGGACCCTTCACCCTTCCGCGAACACTTGGCCCCTGGCCGCGCCCTGTGTCTGGAGTGCGAACTGCCGCAGTCAATGCTTTTGGGATCGGGGGACTGAATGTCCACGTTGCTCTACGTGAATATCAGGCCGTTGAAAAAACGCAGCCCATTGAAGCGACCAGTCCCGAACCTGTTGCGATCATCGGTGCCGGTTGCGTGCTGCCCGACGCGCTCGATCGCGAAGCCTTTTTCGCGCTTCTTCAAAGCGGTCGATCGGCGATTGGCTCGGTGCCCGAGGATCGCTGGGATGCGGATAGGGTGCTTGATCCCTCCGCGCCGCGGACCCATCACATAACGGCCGCACTCGGCGGATTCGTCCGCGGTTTCGAATACGATTGGCGCAGGCACAAAGTGCCACCCAAACAAATTGCTGCCGCGGACCCGCTGCAGTTTATGTTGCTGGAGTCGGCCGATTCAGCACTGGCCGATGCCGGCTTGCTCGAGAAAGGTTTTGACCGGACGCGAACCGGCGTGATCGTCGGCACGATGTTTGGTGGGGATTTTAGAAATCAGCTCCAGATGGGACTTCGGCTTCCAGAGACCGGCCGCATTTTCCGCGGGCTTCTGCATGATCGCGGAGTGCCTTCGGACGATATCGAACGCATTATTGCAGCGTACGAAGAAAAAGTACTCAAGCAGTATCCATCGCTGGTTGACGAGACCGGGAGTTTCACGAGCAGTACACTTGCGAGTCGCTTGACCAAGACCTTTGATCTGATGGGCGGTGCACTCGCGTTCGATGCCGGAAATTGTTCTGGTGCGATGGCCGTTGCCGCGGCGCTTGATATGCTCCGCAGCGGCGAGAACGACATGGTGCTTTGCGCAGCGGGTGATCGGTATCTCGATTTGGCGGCCTTTGAAGATTTATCTCTTTCCTCTCGCCTGGCCGTTGAGCCGACATCACCGAGTGGCACAGGCCAGGGTATGGTTCCGGGTGAGGGCGCGGTGGTGCTGGTACTCAAACGGCTTTCAGATGCGGTGGCTGCAGGTGATCCGATTCGCGGCGTGATCCGTGGGGCGGCCGTGGAATCGGCCCGCACGCCACACGAAGCGACGCGTAACGCCATCCACGAGGCCACGCGGCAGGCAAAGGTTTCTTCCGACTGGGTGGGCGCTGTTGAAGTCGCGGGAGGCGGTGATGTACGTGGACAACAACAGCAAATGGAGGTACTCGCCGACCAGTATGGCGATGGCCCAGGCAGCAAAACCGGGGGAACCGCATGTGGATCGCTCGATGGAATTATCGGGCATACGGGTGCCGCCGCGGGGACAGCGGGTGTGCTGAAAATGACGCATGCTCTGACCGGTGGCGTGATGCCGGTGAACGTGGGAAGTGCAGAAGACGCGACCGGCAACCGTCTTCAGGCCTCACCGAAGCGCGCGCTGCCAATTGTTGCCGCCGATCCCAACGGATACCGCGCAGCGACAGTCACAGTTGCCGACGAAAGGCAGGTAGGACACGTCATCATCGACAATGGAAAGCCTCTTCCGCAGCAAGCACGGTCGACGCAAACCAATCAGCCTCTTCATGCAGCCATATCAAAAACAGAGGGTCGCGTTGCGGCGCTGTTTCCCGGACAAGGTTCGCAGTACACCGACATGTTCCGCGATTTGGTTGCCACTTCTCCAGAAGCGCGCGTTGCGATGGAGCGGATCGATCAATTGGCTCGGCAGTTGGGCGAGAAAACCCTGGCGGATATCGCCTGGAAACGCGACAACATGCTGGGTGTGGGAGTCTGGGAAACGCAGTGGGCAATCTATCTCGGCGATCTCTTTGCCTGGGAGGTTCTGCGGGACATGGGAATGCGTGTCGATGTGATTGCCAGTCATAGTTTTGGAGAGTTTCCATCGCTTTCGGCGGCAGGGGCGTGGACTGCGGAAGTCGGCGGTCGCGCCGCGCGATGTCGGGGTGATGCAGTCGAACAGGTCGGCCCCAAAGATGGTGCCATGCTCTCCGTACTCGCATCGCGGCGTGAGATCAAGGACATCCTGGCTCCGTTTAAAAATAGCGTTTGGGTGTGTGCCGAAAATAGTCCCGATCAAGTAGTGCTTGGGGGGCAAAGCCAGAATGTGGAGGCGATTGAAGCGGTTCTCGAATCGAAGAAAATTCATTTCAAGCGGTTGGCAGTCCCCTGCCCTTACCACACCCCGCTCCTTGCTGCCTCCGCCCTCAAGCTTTCTCTAGGCATTAGTTATCTTACTATCAATGTTCCGGAAATTCCCGTTTACAGCAGCACCACCGCCGCGCGTGTTTTGGATGCCGGTGCGATACGCGAAAGTTTGGCGCGGCAGATGACCGAGACCGTGCAGTGGGTCGGTGTGGTCGAGCGGTTGTACGAAGAAGGGGTGCGGACATTTGTCGAAGTCGGTCCCTTGGGTGTCCTAACCGGCCTGACTCGTCGCGTGCTGAAAGGAAAAACTGACATCCAACTGATCCAATTCGATCAGAAGTCGGAAGCCGCACCTCAGGTTATTGCCCGGCTCCACAAGCAGTTGGCGGCCGCCGGTGCGCTAGAGGAGAAAAAACAAGAGAAGAAACAAGAAGTTACAAAACAAGAGAAAACGATTGAGGTCGTTATGCGGTACGATAAAGAGGAAAGACCGGAAGAAGTAGTTGAAGCAGGTCTTGTCGCGTTCGATGCAACCGAGCGGAGACGCGCACGAAACCGATCGGGCGGCAAGGTCAAGCCGATCGTTGCGGAACAAAAAGAAAATCGCCGACAAGAAAAAGCAAAACCTGTTGCCGTCGCCGTTACGCAGCATGCCGAGGCCACGCCGTCGCAATCTCCCCCATCTGGGAGTATGGGGAGTAATGGACATGGAAATGGCCATGGAAATGGACATCTACCGCAGATTGTTGCCAAAGAGCAAGCCCCAACTGCCTCACCGGGTGTGAGTACCGGATAGCCTCTGCAACCAATCGGTGTGAGGTATTGGCTGGCCGAACCTCCACGCCGATTGTATACGGAGTATGGCGTTGCCCCGCCGTTAGCCGCATCGCCTGCCGGCGCGGTCGATCATTTTTGGCAGGCACTTGCCGAGATGTTTGACCTTCGGGCTGAAGACCGCACGCGTGTGCTCGGTGCGGCCGATGACGAAGCTCTCAAGCGGCTGCTTTCCGGCGCAGGAGGGAAAGCCGAGTGGCTCAAACCGTCCATCGCGACCAAAGCAGAACCACCGGTTGCCACCGCAACCGTTACCGCATCGCCGCTTGCAGATGCTGTGACCTCAGCAGAGATTGAAGCGTTTTTGATCGATTTTGTCGTCGAGCAAACCGGTTACCCCGAAGAAATTATTGAGTTGGATGTGGATCTGGAAGCGGATCTAGGAATCGACAGTATCCGTAAAGCGCAG
>Ga0114919_10000011_pt1 | contig 96540 bp, 75 predicted proteins | sample BlataG_FD_88682 | JGI IMG/M metagenome (GOLD analysis project Ga0114919, IMG submission 88682) | Deep subsurface microbial communities from Black Sea to uncover new lineages of life (NeLLi) - Black_00105 metaG | ecosystem: Environmental > Aquatic > Marine > Oceanic > Sediment | place: Atlantic... | reverse complement strand
GTTCTGGCAAGGGATTTCGGCGGCTTCGCCCCAACGAGAACACGTCGTTGTTAATTACCGTGGCGACCGTCGGAGAGAAACAAGTTATTGATTTTGAGTTTACAGATATAGACCTACCATGAGGCGCCGCACAACAAAGTCTGGTGGCAAAGTGGCCTACGGCCATCGCCGCTTAGCGAATAACCATTTAAATCATCTGATACAATAACTGGCAGACGGGCGCTCACTCGATTGGTTCGAGCGGCGACCACCACCCTAACCACCGACGGTGCCGGTTACCTAGAAATTACTCGTCAATTGGTACGCGATAGGTTAACGCTCCAACTACGAGCCCTTTTTTCTCCAAGTCATAATTTGAGTGACACACCGTACACTTTTCCATGACCACTGGGATTGGAGTAGCGGCCAGAAAATAGCGCTTATTGTCCTCGGTAACAATCTCGTCGACGAAGGGCTTACCAGACTTCAGTTGCTTTATTGCCCGCTTTTCAAAGTCTGATATCGCCACGTTCTCATCGCTGTATGGTTTGCCCGTTGCATCAACGAGGCGTACTTCATGCCACCCGTTCTTCTTTGCAGCTTCAAACAACTTCTTAAACGCAGTTCCAGCGGGCAAATCCTCATCACCCTCAACATAGTGTTTCGTGATAAGGACTATTCCTCCTTTATAGATATCGTCCAACATTTTGACCTGACGCCTCGTTCGCTCAACCGCTTTATCTTTCTCGGTTCGCTCAGATTTTTGCTGCTTGGTGCCAGTCTGTTGAGCCAAGCTGATTCCAAATAATGTCAACGTTAAACACAAAGTGATCAGTAGAATTCTCTTCATTTCGATACCTAACTATTGAATTCCAGATTAACAATTCCACCCTTGTTGCGACCACGGATCAAATCTGCGATCGAGACTGTTCCTAATGCATCGTAAAATGCTGATTCCGCTTGCATTAACACCCGCCGAAGCTGACAACCCGGTTCCATCGGGCAAAATGCCGAGTCGTGCACACAGCCAAGGATTCCGGTCGCGCCTTCCATCGCTTTGATGACATCGTGAACTTTAATCACAGAAGCCTCTTGTGTGAGTACGACACCGCCTCCACGTCCCGGCAATGCTCGAACGTATCCGAGTCTTGATAATTGCTGGATGACCTTTACGAGGTGATCTTTCGATATCAGATACGCGCCAGCGATCTCCGCGGCAGTCATCTTTCGTCTTGAGTGTCCCAGGAGGATTAGTGTTCTCAATGCGTAATCGGTTTGCAGTCGAAGTTTCATGATGTGCTTCAAGCCTAACAGGAATTGGGGATTTGTGGTAAATGTGGTATTACTTTACCACGTTTATTGTTCCCAGACAGATGGACTGAGCTACGGGTTCCGGTCAGGCGTCACACAACATGGTTTTTACGCACAGGCCCTTTGGGTCACCTTCGAAATTTAGCGCATTTGTCCGGTTTCCATACAATGAATGTGTGATTTAACTTTTAAACCCCGGCGTGGGCGGTGACGGCCACACCCACCAATGGGTGCCACTGAGATTTAATAGAAAAAGTGCTTATTTCCGTAATTTACCTATGCCTGCAATTACGCTTACAACACAAATAGATGCGCCTATCGAAACTGTTTTTGATTTATCAAGGAGTATCGACCTGCACGTGGAATCAACGTACCAGACAAATGAGACGGCGATTGCGGGGTGTACTAGCGGACTTATAAATCTGGGCGAAGAAGTTACTTGGGAGGCAACGCACTTTGGAATACGCCAGCAATTGACAACAAAGATCGTGAAATTTGACCGTCCACATCATTTTCGTGATTCAATGGTATCTGGCGCATTTCGTCGTTTTGACCATGATCATCATTTTCAAGGAAACAACCAGCAGACAGTCATGCGCGACATATTTGACTACACATCACCGTTGGGTGTGCTCGGATGCGTCGCAGACGTTCTATTTTTAAAGCGTTACATGTGGCGACTACTTAACAAACGCAATCAGCTTATCAAGACTGTTGCAGAAAATGGCAACAATGATCGTTACCTACTGACGAAATAACCGACGAAGGAACGCGTGCGCAATCGTTCACCAGATACTAAACAGTGCACCAACAAATCCCAGGGGCAGAGTGGCCTCCGGCCATCACCGCTTAGCGAATAACCATTTAAATCATCTGATACAATAACCGGCAGAGCGTGGCTGACTCGATTGGTTCGAGCGGCGACCACTGTCACAACCAGTGCCGTCTACTTGCACAGCGTAAATTGAATAAGGTCGATGTGGCCCGACCGGAAGTGGCGGGCGCAGCCGGTGAGGTACTTGATGTAGCGGTCGTAGTCCGCCTGTGACTTCATGGCGATCGCCTCGTCGCGGCGGGCCACCAGGTTCGCCTCCCAGAGGTCCAGCGTCCGGGCGTAGTGCAGCCCCAGCGCATGCTTCCGCTCGACGCGGAAGCCGGCCTCTTGCGCATAGTGGATAATCGTGTCGGGGTCCGAGAGTTGTCCGCCGGGAAAAATTTCACGACCGATGAACTTGGCGAACAGCACGTTCTCGTGCGTGACCTCGACGCCTCGTTGCTGGAGGCTGCGACCGCCGTACTGCACGATGCAGTGCAACAGCATCCGCCCGCTGTCGGAAAGCAACTCGTAGCAGCGGGCGAAGAAGGGGGCGTAATGGGGAAAGCCGATGTGCTCGAGGGCCCCGATGCTGACGATGCGATCGGCCCCGTCGTGACACTCCTGCCAACCCTGGCATCGGACCTCAACCCGCGGTGTGCCTTCGGCCAAATGCTTCAGTTTTTCGGCGCAGTAGGCGGCCTGCTGTTGGCTGGGCGTGACGGCCACCACGTTGACGCCGAACGTCTCGGCCGCCCGCAGCGCGCACTCGCCGTAGCCGCAGCCGATCTCCAGCAGGTTCATCCCCCGCTTGAGGTCGCATTTGCCCAGCGAAAGGTCGATCTTGGCAATCTGCGCCTCCTCGAGCGTCATGTCGTCGCGCTCGAAGTAAGCGCAACTGTAGACCATCGTGCGGTCGAGGAATAACTCCAGGAACGCCGGCGAATGGTCGTCGTCGTAGATCGCCTGAACCTTTTCATAGGCTGGCTTCGCCTCAGTCGGCATGGTCGTCGTCCTGTTCGGGGGAGCGGCAAATAACTCGCTGTCGGATGCCCGGGTTGGGAGGCTACGCCCAGTTGCGGAGAAACCGATGATATTACCCTGCGGTATGGGCTGCGCGTAGCACGCACGTTGAAGCCGGCCCCCATGCTCTACTCGCGAAGGTAGCCTCGGCGTACGCGGCCGCCAGGGTATCAAGTAGCTCTGGGGGGGCCGGGGGGGCCGCTCATCTCCTGTCTGGGCACACATCTCGCAGGCAAGACGGACGGCCTGCAAGCCATCCGAAGGTTTTTCCGCTGGTCGTCCCGAGCGAGGCGCCGATAGGCGGGTGCTAAGAACCCCTCCTTTTTTTAGCTATTGGACCTCAATTAGATCGAAGTATATACATACAACCGTCGCGAATATTTCGCATTAAAAAATGTTCTATTTTGCTTGTCAAAGCAGCCCATTCGGGGGGGCAATGTCTCTAACTGCTTTATTGGGCGAACACATTGGTTCATGGACGACACCCCATACATTTCTCCGACCGATGCCTCGAATCGAGAAACTAGCTGAAAGCCTAACTCGAGTCTCTCCTTGTTTCGTATCATCACGCGGCTCCCATTTTGTACCTGGTTTGCTGTTGCACTCTGTTTACGAAGCGTCCTTTCGGTTTGGAAACCCGCTTACGACGGTGGTGGCTTTGGCGCTTTTCTCGTTCTGACTAGGGGGCTTTGGAGCTTTCCCATCTATTTGCCTCACGAGATGTTGTTCAGCAATGGTCAAGGGATTCCGATGCCAATTCCGATGCCAATTCCGATGCCAATTCCGATGCCAATTCCGATGCCAATTCCGATGCCAATTCCGATGCCAATTCCGATGCCAATTCCGATTGCAATCGCCATTGGCAATGTCGCATGTGTTGTCTGCGATTTGCTACTACGGCTCATCATCAATGGAACGCGCGGCAAGAAATCTCGGGCCGAAAAGACGTAGTACCTAGCCGCCCAACAACGCCTGTGGGCAGGGTGGCCTTCGCCGCTTTGGCTCTTGGAGGCGATTCATTTTGGTACAATGATTGGCTAATTAACGTCGCCTGTTTCGCTGTGGAGCGGCGATCCACAGGCAACCCATTGCGCGTTCAACAAGATCGCACTCTTGATAAGCAGTTATGTCTACATCTGCGAAGCCAGGGACTGAGGAGTCCGGACAAGCCAAGCCGAAGCGCGGTTGGCGCCAGCTAATGCGTTTTCGTCTGCTGACGTTGCCGTTGCTAGTTTCAGTAATGGTCGTGTGGCTTGCCTGGCAAGCGTCGATTGTAGCCGAGCATAAGACGGTGAAGACCATGCTTGAGCAGCGGAACACTGGCATGGACGGTCTTCCAAGTTTCACTCCAAATGCCCAGGTCCTTCCGTGGGATAGAGTCATGATGGGCGATGAAACGATTGGTGGGATTTATTTAAATACCAGAGCCTTTTCCAATGAGGAGATTTGCCGAATCCTGAACGCGTACTCGGAAGTCGACTTCGCATTATTGGATGCGACGTAGAAGCAGGTTGGCCCCGGAGGTCATGACGTGGCGAACCGTACTGCCCCGTTCGCAGTTCCGCCGTCGCAATGATCACGGTAACGCGTGGACGCCCAACACAACATGGTCGCATGGTCCACCATTGGCGGATCGAGTGGCCAAGATAAATGGAGAAACTTGCATGTTGAAAGAATTGTTCACTCTGCGGGTTGCAGGGTTGGCCTGTACCGTTTGTCTCCTTCTGAGTCTCGGTACGCTGGCAGTAGCGCAGGAGAAATCCAAGCCGGCTTCTCTGCCGCAGGAAGATCAAGCTGCTCTAGAAATCGGGCGCAAAGTGATCGCAGTCAGAAAAGCGATACAGAATCCTCAGTCAGCGATGTCCATGCCGGCCGTTACGGACCTCGGACGCGATCAGCGATACTATGTCATGGTGCGCGGTTGGCTCGTGCAACAGCTACAAGGCGACCTCAGCATACGCGAAAGCAGAGGCAAACAGCAAACACCCGATGCGGTTGAGCAACGGATCGGTTTTCTCAAAAAGGCGATCCGGGCTATCGACCTCGAATAGTTCCTACAAATGAGACAGACCGCAAAATTCCGGTCACGCACGGTCAGGATCGGTGCGAGCAAGGTGATGTCGCCTTGAGCCGCTGGCAGAATCAGATCGATGCTGCCACGTTTAGGATGCACCGCACTTAAAGATCGGGGTACTCGACCACCAGCGCCATGCCGATGCCCAGATGCCACTCGATGTGGCAATGAAAGAACCACTTTCCCGGATTATCCGCATCGAACTGGATTACCAAGTTCTCTTTCGCCGGAACGCTGATCGTATCTTTGAGTGGCGGGTTTTGCAGATTCAGCGCGGCTGCTTAAGACTGCGAATCCGCACCGCAAGCTATCCCACTTTCTCTAATATAAAAAAATGCGAACTTTTCGCACACCGTCGCTTGCTTTTTCTTACCAATTTGTTGCTACAAGCATTCATCTGAGGAAATAATAGGATCACGTTGAGCAGTCATCGTAGCGGGGGCCACGCTGACACCCAGAAACTACTTGATGTCTCTCAGAACTCTCCTCCATCATTATCATTCCCGCCGTGAACTTCAGCGTATTAATCGTCGGAAAAAGATTTGTCGACTGAAACTCTCAGGCACCTATCGCCTGCGACAGTTGGAACGGTTGGAACCGCGATTGCTGCTCACGGGTAATGCGCCGGACGCTTTGGATGACCTAAGCGAGACTTCACAGGATACCGCAGCCATTGTGGCAGTGCTAGCGAACGATGTCCCCGCAAATCCGGGTGACACGTTGCGTGTATCCAGTTTTGATCAAGCTGCCCACGGCACGGTCTCGGATAACGACGATGGGACCCTCACCTATTTTCCGGACGTAGATTTCTTTGGTGAGGATCATTTCGAGTATACCGTGAGCGACGAAAGTGGCAGAAGCGACACGGCGACCGTGGCAATCGATGTCGTGTCGGTCTACTATTTCACTCTGATCGACTTTGGTGTGACTCAGGCGAGCAACTCGTTTGGGGTGGCCTATTGGGATTCGGTGATCAAGGACAAATATGCTACGTACACCACCGCAGGCCCAGGCGGACTTTATCAGCTTGGCGGCAGCACGGTCTACAATTACCAGGGAATCACAGGACCAGAGCGAACCTTCCACGAGGGCGAGAAGATTATTGCGTCCTGGTACAACGACGGTGAGACTGCGATCACCTTCACCCCCAAAGTCAGCTTGGATGACACCAATCGTCGCGTTTCCAGCCCCGCCGGAACGTGGTACGACATGGAGTCAATCACTATTGATCCGGGCAACAGCGGCAAGACCACGTTCACCATCGATGCTGCAACAACCGGTGAGTATGGCGCGGTCAACGTGAACTCCAACGCGGGATCCAGCTCCCTGATCATCGATAAAATTGAGCTGGCCCCGGTACTGGTGCGTACCAATCTTGTTGACTACGGTGCGCAGCCTTCAGAAGACCTCTTCAATGTGGTGGGGTGGGAGACTGTGATCAAGGACATTTACGCCAGGAACACCAGTGCCGGCCCTGGAGGCGTTTATCAGTTTGGTGGCAACTCCAGCTATAACTATCAGGGCATCACAGGCCAACTCAAAACCTTCTCGCCGGGCGAAGAATTATATGTGACCTATTACAACGACGGCGACTCGGCCCTTACCTTTACCTCCCTGATCAGCTTCGACGACGCCAACCGAAAGCAGTCCGCACCCGACGGCACCTGGCATGAGATGGACACAATCACACTCCAGTCTGGCGAGGGTGGCGTAACCACTTTTACCATCGATTCCCAGACTGCTGGTGAATATGATCTGGTCAATGTGAATTCAAACATCGACAGCGATGCGCTGATCTTCGACAAGCTTGAGCTCAATGGCATCGTTGTCCCGCCTTATAACGCAGTTCCGGAAGTCATCTGGAGTGTGAGCGATAGCAGTGGTGTGAGTCCACTGACGATCGTTGGCGATGCGACCGGCACCTTTGATCCGGATGGCACTATCGCCGAATACCACTTGGATTGGGGCGACAGTTCGTATAACAACGGAGTCTCGACGCAGCACACGTACGCCGATCCCGGTGACTACACGCTCACGTTAACCGTCACCGATAACGGCGGAGTTGACGCAGAACAGGTAACGATCACAAAAAAAATCACAGTATACGATCCCGAGAAAGTCAACCTGCTGGTCGATTTCGGCAGCAGCACAGACAGTAATCAGTTCGAATGGGCGGATTGGGATACGGTCATCAAGGACCAGTATGCCAATTACAAGATCGCCGGCCCCGACGGCCTTTATCAGTTAGGCGGCAACGCGAGTTACAATTACCAGGGCGTCTCCGGAAGTGCCGCCAGGGACTTCATCTCGGGCCAGACGATCCGGGTCACCTGGTACAACAACTCGACAACCACGGACAGTACGTTTACGCCCAAGATCAGCTTCGACGACACCGATCGCAGGCTCTCAGGTGTCGTTGGCACTTGGTATGACATGACCACCGTTACGGTGGAGCCCTCCGGTTCTGCGGTTTCGGAGTACACCTTTGACTCGACTGGGACCGGCAGTCATTCCCTCGTCAATGTCAATTCCAACTACAGAGATTCCAACGAGATTCTGATCGCTGACAAGATCGAAGTGGTCTCGCCAACGTTGCCAGACCCGATCCAGAGAAATCACGTGACGACTGATCTGGATACTGCACTTCAAATCGTACTCCTGGACACCACCGCAACATTGCGTGGCCTGCCCGACAACGGCAGCCTCACCGGTGATCCAGGGACCGGTGCTGTGACTTACACTCCCCACAATGGGTTCACGGGCCTGGACAGTTTTGCCTACCAGTTGGCAGGCAGCGACGGCATTATTTCCGTGCACGTGACAGTGGGCAGTGACGTCAACATTCCGCTGCTACCACAAAAGTGGGTGGATAGTCGCTATGACCGACCCCATGGTACGGTGACGAACGTGACGGACTCGGGCGATCCAATGCAGAACGGTGTCAACTTCCAAGCGGCTTTGGACAACGCCCAGGCGGGCGAAGTGATTGTGCTGGATGCCGGCGCGACGTATGAAGGCAGCTTCAAGCTGCGCAAGAAGCCCGGCAACGATTGGATCTACATTGAATCCTCAGCCCTCGATTTGCTCCCCGCAGAAGGTAACCGAGTCGTCCCGCAAGATGAGCCCAATATGCCGATGCTTGAAGTTACCGTTGGCGGAACCCCGGTAGTCTGGGCCGAGGCTGGCGCCCACCACTATCGGTTTAGCGGTATCAAGTTTTTTACGAATCAGAACAATGCCTCTGGATTGCTGCGTTTCGGCTATGACAACGGCGAGCGCGCCGACAGCTTCGATAAGATGAACCACCATATCACCTTTGACCGCGTGTATGTTACGGGCACGGTCAGTAATCATCTGCGACATGGTATTGTCCTTGAAGGCATGCACATGGCGGTGGTCGATTCGCACATTGACCAGATGAAAGACGATGGACAGGGCGATGCTCAGGCGATCTTGGTGACCAACAGCCCTGGTCCCTTCAAGATCGTCAATAACCGACTCGAAGCCACCGGCGAGAACTTCTTGTCCGGTGGCCAGGAGCCCAGAATCGAAGGGCTTGTTCCCTCTGATTTCGAGTTCCGCAGCAACTACTTCTTCAAGCCTGATGCATGGAACAAGAACTCCCCGGAATACAACGGATACGACTGGAGCGTCAAGAACCTCTTCGAACTCAAGAACGCTCAGCGTGTGCTGCTTGACGGCAATGTTTTCGAGAACAGTTGGGCTGATTCGCAGATCGGCTACGCGATCTTGCTGACGCCCACGATTCAGGGATCTGTCGCCGATTGGACCGCGGTGAGAGACGTGACGATCCACAACAACATCGTCACCGATGCACGCGTCTTCGTGAGCATGACAGGGTCCCGCACTGTCAATGCTCCGGCCTACCCCGAACAGCTCGAACGCGTCAGCATTAAAAATAATCTGGCGACGGATATTACGTTCCGGATGCTTGAGCTCAACGCCAACAGCGCGGGCCCGATCATCGATTTGAGCATTACCCACAACACGCTCCTTTTTGCCCCTGGTGTGCTGGGGAACGCGATGATATCTACCGACGGCAACTCTGCCGGGTGGCCTGTGGTTGAACGCTTTGAAATCACGGACAACATCATGAGCCACTCCAAGTACGGGCACCATATCGGTAACAACGTACCGATAGAGGATACCTATATCGAGTCCTTCGATTGGCGCAACAATGTCATCATCGGCGGTAGCCGCAATGTGCCCGAGAGCAATTACGACCCCTTTGACTATCTGATTGTGGATTCTGTGGATGACGTGGGCTTTGTCAATTGGCCAAGTGGCGACTACAGACTCAGCGAGAGCAGCAATTTTTTGGGTTTAGCCACCGATGGTGAGGACATTGGTGCTGACCTAGCCCCCTAAGTCACACCCCGATCCAGCGGTTGTTACACTGGTAGTAATGATCGGTCATTGAACGCCGTTTGCTTTGGCTGTGCATGGCGAAAACTGAGCGAGGCGCAACCGAAGAACCAAGCCGAGGCCAATAAATTTAAAGTCACTGCATTTAGAGATCTGGATACTGGACCACCAGCGCCATGCCGATGCCCAGATGCCACTCGATGTGGCAATGAAAGAACCACTTCCCCGGATTGTCGGCATCGAATTGAACCACCATTGCATCTTTGGCCGAAACGGTGATCGTGTCTTTGAGTGGCGGGTTTTTTAAGTTGAGTTCACCCGGGCGACCAAGAACGCGAAAGTAGTGCCCGTGCAAATGAAACGGATGGGCCATCATCGTCGGATTTTTCATCACAAAACGGACGTGCTCCCCTTCCTGCACTCCGACCGATGGCCGGTCCGGAAATTCCTGGCCATTGATTCGCCACGCATAGGGCATCATGCTGCCTGAAAAATTCAGCTCCACACTACGCTCTCCGGTGGCCGGCAAATCGACAGGCTGCGGCGCCACTAGCGAGGGGCCAGCGATTGTGGAACCCCACTCAACATCCTTGGCCGGCTTCGTCACGAGGCTGTCTTTGTACTGCAGTAGTGCCAGACCCGTTTTTCCACCGAGGGTGGCGGCTCGAATGGCGTGCGTGCCGCTACCATTTGCCTTGACTAAGACGTCGAATCGTTCGCCGATGTCGATCGTGATGCCATCGACGGTAACCGGTTGGACCGGATGACCGTCACTTTCAATAACCGTCATCGGGTGCCCGTCGATTTGTAATTTCAAGGCATACGTCGACGAGCTATTGATAATGCGAAACCGGATGGTTTCGCCTTTTTCCACCATAAACGTGTTGCGCTCGCCTTGCGACCGGTCGGGCGATCGCCCTTTGCCGTTAAATATGAACGACTCGAAAGGCACATCGCCATAATCAGGCTTGGCTGAGCCTTTGCCTGGCTTTTCCGCTTTCATGTAGGCGCCGCTTTTTATTTTTTTAAAAATGTCGTCGCTCTTTTCGACAAACCAGTCGCCGACCATCAACACCTGTTCGCGATCGTAATCGTAATCGTTCGTTTTCGATTCGATGATCAACGGACCATAGAGTCCTTCAGAATATTGCAGGCCGGTGTGAGAATGATACCAGTGCGTTCCTGCCGGTTCGGCCACAAACTCGTAGGTAAAACTTGCGCCTGGCTCAATCGGCGCATGGGAAACAGACGTCACGCCATCCATCTGCCAGTTGTTTTTTTGTTTCATGCCGTGCCAGTGAATGGATGTAGCAACCGGCAATCGATTCTGCACGTTGACGCGAATCCGATCGCCTTCCCGGACCCGGATCTCAGGACCGGGAAACTGGCCGTTGTAGCCCCACAGTTCTTTGGGGCGGCCATCCGGCCGGCCGGAAAACGCCTCGGCTGTAAAATCGAACGCGTGAACAGTGGATGTCTGATCTTTGGGTGCGGCAGAAGAGGACTGGTCTTTTTCTTCATCGACCACCACGATCGTGGCCGCATGCTCCATCACCGGACTCTTGATGATCTGAAACGTTTTGCGATCAGGACTGATCACGCGAATCAGTGCCGAGCGACATTCCGAAACATAGATCGTGCCATCGGCCTGCCGCGAAAACCCGGAGGGCCAATTGAGTTGTTCCTCTTTCGGAGCGTCTTCGCCCCCGTACTTCCAGACCGTGTTGCCATCCTTATCGACCTGAATCAGAAAGTACCCCCGCTGCCCTGCCCCGTCGCCACTGGAAATGAGCGTGTCGCCGTTCTCGAGCCGCTCGGCCAGATACGGAAATGGCAACTCGTATTTCCAGACAATCTCCTTCTGCGGATTAACCTCCAGCACCACGTTACTACTCGATGCGCAAATCAGGGTGTTGCCGTTGGCCAAACGCCGGACCATCCGCATGTTCGCCCCGCCCGGCACGTCGTATTTCCAGACCACTTTTTTATCGGGCGTGATGTCGATCACGGTGTGCGTTCCGTTGTCGGCAATCATCGTGTTGCCGCTGGGCAGTCGCTGGCACGCTTCGGCATGCATGACCAGCGGCGGGCCCACTTCCCACACAATCTCCTTCTCTGGAGAAACCTCTTGAACGCTCCGCGGATTGATCAAAATATTGCCGTTGGCGAGCACCTGCACATCGTGCGCACTGCGATTGGGGAATTCCCAGAGCGGCGTGCCATCTTCCTTGAATTTCACCACCTTGCCGGTGTTGTGATCGGCAGCGTAGATCACTTTGTCAGCTCTGGCCGAACTGGCGCCACTGACGAAAAGGACAAGAGCGTAAAGAAAAGTTCGCAACATAAGGTTCTCCGCACAAAGACGATTGGCTTAAAAAATGCAACCGGTCGGCAGGCACACAGTCTACCGCAATTGCCGCAGGGCCCACCAGCGGCCTACCCGCTTACAAGGACTTCTCATCCGCTTGGCAAACCAGAACCCACGCCAAAACTATCGAGGCGTCATAAAAAACCATCATTCAGGACGACAGATAATCGGACTATGCCAGCCACGCACGACACTTTCAATAGGCGTCCCTTCTGTGTCGTAAACCTTGTAACCATACTCTTGCACAGCTTTATCCATTGATGCCTGTTCTTCCGGACCATGCAACTCGACAAAAAGCGTCGGACGCATTTGCGACAAAACTTTTCGAGCACCGGAGAATACGAACCCCGCAGCTCCCTCGACATCGATCTTCATGAAATCGGGCTGCACTTTTTCAGTTTCAACATAATTATCAAGTGCAACGGTCCGTACTTTGAGTGGATGTGCGCCCGAAACCTTCAGACCGGGTTCTGCAGTTTGAAACTTTCCTTGCGTCGAATGCTCAGGCGAGTATTCCATCAGCATTTCACCCTCTGACTGACTCACAGCAGCCTGCACTAATGTAACATTGCCTACCTGGTTCAGCGTCATGTTTGCTGCGAAGTCATGGTTCAATTCCGTGATCGGTTCAAAAGCAACAACTTGTCCTCGCTCACCTGCGCGATGACTGAAAAGTAGACTAATGAGACCACGATTCGCGCCAATGTCAAACACGGTCATCCCAGGACTGACCAACTGGTCTAAAGCATCCAGGTGCAATGCACTCGAGCCAAACGCATACGTCAATCCGTAGCCCGGGGCAACATGAAATTTATATCCCCGCAGTGGACCGCGCAAAACTTTCCGACATGCACCATAAGGATAGAAAAGGCGTGCGAGTTTATATTTCATATATTCATAAAATATGCAAGAAATCTGCTTCGTTGGATCCACACAGCAACTGTTTTATCACTGTGCAAAATGCCGACGCAATGCAGGTCGCAAGCAACTCCTTGAGGAGGTGAAATGAATGCCGAACATAGCATGAATCAAAAACGTGTAACGGTGCGACCTGAATTTTATGGATCGACTCTTCAGGATTCCAGAGGCCTCTCGAGCAGCGATGCGTTGCAGACCTTGACGGAACCAAAGGGGTAGTGGGACAATAGGCACTTCCAAATTTACGCTTCGTCCTCCACCCAGGTGCATTGAATGCGGCGCCTATTGCCTTTGAAAATCTTTTGTGGAATCGTTCTTGTTGCAGCAATGATGCATTCCGAGACCGCTACGGCCGACCCGCCAACACCGGTTACGGTCAAACTCACCCCCAAGCAGGAAGCGACTGCCGCTCGCGCACTGCGGGAGCGACTGCTCGCCGATCCGCACCGACCCGGCTATCACTTTGTGATTCCCGAGGGAACCGGTATGCCGTTTGACCCCAACGGCGCGATCTTCTGGAACGGGCGCTACCACCTGTTCTATATCTTCCAGGACGAGCGAGGTCACAACTGGGGGCACGTTTCCAGTACCGATCTCTGCCACTGGCGGCACCACCCGACCAAGCTGGTCACGGGGATGTTCAGCGGTAACTGCTTTGTCAACAAAGATGGCGTGCCCACGATGTGCTACCACCAAGTCGGTCAGGGCAACGCGATGGCCGTGGCCTTGGATGACGATCTCGACGACTGGAAAAAACTTGAATCGAACCCGATTACACCTAAAACAAAATCAGGAGATCCGCATCACGGCAAATATGAATCGTGGGATCCCTATGGATGGCGCGAGGGTGAAAACTATTACGCGATTTTTGGCGGCAAGCGGGCAGCAATCGCCCGTGCTGATTCGCTCGCCGGGCCTTGGGAATATCGGGGCGACTTGCTGGCACGACCCGCCGAGGGCGTCGACATCCATGAAGACATTTCCTGCGCCGACTTTTTTAAATTAGGCAAACGGCACGTGTTGCTCTGCATCAGCCACGAACTGGGAGCCCGCTATTATCTTGGTGAATGGCTCGACGAACAGTTTTATCCCACGCATCACGAGCAGATGAGTTGGGTCGACAACAGTTTTTTTGCGCCTGAGAGTCTGCTCGATGATCAGGGACGCCGCATCATGTGGGCCTGGGCCAAAGATCGCCCCGACTTTTCCCTCAAAGCCGAGGGACACTGGTCGGGCACGATGAGCCTGCCCCGCGTCCTCTCGATCGCGCCCGATGGAACAATGCGAATGCAGGTGCCGCAGGAAATTGAGCGGCTTCGCTACAACGGAAAAAAAATGGAAAACCTTGATGTCGATGGCGAGGTCGATCTCGATCTGCACAGCGATAGCTTGGAGATGCGGGTCATGATCGATCCAGGCACCGCCACCGAGTGCGGAGTGAAAGTCCGCTGCTCACCCGATGCGGAAGAGGAAACGCTCATCTTTTACGATGCGAAAGAAAAGAAGATCAAGATCGACACCCACAAATCGAGCCTGACCGACAAAATCAAAACCGTAGAAGGCGGACCGTTCGAATTGAACGAGGGAGAACTGCTGACATTGCGGATTTTCATCGACAAATCGATTGTCGAGGTGTTTGCCAACGATCGGCAGGCGGTCATGCGGCGGATCTATCCATCGCGGAGCGACAGTGTCGATGTCAAACTCTTTGCCCGGGGCGGACCGTGCAAGGCACTGCTGGTCGAAGCCTGGGAAATGATGCCCTCCAACCCCCATTAAGGAAACCGGATTTTAATGACGCGCTCAATCCACTGTTTCCTGCTGCTCACCCTCTGCGTGTTGCCAAACTTAGCACGGGCCGAATCCATTCCGCAGCGACCGAACTTCGTCATCTTCCTCACCGACGATCAGGGCTGGGGCGATTTAGGCTGCTACGGACACCCGCACATCCACTCCCCGAACCTTGATCGGTTTGCTGGTGAGGGGATGCGGTTTTCGCAGTGCTATGCGGCTTGCGCCGTCTGCTCTCCGTCCCGCTCGGCGATCCTCACCGGCCGCACCCCCTACCGTAACGGTGTCTGGCGATGGATTCCTGATGGCAGCGATTACCACCTGCGGCAAAGCGAAATCAGCATCGCCCACTTGCTCCGCGAGCGGGGCTATGCCACCTGCCACGTCGGCAAGTGGCACCTCAACGGAAAATTCAACTCGCCCGATCAGCCGCAACCGGACGATCACGGTTACGATTGGTGGCTGGCCACACAAAACAATGCCCGCCCGAACCACATCAACCCGACCAACTACGTTCGCAACCGTGAGGCAACCGGAAAATTGGAAGGGCCCTCGGCCGTGCTGGCTGTGGAAGAAGCAATCCGTTGGCTGAAGGAGGAAAAAAAGGAAGACAAACCTTTCTTTCTCACCGTCTGGACGCACGAACCACACCAGCCGATCGAGTCGGCCAAAAAATTTATGCAGCCCTATCAAAAGATTGAGGATGAGGGTATCCGGCAGCACCACGGCAACATCACTCAACTCGATCACGCCTTCGGCCTGCTGATGCGCGCGCTCGATCAATTAGGAGAAACTGGCGACACGCTGGTGGTCTTTACCTCAGATAACGGGCCCGAGGGCAGTGGAACGCGGGAAGGGAGCCGCACCCGCGGTTCGACCGGTGGACTGCGGGGTCGCAAGCGGCACACCCACGAAGGGGGCATCCGCGTGCCGGGGATCATCCGCTGGCCCGGCCACATCGCTCCGGGCAGCGTGTGCGATACACCGATCATCGGCTCGGACCTGTTTCCCACCATCTGTCAGATTGTGGGGATCCCGCTGCCTGCCGATCGGGTGATCGATGGCACGTCAATTCTCCCGCTGTTCTCCGGCAATTCGATCGAGCGGAAGCAGCCGCTCTATTGGCGGAATCATTTGGCGCCCGAACAGTACAAAGTCGGCCTGCGTGAGGGGAACTGGAAAATTGTGGGCTCAGGCGATTTAAAAACGTTTGAACTCTACAATCTTAAAGAAGACCCCCAAGAAACGACCGATCTGACAGCACAGTATCCGGAGCGGTTTGCCGCCATGCGCAAGCAGTTGATCAAACACGATCGAAGCGTTTTGGCCGATGGACCCGATTGGTGGAAAGAAGATGATGGACGTTAAAGGTGCTGTGATGCTTCTCCTCTGCTGCGGCACACCGCTCTTTGCGGAGGAGGCCCGACCCAACGTGTTGCTGATTGCCGTCGATGACCTGCGGCCCGAGATCCAAAGCTTTGGTCGCACTGCGATGGTCACGCCCAACCTCGATCGACTGACTCGAACCGGTGTGCGGTTCACCCGCGCCTATTGCAATATCGCCACCTGCGGCGCTTCGCGGGCGAGTTTAATGACCAGCCTGCGGCCCACACCGGATCGCTTTCGCAACTATCTCACCCGCGTCGATCATGATGTACCGAACATGGTCTCTCTACCGGCGCTCTTCAAAAAGCACGGGTACACCACGCTCAGTAACGGCAAAATCTATCATCACCAGGATGACGACCTGCAGGCCTGGAGCGAGCCCCCGTGGCGACCGGAAAACCGTAGCATCGGGTGGGCGCGGCCTGAGAACCAGCCGACCGAAAAAGACGGCCGGCGAAAGAACGGCCCTGCGTTCGAGGCGGCCGATATGCCCGAAGAGAGCTACCCCGATTATCAAATCTGCAGTAGCACACTCGCCAACCTGGACCAATTGGCAAAGCAGGATGCCCCCTTTTTTCTCGCCTGCGGTTTCTACCGTCCGCACCTGCCCTTCGTCGCCCCACAAAAATATTGGGACCTTTATCCGGAAGACAAAATCCCACTGGCCGGGAACGACTATTTTCCCCGCGACCTTTCCCGCGCCTTTCGCTACACATGGGGCGAACTCCGCAGCTATCGAGATATCCCTAGCCAGGGGCCTGTCTCTGCGGAAACGGCTCGCAAGCTGGTGCGTGGCTACCGCGCGAGCGTGAGTTTTGTGGATGCGCAGATAGGCCGCCTGCTTGATGCACTCGAGCGACTCGAACTGGACGAGAACACGATCGTCGTCCTCTGGGGCGACCACGGTTGGCAACTCGGTGAACATGGTTTCTGGTGCAAACACACCAACTTTGAAGTCGCCACCCGCGTGCCGCTGATCATCGCCGCCCCTGGCATTTCCGGCGACCAAGTCTGCAACCGCTTGGTTGAAACGATCGACATCTATCCGACGCTTTGCGATCTGACAAAAATTCCCAAACCGGCCCATCTGCAAGGCAAAAGTCTACTGCCACTACTGCTCGATACGGACGCCGCCCACAAAGAAGTCGTCTTTAGCCGCTGGGGGGGTGGCGATTCGGTCCGCGGCGACCGCTACCGCTATATGGAAATGCGCGCCGATGGCGGGCGCGGCAAACGGCTTGCCACCGCCCTGTTTGACTTGCAGGCGGACCCGGAGGAAAATCAAAACCTCGCCCATCGACCCGCTTACGCCGAAGTGCAGGGCAAACTCAAAGCGCAGCTTGATACTGTTCGTGCCGATTTCCCCCAACCTGAAAACACCACGACGAACTAATGGCGCGTTCTTTTCTACTGTTTCTCTGTCTTTGTTTTCTCGCCTGCTCTGCTGGTGCCGAACCGACATCGACTGAGGATAAAAAAGCGGAAAGTAAACAAATCCGCGAACTCGGCGAGCGTTACAAAGCAGCAAAAAACGACCCGACTGCGCAGGAACAGATCATTCAGCAAGCCATCGCTGCCGGTGGCCGCGTGCCGCTTGGTCTGCGTACGGTGGTTTATGGCAACTACAGCAAAAAAACCAGTGCCTATTGGACGCAATTGCGCAAGCTGGTGATCAAAACGAAAGAAACATCCATCGAGGCTCTGGTTGCGGCCGATCCGGAAACGCGAGCCGATCGTGAGGCCCTGCTGCAACTAGCAGGCCGCTGCGACCGGTTGCAGGCGGCCAGGAGTGAGACAGAAGAGTCGCTTAATGAGTCTTTCCTCTCCCGCGAAGAAAAAGTGGTTCAAGGAACCGCGCGCCGCAAAAAGATAGCGATCCGGTTGACCAAAGACGAGCGGGAAATTTTAAAGCTCACCAATCTGGTCCGTAAAAAAAATGGTCTCGGAAAACTCGAACTCGATACGCGCCTGGTGGCCACGGCTCGCGATCACTGTCTCGATATGCAGAAACATAATTTCTTTGCGCATGAGTCGCCTGTTGAAGGAAAACAAAATCCGTTCGATCGGGCAATTCTTTTTGGGACCACGGCCAACGCAGAAAACCTGGCCGCCGGCGAGGCGACACCTGCAGAAGTTATTCAGGGATGGTTAAACAGTCCCGGACACCGAAGCAATCTGCTGCAGCCGGATATGACGCGAACCGGTGTGGGCCGGGTGGGTGGCTATTGGACAGCGCTCTACGGTTTGTAATCGCTTTATCTTTTTAGGCAGCCTGAGATTGTGCTGCCGCTTCGCTCGGCCGGGTTACCTCCACAATGATCGTTCGCCCAACGAACGTTCGCCAGTCATAGAGCGCATCGGCGGCAAATCGATTCTCCTCCCAGTGGGGAAGGGAGCGTCGGCGGGCATCGTGAAAAATCTTGCAGAGACGAGCAAGTGGATAGAGCGGTAGACTCAAGAGAACGCCCGAACGCTTGATCCGATCGATTGAAAAATCGACGGGATCGAATCCGGCAAGCTTGGCAAAAAAACAGAGATAGTACACCGAGATCGGATTGATGTGTCCACCGGAGCGAACCACATCACTCTCGCGGATCGGCAGAATGTCGAACAGTGGCATCGTCCCGGTGAAGAGCGAACGGATCCGCGCGTTGCTGCTGAGAGTGTTTGGGGTTGTGATCCACGCTTTGCCTCCCGGTCGCAACAGCCGGAAAATCTCTTCCACTAAATGCTGCTGGTTCGGAATGTGTTCGATCACCTCCTGACAGACAATGAAGTCGAAATATTTTTCCTTAAAGGGAATTCGGCCATTGAAATCGGCGGTCGCACACTCGATCTCAGGCAAAAGAAACGTTTCTGGATAGAGATCGCAGGCCGTGACGCACTCCTCTGGCTGCTGGCCATGTGTGCGGAGCAGCTTGCACAACTTATCGGTCAGATAACCCTCCCCTGCCCCCAGGTCTAAGAATCGTTTGCCAGTAAGTGGTTGCTGTGCCAGAAGCGCAAGAACTTTTTCGGTCGTCGCCGTGTGGGAATAGGGTCGAGGGACTTTTTGTTCGCTGGTGTCGTTTGTCGTTGGCATCAAGGGTACCTGCAGCGAAGTAAGGATCGAATCTCCGCTTGTGTCTACTCGAAAAGAAGCTTGCGATCAACGCGAATCGCAGGGAGCACAACGAAGAAGGAATCCGGAGTGGAAAAATCATGCTCTCGGCATCCGCCGACCGCCAGAGCTTTCGCTATAATGCGGCGGACAGCCACCCGGTCCTTCTTTATTGCAGGTGCACCCATCATGAAATCACTCCTGTTTGTTCCTCTGATCGCGCTGCTTTTGGCCCCGGTGACTGAAAAAAAAACAATCACGCGCCAAACGCTCTGCCACTCGACGACGAGTTGGGATGGAACCGCCCTTCCCGCCTACGGCAAAGGACAGCCTCAAATCACGATCAAGCGGATCACGATTCCCCCGGGCGTGCGCCTGCCGATGCACAAGCACCCGGTCATCAATGCGGGTGTTCTGCTGCGGGGCACACTCACGGTGGAGAGTGACGAGGGTAAAAAGCTGCTTCTTGCAGCGGGCGACCCGATCGTCGAACTAGTTGGTCGTTGGCACCGCGGCGTCAACGAGGGGGAAGCACCGGCTGAGATTCTCGTCTTTTATGCGGGCACTGTGGGCACCCCGCTCACGATCAAAAAATAAGATTCATGGATTGTAGAGGAGATTTGAAGATGCGGTTTGCTTTTTTCATCCTACTTGTCTTTTGCACGTTCTCTTCCCTGACTTCGGCCGACGACTGGCCACAGTGGTTGGGGCCGGACCGCGCAAGTGAGTGGCGTGAAAAGGGCATTGTCGAAGCCTTCCCGGAAGAGGGATTGAAAGTCAAATGGCGCAAGCCGGTCGGACTCGGCTATAGCGGTCCGGCGGTGGCGGGCGGCAAAGTGTTTTTAATGGATTACGTGCCCCGCTCCGGAACCGTCTCCAACAGTCCGGGAGGTAGGGTGCGGATTGAAGGCGAGGAACGGGTCCTCTGCTTCGACGCTGCCGATGGACGACTGCTCTGGAAACATGCCTACGACCAGCCCTACCGTTTGTCCTATCCGAGCGGCCCGCGGTGCACGACCACCGTTGAGAACGGGCGGGTGTATGCCCTCGGCGCCGAAGGAACGCTCAGTTGCCTCGAGGCGGAAACCGGGAAACTACTTTGGCAGCGCCAGCTTACCGACGACTACGGCACCACGAGCCCCATCTGGGGATTTGCCGCTCATCCGCTGATCGACGGCGATTTGCTCTATACGCTGGCTGGTGGCGAGGGCAGTTTGGTGGTCGCCCTCGATAAAAACACCGGCAAAGAAGTCTGGCGTTCGCTTTCGGCCCGCTCGCAGGGCTATTGCCCGCCGACGATGATCACCCTTGCAGGAAAAAAACAGCTGGTGATCTGGCATCCCGAGTCGATCAACGGGCTCGATCCGGTGACCGGAAAGCTCAAGTGGTCGATCCCGCTGGAGCCGGATTATGACATGTCGATCGCCGCACCGCGGCTTGTCGAAAACAAATTGTTTGCCAGTGGCATCGGACAGGTAGGCGTACTGCTCGAATTGGATCCCGAAAACGAGACTGCTGAGGTCCTTTGGCGCGGCAAGGCCAAGGAGGCCCTCTATTCGGTCAACGCGACTCCCTATGTGGAGAACGATATGATCTATGGCGTCGACGGTCGCTCGGGCGCACTGGTCGGTGCACAACTCGCCGATGGAAAACGCCTCTGGTCGACGAACGCACCCACTTCGGGAACTGAAAGGCGGGAAAGGCAGGCGACCGCATTTCTAGTAAAACATCAAGATCGCTTTTTTCTCTTCAGCGAAACGGGGGATCTGATTCTGGCGCGCCTGACGCGCGAGGGATACGAAGAACTCGGACGTTTTCACGTCCTGGAGCCGACCGGCGAATGTTTTGGGCGTGCTGTGGTCTGGAACCATCCTGCCTTTGCAGAGCAGTGTATGTTCGTCCGCAACGACGAGGAACTCGTCTGCGTCGATCTGGCAGATGCATCGAACAACTAATCTATCAACCAGGGGGGCATCCGTATGTTGCGTTTTCTCTTTCATGTGAGCGTTATTCTCTGTTCCATCTCGCTTCTCGGTTGCTCAAACGATTCGCCCTACACCGCCACCACCGCATTGGTCTTAACCGATACCAATGACTTAACACCTATATTCACACTGCGGACTTCTGCAGAAAAGAGTGTCCAACTCGAACGCTACGCCACCCTGATCACCGGATACCCCGTGCTGAACGCGGTGCTGGCAGAACCCCATATTCAGGAACTGGAATGTATTCAGCATGCTGCCGGGACTTACGATCTGATCGACTGGCTTGAGAAACGTATCACCGTCGAATTTTCGCATGCCTCAGAAATGCTGACGATCAGCGTTTCAAGCAGTACGCCGGAGCAGGCAATCGTTCTGTGCAAGTCAGTCGTCGACTCGTTCCTTAAGGAGGTCGTCATTGAGGAAAGATTGGCAATGCTCAAAACCTTCAATATGCTTCGAGACCAGTATCTCCGTAAAGTGGAAAAAGTGCGCGTGAAGCGAGATGACATTGAAGAATTGGCGATGAGCGGGGGGAGCGACCCCGCACAGAAATTATTCTTAGATCAAATCGATCGCTATCGACAGGAAGTCAACCGATTGCATTTTGAGACAGCCAATAAATCCGTCGAACTTGCATTTCTCGAGGGGGAGGAAAAACAAACTCCCGACACTGCAGAAGCGATCGCAAAACTGAAACGCGAAATTGCACAATTGAAACACAAATCGGATATTTATGCAAAAACATATTCTGACCTGTCAAGCGATTACAACGACCTCAATGAGTACCCTGGATTACTTAGAATCAGGGAAGCGGAGCTTGCGATCACCGTCCAAACGGCAAATGAAATCGGCTTGCTCGTGGAGAGAAAAAATACACAGCTGCAATTAGTCATCCCCGTCATACGGATCGCGATCCCTCCGCACGTGCCGGGGTTTGAACCGGATGATTAATCTCCCTGCGCTGCAATAATTTTCTACCGAGAATGAAGTCATCGCCAGCAGCAATGGCAAGGCAGTTGCAAACGTCTTCGGGGGCCGTCTGTGGGTTCCTCTGATGAATCGTAGCGCGGCAAGGCAAAGAATGTAGGATTGCATGGTTTATGAGGGCAACCAGCACGCGCGCTGCCGCTACCTTGACAAGTCTCAATGGGTCGCGTAAAGTGTCAGAGCAACAAGGGTGCTTTCAAACGAAGGTCGTTCTTTGTGGCAAGAGGTAAGCGAGAAACGCTTTCGCGAAGAGCAATAAGCGTTTTTCTTGTCGTGCTGGTTTCTCGGGAAACTTTTTGATTCGGGAAAGCCATGCGTGCACTTTGCTGCCAACTACTCGGTTGTATCAACCGCTCTGGAAAGCTGCAGGCGTTTTAAAAACGCACTGAATTCTGTGAATTTCTTGCTTGTCCAGAGTTCCCTGTGAATTGGCATTTTACGGGTATCGCATCGCGCTGAGCCTTCTTTGAGGTTCTACTGATGTACTCGGAAAATGTCTGTGATGATTCATTGGGGGTTTTGCGCGATCCCGTGCAGCACTTCGATGAGTCCATCATCGACGTAGTGAAGGGCTGCTCGCTTCAATCAGAGCGCGATGCTTTATCACTTTGTCGAAATAAATTTGGCAAAAGAAAACACTTGAAAAGGTCGAACACGACCCGAATTATAAAACACACCTACCGAGGAGATGCAGTTGAAGACTTTTGAGGAAATGGACCTGATTGCTCCGTTACAGCGGGCACTGAAGGACGAACAATACAAAACCCCTACACCGATTCAAGCAAAGGCGATTCCCGTCGCAATTTCCGGTCGCGATGTGCTGGGATCTGCCCAGACGGGAACTGGAAAAACGGCGGCGTTTGCCTTACCCATTCTCAACCATCTTGGTCAACGAAATCGAAAGGCCGTGTCTCAACGTCCCTTTGTACTGGCTTTGGCTCCCACGCGCGAATTGGCAATTCAAATTTCAAATAGTTTTTCCACCTATGGCAAGCACCTCAAGTTGCGGCAGGCACTCGTCTACGGCGGAGTAGGGCAAGGAAATCAGGTACGAACCATGAACCGTGGGGCGCACATTCTCGTTGCGACGCCAGGAAGGTTGCTTGATTTGATGAATCAAGGCCACATTGATCTAGCTCAAATTGAGATGGTCGTTCTCGACGAAGCCGATCGAATGCTCGATATGGGTTTTTTGCCCGACGTCAAACGGATTCTCAGTCAACTACCCCGCAATCGTCAAACATTCTTTTTTTCGGCAACGATGCCACCAAGTATTGTCGACCTTGCAAAGCATATGCTCACACAACCGGTCAACGTGCATATTCAGTCGAATTCGGTGAGCGTTGATAAAATTGAGCAAAAAGTTCTTTTTCTCCAGCGTGATGAAAAGCAAGAATCATTGCGTAGCATTGTGACTGCCGATGACGCTGGTCAGGTACTGGTGTTTACAAGAACAAAGCGTGGGGCAGATGTGGTCGCCCGGAAATTAGATCAAAGCGGAATTAAAACGGCGGCGATCCACGGCAATAAATCGCAAAATGCCAGGCAACGTGCACTCGATGCGTTTCGAAAACACCAGGTCCAAGTCTTGGTTGCCACGGATGTCGCAGCAAGAGGAATCGACGTCGACGGCATTACCCATGTCGTCAATTTTGATATTCCGATGGATCCGGAAAGCTATGTGCATCGCATTGGACGCACCGGGCGGGCCGGGGCGAGCGGCATTGCCATTTCATTTTGCACTGAAAATGAGCGGCGAGAATTACGAGAAATTCAAAAATTACTGGGAAGTAAAGTTCGCTTGATTACCGATCATTCACACGCACCCTCCGAGCAGCGTCATCGCTCGTCGACACCTCATACGAAGGGCAGTACGGCGCCCCGATCGACATCGAGGCGACCATCCTCACGTCGTTCCTCAACGCGCTCTTTTGCACAAGCAAGCAGCGCCAATGAAAAGCCAAAGAATAAAAACAAACAGCGTAAAGGTCGAAATGCAAGGCAACGTGTCAAGCAATCCAGCAAATAACCTCAACCGCTGTAGGTTTGATTGTCGACAAACGGATACCGCGACGCGTCGTGGATGGTTGATTCTCCAGGCAACCAAAATCTAAAACTTCCTCCGGAGCCGGTATGACTCGGAATCTAAACAGCCATCAGGATGGCGCGGTTCGCGAGGAATATTTGCTACATGAGGAATTTGAAGATCTCTGGCAAGAAGCAACCGAACTGTGCGAAAAGCACCGGCACACACCTGCATTTGAGGGGTATGTCAGTGGTGACTACGCTGTCTTATATCACGCCTTAGCAGAGTTTCAGGGTCGTGCATGGACCTTTCTCGAATGGGGCTCGGGGCTTGGGGTGCTCACGATCATGGCGAGCCGCATGGGTTTTGAGGCTTATGGTATTGAGACCGAAGCAACCCTCATCGAACATGCGGAAGATTTAGCGCATCGGTACGGCAGCGATGCAAAATTTGCCCATGGAAGTTTTATCCCCGACGGCTTTGATATCAGTTTTTCAGATGAATATGAAATCAACCGCACCGTGATCGATATGCCCTCCGGCTACGATGCCATCGACATGGAACTTCGAGACTTTGATCTCGTGTATGGATTTCCCTGGCCGGAGGAGCATGCTTTCTTCCGCACCATCATGCAACAATTCGGAAGTCGGGAAACCTTGTTTTTGAGTTATGACGCCCGGGACGAGATTGAGATTTGCCGGGTCAGCGACTTGTAATTCCTGTCCAAACGCCCGGCATGCTCGGGGCTAAGCGTTTGCGATGCGGACCATCCGCCAGCAACGGTGTACCCGCTTGTTGCGAAAGTCTTCAGGGACCGTTTGGCGACTGATTTCACGAACGGTGGCATGCTCTATGGCCGATTCGTCTAATTTGAACTGACGGAAATTAGTAGAAAAGAAAAGCACCCCGCCGGGCACCAGTCGATCGAGTACGCGATTAATGAGCGGCACATGGTCCCGTTGCACTTCCCAGAACGTCTCGGTCCGCTTGCTATTGGAAAATGTGGGTGGATCGACCACGGCCAGATCAAAAGAGGCATCACGCGGCAACCCCTCAAGAAAGGTCAGTGCATCACTGCGGATCATGCGGTGTCGCGGGCCCTGCATCTCGTTGACTGCAAGGTTCCTTGCAGTCCAGTCGAGAGAGGTCTGCGACAGATCAACCGTCGTCGTTTCAGCTGCTCCTCCATCGATCGCATAGACCGTAAACGCACCGGTGTAGCCAAATAAATTCAAGAAGCGGCGTCCGCTTGCTGCCTCCCGCACAAGCGTGCGGGTGATGCGGTGATCGAGAAACAAGCCGGTATCGATGTAATCAGAAAGATTGACCTGAAATTTCAAACTGCCTTCCTGCACGGTGACAATTTTTTTCTTTTCGGCAACCTGCTCGTGCTGCTGCGTTCCTCGCTGACGGATGCGTTTTTTGAAAAAGATTTGCGGACGTGGAATCTCCAGAACCTCACCGGCCGTACGGGCCATCAGGTCGAGCCAGTCACCATGCTCGGCAGGTGTGTGCGTATGCGGTCGTTCGTACTCGGCAATATGGAGGTAGTCTTCGTAACGATCTACGACCAGCGGCACCTCGGGAATGTCGCGGTCGTAGAGACGGTAACAAGTAACTCCCCGCCTGGTCGGCCAACGACGCAGGTGCCGCGCGCGTTTGGAAAGACGATTGCGAAAGATGTCGGCCTGCCCTTGCGCTTTTTCAGAAAGCCCGCCAAACGCCTGCTGCGATTCGCCGTGCGACTCCGATTCGACACCCTGTCTCGGCAGCCGAGGTCCGTGGAACTGATAGTAGGTACACTCGATGCGGCTGTTATAAAGTTTGCGGCGGCGGTCGGCAGGCTGACCGACTAATTTTTCAAACCCCGGATAGGCGGTCAGAATCCCATGCGACCAGGTGGGCAGACGCCGGAGAATGTCGGGCATCGAGCGGTAAAGCGCACTGACCTCCCGATCGGTGCCCACTTTGCGGGCATAGGGTGGATTCGCGAGCAAATAGCCGTACTGCCGCTTGCTGGAAAGCTCAGAAAAGTTGCGCCTTTGAAAATGGATGTCGCCGGCCACTCCGGCAAGCTCCGCATGGTAGCGGGCCTGAGAAAGCGCTTCTTCGCTGATATCCTGGCCGATCAATTTCTCTTCGATTGCTTCCTTCGCTAGATCAGCAGCCTCACTGCGAGCCGCTTCCCAAAGGGCAGCGTTGCAGCACGGCCAGGCCTCGGCGGCAAACTGCCGCTGGCGACCGGGCGCCAGATTACGTCCAATCAAAGCGGCCTCGATCGGAATCGTGCCACCGCCACAAAAGGGATCGACAAAGGGTCGTCCCGGTTTCCAGAAACTCAGCAAGACCAACCCCGCGGCAAGCGTTTCCCGCAGCGGCGCCGCACCCCGCAGCGGTCGATAACCGCGCTTGTGCAGCCCGACACCACTCGTATCGAGGAGCAACTGCACGTGATCATCGACCAAACGGACTTCGACTGCAAAGACAGGGCCCGTTTCCGGTAGCGCACTCACCTGATGCGCAGCGGTTAATTTTTCAACGATCGCTTTTTTGACGGTCCGCTGGCAGGCGGGCACGCTCGAGAGCTTCGACTTGCGACTGCGACCGCTCACTGGAAACGCCGCATCGGCAGGGAGCCAAGCTTCCCACTCGACCGCTCGCGTCTGTTCGTACAACTCGTCAAAATCGGTCGCCTCAAAAGAGCCGATTTGCAGCAGGACCCGCCCGGCGGTCCGCAACCAGAGGTTGGCGCGACAGATGGCCGACACCTCGCCACGGAACAAGACCTGTCCGGTGTCGATAATCCGGTTCTCGTAGCCGAGTTCGGCAAGCTCGCGAGCCAGAACCGCTTCGAGCCCCATCGTGGAGGTAGCAATCAGATCAAATGCCATGTGTCGTATGCTTTCTTTATTCTCTCATTCATTCGCTCAGTTGTTTATTTTTACCAAGGAACGATAAAGAAAGCATGAGCCTCGAGAGAGAGAACAAAAGATATTCATCCCATCGCGCTGCTCAGCATGGCCTTGAGGGCTACTCTTTTATGGCTCAAAGCGAAGAGAATAAATCGATCGTCCCGACGCGAAAGAAACATCTCGCCTAGGCTGCGGCTTCGCGAAAGGTAACAAGCTTGGCTTGTTGGACGTCCCAGAGCTTCAGTCGAAGACAGCGATAGACATCCACCGGATTTAAGGTAGTTATTGGAGGAGACTGTAACTCTTCGATCCCTGCCATTGCCTCCGGCAAACGATAGAACGGAATACGGGCATTCAAATGATGCACGTGATGGTAGCCGATGTTCGCTGAAAACCAGTGCATCAACGGACTCATCTTCATATAGCTTGAGGAGTGCAATGCTGCATACACATAATTCCATTCCTCGCGGTCACGAATTTTAACGCCCGGAAAATTATGCTGTGCATAAAACAGATACGCACCCAACGCCGATGCAATCGCACTCGGTACAAGAACCCCCAATAACATCATTTCCCAGGCATAGATCGCAAGGTACACGATCAGTCCAAGATGCACGACAAGGGCAATCGCCGAATCAAAATGCCGCGTTGGATTCGTAAACAAGGAACGTAAGCACATTCCATAAAAGAAAATCGTGATGTAACCCAAGGCAATGGTGACAGGATGTCGCGATGCGGCATACTGAACTTTTTCCTTCGCGGAAGACTTTTGATACGATTCGATCGTCATCAACGGGTAAGAACCAATACTCGCGCAAAAAGTCTTAGAATTATTTTTATGGTGGTGATTATGCGTTCGATTCCAGATACTGGGTGGGTTCATTGTCACTATCCCAAAGATATAAAATAAGGCTTGTGCGGCCTTTGAGCCATTCAGAATTGAATGGTGCTGGAAATCATGATAGAGCACAAAAAGCCGTGTGGTGACAAATCCCGCCAAGATACTGGCGATGATACGCAAAGGAAGAGACTGCCCGACACAGGCTAAGGTGAGCAAACTTGCAAGAATAATAATCGTAGATAAAACATGCCACCAACTGAGCAAAACGTTTTCTTGGGTGTACTTCTTCGTTGCTTGAAATAATTGCTTGGTGTCGCGCATCTTTGGAGTTCTTTCTTCCCGGTGGACGAGCGTTGTGAAATCCACAACAGTATATGGGTATTCCTTCTGGTTGCAATTCCTCGATAAAGATGCACTGCGAGCCTATCGTAACTCAGAACCGTATGCGTTCCAAGAGATGCGCGACGGGTTGGGGCATCCTCGGGGAAAACAACAAATCCAACAATGGCAATTATGGATGGCCACCAAAGTTAGCTAGCAAACCGGCGAAAATGGCGTATACTAGCCTTCGGAGGCCAGAACCCAGTCCTGTTGGACGATGAGAAGGAGGGACCTAAAGCCTCGATTTTCTGACTCCAATCACTAGGTACCGGCACTCACAGTGCCCACCTGTGCGACCTCCATCTTCGCAAGCGTGCCTTTAATGGCCTCGAGCAACGCTTCGACGTCGCTCTTATCGATACGACCGATGTTGCCGATGCGGAAGCAATCAGCGTCGCTCACCTTGCCCGGATAGATCACAAACCCCGCCTCGTTGAGCAGGTCATAAAATTTTTCGAACTGAAAGTTCGGATCCTCTGGGTAGCGGAACGAGGTGATGATGTAGCCCTGCAATGCAGGATCAACATACTCGATAAAGCCGAGCGACCGCATTCCCGCCAAGAGCGTACGGTAGTTTTCTTCATAGCGTGCCGAGCGACCGCTTACGCCACCCTCCTGGTCCAATTCCCTTAGCGCCTGACGAAAGGCGAGAATCGTGTGCGTGGGCGGTGTGAAGCGGAACTGTCCATTTTTTTCGAGACCCTCCCACTGCGCGAGCAGATCGAGACTCAACGTCCGCGACCAGCCCCGCGTCTCTGTCAGCGCCTCGCGGCGACAGAGACAGAAGCCGAAACCGGGCACCCCTTCAATGCACTTGTTGGCCGAAGAGACAAGAAAATCAATCTTGGCCGCCTCAAAATCGAGGGGCACTGCACCGAATGCGCTCATCGAATCGACGAAGTAACAGCGTCTGTGCTGACTGACCACCTGACCGATTGCTTCAATCGGATTGATAATCCCCGAGGTGGTTTCGCAGTGGACCGCAACTACCATTTTGATCTCAGGATCTTCGGCAAGTGCTTTATCGACCGCCTCGACGCTCGGCAGTTCATTTTCTCGATATTTCTGTACGACCGTTTCAATTCCGTACACCTGGGCAATTTTGACAATCCGATCGCCGTAGGACCCGTTGACCACGGCGAGCAGTTTGCCTTCCGGTGGCATCGCCGAGGCAATCACTGCTTCGACACTGAACGTGCCGCTGCCCTGCATCAGGATTGCTTCGTAACCGGCCTGTTGGGAAACGCCCGCTACGCGGAGTAATTCCTCGCGCAATTCGCGGACCGCGCCAATAAATTCCACATCGCGCGAACCGAGGTCACGCAGCATGGCCTGTTTGACAGAAAGACTGGTGGTCAACGGTCCGGGGGTAAAAAGTGGTTTGTCTTCGGGCAGGTGATCCATGCGGTAATTCTCCGTTATCAAACGTGTCCGTTCTCGTTCAGTTGTGATGATTTATCAAGAAATCGATTGTGTCTCTCCTACATCGCCGGTCATCGCAGTTTGGCGCAACTGATCGGCAACAGCAGCAATCGATTGTTTCACGATGCGTACCGCTTCGTCAAGTTGATCCGGGGTGATTGTGAGCGGAGGCGTGAGCGTCAGGACCCGGCCGGCCGAAACTTTGAAGCTCAGGCCTCGTCGCAGGCATTCAAACAGGATCCGCTCCGCCGCATCGCAACTGCCTGGTGGATCGGTACAAATTTCGACCGCGATTGCCAGACCAAAACTGCGGACATCATCGATCAGCGGTTCGCTGCTGGCAAAGTCTTGTAGTTGCTCCCTCAATCGACGGCCTAAAGCAGTGGCGGCGGCAAGCAGCCCCTCCTGTTCGATGACCTCGAGCGTGGCCAATCCGGCGGCAGCCGCGAGCGGACTTTTTTCGTGCGTGTAGTGTCCCACCGAACGCTCGCCTACAGCGCAGCATTCTGCGCGGGCGATCACCGCCGCCAACGGAAATAAACCGCCTCCGAGTCCCTTGCCGAGTACCAGAATATCGGGAACCACACAGAGCTGCTCGCAGTAAAACCAACTCCCTGTGCGGCCGAGGGCAATCGGTATTTCATCGAAAATAAGCAGCACGCCATAGCGATCGCACAGCCTGCGGACCTCCTGCCAATACGCCGCCGGCGGTGCGTCGAGGGTGGTGCAGCGGATCGGCTCGGCAATCACTGCCCCGATATCGCCGTGTTCGGAGATCAATTGCTCGATCGCGCTGGCATCCGCGACCACTTCGGGCCAGGGAACGTGCAGAGCGCCAGGCAAAAGCGGTCCTAGCCCCTCACGGAAGTGGGCTTCTCCTCCGATCGATATTGTCTCGAGCGTCGCCCCGTGGAACGAGTCCCACATGGAAATTGTTTTATGGCGGCCCGTGGCATAGCGGGCCAGCTTCATCGCGATCCCGACTGCTTCTGCGCCACCCGGAGCGAAGAGAACTTTGTTGAGACCCTCAGGTGCAATCTCAATCAATCGCTCTGCCAAGCGGACAGCCGGTTCATTGGTGTAGCGCCGCGGGCAGAAGGGCAATCGTTCGAGCTCTTCCTGCACGGCCGCCTTCACGTGTGGGTGTCCGTAGCCGATCTGATGCGCACTGTTGCCGTGAAAATCCATCCAGCGGCGGCCGTCCATGTCTTCAAGATAAATGCCCTCCGTTCCCGTCAGACCGCTCAGGCAGGGTGTCGAAAGCGCCTGGTGAATAAAGGCTTCACTGTCGCGGGCTAGAAGCGCGCGATTTTCAGCGCCGAGTTGCTGCTGCCACTGCAGCCGATGCGGGGAAAGGTTCATATCCCCCTCGCTCACATCGGGCTGATAGCCGAGGTCTTTTTCCTTTTGTTCCGAACGCCCTTCCTGCCCTTGATCAGTGGCCAAAAGATCGGCATTTTTGACATCTCTCGGCATCTCGCCGGCAACGAGTGTGCGTATTTTTTCCAGGCAGTCCTGCTCGAGCCGCTCGTACGCCTCGCGCGAATAAAAGGCAAAGTGCGGCGAGAGGACCACCTGTTCCATGGCGAATAGTGGATGGCCAGCGGCGAGCGGTTCTGTGGTGAACACATCGAGCCCTGCTCCAGCAATCTCTCCCTGGGCGAGTGCTTCGAGAAGCGCCTGCTCATCGATCAGCGGTCCGCGCGAGACATTGACCACAATCGCCGTCGGTTTCATCTTCTGCAGCGCACGCGCATCTAAAATACCACGGGTCTCGTCGGTCAGCACACAGTGGAGAGAAAGAAAGTCGGCCTGCTCGATGAGGCGATCGAAGGAAACGAACTCCAAGGATTCGGCATGTTCGACAGGCGGCACGTAGGGATCGTGAATCAGCCTCCGCATCCCGAAGCCGCTTGCCCGGCGAGCCATAGCCCGGCCGATGCGGCCGAATCCGACGATCCCGATCGTTTTGCCTGCAAGATCCACGCCTTGATATTTTTTCTCCGGCCAGAGCCAGCCCGCTGCCTTAAAATCCCGATCCACCCGCGGGGTTTGCCGCGCAACGGCAATCAACAGCGCAAAGGCCTGATCAGCCACGGTCTCCGTTCCATAGTCGGGCGCGTGGACCACCGGAATCCCGCGGCCGGCTGCCGCCTCCAGATCGATGCTGTCGACCCCCACCCCGTACTTCACAATGCCCCGCAGGTGTGGCGCAGCGGCAATCACAGCGGCAGAGATCGGCGCGTAGCAGGTGTAGATCAACTCGGCATCCGCGGCCTCTTGAATGAGCACTTCCTCAGCGTCGCTGGGGGCCGTTTTGATCCGGCAAAGCGCTTCGAGCTCGTGGATCACACTACCACCCATCTCCAATTCGGCATCGGTCCGCAGTAGCAGCGGTCGCTTCAAACCAGAGGGAGCAGTGGGCATAAGGGAGTTTACCCTACCAGGGCAGCGAAAAGGTTTTGACAGTGGTCATGAACTTGATCGCTTCGATCACGCCTTCTTTGATACCCAATCCCGAATCTTTCACGCCCCCGAAGGGCGAACATTCGATCCGATAACCGGGAACCTGATTGACATTCACCGTGCCTGAGCGGATTTGCTTCACCGCACGGAGCGCCGCATCCATATTCTGCGTCACGATGCCACTAGAAAGCCCGAACTGAGAGCTATTGGCCAACGCGATTGCGTCATCCAGATCGCGGACGGCCATGATCGGTGCGAGCGGTCCGAACGATTCTTCGACGACCATCTCGGCATCCCGTGGCACATCGGCAATCACCGTCGGCTCAAGCAGTGCCCCTTCACGATTTCCACCAGCGAGTACTTTGGCGCCCTGGGCCACGGCCGCTTTGACGCGCTCTTCCAATTCAATCGCCGCCGGTTCGTCGATCACCGTGCCAACCCGTGTGGCCTCATCCGCCGGATCGCCGGCAGGATACTCTTTGACTTTCTCGACAAACCGTTCGGTAAACTCGGCAAGAATTTTTTCGTGCACCAAGAGCCGCTTGACGGCCGTGCAGCGTTGCCCTGAGTTGCGAAAGCATCCTTCGGCGGCGAGTGTGACAGCCAGATCCATTTCGGCATCGTCCATAATGATCAGCGGTGCGTTGCCGCCCAGTTCCAGGCACAGTTTTTTGTAACCGGCCGTCTTGGGCAACTGCTTGCCGATCCGGGTACTGCCGGTGAAGGTCACCAGATTGACCCGCTCATCAGCCACCAGTGGGTCGAGCAATTCGTCGACCGTGCCCAGCAATACACTCAGCATGGGACCAGGAAGACCTGCTTCGTAAAGAAGTTCCACAAAACGGATGGCAGTCAGCGGCGTTTTCTTCGCCGGCTTGAGAATCACCGGCACACCGGCCGCAATCGCCGGCGCGAGCTTGTGCGCAACCTGATTGAGCGGGTGATTGAAGGGTGTGATCGCGGCAACCAGATCAAGTGGTTCGCGAATCGTAAAAATTTTACGGGCCTTACCCTGAGGCGAGACATCGCAAGAAAAAATCTGACCGTCATCCTTGAGCGATTCCATGGCGGCAAACTGGAGGACGTCCTGGGCACGACCGACTTCGTAGCGGGTCTCCCGCATACAGAGGCCCGCCTCGCTGCGAATCAGGTGGGCAAATTCATCGGCCCGCTCTGAAAGCAACGTGCGAGCACGCTCTAAAATTTCGTAGCGTTGGTAACGTGTGAGCGGATCGCGAGGGGCAAGGGCTGCGGAAATAGCCGCATCGAGTTCCTTGCGGCCAAGCATCGATACAATGCCCGATACTTCGCCCGTATAAGGGTAATGAACTTCCAATTTGCTATTGCCGACGACCGGTTCTCCGGCCACATAACAAGGCAATTCCAAGGCACTCTCGATCGGTGCGGTCGCACTCATCGCTGAACTCCATTGCAGGTAAACTGAAAAATATCAAAATTACGCGGGTCGCCCGCTGCGAGAGCGTAATACTTATCATTGAGCGGTTCAGAAAGCAGCATGGGGACCATCTCCTCATAGCGCCCGCCGTGCGAGCGAAGCATGCCCCCTAACTGGGAAAGATCGTGATCTGCCGGTGTGCGGCCAATCACATAGTCGCGGCCGGCAAGCACCACCAAATCGCCAATCCGTTCGGGCGGCAACTCACACTTCTCCGCTGCCGTATTGCGATCAAAGACTTCGGTCACCCCACGCTGGGCGAGAATCCAGCGGGCGATTGCTACTTGATCGAATTCGGGTGCCAGATGAACCATCACTAAAGACCCTAAGGCTCCATGATGCACCACATAGGGATCGGTGATCGGACAGATCACACGGTGTCCTGTGCCAAAATTTTTATTGAGTTCCGTCTCCAGATAGAGCACATTGACGTCACCCTCGGCGTTGCACTTGGCATTCATTCCATGATCGGCCGTCGCCCCCACGACCGCGCCCAGATCCAGGAGACGACCGATTTCGCGATCCATTCCTTCATAGAAAGCGAGTGATTCTTCCGCCTCGGGCGGATATTTATGCTGCATGTAATCGGTCAGTGAAAGATACAAAAAGTCAGCTTGCTTCTGCTCGAGCAAAGCAACACCTGCCCGAAGGGCAAAAAGACTCGCATCGGCACTGTAAATTTTTGGTGTTTTTTCTCCAACCACATTTTCAACGTTCTCGATCCCATGCGTGGAAAATTGTGCCTGGTCAGCTTTCTCACTCGAAAAGGCAAGCGCACCACCCGGTACACCCATCTCTAGTCCTGCAGCAAGTAGATCACGGAGTTTTTCTTTCGCTGTGACGATTCCAATTTTACGACCGGCGGTGGCGGCTGCAGAAAAGATCGTCTCTACCCGCAGATACTCTTTCGAGTTCATCATCACTTCCTCACCCGTTTCCGGATTGAGAAAGAAATTGCCGCTGATACCCGTCGCGCTCGGGGGTAGGCCGGTGGCAATTGCGGCGTTGTTCACATTGGTGAAGGTGGGGAGTGCCGCACGTACTAAACCTCGATATCCGCGGGCGACCATCGCCGTGACGTGGGGCATCCGGCCACGCGCCATCGTGACATCGAGGTATTCACATCCGCAGCCATCGATGCAAATGACCACCAGGGGTGAGGCCGGCGGCTGATATTCCCGGCCACCCGTGCTGAACGGAGTGGTCGAACAGTTGATCGGATCGGCTGTGGATGGCGAACTCATGTCTACTTACTTCTTACGGCGAGAAGCGCCGTCGGGTAGGAAGTCGGTTCAGTTACTATCAGCATACCGCCGAAACCGAGGATCCGACAGAGTGGGGCCGGGCCGGAAAGGGACAAAACAACAAAATTTTAATTCTTCTCTGGCCTTATTTTTCGCCCAATCTTGCCCGACTTCATTCGACCTCATCGAGTAACTCAACGGCAGCAAATTTTTTACCTTCGAGCATCGCCAAACTGGCACCACCCCCTGTGCTCACGTGCGAGACCTGTTCAGCAAACCCGAGTTGTTCGATCGCTGCCGCACTGTCACCGCCACCGATGATACTCACCGCATCGCTTGCGGCAATGGCCTCTGCAACGGCACGGGTACCTGCATCAAACGGCGGAATCTCAAACACTCCCATGGGTCCGTTCCAGACGACCGTTTTGGCATCTCGAACCAACGCGGCATAGCGACGGGCCGTCTCCGGTCCGATGTCGAGGCCCTCAAATCCGTCAGGAATTTCACCTGCCGGCACCACCTGCTTGTTGCAGTCCGCTGAAAATGTATCGCCGCAGTGCGTATCGATCGGCAACACGATTTTTTCACCGCCCTGCTGTAAAAGCTTTGCGGCCAACTCGACTTTGTCGGGCTCGACGAGACTATTGCCCACGCGGCCACCCTGGGCAAGCGAAAACGTGTAGGCCATCGCCCCGCCGATCAGCACGTGATCGCAAATCCCGAGTAGATTTTCAATCACACCGATTTTGTCAGAAACTTTGGCGCCACCGAGAATGGCGGAAAACGGACGCTCAGGATGACTAATCACATCGGTCAGGTATTCGATCTCCCGGGCAACTAAAAATCCAACCACCCGTGGTTTGCCTTCCATCGCCGTAGGCACGGCCACCATCGACGCATCGGTACGATGACAGGTGCCGAAGGCATCGTTGCAATAGATATCAGCAAGGCTCGCAAGTCCCTGAGCAAATGCCTGCTCGCCTTTTTTCTCCCCCGCCTGGAACCTTAGGTTTTCAAGCACTACGACATCGGCTCCGCTGGCGACCTTCGCGCGGGCATCATCGCCCACCGTATCGGCGGCAAATGCGACCGGGCGATCGAGAAGTTGTGCAAGCCGCTCGGCAGCAGGACGAAGACTGAACCGTGGTTCGCCGCCCTCTCCCTGGGGCCGACCCAAGTGACTCATCAATACCACACGGCCTCCCCCAGCGAGAATTTTTTCGATCGTCGGCATCGCCATTCGAATTCGCCGGTCGTCAGTGATTTGCTGCGATTCATCGAGAGGCACATTGAAATCGACGCGCACTAATACTGTTTTTCCCGCAAGAGAAATATCCGCTATTGTCTTTTTTGCCACCGAACCCTCCCAGCTGAAGATCGCTAGTTTTTTCCGTTACTCCTTAAGCGATCTAGGTTACCACGTGAAGCAGCGCGTCTGTAGGCTCCACCTGATGCAAAATTTTTGGTAAAATGTTCTTGGCTTCATCTTTACTTCGTCGATTGAGCGGGATACCTTTTTTGCTGAAATTGACTTATTGAAAAACATCTCCCTTGTGTACGCATTCGGCCAACACCCATGCTCAATACACTCAAACAGCAAGCCACTTTTGTCAAACAATTTGGCACCCGTTTTGAAACAACCGGTTCACTGATGCCGAGTAGCCGCTTTGTGGCCAAGGCAATCACCCGGTTCGTTCAGCAGCGGGGCAAGGACTCCATCCGTATTCTAGAATGTGGCCCCGGAACCGGTCCTTTCAGTGACCGGATCGTACGCTTACTGCAACCCGGTGACGCCTACCATCTGGTCGAACTCAACGAAATTTTCGTCGCTGTTCTTCGTCAACGTTTCGCCGAAGAACAGCACTGGATGCGTGTCAAAGAAATGACAGAAATTTTTGCACTTCCTCTCCAGGATTTCAATCCTGACGAAAAATATGACTTTATCATTTCGGGTCTGCCCCATATTAATTTCCCCACACAGGTGGTCGAAGAAATCACCGCTTCTTATTTCAAACTACTCAAACCAGGGGGAATGCTGAGTTACTTCGAATACATGTATGTGCGACCGATCCGCAAGATGGTGACACTTGGGAACAATCGCCGTCGTGTTCGCGAAGTCAATGCGATCATGGAGGGGCATATTGGTCGACACCGGGTCCGTCGCGAGAGTATCCTGATTAATATGCCACCGGTGTGGGTACAACATCTTCGCATGGATACGACCGCTTAAAGCATTTTTTCCCTGCAGTCCGTAAAAAGAAAAGACAGATAAAGACGAACTATAAAATGCGATTCGGCAAACGATTTCGATTCGGGTACTGGTTTCTTTTACTCTGCGCTGCAAACCTTCCAGCATATGGGGCGACTGTAGCAAAAGCGTTTGCAGGAGCGAGGCCGAATATCATTCTGGTAGTCACGGACGACCAGGGATATGCGCCGATCGGTCGACACGGGCACCCCTGGATCGAAACACCGCATCTGGACGCACTTTACGATAAGAGTACGCGGTTGACGCGCTTTCTCGTCAGTCCCACCTGCTCTCCCACTCGCTCGGCACTCATGACTGCGCGGCATCCGATGCGAAATGGAGTCACGCATACCATTTTCGAACGCGAACGGATGACGCTCGAGGCGAAAACACTCGCAGAAGTACTCCAGCAGGCAGGCTACCGGACCGGCATCTTCGGCAAGTGGCATCTTGGCGACGAAGAAGCCTACCAACCGCATCGCCGAGGATTTGAGGAATCTTTCATCCACGGCGCAGGAGGAATCGGGCAAGCCTACGACTGCAGTTGTGCCGATGTACCGGACAACAAATACTTCGATCCGGTGATTCGTCACAATGGTAAGTTTGTCAAAACGCAAGGATTCTGTACCGATATTTTTTTTCATGCTGCACTCGGTTGGATCGATGAAGTTAGAAATATGGAGTCGCCCTTTTTCGCCTACATCGCGACCAACGCCCCGCACGGCCCGTTCATCGCACCTGAGGAAAATCGCCAGCGGTTTGAACAACTCGGCTTCAGTAAAAACCATGCCGGTTACTATGGGATGATTGAGAACATCGACGAGAACATGGGGCTCTTGCTCGACAAACTCGCCGCTTGGAGTCTGCTGGAAAATACGCTTGTGATTTTTATGTCCGACAACGGAATGGCGCCGGGCGGTTCGGGGATTTCTGGTCAAAAACTAGGCAGTCATCCAGACGGGACTCCAATGCTCGGTTTCAATGCCGGCATGAAGGGCTACAAAGGAAGTGTTGAGGAGGGAGGAGTTCGAGTGCCGTTTTTCCTGCGGTGGGATGGTCACATCGCTGCGGGACGCGACCTCGACTTTCTCGCCGCACACATCGACGTGTTTCCGACTCTCGTAGCGCTTGCCGGTGGTTCGGTACCCGCCGACCAGGTTGAAGGCGAGAATTTATTGCCGTTTCTTGATGGCGGTTCACCATCGCCGCGCTATCTCTTCACACACAAAGGCCGCTGGCCGGTCGGCACCGAACCGGATGCGCACAAGTGGCGAGACTTTGCTGTTCGTGACGCAAGATTCCGACTCGTCGGAAAAGAGGAACTCTATGATTTGAATCGCGATCCTGGGCAGAAGTCGAACGTAATCGCAAAACATCCCAAACAGGCTGCAGCCATGGTTTCGGCCTACGACTGCTGGTGGGAGGGAACGCGGGAGAGGATGGTTAACGAAGGAGTCCCGCTCTCACCCACACAGCCCTTTCATCTGCTGTATGCTGCGCAGCAGCAGGCGGAGGGGATTCCCGCCTGGCGAGATCCGCTCGCGAGCAACTCGCTCAAAGATAGCGGGGGGTGAAGCTTGACGTTTCGCCAGCGGGACATCTATCATGAACCGATGGAAGCAAAATTAGCCTACGGCAAGAGCGCCGCTTTGAAGCTCGATTTACCAGAAGAGAAACTTCTCGCTTCCTACGGTCCCCCTGCGGGGGAACCACTCGACGATATTGTGGCGGCGGTCGCCGCGGCGATGCTCGACCCGATTGGATATCCACCGCTAACGCAAGCAGTCGTTTCGGGAGATCGCATCGCCATTCCAGTCGACCCCGCGGTTCCTCGACCCCAACTGCTCATCGCTGGACTCGTCGGGCCGCTTTGCGAGGCCGGTATCGCGCCTGCGGATATCACAATTCTCGGCACCACCGCGCCCGAGGACAAAAAGAAGGACCTCCGCAACGAACTCCCGGAAGAAATCGCAAAACTTGTCGGCTTTGTGATTCACGATCCGACCGACCGAGAAGGACTCGGGTTTGTGGCGACATCTTCCGACAACCAGCCAATCTACCTCAATCGTGCAATCCAGGATGCCGATGTAGTCTTTCCTATTGGTTGCCTTCGTCCCCAATCAGCACTTGCCTATCATGGGATTCACACGGTTCTCTTTCCAACCTACGCCGATGCCGAAACGATGGCGCGCTACCACAAGGCGAGTAACGAAGATTCCGATGTTGCTCGGCGACGAAGAACGGAGGAGAGTAAAGAAGCGGCCTGGCTATTAGGGCTCAATGCAACGATCCAGGTCATTCCTGGCGGTGGCAATTCGATCCTGCAAATCCTTGCCGGTGATCCGCAGATGGTCCAAGAAGAAGGCTTGCGCCGCGTCGCCGCTGTCCACCGACACGAAGTTTGTAAGCAAGCACAACTCGCGATCGTGGGCGTCGATGGCGATGCTTCTCATCAAACTTGGGAAAATGTGGCCCGCGCCGTCAATGCGGGATTGTCTGCCGTGGTCGACGGGGGAATCGTGGCGGTCTGTTGTGAATTGGAGACGCCTCCAACAGCTGATTCGGCACTTAGGCAACTTGCCTGGGAGCATGATGTGCCCTTGGCCGGCCACACGATTCGTGGACAACGCTCTGCCGATGCAGTCGCCGCTGCTCAATTGCTTGCTGCCCGAGAGCAGGCGAATCTTTTTCTTTTCAGTCGTCTTGAGGAAGACGTTGTCTCTGAATTGGGATTTGCCCCGATAGAAGAAGCGGAAGATATCAATCGGCTATGCAGTCGGTGCGAATCGTGCATCTTGATTTCCGCTGCGCAGTTTGCCGATACGCACGCTGTGATGGCGTCCTGAGCGACGCGTTCCAAAAACGGAAAGGCTGCCATGGCCCGGATGATTTTGATTGCAATCGGTAGTTCTGGTGACGTCCATCCGATATTGGGAATCGCAGAGGAACTGGCCCATCGCAGCCATGAAGTGATTGTGCTGACAAATCCCAGTTTCGAATCACTCGTTAAACGACTCGGTTTTGATTTCCGGCCACTTGGAACGAGCGCTGAGTTTGATGCGGTGGCCGACGACCCCGATGTCTGGCATCCGGTTCGCGGCTTTAGACTTTTGGCCCGCTGGGCGATGCTGCATACCATGCGGCCTATCTACAAACTACTCCAGGAACTCTACCTGCCCGGAAAAACTGTCGTCGCAGCACCACTGACTGCTTTTGGAGCGCGGATTGCGCAGGAGAAGTTGGGAATTCCGCTAGCTACCCTCCATTTACAACCGGTCGTCTTTCGCAGCATGGACGATACCCCGCGTCTCCCCCCGATGCTGACCGGATCCCATATCCCACACTGGCTCAAGCGATTCCAGTTCTACCTTGCCGATCGCTTGCTGGCCGATCCTGTTGTGGCCCGAGAAACCAATGCCTTTCGACGCGCGTTGGGGCTGCGTCCCGTTCATCGGCTACTTGATCGCTGGTGTCACTCGCCCGAACGCGTGATCGGGTTGTTTCCCGATTGGTACGCACCGCCACAGGCCGACTGGCCTCCGAATACCCGGCTCACCGGGTTTCCCCTGTGGGATGAAAGCGTTGTGGTGCCGCATGATGCAGAACTGCAAACATTTCTACAGGCGGGAACACCCCCGTTGGTTTTCACTCCCGGGTCAGCGATGCGACACGGGAAAGAGTTTTTTGAAGTCGCTGCCACCACAACTCGGCAGCTTAATCAAAGAGCAATTTTCTTGAGTCGGCACACCGCACACATTCCTGCCAATCTTCCTGCCGGAATTGTCCATTTTCCCTATGTTCCATTCAGTCAACTTTTGCCGCAGGCTGCCGCGTTGGTGCATCATGGCGGTATCGGCTCCACCGCGCAGGCGCTTGCAGCGGGCATTCCTCAATTGATCATGGCAATGGCGTACGACCAGCCAGATAATGCACAGCGTGTGGCCCGATTGGGTGTGGGTGGCGGTCTTTTTCGCCATCAATTTCGCGCTCCTCGTGTCGCCAAAATGCTCGATCGTTGGCTCGGTTGTGTGGAAATGGCGGCTCGCTGTCAGCGGGTGGCTGAGCATTTCCCTGCAGCAAGACCGATACAAACAACCGCGAATCTTATCGAGCAGCTGCTCTCTGCCCCCCCCCGATCTCCAGCTCACCGGATCGTTCCAACATGCGATAAGCAAAAAACTTAGTGTCTGATCTAGGGTTCGCCCTCCATGAATGGGATAATCAAAGAAGTGGACTCGGCCGTTCGACGCATAAAAATTTTGGAAACTTCCCCATCATACCGACATTTATTACACCGCTGTTGCTTGCCGGTAGCCTCTTGGTGGCGATACCGATCGTGCTGCATCTGGCCATGCGCGAGCGACCGCGAAAACTGGAATTTCCGGCTCTCCGCTTTCTGCAGATTCGGAGAGAATCCAATCGACGACGATTAAAAATTCGACATCTTTTCCTGCTGCTGCTTCGCTGTTTGGTAATCTTGCTTCTTGCGTTTGCAGTGGCAAGACCCGTCTTTCATTCCTCCGGTTTCTTTTCCGCAGGGTCAGCACCTGTGGCAGCCGCCATCGCTTTCGATACCCGTCCGCGGATGGAGTATCTCCGTAAAAACAAAACCAGGCTCGAAGTTGCCCGCGGCGTGGGACTTGAGGTCATCGAGCAACTGCCAAAAGGGAGTCAACTCGTCGTTCTTGACTCGACTGGACCCCGCAGCCAGTTCGATCGCGATCGCGGCGCTTCGATCGATCGGATTGCACAGTTGGCCGAGGCCGATGGCTCGGCAGACTTGGATACACTCGTGGAGAATGCCATCGCACTTTTAGAAAAAAGCAGCGAACCTCGGAAAGAACTTTATCTACTGACCGACATGGGAGCAGTGGATTGGGATTCGCAGGTGTCTGAGTCGTCGTGGAAGCGGCGTCTGGAAAAATACCCTGATATTCATTTTTCGCTTCTCGATGTTGGCGTCGAAAATCCGATCAACGCCTCGCTTGGCAATCTCCGCATTGGACGAACGGTCGTCTCCGAAAAAGACTTGATTCGGATCCGCACTGAATTGCAATGCCTTGGATTTTCGGGGCGACAGTTGGCAGAAATTTTTGTCATCGATCAAACGGGCGCAGCGGAAAAAAAGGGTGAAAAGTGGCTCGACTCTCAGCAAGGGGAAACCCTTCCGCTCGCATTTCAAATTCGCGCCGGCGATCAAGGAATCCTGCAAGGTTACATCGAACTTTCTAGGCAAGATGATTTGCCGATCGACAACCGGCGCTATTTTACAATCTCAGTACGTGATCCCTATCAGATTTTGATCGTGGCACCCGATCCTGCCGAGCGTCAGAGTCGCACACTGGCGACTGCAATCGCCCCACCTACGCTCAGTCAGCAAGGAGAAGCCCGTTACGAATTGGAGACTGTTTCCTATGCGGAATTGACAAATGTGGACCTCGATGGACTCGACGCGGTCTGGTTATTGGATCCTCCACCGCTTTCGGCCGAACAATGGAACCAACTTTTAACCATGGTCGATGCCGGAGGGGGTTTGGCTATTGCTTTAGGAAGCAATGCCGGGATGACACCAGAGGTGTTCAACGCAACGGCATCGTCTGAGATTATGCCCGCAGCATTACTGCGACAGTGGCGAGGTGACCTTTATTTGGCGCCTTCGCGATTGGAACATCCGCTCCTCCAACGGTTCAAAACGCGTGAAGGGAGCATTCCCTGGCGTGAAAATCCCATTTTTAAAATCTGGGAAATTGGCTCTTTAACTGAAGAATCGAGGGTCATCATCCCTTATAGCAACGGAAAACCTGCACTCGTTGCCCGCGATCTCGGGCGTGGTCGTGTGCTGTTGCTCACCACATCGCTTTCTCCGGGAACGGGGAAACCGTGGAATGAATTACTGGCGCCGCGCGAAATGGCGTGGCCCGGTTTTGTCCTTGTAGGCATGATGGCCGAATACCTCGTTGGCAGTGCAGGAACGCAACTCAATTACAGCACTGGTGAGTTAGTGAGGCTGCCGTTGTATGCCGAAGATCGGAATATCGATTCCTATTTACTCCAATCTCCCACAGGCAGCCGTCGGATTGCACCCGATGATCAGGGCCAACAAATCCTCATCAGCAGTACGGAAATTCCAGGGAACTACCGGATTGGTGCCGGGGGTAAGGAGGGAACTGAGTATGGCTTTAGTGCCAATCTACCGGTAGAGCAAACCGATCTCACACGAGCTGATCGCATGGATTGGGCTCAGCGTTATCCAAAAGATCGTCTACCAATTCACACGCTTACCGATTCGCTCAATCGGTTGCGCGAGGATGCCGAAGCAAAAACAAAATGGGAGGCAGCACCCTGGTTACTTTTGGCCCTCTCCATCGTTTTCGCAACAGAAGGCCTTTTGGCCACTTTTTTTTACCAGCGACCAAAAATTTAATTTCCGAAAATCGTTTCGCTAAGTATCGAAAACCACACCATCATTTTCATGCAACACTGGCGCATTAGTCCGATCACTGAACAATACTTTTCAGGTGGAGCTTATCTGCTGTTCGCCGTGATCGCCATTGCGCTTCTTGCAGCGTGGGCAGCGTCTATCTTCTTCACGCCACTCTCACCACAACGGCGAGTGATACTTGCGGCGCTTCGACTTGCCGTTATTTCTGTACTCCTTTTTATTTTACTGCGACCGAGTCATATTGTGACTGAAAATGAAAAACAGTCGGCGACGCTCCTCTTGCTTTTCGATCAATCGCGAAGCATGCAAATAAAAGATACCCCCAGCGGTGAATCGCGCTGGGACCAAATGAAAAACCTTCTGGCCGACCTCCGGGAACCTCTCGACCGATTGCGCAAGGAAAAAGAATTCGAGATCAGTGTCTATGCGTTCGACAAAAATGCGGAGGCGATTCATCTCGATGCATTCCTCACAGAAACATCTCTGCCGGATGGTAGTGAAAGCGGTTACGGAAAGAGCATGCAGGACGTCTTGCGCAGAGAAGATGGAAAACGATTGCGTGGAATGCTTCTTTTTGGAGATGGTGCCGAACAAACCGTCGGAATGACAGAAATAGATCCGGATAGTGTTGCCCGCTTACTCGAACGACTTGGATGTCCGCTCTATGCCGTCCCCTTTGGAGATCGGAAAGGAAGTGGACAGGTTCGCGATATCGAAGTTTCGTCGATGCCGGATGATTTCGTTGTGTTCGCAAAAAACCGTGTGCCGATCCGTGGAACATTACAGATCTCAGGGTATCTCAACAAGGATTTTCCGCTGCAGTTGGTGCGCGCAGGACCCGATGCAAAAGAAGAGGTTGTGGCCACGCAACAGGTAAGACAGAGTGAGACAAATTCGACGGTCGCTTTCGAATTTGATTACATTCCCGAAAAACCTGGTAAATACAAAATTGTCGTACGCGTACCGCCCCAAGACGGAGAGATCACCACTAATAACAACGCCCTGCCCGCCGTACTCACCGTTCTCGAAGGCGGTATCCGGGTTCTCTATGTCGAGGGCGAAATTCGTCGTGAACAGCGTTTTCTTCGCAGGGCATTGGCAAGTTCGCCCGACATGGATGTAACGCTCCTTACGCTCAATCCACGTGATCGGAAAACTTGGCCACGTAAAGATCTTTCGTCCTATTTTGAACCGGGAGCCTACGATGTGACCATTCTTGGAGACGTTGACTCCCGCGTCTTTTTTTCAGGCAACGCAAGGGGTAGTGGAGGCGATTTACAGTTACTGCAAGAGAGTATCCTCGATGGTGGAGGACTGCTGATGCTTGGTGGGTGGCACAGTTTCCGTGCAGGTGGCTATCACCTGACACCACTTGCTGCGATTGCCCCCGTTAAAATGGATCCCCAAATCGACCGTTTTGTGATTCAACAATTTGACGAGCCGGTTGATCGAAGCCTCCATCTACCCGGACCGCTCGTCATGCAACCTACGGTGCCCTGGGGAGAGCAGAGTGAAATGATGCAGATCACTTCTGAGGGGAATAATCGGGCGGCTTGGCTGCGCCTGCCACCACTCACCGGGGCTAATCGTTTCCGCGGAATTAAATCTGGGGCTCGCGTTTTGGCAGATGACGGAAAAGGGACTCCGCTCCTCGCCACTGCCGAACCGGGGGGTCGTGTCGTCGCGTTTGCCGGAGATTCGACATGGAGGTGGGGCATGAAGGGTTTTCGCGATAGCTATCGACGCTTCTGGAGGCAAGTCGTTCTTTGGCTGGCCCGGAAGGAAGAACAAAAAATAAACGATATTTGGATCAAACTTGACCGTCGTCGTTTCACACCCGGAGAGCGAATCACCTTTGAGGCAGGGCGTCGAAGGGGAAAAGGGGATTCTGAGAAAGTACAGCTTTTCGCGTACATTCGTGGTCCCGATGGTCGACGGCGAGAAGTCCCTCTCGTGCAACCTGGTGAGAACTATTCCGGCGTGCTCCGCGATTGTGAAACACCAGGAAACTACACCTTAACTGTCGCTGCGCATGGAGAGGAAGAGGAGCGAACGGACTCGGCTCAATTTTTTGTCTATACGAAAGATCGGGAATTGGCCGGTACGACCAGCGATGCAGCGATGCTCAAAAGCTTGGCTTATCAGACGCGCGATGTAGGAGGAAAAGTTGTATCGCCAGAAGAGTTGAATAACCTCATGCAAGAACTGCTTGTGACGCCCCTGGAGATGGAACAAAAGATTAAGGTGAGTGTCAGTTTCTGGGATAAGTGGTATGTCCTTGTGCTTTTCATCAGCCTTATTGGAACAGAATGGTTTCTGCGAAAAGTCTGGCGGCTCGTCTGACGCGTATTGCTTTATGGAATCTGGGCTGTCCAACTATGCTTGCTGTATTTTTCGCGCACCAGACTCTCCATCTCACTTTGAGACCAAGTGGTAAAAGAGTCTGGATGATTCCAGGCGGAGAGCAGTGCCTGATGCACGACCTTGCGGGGTATGTTTAGGTTTGTCACAAAATCTGTGTGGCACCGACTTTCGCGATAATCGGGCTGTCGCGGCGGAAAACGCAGGTAATGCGTAAGTGGTTCGAGCGGCATGTTGTAGAGGAGTGTGCCGTGGTAAAGCAAATGCTCCTTTCGGCAGCGTAGGCTATTGCCCGAGACTTTCCTTCCTTCGACTGCCAAATCGCTGGTTCCCTGCCGCTTGATCCCGGGCACCACATCCCCAAGGCCTTCGGCTAACTTGGAAAGAACGAAGGTATGTGCTCTGTCGATAAACCGCAGGGACGGATATTGTCTCAGTGAAAGTACGACGGCATAAAATAAACAGCCTGGCCCGGCAACGATAGCGGCACCGCCGCTGCTCCGCCGGATAACTGGAATCCCGTCTTGGCGACATCGTTCCAGATCGACTTCCGCCAAAAGACTCGAGCCACGACCTACGACAACGAGCCATTCGGCCGGCTCCCAAATACGCAAAAATCCACCCTCATCACCGGAACGTTCTGCAGCAAGCAACAAGGCCTCGTCAAAAGCAATATTTTCTGCCGCTTCGGCGAATGTTTTATCAACCAGTTTCATCACAAGACTTGCAATCCGATCGTTGAGGTCTAAACTAGCCTGAGGAAGAGAGAGATCTCTATAACGACCTCTATCGTACGTTTGTCGGTCGCTTCGTTCCATGGCAAACCCCAAAACCTGAGAAGAAGTTGGCCCCAAGAGTAACCGGCTGGAACACTTTTTTAAGCCCTTCCGCCGGAGAGTGACACCACTTGCCTTTCTTTGAACAGCCTCGTTGACGTTTGGTTATGTCTGATCCAGCAGCACCCACCGATTCCCCTCCATCCATGCCAGATCGTGAAAGCTTGCCACCCGTCGAGCAACCTTCTGCTGGATTTATCATCCAGCTATTTGTGATTCCAGGTCTGATCGTACTGATGATCGTACTACTCTGGCTTGGATTTTCTTGGCTCGCGCACCACGGAACACATCCGGAAGAAATCGTCCGGCAGATGCGGCAAAACAAAGCGAACAGTTGGCAATTGGCTTACAATTTTTCTGAGGAGTTAAGGCAAAACGAGCAGTACCGTAAGAATCGAGTGCTGGCAGACGAAGTGGCCCAGTTTTTGGATGACCTGCTTGATCAACCGTTGCCACCTCAAAGTAGCAACGGATTCGGCGGAACCAATCCACGTAGTCAAGAGATTGTCCGACGTGGTTTTCTTTGCAAAGCACTAGGAGAATTTTTGATTCCGGAGGCCGTGGCACCGGTTTTAATTCGTGCCGCTTCCAGCCATGCAGATGAAGACGAACTTCGCGTAAGGCTCGCTGCGATCGAGGCGATTGCCTTACTGATTGAAAACACCAGAAGTCCGGAAAGTGATGTTTCACCGGACGTACTCGCATTGCTTTTGGCAACCTCAGAAAACAAAGATAGAAAAATTGCGTCTCGGGCAGCAGTAGGTCTTGCTGCCGTTCGGCAAGCAGAGGCAACAGCGCGTTTAGAAGAAATGTTAGGAGAGGCCCATCATGTCGACGTGTATTACAATGTAGCCACCGGGCTGGCTCGCCTCGGAAATACGGAAGGCCTGGAAATCATTGAAGAGATGCTCGATCCAGCGACCGAGCGGGCATTGACAGAAGAGGTAAACCAAAATGAGCGCGAATTAAAACGCTTACGTATTCTCCTTAACGCGCTTCGCGCTACGCGGTTGTTAGCTGCCAATAATCCGCAGGCCAATCTACAAAGTCTTCGTCTTGCGGTCGAAGCATTACGAACCGCTGAAAAAAATACGCAGGTCCGACTTGAAGCAGCATTGACCCTCCAGGCACTTGCAACGCGCAATAGCGATTCTTAACAACGCCACACGCGTGTCGCTGCTAGCGTTGGCAGCCACTGCTGCCTGTAGGGGCGGACCTTGGTTCCGCTCCTTGCTCCCACGACCCAGCGGTACACAAATCAGCCTTTCGCATGAACGGTAATTGATGTATAAGCCGCCTCCTTTTCCTCCGTTGCGGGACGGAGCCTTTTCAGTGGCCATGCTTCGGTTTTGCCATTTCTTGCATGCCGTGCAAAAACCCTGATACCACATTTTCTTCCTCTGTGGATAAATGCTATGTACTACAAAATGCCGTGGATCCGGTTTCTCGTTGTCATTGTAGTGGTCAATCTACCGCCACTTGCGGCCTCTGCGAATCAAAGCCAGGTTGAGGTTCTCTTTGGTGAAATGGATTACCTCGGCGGCGCTCCCTGCCAAACTCCTTGCGAAATTATTTACCAGCAACAACAGGTCGACACATGTCGTGTACAAAACGATATTACTTATGAAGAACATTGGATCACGACCTATGAACCGGTCTGGGAAACAGAGATGCGAACATGCCACTACACGGTCGCCCGACCTGAAACGCAAACCATTGATCGCAAAGTCCGCTGTGTATCCATTAAACCGGTATGGGAGACACAGGTCTCTGACCGTAGTTACACTATTGTTCGGCAGGTGGTTGAAACAAAGGAGTGCGAAGAACGCTATACCGTAAGTCGCCCTGTGATGGAAACAGAGTGCCGAGAACAAAAAGTACAAGTACAACGATGTGTGACGCGCACGGTTGAAAAAGAGATTCCACAGATCTCACATCAACCTGTTACACGCATGAAAACTTCCTATGTCGACCAGGGAGAATTTGTGACGCAGCAGGTGGAAAAGCCTCGGCGTTTGCAATTTAGCCTGCTCAAATGGGCGCCCGGGGGATGGGGCGTGGACCCTGCCAATGGAAAAAAACGTTATCAAATACCAGGTTTCGTTTGGGTTAAACAACCCAAAACCAAAACTGTCTCTGAAAAGGTCTGGCAAGCTCGGCAAGTCGCGGTTGACGTACCAGAAACAACCTACGAACAAGTCGTTACCAATATCAAAGTGCCCACAGAGGTCAGCGAGTGGGTTGTCGAAGAAGAAATACGTCGGGTTCCAGTCTGCGTTTGCAAAATGGTAACTGAGGAGTGTGTTCGCATCGTACCGGTTACCACATGTCGTGAAGTGATCGAACGCGTTGACAATAAGGTCGCGGTACCGGTCTGTCGGTATCTTCGAGAAGAAGAAGTACGAAGCGTTCCGTATACCTATACGCGGATGATGTATGAACAGCACGTACGCGAAGTGCCGGTCCGTGTTTGCAAAATGGTACCTGTACAAAAAAGAATATGGATGCCGCGTAGTGTGCAGAAAATGGTGCCCGGAAAAAAAACCGTCTCGCTGCCTCAATTGGTCGTACTCCGTCAAAATTATAATCTGGGAGGCTTTCACGAAATGTTTTTGGCGAGTGGAAAAGTCACCCCGGCCATACGACCGGCGAACGCATACCGGGCAAAGTGCTGTGATTTCTACTCCTTTTGGAAGAAGCAGGATCACCATATTTCCCAGTGGGCATACGACAAAAAACGCGCACTTGCACTCAAGCATGAATCTGCCGTGGAACCGAAACCCGTCGTTTAGAAACGTTTCTGGGTCCGATGCATCAGGACTGCTGGCAACGCTGGCATTTTCTCGGTCCGTTGCTTTGGCGGTACACAGCTTGGTGTAGCCGTCGAGCCATTGTTTTTCTATGATTGCCGCCCGCTTGGAATCGGCATACGCATCCAAGGGATGCGTAGTTAAAACATCCAAAGCAGAAAACTGATAAGTAGCGCTATGACGATAGCGGGCCACCACCAACTTTTACGCAGGCGATCATGACCGGTTATATAATGGCCACAAAGCGTACACTGAGGCGCGTCCTCATAAATCTCGCCCCCACATGCTGCACAGAAGATAGTTTGCGTCGAATCATCGTCGATTTCGTCCGGGCAATCCGATTCGTCTGGGTATTCATTGTCGCCCAAATCCTCTGCGTACTCAAAATGAACCATCTGCTTTTTTTTGCCTGTGGAGGATCAGCCGCGCCAATGGATTCGCAACGTGAGCCTTTGCAACTTAACAGTCTGAGTCAGAAGAAAAAAGCGGTATTGAATCGACAGAAAGTTCGTCAAGGAGGACGACTGTGAGTACGCTTAAAACAATGGTTGTCCTTGCTGTTCTGGCGATGGTCGGCTACGGCCTGTATGTCGGCCTAAACAATGGCTTTCAATTCCAGAGCGGACAAACCGAGACTCCGGATTGGTTGAAAGAGGAAATGCATTCTGGGGGTGGGCTACCCCAAGTGGCACCACCACAGGTCACGCCACCCCAACCACAGGAAAGCGGCCCTACAAACCCCGTTTCACTCGGGCAACCGGTTTCGCCGGGAGTTCCACAGGCACAGTATCCTTCAAAGCCGGGCACCCAGCCACCGGTTGTGCATTTACAGCAACCGAACGCCCCGATAGCGGGCCCTGGGGCAAGGCCTCCAGCGAATCCCTCAGCCAATCAACCCGTTGCTGTTGCACCTTCTCCACAAACAACTGCTTCTGTCGTACCGGGGGGAAATACAAATCCTTCAAGGGATATGCCGACTTCCAACGCTGGGACATTAGCGATGCCACTTACATCTGATTCCGCGAATTTTTCTCGGCCACTACTACCTGCAGCAATCGGCACAGTTCCCGATTCGCCCACGACTAACAAACTAAACATAAGTAAAGATCTTGCAATTACTACTGCAATGAAATCGGCAAAGTTACAGTTACAACAAGGACAACTCGCCACCGCCATACTGACACTCTCCATCTGGTACGAAGACCCTCGATTGAACGAGTCTCAACAGACTGAGCTCGCGCAACTACTCGATGAAGTTGCCGGATCGGTCATCTATTCGCGCAAACATCTCATCGAACCGGCATATACCGTACGTCAGGGCGAGACCCTGGAGCAGATTGCTGAATCCTACCGGGTGACCGTCGGTTTGTTGATTAAAATCAACGGCATTGAAAATCCACAAACGCTCACGCCGGGAGACAAACTCAAAGTCGTGCGTGGACCTTTCAACGCAGTAATCAATGGTGAAAAAAGTGAACTCACACTCTGGCTTGGTGGAAGATATGCGGGACGATTTCAGCTCGCAATGGGACCCGAATTCCAGGCCATTGTAGGTCCTTTTGTCGTCCAGGAAAAAACAAGGAGGCACGCAGGACATAGCAACCTGCCGTGGATTCGGCTCGCGCCTGGCTATGGGATAGCAGGTAATCTCGCCCCAGCGGATCCGCAAGTCGGCATCGCAGGAATGCAACAACCCAATACGGCGAAACAGGGAGCGACTCCGGGTCGGATTGGTGTCTCGGTTCAAGATGCGGATGACCTTTTTGATATTCTCTCGCAAGGATCAAAGGTCACGATCCAACGTTAGCGCCTCCAGGTGAGCAACTCTCCATAAAAGAGTGTGCGCGGCTCCATCTTTGATTGCTTCAAAGCGGCTGGTCACATCGAGCGTGCCGGGTACAATAACCACCACACTTTTTTCCCCAGGTGTTCCTCGCAAGGGGATTTTTGTTCACGCCCTTGGTTTATGGGAGCCCGAACGCCTTGTACGACAAAAATGCTTTGATGACGCTGGTTCGCGAAAAAGCCTTGCAATTTGGTGAATTTACACTCGTCTCTGGCAAGAAGGCTTCCTACTACCTCGATGGAAAACAGATCACTCTCGATGCTGCGGGAGCCCGCTTGATCGGGGAAGGGATCCTCGATCTGCTGGCCGATCGACTACCTGACGCTGTCGGCGGCATGTCGATTGGAGCAGACCCTATTACTGCCGCAGTCCTTACGCTCGCTGGAGGACGCGCGTTACCGCTCCGCGGCTTTATGGTCCGTAAGGAGCCCAAAGAGCATGGGCTTGAGCGTTACATTGAAGGCCCCGTCGGGGCAGGCGATCGGGTTGTCATCTTAGAAGATGTTGTCACGACGGGAGGCTCATCCCTGCTGGCAATAGAACGAGCTGAACAATATGGTCTGGAAGTTGAGGGAGTGATTGCGATCATTGATCGCTTGGAAGGCGGCGAAGCAGCATTTCTTGAACGTGGCTGCTGGTTCAAAAGCCTGCTGACGGTTCAGGATTTCGGGATTGAACCGGCAAAGACCCCCTCTTAAAGCCATGCTGGTCATCGGACACGGACTCGATCTCATGCTCGAGCACTCTGCTGGCCGATGCAATCCGGGGCGCTACAGCAGTCACCGTCTTTTTCGGATCCACCACATCCCTGTTTTCCATAGAGCCTCAACCCATGGAAACTTCGCTTCATCGTGATCTAAAACATCACTATGCTGACGAACGGACTTGTCTGGAAGTACCACTAGGTGACTATCGGATTGATGCGCTTGCGGGTGATTGGCTCGTGGAGATCCAGCATGGACCCTTGGCAGCCATTCGCGACAAAGTCGCCACTCTGCTCGAATCGCACCAGGTACTCATTGTCAAGCCACTCATTCGTACGAAGCAACTTATTAAACGTAAAAAGAAAGAAGGCCGTGTAATCGGGCGGCGCAAAAGTCCTCGACAGGCAAGTTGGCTTGATCTTTTTGATGAACTCCTTTATTTCACTCACGTTTTTCCACATCCGAGATTGGCCATCGAAGTCGTAATGGTCGACGTGGAAGAATGGCGCTATCCTGGACATGGACGACGTCGCCGATGGAGCAAAAAAGATTTCGTCATCGAAGATCAGAAACTTGTTGAAATCCATAACGCAACAAGACTTCGCTGCGTTGAAGATCTTTGGTCTCTGCTCGGTGATATTCAGTTGCCTCGCCCTTTCCATACCGGTCATCTGGCAGAACAACTCGGCGTTTGTCGGAGTACGGCACAACGGATTGCTTACGTAATGCGGCAAACCGCGGCGATCAAACAAGTGGGGAAACAGGGCAACTCGCTTCTTTATACTCGATTAAAAAAACGCCGTGCAAAATCGCTGAAAACAAAAAAGAAGCGGAAATCGCAGCGGGGTATTTCTGCAAACCCGACCACCGCAAAAACCGATCCAAATCGCAAGGGACCATCTGCACAGGTCACCAACGCACGACGACGAGCAAACGTTCAGGGCTTGTGAATTTTGCTCGGAATGCGTAGCCTACGAGGGCTTTTTGAGAGAAATACGCTGAGCCTACTTCGCTACCGAGACGCTTCGAGCATGGCCGATAGATCGATACAGACCCGGCAATCACGCATTTTTCAATTACCTGGTGTCAGAGTGGTTGGAACCGGTAGTTATGTTCCCGATAACATTGTTGCCAATGAAGACCTTGCTTCGCTCGGTTGTGATGCCGAGTGGATTGTTCAACGCACGGGTATCCGAGAACGTCGGCATGTCTCCCCAGGGACAACCACCAGCGACATGGCAACGATTGCCGCGGAGCGTTGTCTCAAACAATCGGGGCGTAAGGCCGACGAAATTGATTTGGTGGTGTTGGGCACATTCACCGCAGACTTGCCCATGCCCGCAACCGCATGCCAAATTCAGGATCGCTTAGGTATCAACGCCCCGGCTTTTGACATCCAAGCTGCATGTGCCGGATTCATCTACAGCATGATCACCGGGATGCAGTTCGTAGCAAATGGAACGAGTAAGCTTGCGTTGCTCGTTGGTGCAGACACGAATTCTCGAGTTGCCAATCCGGAAGATAAAAAAACGTATCCACTCTTCGGGGATGGGGCAGGTGCAGTGCTTGTGGAAGCAGGCAATGAAGATCAGGGACTTTTGGCCTATACCCTCGGGGCAGACGGATCGGGACACGATTTGCTCTGCATTCCGATGGGCGGTTCTTCCAATCCGGTCAATCCCCAGGGCGTAAGCAAGGGCGAGCAGTTTATGCGCATGGAGGGTCGTCCCGTATTCAAGTGGGCAGTCCGGCTTATCGAATCGACCGTGCGGGATGTTACCCGGGAAGCCGGACTGGAGGTAAGCGATATTGACCTCTTCATTCTGCACCAGGCCAATTCGCGGATTATTGATGCGGCAGCGGAAAATCTTGGTGTGGCCCGCGACAAAGTCTTCGTAAACGTAGACCGGTATGGCAACACGTCTTCCGGCAGCATTCCACTCGCACTGGATGAAGCGTTTCGTGAGGGAAAAATTCAGCCGGGAAGTCGGATTATTCTTTCTGGTTTCGGCGGCGGACTTGCCTGGGGCACAGCACTACTGAGCTGGTAAGTGTCTCGGCTTCTCTTTCGCACGCATTACGCTAAGATACCGCCGATACGGCATTCTATTTTCTCGACTTTCCCACCCTCAATAAACACATTTCTGGCCCGCCATGACCACCACTGTCCGTAACAAAAAGAAAAAGAAAACCTCGGCACGGATTAAAAAACTCCCCGAAAGAAGCCGGGTCAACAAAGCCGACTGTTGGGATTTGAGTAGCCTCTTTCCCAGCGACACTGCATGGGAAAAAGCATTGAAGCGGTGGCAAAAACAGCTCCAGAATTACGCCGCATTCGGAGGAACTCTTTCGCAAAGTGGTGCTGCGCTTGCCGCCTGCCTGGAATTTGATAGTCGCATCGAGCGTGCGGCAGAAAAATTAGAATACTACGCATTTTTAAAGACTGCTGAAGATTCGACCAACAACACCTACCAGAATATGCTGGGAAGATTTCGTAACGCCGCCCAGGAAGCGGAAGAGCTTGCCAGCTATATTCGGCCAGAACTCTTGGCCATTTCTTCTATTAAGATGAAGAAACTTCTTAGCTCGACCGCCGTTCGCCCCTGGAAATTGGCGCTCGAGCGGGTTTTGCGTTACAAGCCGCATACACTCTCTGGGCGGGAAGAACGGATTTTGGCGATGCAGGGAGAAGTGAATAGCGCATCAGGACAAACTTTTCAGCAACTCCATAATTCTGATATGCGTTTCGGTTTGATACTCAACGAAAAGGGGGAGCAGGTCGAAATGGGACACGGAAATCTTGGAACCTTTATGGAGTCTCCTCGAAGAAGTGTTCGTCGCAGAGCCTACGATTGCTACTACGGAACTTTTTCTCGATATCAGTACACGCTTGCTTCGACCCTAGCTGGATCGATCAAGGCGAACGTCTACAAAGCACGCGTGCGGGGCTACGGCAGCGCACTGGAAGCAGCGCTCTTTCCTGACCAAGTGCCGGTCACCCTTTACGAGAATCTCATCCAAACCGTCAACGAGCATCTGCCAGCACTGCACGCCTACTACGCTTTGCGGGCAAAAATACTAAGGCTTAAAAAGTTTAACCTCTACGATCAATATGTTCCGCTCTTACCGGACGTTCGCATGAAGCATACCTGGCCGCAAGCGGTGAACGTTGTTTTGGATTCGATTGCTCCGCTCGGCCCACACTATGCCAAAACATTGGGAGGTGGATTGCGGGGACGCTGGTGTGATCGCTATCCCAATCTCGGCAAAACAAGCGGTGCCTTTAGCGCCGGAAGCTACGACGGCGATCCGTACATCTTGATGAACTTTCAAGAAAATGTCCTCAACGATGTCTTCACGCTGGCGCACGAAGCGGGACATTCAATGCATAGTTATTATTCAGCAAAGCACCAACCGTTCTCAGACTATAACTATCGTATTTTTGTCGCTGAGGTTGCCAGCACCTTTAACGAGCAATTGCTTTCTGAACATTTGATCGCAAACTGCCGCAGCAAAAAACAACGTCAACTTCTGATCGCGCGCGAAATCGATAACATTCGCGGCACGATTTATCGCCAAGTCATGTTTGCCGAATTTGAACGCGAAACGCACGCCATGTGCGAAGCAGGCGAACCGGTCTTGCTGGAATCGCTTCAAGAAATCTACCGTCGTCTGCTGATCAAATACTTGGGACCCCAACTTGAAATCGATGAATATGCACGCTTGGAGTGTCTACGGATACCGCACTTTTATCGGGCTTTTTATGTCTATAAATACGCCACTGGAATGTCGGCTGCAATTGCGCTTGCGGAAAAAGTAACGCAAGGTGGCCGCAGGGAACTCACGGCTTACCTGAACTTTCTCAAATCAGGACAGTGTAAGTACCCGCTTGAATTACTTCAGGACGCGGGGGTCGATATGACCGTGAAGGCACCAATCGTCGCAGCACTTAGCCGATTTGGAGCTTTGGTTCAGCAACTGGATGCCACGCTTTAAGATGCCAAGTACACACTCAGCAAATACAGCAATAACAGCGCCTCAGAAAATGCGGCGCGCATCAGTGGCATGGGAAAAACTAAATCAAGACATTATTGCTTGTACGGCATGCGATCGCTTGACCGCATATTGCCAGGAAATTGCAACAACTAAGCGGCGGGCCTACCAGGATCAAGAGTATTGGGGAAAGCCGGTTCCCAATTTCGGTGATGCAAAAGCACGGCTCTTGATTGTTGGCTTAGCACCCGGTGCCCACGGTGCAAATCGTACGGGCCGCATGTTTACCGGAGACCCCAGCGGCGACTGGCTCTTTCGCGCGCTTGCAAAAGCCGGGTTTGCAAATCAGCCGACATCGAATGCAGTAGAGGACGGTCTGCAGTTGACAGATTGTGCTGTGACTAATGCTTGCCACTGTGCGCCGCCACAGAACAAGCCGCTGAAGGAGGAAATCCAAAAGTGCCGCTACTGGCTTGGGCAAACATTTTCGCTCGTACCGGCGACCGTTATTCTTGCACTCGGTGGACTCGCTTGGCGGCAGATACTTGAGTATGCGGAAAACGAAGGATGGCGCAGCGGACGGCGACCCAAATTTGGGCACGGAGCCACGGTGCAGTTCGCAGAGCAACGGACCCTCATCGGCAGTTATCATCCGAGTCAGCAAAACACCTTCACCGGTCGATTGACTGAAGCAATGTTGGATACGGTGTTCGCAAAGGTCAACGAGATTCTCAAAAACAAGGCCTGAGATTCTTGTTTTTGAAAATGGGGACCGAATGACGTAGACTGCCGTCGATTTCAACTTGCGATCGAGCAATAAATAAAAACAAGCACAGGGGTAAAGAAATGGCTGAAAAACCAGAGGGTGGCTCATCGATTTTCATTCTCGGACTCCTCGGTCTGCTGCTCTGCCAGATCTTGGGAATCATCGCGTGGGTTCAGGGGAATACCTATATGGGAAAATGTCGAAGCATGGGTGTCGAACCTGAGGGCCTCGCGGTCGCGGGCCGCATCCTGGGAATGATCAGTACGATACTCCTGATCATCAGCGTCGTAGTCGGCGTTTTCATCGGTGTGGCGGGGGCTTTGTCCAGCAATTAAACCGGAGAGGACGCGAACCGATCGCCTTTAAACGGGGACGAGAGCGGCCCGAGTTTGACACTGCGGTCGTTCAAGCTGCGCGGCGTGCAGATGAGTCCGCGCCAGGAGATCTTGTCGCTGCAGGTCGCGTTTTTACAAAACGCTGCAACCATGGCCAGAGCAGATGCGCGTTGTCGGCGAAGTACCGCGAGCGAAAGTAAAAACCACGCATGCAGCGCGAATGAAGCGCGGTAACTTGATCGCGCGAGAGGTTCTCATATTTCAAGATCGGTTCATACACACTGTAGTGGGAAAAATCAAAATCTTCGATTTCATTTTTTACTTGTGTAAAGAATTCAGTGCCCGGATAGGGTGTGACAATATTAAAATTGGCATATGTGGGATTTACGCCTCGTGCATAGGCGAGTACATCGAGAATCGATGCTTCCGTGTCCTCAGGAAATCCGACCATGAATCCGGCAACAGTCCGAATGCCCAGTTCCTGACACACGCGAACGAAGTCTCTTTGCCGATCGTCTTTTATCGGAGCACGTTTGTAACGCCGGAGCGTTTCTTCTGAGGGTGATTCGATGCCAACCGTGATGCTGGTCAGGCCGACTTCGCGCAATGCCTCGAGTGTTTCTCGTCGCATCAGATCGATCCGAGTCTCGATTGAAAATTGTATTTTAAATGGCAAGCGACCGATTTTTTCAACGAGCGATAAAACCCGCTTGCGATCGAGTCCAAAAAGAGGATCGCGGAATTTAAAAGAACGAAATCCGTATTGCTTGACACTGTGTTGAATCTCCTCCACAACACATTCAGGATTTCTGAACCGCGTATGGTTTTCGATCATGATGTAGGGGCAGTAGTTGCAACTGAAAGTACACCCCCGGCTGAGTTGGACGAGTGACGTAGGAAATTTCCAGAAATCATATTTCACTCGGAAGGCGCGGTAGTTGAAGGGAGACCAATCGGGCCACGGAAGGCTATCGAGGTCTTTGACCGATCCTACGGAAACGACCTGTTCTGAAGCGTTGAGTACCTCTTCCAGTTTCCACATCAGCATCTCTGCCTCGCCACGAACAAGTTTGACAGGAAGATCTGCAAAAGCTTCGGGCAAGGCGTAAGCGATGGGGCCCGTGACGAGAATCTGCGCATCAGGTCGCTGCCAGAGCAATTTTTGCATCACCTGATGCTCGATGCCTAAAGTCAGTAGTGCCGGATTGAAAATATAAAGATCCGCATCGGCAGGCATGCGATCACAAACGTACTGGACCGTGTGCCCCAGTTGTTTGAAAATTCCGGCAAGGTAGGCAAAATTCATGGCTACCGGGCGAAAGTCGCGGCGATAACCGCGTCCCACCAACCAATCCAGCACGCCACCCCGGCCCCGATAGAGGCCGGTCCCCATGCCACCGGCATAGTCTTTCTGCGCTGAATTTTCATTTGTATCCCAAAGGACCACCTGCATCGTCTGAACTCCTTGCCGAAGGAATGACTTCTGTCTTCAATGCACCACCAAGCGATACCATGTCGACGCGGCACGCTACTTTTTACCCAATCGGTAAACTCGTCTGTATCGCCACAGAAATATTGGGAAACCTGTGTGGTTTTTCATGAAATCCAGAAATGTAGAGCTAGCACTGCCACCTTCTTTAGGCAATTCGACGGTTCATGGATCGTTTCGTGATTTCTTTCTCTTCCGTGTAAAGGGAAAGCGTGGGACGTTGCTCAGTGCTACCGTGCTTTGGTTGGGCAACTGCCATGGAAGAAGCAATCACCAGCGGACCGCTTATCGTATTTGCACTTGGCTCTCGATCGATGATTTGAACGTCGCCCGCTTTACCGACCCGGTATCCTATTCCCTTCCAGCGAACAAACCGTTGTGCCGCAACGCTACATAGAGCAGTCCACAAGACTGTCAATGTCAGCGGATAACAAAAAAAGTCAAACCATCGAGCCTGCTGCACTGAAGTATTCTGGCTACGAACATAAAAACATCCGGCTGCCTGCCGCCACTTGGAACGGAGTGCTGCCTGCGCCCAGAGTAAACCGGCCATTGCGAAACCAATACTCCCGAGCATCGGTTGACCACTCAGGAGCAACCCTCCGCCGCAAAGCAAACCACCCCAAAACACCAGCATACTCAACGACGTGTGTGCCACCCCCAACAGCCAACTTTTGTTTAAATACCAACGCCCCATAAAACATTGGCGGCAGAGGAATTCCCACATCGTGGAAACCCGGAAATCCAGAGAAGACGGCACGACACACCTTGGTTCAAAATAAATATTCAAACGTAATTGATTCAGTCGTGCGGTAGCAAATAAATCATCCGATAAACATCCATCCCATCGATCTGGAATCTCTGACTTTCTGAAAGTTTCTCGCAAAATTGCCCAACTTCCTCCCCAGATAACTGACTGGCGACGCGAACAAACCATTCCCATGACTGCGGAATTAATACTGAAAAGCAAAAAGTTGGCAAAACCACTCCGCTGAGGTACAAACCAGCGGTAACTGGTAACGGCATGTACGTTCACTAGCCGAAGGGGGGTCGTTAACTGGGTGAGCCAGTCGTGTTTCGGGGCAACGTCACTATCTGCAAACACGATCGTTTCGACTTCAGGCGTCAACGCACGATAGCCGCAAAGAAGATTGTGAATTTTCTGTCCGCCGTGAGTCGTCTCTCCGGCAACGATCAAATAGGCAGGAATGTGCGACTGGGATGACAATATCTTACGAATAATTCCGCACGCCGGATCGTCGGCAGACTCTACAACAAAATAAATTTCGTAGTCCTCGTAATCTTGGCTGAATAGACAGGAGAGATTTTCTTTAAGCGCGAAATCGGCTCCTTTACACGGAACAATCAACCCAATCCGGCCTAGAAAACATGGCGTGCGGTCGACGCGAAAAGATCCGCGCGCGTACCGAAAATGTTCCCAAGCGTGGCCGGTAAGCACAAAACTTACACCGATGCTCAGCACAGCCAGGATTGCGAAGCCAATGTAAAGGAACGCCAACATATCGATGATTAACCCGCAGAGAATTGCGGACACCCCCTTGTTCACTTTCGCCGACTACGTTTCGTCTTCAGCAATACAAAACAATGCCGGAAGATCCGCCTATCGGACCCCTACGCAGACTCGATATCGGTTGAATGAGAAGTAATCGTGATAGAAATCAACATTTCCATATTTGATAGACTCACCGCATGCACTGCCCGCAATGATGACACACATTTCCCTTAAGTCTTTCAACGGAAACAGGTCGGCCGATTTAGGAATACGCTATCAAGAGAATCATTCCCCGGAAGGCGACCAAGGACAAAAAAAGTGTGTCGTTGATAGCTGTCGTTTAGCGAGTGCCACCACCCACCATTCGGCCAGGATCGGTCAATGGGATGCGGCTTGCTTGAATACGGCCGTCCAGCACTTCACCAGCACAGACAATACAAAGCGTCCCCAAAGTGTTGCTCTCGCAGGCAAATTCATCGCTCGGCACCTCAACCGTCGCATAGCGACAGGAAGTACCAATAATCCGGCTTGAGTCCTCAGATACCGACTCAAAGAGGACCTGCAATTTCTTTCCGCACAATTTCTCAAAATAATCCAAAGCCAATGTTTTCTCGACCTTAGCCAAGTGGCGAGTACGCGCTTTTTTTTCTTGTGCCGCTATCTGTCCCGACATGTTCGCCGCCGACGTCCCTCGCCGCGGGCTAAACGGGAAAATATGAATTTTAGAGAAGCCCACTTCCTGCGCAACCGCACAGGTCTCCATAAATTGATTCTCTGTTTCCCCTGGAAACCCTACAATAATATCGGTAGTAATTGCGGGAAGATCCAACACACGCTTCAGCAGGCGACACCGATCAATGAAGCGCTCACTGCCCCATCTTCGTCGCATTCGCCTGAGAACCGCATCACTTCCACTCTGCATTGAAATATGCAAATGGGGACAGATCCGATCGGGAAACTCAGAAAGTACTTCGATCAATTCATGCGTTACTTCGGTCGCTTCAATGCTTGAAAGTCGAATCCTGAAATCTCCTGGAAGATCTACAAGCGCACGAACGAGGTGCGATAGTCTTGTCCACTCGTGCTTCGGTTTACCGCGGTTGAAGTCGACTCCATAATGGCCTAAATGAATTCCGGTGAGTACAAGTTCCCGAAAACCTCGATCAATGAGTCGCTTCGCCTCGGCGATAATTTCTTCCACCTGCCGACTGTACATCTGCGGCCGCACTTGAGGAATGATGCAAAAACTACATCGCAAGAGGCATCCATCCTGCACCTTCAAATACGCCCGATGCCGTTGTGCAAAGCCAGAAACTCCCGTTGGAATATCGACGACCCCATGTCTCCCCAATAGATCGGGAAGTTCGCGTTTATCGGTAACGACTTCCACAACACCCGGAAGCTGGGACACCTCTTCTGGTGCGCGGGTTGCATAACAACCCATGACAATAATCCGTGCGTCCGGATTCCTCCGCGCAAGCTGGCGTATCGTTTGTCGGCTTTTTGCATCCCCACTCTGAGTGACTGTACACGTATTGACGATGCACAGGTCGGCAGGCTGACCCTTCTCAGCATCAACGTACCCCGCGCTGAGCAAACCTTCTCGGACGTATTCCGTTTCATACTGGTTGACCTTGCAACCAAGAGTCACCGTTCTAAGCCCTGGGCCCGTCATAAAAGCCTACCGGTCGTCTTTCAAAGTAAAGGTGGCGTCGTACTAAGACTCTGGCTCAATCGAGGCAGACATCGAACCTTGACAGTTTTTAATAAACGGATCTTTTCCAAACGCGTGGATCTGATCGCGTTTCAATTCCGCATGTTCCAACGTCGTGGTCAAGAGTATTGCTCGCCCTTCTCGATCAACCGCTTCGGCCAACCGAAGTCCCTTTCCTACTGGATGGCCAAAGATCTGCTTGAGCATCGCAATCACATATTCGTAAGTATGCGAATCATCGTTCCAGAGGAACACGTGGTAGCGAGGCTGCCGCTTTGGACGCGCATCTTGACTCGCTAATTTTCTCCCAGGCCAAACCAATGTCGAATAGGATTCATCCATGTGCATGCCTCTCAATCGCAACATCCTGCGGATGGGAATGGTCGAGCCGACCACGAACGATTATATTCTATGCCTTTCCACTGTAAAATATACAACATTACAAACGTCAAGGAAAATTGGACCGCCCATGGGTAAAACGCCACCTGAAGTTGACGAATACATTAAAACCCATCGATCTGATTTTGAATCGGATCTTTTTGAACTTTTAAAAATTCCCAGCGTCAGTGCCGACAGCAAACACCATGGGGACACTGCGCTTGCAGCCAATTGGGTCGCCGATCAATTTGCCAAACTCGGCTTTGCAACCGAAAAGATCGAAACCGCTGGACACCCGATTGTCCTCGCTCGCTCAGCCATTCGGGAAGCTGGCCCCACGGTATTGGTTTACGGACATTACGATGTCCAGCCACCCGATCCACTCGACGAATGGATCTCGCCTCCTTTCGAACCCACGATTCGCGACGGAAATGTGTATGCTCGTGGTGCAACGGACGATAAGGGGCAGATGCTCACCCACATCAAAAGTGCGCAGGCATGGATAGAGACGTGTGGAGAACTGCCGGTCAATTTAATTTATTTGATTGAAGGTGAAGAAGAAGTCGGTAGCGAAAATCTTGAAAAATATATTGCCAGCCAACCAGAAAAACTTGCCTGCGATTGTGTTGTGATTAGCGACACGAGCCAATTCGGCCCTGGGCAACCTGCAATCACCTACGGCCTACGTGGAATTGCTTACTATGAATTGCGACTGCAGGGACCTTCTCAAGATCTGCATTCGGGAACATTTGGTGGAGCAGTCACCAATCCCGCAAATGCACTCAGTAGCATGCTGGCAAAAATGATTGACGCCGACTGCAAAATACAAATTCCAGGTTTCTACGATGATGTGATACCGTTAACGACGCGAGAACGAGAAGGATTTCAAGCGCTCTCTTTTAGCGAGCAGCGTTTTCGGGATCTGATTGGTGTCAATGATACCATTGGGGAATCAGGATTTTCTACTTTGGAAAGACGTTGTGCCCGCCCGAGTTTCGATATCAATGGTTTCTGGAGTGGGTACCAAGGTGAGGGTGCCAAAACAGTACTTCCTGCGAAGGCAGCTGCCAAGTTTAGCTTCCGTCTGGTTCCGGAACAAAATCCAGTACAGATCACCAGAAATCTTAAGGATTTTCTACAATCAATCATTCCGCCTGGCATCAGCATGGAATTGATTGACCTCCACGGAGCACCCGGCGTCGTAGTTCCACTCGATAGTCCCTACATTGAGGCTTCGGCGCGAGCCATTGAGCATGGGTTTGGAACCGCTCCGGTTTATATTCGTGAAGGAGGATCCATTCCGATTGTCTCTAGCTTCTCAGACAAGTTAGGCGTCGAGTCACTTCTTCTCGGCTGGGGGCAAAACGACGACAATACGCACAGTCCCAATGAAAAATTCAATCTTGCCGACTTCCACCGAGGAATTCGGACGAGCGCTTGCCTTTGGGCTGAAATCGCAGCCATCGCATAAAACTTCAAAAGTGACTTCTCCTCATGCTCGATCGCAAATTTATCCTTGAAAATATTGGGCTCGTTGAAAACAACTGTCGTGACCGCGGTGTCGCCGTCGATGTGCAGAAACTCGTAACACTTGAGCAACAACGCCGTAAGTTTCAGACAGAGGCGGAAGAAGCAAACCGTCAGGCAAATGCTGCAAGTAAGGCAATCGGCAAAGCTGGCAACGATCAGGAACGCGATTTACGAAAAGCCGAGGGGCGACAACTTCGGGAACAAAAAGATGCTCTACACGCCGAAGTCGAAACACTCGAAAAAGAAATTAGGGAAATTCATTCGAGAATCCCAAACCTTTCGCATCCCAGCGCACCGGTCGGCGCTGATGATACTGCCAACCGCGAACTGAAGCGGGGTAAAACACCTTTACCGTCATTTAATTTTACTCCGCGGGACCACGTTCAATTAGGCGACATCCTTGAACTCTTCGATTTCGATGCGGGAGGAAAAGTTGCGGGCCATGGTTTCTACTACCTCAAAAATGAAGCCGTTCTTCTTGAGCTGGCCCTCCAGCAATTTGTGATACGAATGCTGATCGAGGAAAATTTCACACCTATCATCACTCCCGATCTGGCAAAAACGGAAATTCTTCAGGGTGTTGGTTTTATTCCGCGAGGTCCTGAAACACAAATCTACAGTATTGCTGATAGCGATTTGAATTTAATCGCTACGGCAGAAATTACGCTTGGTGGAATGTATGCCGATACTATCTTACAGCGCGATCAACTACCGATACGCATGTGTGGTGTAAGTCACTGCTACCGCACCGAAGCTGGGGCAGCGGGACGCGCCTCGCGTGGCCTTTATCGCGTTCATCAGTTTACGAAAGTCGAGATGTTTGCCTTCACGCATCCCGACGACAGCGAAAAGATGCTTGATGATTTTTGCGATTTAGAATGTAAAATATTTGATGCCTTGGGGATTCCCTTTCGTGTGGTCGATACGGCAACGGGTGATTTAGGGGGACCTGCCTATCGAAAATTTGATCTGGAAGCATGGATGCCGGGGCGTGGAGAAGGTGGTGCGTTCGGTGAGGTGACAAGCACTTCGAACTGTACGGACTATCAAGCCCGTAGGCTGGGCATCCGCTATAAAATCAAAGGAGAAAAAGGGACTCACTTTGTACACACCCTCAATGGAACCGCTGTTGCAATCAGCCGTGCACTGATTGCAATTCTTGAAAATTATCAGCAATCCGACGGTAGTGTCTTGGTCCCAGAAGCACTCCGAACGTATGTTGGAAGTGAAGTGATTGCACCGCGCGGCCAAATCTAAAACGCGCAAAAGCGACTCAGACTTTGCCCTGCATTCATTTTTTGCTTGGGACTTAGGTTGCGTTTCTCTGTCTAACCGTTGCAGTGTTGCGAATCTGGTCTTGAAAAGCGAACTTTTGCCGTAACATGAACCGCCGAGATCGCCCCGGCACCGTGATGGAACGAACCATGGTGTACAATGGAGTGTTTTGAAAGACGATCTCCGCACAATGAATAAACACTCGATAAAAGCGGCCTCTCCAACCACAGATCCTTTGCCACGGTACGTCGATCGCGATCTCAGTTGGCTCGAATTTAATCGGCGCGTCCTTCACGAGGCACTCGACCCTCGTACACCTCTGCTTGAGAGACTGCAATTCCTCAATATTTTTACGACCAATTTGGATGAGTTTTTCATGAAGCGGATTGGCGCCGTCATGCATCGTCACTCCGAAAAAGATGCTCAACCGCACGGGGATCGCGAACCGCTTGTTCAACGCCTTAAAGCGATTCACGATAGGGTTGTGCCTATGGTGAATGATCGCGCAGGCTGTCTCCGCAAGCAGATTCTACCCCAACTCTCCGGAAATAATATTCGGTTACTGGACTGGGATGATCTTACCGACGGCGAACGAGAACATGCAAATACGCATTTCCAAAACAGTGTGTTTCCGATTCTTACTCCACAATCAGTGGACCATAGCCATCCCTTTCCGTTTATGTCCAATCTTTCAGTTTCACTGGCGATTCGTCTCAAGAATCCTTTTACAGAAGAGCGGCTTTTTGCACGCGTTAAAGTTCCAAAATTACTACCGCAGTGGATTGAACTTGAAGCAGGACCCACCGGTGTTCGGCGGTTCATTGATTTAAGAACAATCATCTTTCATAATCTTTCTTTCCTTTTTCCAGGAATGACGATTCAGAATGTGATGACACTCCGCGTTACGCGAAGTGCTGAAATTGATTATGACGACGAAGATAGTTGTGATCTGCTGGAACTTGTTACGGAAGAAGTTCGGCAACGTCGACTACAACGGGTCGTTCGCCTCGAACATAGTCCTACCGATGACCGCTGGTTGTTGGACACGGTTGTCGAGCAGTTGGAGTTACCTCCCGAGCAAGTCTACGAGATGCCGGACAGTTATGACTATGTCGACTTTCATCAAATTGCTTCTCTCGATATCCCGGAACTGCACTATACCCCCTGGAGCCCTACGGTTCCTCCGTCGCTGGTCGATGATGATGCTGATATTTTTGCTCTGATTCGATCGGGTGATGTACTCGTCCACCATCCGTATGAAAGTTTCGATGCTTCTGTATCCCGGTTCGTGCGTGCTGCGGTCAAAGATGAGAATGTCTTGGCGATCAAGATGGCAGTTTACCGCACCAGCGAAGACAGCCCGTTTTTACCTCTTTTGATCCAAGCCGCAGAAAGGGGCAAGCAGGTTGCATGTCTTGTCGAACTTAAAGCGCGTTTCGACGAACATCGAAATATCCGTTGGGCAAATGCCTTAGAAGACGCCGGGGTGCATGTGGTCTATGGGCTTTCGGGAGTCAAAACGCATAGCAAAACGATGATTGTCGTTCGGCGCGAACCCGATGGACTGCGAAGCTACGTACATATTGGAAGCGGCAACTACAATCCACAGACGGCCAAGGTTTATACGGACCTGGGACTCTTCACCTGTCGGCCAGAAATCGCAGATGATGTCATCGAATTGTTCCACTCGCTTACAGGCCGGTCGATTAAGTACGATTATGAACAGTTACTCGTCGCCCCGGTCAATATGAAAGAAAAATTCCTGGAGATGATCGAAGCCGAACAACGAGCACACGTGACGGGTAAACCGGCACATATCATCGCAAAAATGAACCAAATTCAAGATCCTGCTATTTGTGAGGCGCTTTACCGTGCTTCCCAGGCAGGCGTCAATATTGATCTTATCATTCGAGGTTTTAGTATTCTCCGGCCAGGTGTCCCCGAATTAAGCCCAACCATTCGTGTGATTTCCGTCGTTGGTCGATTTCTGGAACACTCGCGGATTTTCTACTTCCGCAATGGAGCGGAGGATCCCGTGAATGGTCTCTTTTTTATCGGATCGGCAGACTGGATGGTTCGCAACTTGGAATCGCGGGTGGAAGCGATCACGCCGGTCGAATCCCGACCATTTCGCGAGCGACTCTGGGAAATTTTGCAGCTATCACTTTCCGATCAGCGACAGGCTTGGGACATGCATCCAGACGGCAGCTACGTCCAACGCTCCCCAGGGAAGGATCCAGAGGATCCCGCTAATCTGGGCGTCCAACAAATCCTGATGGAACGGACGCGACAGCGGAATGAATCCAATCCAATATAGCGGTACTCTCGCGAAAAACGCACTATTCGATCAAACCGTGAAAACGGGTCATTGCCGGCGAAAGCGACCTGGCCAATAATTGGCTCTAGGAAGAAAGCTTTTTTTGGCCGTAATAGAAATAGGACGCTCCTTATGAATCGCTTCATCGCATTGCTTAGTCCGCTTGCATTCCTTCTTCTGTTCACTGCGTTGCAGGCCCAATCGCCCGACTCTATACAATCGCGGCAAGGGCCGCGTTGGATTGGCGTCACGACAGGACCGGCAAGTGCCGCTCTCCGGGCACAACTTGCGCTTCCTAGGAATCAGGGAATCGTCGTACGGGGTATTACACCCGATAGTCCCGCAGCAAAAGCTGGACTTCGCACAAACGATCTTCTACTTTCGGTCGATGAAACCATTCTCTCTAGGCCTAGAGATTTATCTCGCCTTGTCGGCCAAACGGACCGTCCTCAAATAGCCATTGAATTTTTACGTCGAGGCCGTAAGGAAAAAGTATTTGTCCATCCGGTACCGCGTCGCGATGTATCTCCACAAACAGAAAATAATAGTGCCCCGAAGGAGCAACGCTTTTTCCGCAATCTCATTGGTCAGATTGCTCCGATTGAGGCTGGGGCGCCCGATGCTGTAGCGAAGACCAATCCACCTCAACAACAGACCGGACCACGCCTGGGCGGGGCAAGATTACTTTCGAACCTGCCCAATAATTTTCGAATTGCACTCCAACGCAATGCCGGCGGTTCCCCACGCTTCATTGTCGAAAGAGAAGGACAACGCTGGGAGATGGATGGAAGCAATTTTAGCAAGTGGGGACAGGCCTTACTCCCGCTTGCGGAGGGACTGCTGGGAAGCGATGCCCCGGTTGTTGCCCCCCCTGAAATCGAATCCAACGGTTCGAACAATGCATTTCCGCAAACCGAGGTTCCGCTGCCGAATATCGAACTACCGAGCGAACTACCTCCGCTCGTGGATGAAACGCAAAATCCGCCGAAAACTGAAAACTAACGAACTGCTGTAGGCAGCGGCAATCGACTCGTTTCGATAGGCGGACTGTAAAGTTTTTTGAGTTGCATATCCCAGGAAATATGCCTTACTGGGAGTGGTGTGGCGCCAGGCACCCTGTCTTCTTCCAGGTTGCTGGCTCTTGGCATGTGTCGTTGCGACTGTAGATCATCTTCTTGATAGCGATCTTTTGTGGCAAGCGTGACCCGAGAGGATGGAAGTGTCCCGACCTCATTCTTTTTTTGCGGGCTCCTCCACGGCAGAGGACTAAACCGATTTTGTTTAGAGGGAAGTCCTCGACCCCTCACGTATTGAGAACCGACTATGGAAGCACGCGGGCGTTGTGTGCTGATCGATGGACGCTTTTCAGTCGACGCGCAGCCTCCGCTCGAAATGATCCAGCAGAAAAGGCAACCTATGGAGAAAATGGTTCGCATCAGAGCCTGTTGTTTCAGCCATCCACAGTTCGCAGGGCCACTTAAAAGCATGAATACAAAAAACGGAATATTAACTCTAGTCCACGGCAACCTTACACGCCCCTTCAATCCGTACAAAAAAATTTCGCAGGTCGCTCCCTCCCTTTGCTTATCGGAAAAAAAAGAGGGCGTATTGAAGAAACGAGAAGGAAAACCGAAGAAGCGCAGACTTTTACCAGCAACGCAAGCTATGCTGTGTGCGATAGTTGGGCGGCCCGCAGAGTATTTTGCAGAAGCATCGCCACAGTAAGCGGTCCCACGCCACCTGGAACTGGCGTGATTGCACTGGCGAGAGGTGCAACGGATGCGTAATCGACGTCGCCCACCAACCCTTCATCCGTGCGATGGATTCCTACATCAATCACAACCGCATCCTTCTGCACCATTTCTCCTGTCACAAACTTTGGCCGCCCTATCGCCACAATGAGAATCTCGGCCTGACGACTGATCGTATCGAGTTTGCAGGTTTTGCTGTGGCAGAGCGTTACCGTTGCGTCGCCACCTATTCCGCGATTGCTGAGCATACATGCAATCGGTTTCCCTACAATGTCGCTACGGCCGATCACGACAACGTGGCGACCTGCCGTCTCGATCTGCTGCCGAATCAACAGTTGCTGAATTCCCTGAGGCGTACAGGGAAGAAATCGCGGCTTGCCCTGAACCAGCCGACCTACATTTTCTGGATGGAAGGCATCCACATCTTTTGTCGGGTCGACTGCCTGCAAAACTTTTGCGGTCGTCATTTGGGATGGTAATGGAAGCTGAACCAATATCCCGTGTACCGAACGATCCTGATTGAACTCTGCAACGAGCTCTAGAAGCTGAGCCTCCTCGACGTCTTCGGGCAATCGATGTAAGACGTTATCGATCCCTGCCTCCTCACATGCCCGCTGCTTGTTGCGCACATAGACCTCACTGGCTGGGTCCCCACCAACGAGTACCGCCGCCAATTTGGGAACCACATGACTGCTGGCAACAAACGCTGCAGTCGCTTCGGCAATTTCCGATCGAATCGTTGCCGCAAGTGCTTTGCCATCTAAAATCATCGCGGTCACGGCAAGACCTTTACGCGCACGTTTTTATAAAGCACTTTACTTCCTGGATCGTGCGCTTGCAGGGCAAAGGTACCACTTGAAAGACGTCGGCCCTCCCGATCAAGATCGTCTTCTTCAGTGTAGTCTGCGGTGGTTTCCCCATTTATCTTCACGATAATCCGCTTTCCCTGGACGATAATATGGTAGTCAAACCATTCGTTGTCTTTTGCCGGTGCCGTGAATACATCCTGCACCGCATAGAGTCCACCCGTTTTTTTGGGGTCCCCCCCCGTATTGTTGACTTGTGCCTCATAACCTTTGGCGGGCCAACCCTCATCCTGATACTCGGTATGAAAATAGATTCCAGAATTTGCCTTCGGGAGGGTTTTCACTTCACATTTAAGTTCAAAGTCTTTAAAATTGCCGTCATTGACGTCGCCTACATAAAATAAGTGGCTGCGCTGACCGTTTACGCAGATGGCTCCATCTTCAACGCGGCACGATTCTTTGTTTTCACTTGCTTTCCAACCGGCAAGCGTCTTACCATCAAAAAGTGACGCCCAGGATGAATCTTTTTTTCCATCGGCGACTGGCTGCGCTTGGTCGTCTGCATGCAATATAGGGAATGCGGTAACGAGAAACACTGAGAAAAGAAATACTGAGAAAAGAAACACGCGGTAAATGCTTTGCAACGTCATTATCAAGGCGCCTCCCAAACATCTATAAAAGGGCTGTCCAAATCTGCGGAACGTATCATAACAAGAGAAGACCTCGTTCGGCAGAGCCGCTCATGAAAAATCGCTTGTGCGAAGCAGGTTGTGGCTTTTTTCTCTCGCAGAATCATTTGGATTCTGGCTTAAAAAACCATGCGTTTTTTTCTAAGCAAACAACAACTGCATCTGGAACCGCTGCGGAAGGTGATTTCAATTCACGTGCTCGAACGATGACCTGACTTTTTTTCCCTCTCTCAGCAATCGTGCGATTTGTCATTCCCAGCGATATATGGTGCCGAGAGGGCAATCGCACTTGCGCGAAAAGCCAATTTGAACCAGAATCCGATGGATCCTTCAGATGAAGTTGAGCTGGGCCCGATACGGTGAGATCGAAAAAAAATTGGTCCAAGGGCATCGCCATCCCATCACCCGTGGCCTTGATATAGGCTTCCTTCAGCGTCCAAATCTGTAAAAAGGCTTCTGATCGCATCGCAGGAGGCAGAGCGATAAGTTGCTCCACTTCCTGGGGTGCAAAAAAACGCCGTGCTAAGGGTACTCCGGTCGTCGAGCGGTCAAGGCTTTCAACATCCACTCCCAACTGACCCTCTGCCGCTACCGCGCAGACGACCAGATTTGCAGAGTGCGTCAAGTTGAACGCACTGAATCCTTTCCAGGGAGCCTGAACAAACGGTTTGCCACGCTCGCCTTTTGCAAACTGCCATCTCTCTGGAGTGATCTCCGCATAAAACGAGAGCGCGTGACGAACGAGAAGTCGAGCGGCAAGAGATTCTTCTCGGACTCGAAGTAGAGCAAATTTTTCAATCTGTTCTTTTTCAGATCCACTCAATATTTTGAAGTGATTTTCAACCGAATCGCTGGCGATCAGAGTGTCGACATAAGCGTACCAAACATCGATAACGTGTGAGGGTAGGTTGGGATACCGATTCACAGAACCATCTCGCTTCCCATTAAACCAGCGGCAGAATCACACACAATAGTGCGAATCAGGATAGGCCTTCTACCATTTCGCTATGCTCTCCCCGGAAATAGCGAACCACATTCGCCGTATCCAGAATCAACGAGCCGATATCCAGCACAATGACTGCCTGAAGCCAGAGTATAAACCACGTTTCCGGATAAGATTGCTGCGCCTCGGGAAACCCCACGATGAGATAGACAAGCATCGGAACCCAGGGCAGATGTCCAAACCCGAGCAACCGCGAAAAACCACTGAAGGCCGTTAAAACAATAAAGGCGGCTCCTGTCACAAGCGCTGTTCCAAGCACTACCCATGCTTCCTGATGCTCGGAAAGGAAAAGAAATGGTACGATCATATTCGACATCAAAAGCGACATCAGCCAGGGCTTCCATCGCCGGGGCATTTTACCGAGACCCCGGTGATATCGAATAAAAGCGTGTGCGAGAGAATATTTCACGATTCAAAACTCAGAAAGGTCAAATCTGGGGACGCCGATAATATAGAGCCCTAAAAATAATAAATAGCACATCCCACCTGCAGTCCTGATGCAGCGTGAATGACCAAACCAATCTGTCCCGGTTTGGCCCGTTTTTCTCTTTGTATATATTCCAGCGAATAAGGAAGGGCTGAGGTGAATAGGTCCGCTTCCTCTCGAGATACATCGATAAAGCGATGCGGTTCTACACCGAGCAAATTGGGGAGTTTGCTATTCATCGCGGGCGATATCTGTGGGGGAAGGAAAAGGTCGACATCGGAAATATCAATGCCCTCTTCGGCGAGAACCTTGTCAACCGCCTCAGGAATCATTTTTAAATAGTCATCAATCAGATTATCATCTATCCGAAGATCTAGGCAGGGCTTGCCATCCACATAACCACCCGTTGCTCGACGTGAATCCATCTTATCGCAATCGTAATGGAAAGAGAAACAGCTGAAGCCAGTGCGATTTTCAGCCGTTGAATCAAGGACTACTGCCGATCCAGTCTCGACGATTCTTAACATCTTTTCGGGATGCATCTCTCGATTCAATTCCACTTCCGATGTAACAATCATTGCCGTGCGGTATTTCCCCGCGCGAATCATTTCTGTTGCAATCTGACACGCATTGAGAAAACCCATCGCGCCGTTATAGACATCAAAAGCAAACGTCTTTTTATCCAGTTCATCTTCAATGATATCATTCATTTTCATTTTGCCCGTGACCATCGCCGCCAAAGCGGGCTCAGAAACATAAGCTGTGCGTGTGATCCCGGCAAAAATGAGAAGTTCGATATCGGAACGATCGTAAGACGTTTTAGCCAAACAGTCTTCCGCAGCCCGCGTCGCGGTATCGACCGAATCCTCCGAAAGTGGTTCGCGCTCTGGAAAAGTTGCCACTGCCGCGATGCGGACACGAGGAACAGTCCTTGCTTTTAAAGGAGGAAGCGCCACTTCGTCGCTGACTTTCTCCGGAACCTTTCCTTCGTTTTTAGCTGCGCGTAAACGATCCGGGAGATCATCAAAAGTGTAAATGGCGGTTCCAATGGTTTGCCCCGAACCGGTAATCCCGAAAACCACATTTTCACCTGATTGAATAGTGCCATTGAGCGTATTGTCCCAGAGTGCCACCATATGACTCGTGCTGGCTGTGTTGCCGCGATGGGCCAAATTATTGATGGTGTTTTCCTTCGTACTGACTTTTTTCTTGAAGGCTTTGTTGATCGCTTTAGCGCCATCAAGCAAAGACCTCTCCGAAGTCTGATGCATAATCAGCCGCTGAATTTGCTCGGGTCGGTAACGGCTGTTATCCAAAGTATGCTTGGCATGGGTCACCGAATAGCGAACCGCTACCGACGTATGCTCCATTGGATCCGGAACGAGCATGATCGCACCGCCGTGGGGCTGTTCGGTGAGCCGACCAATACACATCCAGGCATATTTACCGAGGGTATACATATCGAGTTCGTGAAAACCAACGTCGGTGCCCCCTGAAGATTCCAAAATAATCGCTGCGCCAGCATCTCCGACTGTAAGACAAGCCAAACGGGGATCTAAAAATTCTGTGATCTCAAGCTGAGCCGTTCGCGTAATACCTGTAATAAATTCGCCACTGACAACCATTCCTCGGCGTATAAGACCGGCTGAAATAAAGGAATCGACAATCTGCATTCCCGTAAACATTCCTGCACAGGCATTTGTAATATCAAAAGCAATCGCATTGCTCATGCCGCACAGCTTTTTAACCTGTAGCGACGTATTTGGCTCAATGGTCACCTGCAAGTGTGCATCGCTTCGAGTAATATTGCAGCAAACGATTAAGTCGATGTGTTCCGGTTGGTATTTGGAATAAGACAGACATTCTTTGACTGCTTTCTCCGCTAAATCAATACTGAATTCTTCTTTTCCAGCCATCCGGCGAGACTTGATTCCCGTCATATATTCCAGCGGAAACCACATCTTCTTTTTACAGTTGCCGATCAAATCCTTAGTCGTTACCTCATTGGGCGGCAGATAAACACCCAGACTTTCAATCATCGTATTGGCATGTCCCGCAGGCTTGGGGGCAGAACTTTTTGCGATCGGTCGAGCACGCGTGACTTTTGCATCAGGTTCTTCGCGATGACTCGATCCATCCGTCTGGGCTTCGGCATTTATTTCCACTTTATCTGCGGCCGCGACCAACTGGGCGATTGTGGGATACTGGAAAAGCATGGCGGGTGTCACATCGATCCCCTCTTCGACTGCGCGATCGGCAATTTCCAAACTCTGAATGGAAGCGCCTCCCAGTTCAAAGAAGTTGTCATTCACACCAACCTGATCGAGCGCAAGTGCCGACAACCAGATAGCCACCATCTTTTCTTCACCCGGATCACGAGGAGCTACGTATTCCACCCGGAGTGCTGGCCGGATTGTCTCCGGTTCGGGGAGCGCTTTGCGATCCACTTTGCCCGCTGGATTGAGCGGAAAAATATCGAGCGACATAAAAATTGCCGGAAGCATATAATCGGGAAGCGTCGTCCGTAAGTAATCTCGTAAATCACTTACGTTCGGTGACTCTCCATCAGCAATCGTGTAGGCCACCAACTGCTTGTCATCAATTTTACTTCCCGTCTGCCGTGCCATGACGACCGATTGTTTGATCTGAGGATGACAATTGAGTTGGGATTCGATTTCTCCAAGTTCAATCCGGTGCCCTTGTACTTTCACCTGGAAATCTAAACGGCCCAGGAAATCGATCACACCATCGGGACGGAATTTTGCTAAATCACCCGTCTTGTAAATCCGTCCTGTGGACGTCTCACAAAAAGGATCGTCAATAAATTTTTCGGCAGTCAACTCCGATCGTTTTAAATAACCTCGGGCAAGCCCATCGCCACCAATATGCAAGTGGCCCGGTACACCGGGAGGAACGGGATGCAGTTTATCATCAAGGATATAGATTTGAGTATTTGCAATAGGTCTGCCGACCGGTACCGACCCTGCTCCCGACTCCACTTGGCACACCGCAGACCAAATCGTCGTTTCGGTAGGACCATACATATTCCAAAGACTACCGCACCGCTCAAGGAGTTGTTCGGCCAAGTCGCGAGGCATGGCTTCCCCGCCACAGAGAATTTTTAATTTCGCATCTCCCTGCCAACCGGCCTCAATCAACAACCGCCAGGTTGCCGGCGTGGCCTGCATGACCGTTATTCCACTTTCGGAGAGAACCTTGGCTAACTGCCTACCATCGCTCGTCGTCTCGCGACTCACCAGTACGACTGTAGCGCCGCTCGTAAGCGGCAGATAGAGTTCCAGGACTGAAATGTCAAACGAAAGAGTGGTCACAGCAAGCAACGTATCCCGTTCGCTCATACCGGGTTCGTTGCGCATCGAGTCCAAGAAATTAACAACACTACGATGCTCGATTTGTACGCCCTTTGGTTTTCCCGTTGAGCCCGAGGTGAAGATCACGTAGGCGAGCTGGGATGATTGCACGGCAAGATCGAGATTATTTTTCGACGCACTCTGGATTGAACCCCAATCGGAATCGAGGCGGATCAGTTCAGCTGAAGTCTCGGGAAGTAAATCTGCAAGCGACTGCTCCGTCAGCACGAGGGGGGTGGCACTCTCCTCAAGCATCATGCCAATCCTCTCCAAAGGGGTTCCCGGGGCCAAAGGAACGTACGCTCCACCCGCCTTGTGAATCGCTAGGATGGCAATCAGCATTTCAGGAGTCGGTTCCAAATAAATGGCTACATAAGTCTCTGCCACAACCCCTTTTTGCGCGATATAGTGCGCCAACTGATTGGCTCGCTCGTTGAGTTCCCCGTAGCTTAACGCAACATCTCCATAACACACTGCAATCGCTTTGGGCGTCGCGCTTGCCTGCTGTTCAAAGATCTGATGCAAACACGCATCGTGGGAATAATCTGCCTCAGTCTGATTCCACTGAAGGATCAGTGCTGCTTCCTCTTCGTTATCGAGCAGCGGTAATGCGGCGAGTGTCGCATCGGGATTCGCAACGATATTTTCGAGAAGTGTTTCAAAGTGACTTACCATTCGAACGATCGTTGACTCATCAAACAGGTCTGAGTTGTATTGCAAGGCCGCTGAAAGCGAGTCCCCCATACTGAGCATCATCAGCGTTAAATCGAAGGCGGCACCCTGCTGTCCCAGCGCGAACGGCATCAAGCCTAATGTGGCAATGTCCTTCGGCGAAACAAAACTGCCCTCGCCGCGCTCGTACTGGAATAATTTCCGTGGCTTGTCCCAGGCAAACGATGCCTGAAAAAGGGGCGATCGACTCGCATCACGAGGCGGTTGCAAACGTTCGACCAACATCGGAAAAGGAAAATCCTGATAAGTCAGGCCATCCAAAACCGTTGCTTTGACTTGCGTGAGAAACTCTCGAAAACTTATATCTGGATCGAGCTGCGCCCGCAAAACAACCGGATTCAGGAAATAACCGAATATCTGCTCAAATTCAGCGCGATTTCGACCCGCAGTGGGCGAGCCGACTAAAATATCTTGCTGTCCCGAATAGCGATACAGCAAGATTTGGTAGGCCGCCAACAGTGTCATAAAGGGCGTTACCCCCTCCTGACGCGTTAACTCCATCAAGCTATCTGTCAAACGGTCCGGTAGTTGGAATGTGTAACTTTGGCCACGATAGGTCTGAACAGACGGTCGCGGTCGATCTGTCGGCAGATCCAGATTGGGCAAATCGCCACTAAGTTGCTCATGCCAATAATCCCAAAGTTTCTTGCCCTGCTCTCCTTGAAGCATCTCTTCTTGCCACTGCACAAAACCCCAATAGTCGTACGTCAGTGGGGGTAGTTCCACAACTGTGCTGGTTATTTCACCACGGTAAAGAACTTCTAACTCGTCAAACAATAAATCAAAGGACCAAAAGTCGCTGGCAATGTGCGCTGATGTGAATAAGAAAACGTGCCCATGTCCATGTCGCTCATAAATTCTCAAGCGAAAGACGGGACCTTTTTCTAGATCAAACGGTCGGTCGGCTTCTGCTTTAATCCGTCGGTTGAGCTCTTCCCAATCCCAATCTCGGGCATCTTCCCTAGCGATCGCAACCTCGCCACTGGCATGGACGTTTTGCACTGGAAGCCCACTGACTGCTTGATAGTTCGTACGCAGAACTGCATGCCTGCTGACAAGTTGTTGAAACGCATTTTCCAGCGCGGGAACGTCTACATCTGAGCGTACGTGTGCCGCATACATGATGTTGTAGGCAGAACTCTTACGATCGATCTGATACATAAACCAGAGAGCTCGCTGACCATAGGAGAGCGGCCCCGATTTGATTTGTTGATCTGCTTTTTCTTTTAGCAGTTTTTCAAGCAGCGCACGCTTTTGCTCTGCCGATTGCTTCCCAGTCGATTTAACTACGTCACTCATTAATTTCCCTTCTCATCATCGAGCATCTGGTTCAACATCGCCTCGACCTCCGAGTCCGACATCGTATCCAACTTTTCTAAAGCCTGTTTCGCTATCAACCCCTCATGCGGTCCCGCATCTTTCGCACCAACAGCTTCAGCCGTCACTGCAACTTGGGAAACGGGTGAGGGTGCATCATCCAATTGATCGAGAATTCCTTGTGCGAGTTGTGAAATGCTCGGGTCCTGCAGTAACTGTGCGACTGGTATCACAATCCCCAGACTCGCCTGCACATGATTTCTAAGTTCAACGGCCATCAAGGAATCGATTCCTAAATTACCGAGCGATTGATGAATATCAAGTTCCTCCACATCAATTCGAAGAACGCGCGAAAGTTGTTCGCTGATAAATTCTTCGATCAGACCGGGCCGCTGTTCCTCTGCGGTTGCAGCCACCATATCTCGCGTCAGTGTCGGAGCATCGGTCGCGTGTAGGGTGTGGAGCGGCTGTCGACCCATTTCGAGTTGCACGAGATTTGCAAACAGCGCCGATTGTGCGGCTCGGGGATGAAACTGCCACCACTCCGGCCAATTGGCAGGCATGACAGCCGTCTGCACCGCTCCCTCCTCCATCAGCCAACCCAATGCGGCGAGCCCCTGATCCGGAGAAAATGAATACATTCCTTGCGGCGCAAAGCCCCGGCCCAACTCTCTTTGACTCCGAGCTACCATTCCGACTTCGTCCCAAAAGCCCCAGTTGACCGTCAGCGCTGGTAGGCCCGCCGCTCTTCGCAACTGCGCTATCGCATCAAGAAACGCATTTGCCGCCGCATACGCCGCAAGCAATGGAGAACCGAGCAGCGAGGCCCCGGAAGAGAAATTGACAAAGAAGTCAAGCGGTTGGTCCAAACACGCTTGGTGCAAAAACCACGTTCCCCGAACTTTGCTTCTCAAAATTTTATGCAATTTTTCGACACTTAGGTCAATCAGCTGATCGGCATCCACTATGCCTGCTGCATGAATCACACCACAAAGTGGTGGCCAACCTTCCGCTCTCGCATCGGTTAAAAGATCTTTGAGGGTGGTGTCACTCCCAACATCACCCGCGAGCGTCAACACGCGCGCACCGCTACGCTCCATTTCTTGGATTGCATTGATTCTCTCTGCAAAACGCGGATCATCTGTCGCCAGTGTCGGCCAGTGCGCCCTTGGCGGCATTTCGCTCCGACTTAAAAGGAGAATTTGACGCGCGCCCTGGTCCACCATCCACTTGGCTAATTGAAGACCTAAATCTCCAAGCCCGCCAGTCACAAGATAACTAGCATCCGCCTTAAATCGCAACGGATGCGTGACACCGCTGTGGGAACGCCGGGGGACGAGACGGGCCGCGAAGCGACGGTCTTCTCTGTAACTAATTTGCCGTTCGGAATCGGGGCTTTGCAGTTCTGCCCAGAGGACGTCGGCAGTCGCTGTATGGGAATAATCTGGATCGACATCGATCAGACCACCCCAAAGTTGTGGTAACTCCTCGGCGATCACTCGACCGAGTCCCCAAAGAGGCGACTGTGCTATGCCCGGAACATTGCGGACGGTACCCACTGAATTCGCACCGCGTGTGACAATCCAAAAAGCCGGATTTGTCCACCCCACCTGCTGGCCCTGCTGAATGAGATGCATCAAGCTTTCGCAACCGAGCAGCGTTGCCCTATCAAGTTCATATGCATCAAGCTGATCCGCCTCTGCGGAATCGAGACTCCAAAGATGCACAATGCCCTGCAAGAGATCCGATTCATTTTGGGAAAACTCCGCCAAAAGTTTCCTATAATGCTCCGGATTCGCAGGATCGATGAGGAACTCATTCTCACCAACTTTTTCGTATTCACTATTCCACCGCACCAGCACAGCCCGACCCCCATCGGCTTCAATCCGAGAAGCGACTACGGAAGCGACACCATCGCGATCGGCGAGAACAAGCCACGTGCCGACAGGTTCGCCAACTGGCTGCTTTTGGACAGTAGAAGATATTTCAGAATCGGGCAATTCGGCAGTGTTCTGGGCAACGACCACAACGTGGGGTGCCGGAGATTGATTTTTCTTGGCCAAATCCGCTGCCGACTCTTGAGGTAAGGCGACAGCACTCTGATAACCACACTGCCCCATTAATTGTAGCCACTGCTCGGGGCCAATCAGCGGGTTGGATGGGCGCAAGTCTGTATCGGTGAACCGCCACCAACCATCGGTCAGACCAAAAATCAGATCAAGCCACCTCTGTGGCCGCGCTCCTTCGAGCAACACGACCAATCCACCTGGAACTAACAGGCGACGGATATTGTGCATCGTCTCGGTAAGATCCTGCGTAGCGTGCACCACGTTGGCGGCCAAAATCAGATCAAACTGACCCTCCGCAAAGCCTTGCGTTGTGGGATCCTGCTCGATGTCTAAGGCGCCGTAACGGACAAAGGGGTAATCCTGAAATTTTTCCTGTGCTTTCCGTGTGAAGAGTTCCGAGACATCCGTAAACACATACTCCGTACGATCGGCTGGCAAACGAGGAAGGATCTGGGATGAGGTTCCACCAGTTCCAGCTCCAATTTCCAGTATTTTTATCGCTCGGCCACTTTTGCAGCGGGCAAGTGCAGCCACAACCGCCTCTTCGACCAAGGCATTTAAAGTGCGGGCGAAGGGTGAATCCTGATACAATCTCTCAACTAGTTCTGAAGATCCGTCGGGGAAAAGCAATTGCAATGGGTCGACCTGTCCATTTAAGACTCCCGCCAGTTGGCTGCCACAACGACCAAGCAATTCCAGCTCTGCGCTGCACTCTGTGAAACGATCCACCAAAAGCGAGCGCATTTGCTCGGGATCCGCTACGGGAGGTACATCGGCCGCTACGATGCACTGACCATCATCAAGCTGCACCATGCCCTCTTCGGCGAGAATTTCCAAAAGCCGTCCGAACAATCGTCGGTGGGGGTCGATGACACCTAAACTCTGGGCAAGACTATCTGCGGTGTATGCTTCTCCTCCTTGTGGCATCCACCCCAGACCGTTCAGTGCACTCCGCGCATACGCCGTACTCAAGCGATCGAGTTCGCGATCAAAGTCCTGGTATCGGGGTAAGGCAAGCTGCTCAGAAAGTCTTGCTTCTGCCATCGCCGCTGCGTTACCAATGGCATGGGGTTCACCAAGATCAGCATGCGCTAGAGGAGGCAAATGCTGATCGAGTCGGGAACGTGGTTGCCATTGGAGTTCATAAAGTCCATCGCGGAGATCCACTGCTTTTCGCGAAGGCTGCGCTTTACCTGCAGTCGCATTGGACGGTTGCGGATCACCTTCATCGACCGTGTGCGTATCAAGCCAAAATCGCTTCCGTTGGAAGGGATAATGAGGAATCGCCACCTTACGTCGCACATAATCCCGATCAAAACCTTCCCAATCGATATCGACGCCACGCACGTAAAGATCGGCAAGGCTCTGCAGCATCTGCGACCAGTTGCCCCGACTTTCTCGAAGACTCGGAACCCAGACATACCCGTCACCGCTCATGCATCGCCGGCCCGAGGCCGTCAAGATAGGATTGGGGCCGATTTCGAGAAACTTATTGACGTGCTGTTTTTCGAGCTGACGAACTCCGTCTGCAAACCGGACAGTTTCTCGGATATGTGTTCGCCAGTATTCGGGTGTGGCAATCTCGGTAGAAACGACTCGACCATAGACATTGGAGACGATGGGAATTGTCGGATCCGCAAAACGAACTTCTCGGCAAATTTCCTCAAAGTCATCGAGCATCGGCTCCATCAGTTCAGAATGGAATGCATGAGAGACGACTAACCTCTTGGCGCGAACCTCATCTGCCTGGAGTGCGGTGGTCACAATATCAATCGCTTCATCTGATCCGGAAATTACCGTCTGATTGGGATCATTCACCGCCGCAATCGAGACATCGCTCCGTCCACTACTGGCAATCGCATGTGCGACCCGCGCCTCGCTCGTCATGAGTGCAACCATCTGGCCTGTACTTGGCAACTGCTGCATCAACCGACCGCGGGCCGCAATCAGCTTGAGGCCATCTTCCAGGCTAAAAACTCCAGCTGCGTAGGCCGCCACGTATTCACCAACGCTGTGGCCGACGACAAGCTGCGGATGGACACCCCAACTTTTCCAAAGTTCATAAAGAGCATATTCGATGGCGAACAGCGCGGGCTGTGTGTAAGCAGTCTCATCGAGCGGTGATACTTGCCCATCGGCAGGATAAAGAACATCGAGCAGCGGAATTTCAAGCTGATCGAGTAAGATTTCATGACAACGTTCCATCGCTTGGCGGAAGGTTGGTTGCGTCTGATAGAGTTCGTGGCCCATTCCTACATACTGCGAACCCTGCCCAGTGAACAGGAAAGCAAGCTTTCCAGGTAACTGATTTTCTACTTTCCGGCGCTCCAGACCTGCAGCACGTTTTCCCTCGGCAGCGGCAAGCAGTAGCTTCCGGGCATGCTCCGTATTTTGAGCACAAACCGCCAAGCGATGTGAAAAATGAGCACGCCCCGTGGCTGCCGTATAGCAAACATCGGAAAAATGTTTTTCGTGCTCCAATTGATCGTGATACCGCTCTGCAAGTTCTGTTAATGCTTGAGGATTCTTTGCCGACAAAACCAACACGTGCTCGGGTCTGTCTTCTCTCGGTGGGACCGCATGCGATTCGGGAGCCTGTTCGAGGACCAGGTGCGCATTGGTTCCACTGAAACCAAAGCTGCTCAATCCGGCCGTCCGCGGACCTCGGCGTGCGGGCCAGTCCTGCCTTTGCGTAGGAACCACAATCGGGAAATCATCCCACGGAATGTAGGGATTGGGGTGTTCCAGGTGAAGATGTGGAGGAATCTCTCCATGCTGCAGCGCAAGAACGACTTTCATCAGCCCCGCAATTCCAGCAGCTGATTCCAGATGCCCGATATTGGTTTTGACCGAACCGATCGCCAATGGATTATCGGCTTTCCGACCCTCCCCTAAAACGGCCGCGAGTGCCTGTACTTCAATCGGGTCTCCCAGCGACGTTCCGGTGCCATGGGTTTCAACGTAATCAACATCGGCCGCTTCAATACCGGCATCGGCAATCGCCTCTCGAATAAGAGATTCTTGCGACGGGCCATGCGGCGCCGTCAGACCATTGCTGTGACCATCGTGATTGACGGCTGAACCACGAATCAACGCATGAACGCGATCGCCGTCTTTCACCGCATCAGAAAGACGTTTGAGCAAGACCATTCCACAACCTTCTCCACGGGCATAACCATCCGCAGACTGATCGAACGTTTTACAGCGACCATCGGGAGAAAGTGCACGGACTTCAGAGAGTGCGATCATGGCTGCCGGTTCCAAAATCAAATTGACTCCACCCGCCAATGCAGAGTTACACTCGCCTTTGCGTAAACTTTCAATGGCTTGATGCACTGCAACCAAGGAGGAAGAGCATGCGGTATCGATTGCCATACAAGGACCACGCAGCCCCAGGAAGTAGGCCAATCGGCCCGCTGCAATACTGGTTGCCGTACCGGTCGCCGTATAGGTATCGATACTCTTGAGGTCATACCGCCGCTCTGCTAACCGAGAATAATCGCAGGTGCTGATTCCAACAAAGACACCCGTACGGCCTGTTTCCAGTCGTTCTGGCGGTTGCCCTGCATCTTCGAGTGTCTCCCAAGCGATCTCCATCAATAAACGCTGCTGAGGATCGATCCCTACTGCCTCGCGGGGCGAGATGCTGAAGAACTGGGGATCGAAAAGGTCGACTTGTCGCAAAAATCCGCCGCGACGCGTGTACATTTTTCCAACCGCTTCCGGGTTGGGATCATAAAACCGATCCACATCCCAACGATCGGCCGGTATTTCACTGACTGCATCAAAACCACCACGGAGTAACTGCCAAAAAGCATCTGGTGCATCCCCTCCCGGGAAACGGCAACCGAGACCGACAATGGCAATCGGCTCACTGCGACTCCTCCGCGACAAACGCGTCTGGGGCTCTTGCATGGAACCACGAGTTAAACATTTTCCAAGATATTCGCCAAGCGAGGAAATTGTGGGGTAGCTATAAAGCAACGTGGGGGATACCGGTTGGCCGAGCCAGTCTTCCAACTCGCCGGAAATACTCACTAGCAGAATCGAATCGAGGCCGAAGCGATCGAACGGTTCGTGGACATCAATCGCCGCAGCATCTTTCTGCAGTTGCTGCGCGATACGTTCGACCAACCAGGTCTGAATAGTGCGGCCCACCGTAGGTGCCGCCAACTCCGGTTTCACGTGCAGTGGTGGTTGTGGCCGCCGGATAGAAAAGTCGGTTTCGAGCGACCAACGCCCTGCCGCTTCCAGTGTTCCAGCTTCATACTGCTGGCAGCATGCACTCCGCTGAATCTTTCCACTGGATGTTTTCGGTAGTTTTCCCGCCTTAAGCAATAAGATTGTGTGCGGGGGAACATCATACTCTTCAGTTACCGCCTGACGGATTGCATCAAAGACTTCCTCATGATTCGTACGTCGATGTTGTCGCCTGATTTCCTGAACAATGATCAGACGTTCGTCATTCTCCACCTCGATCGAAAATGCCGCGCCGGCTCCCGGCTGGAGCGATGGGTGCGCAGATTCTACTGTTTTCTCGATATCCTGCGGATAAAGATTCCGACCGCGCACAATAATCAAATCCTTGCAGCGTCCGGTCACAAATAATTGGCCGTCTTGTAGAAAACCTAAATCCCCTGTCCGGAGAAAATTCCGCTCATCGCCTACGAGCTGCGCATGAAAGACGCGATCGGTTTCTTCCGGCTTCTCCCAGTAGCCCATCCCCACACAAGGGCCGCAAACCCAGATTTCGCCAACCTTGCCTTCACCCAACTTCTCACACTTTTCCGGATCGACGATGAAGACGTCGGTATTTTTAAACAGTCGGCCACAACTAACGAGTTTCCGTGAAACGGGCAACTGATTTGAATCGGTTCCTTCTCCGGAAACCTGTCTCGCGGGAACCACCTCGTGTCGCTCGAGTGCCTCTGCATCAAAAGCAGCAATGACCGGAGGTTTGGTTTTCACACTTCCGGTCACCATCAGTGTCGTTTCGGCAAGACCGTAGCACGGGTAGTGGGTCTCGGCACGGAACCCATAGGGTGAAAAGTTTTCGGTGAACTCCGCAAGCGTTTCCGCATAAATCGGCTCCGCCCCGTTGAAGGCAACGCTCCAGCAACTCAAATCGAGCCCCTCACACTGCTCCTTTGTGATCTTTTCATTGCAGAGGGCATAGGCAAAGTTGGGACCGCCGGCGATGGTGACTCGATATTTAGAAATTGTCCGTAACCAGCGAATGGGCTTCTGCAGGAATGCCATCGGTGGCATGAGGACGTTCGGCCGACCAATAAACAGGGGCTGAAGCACGCCGCCAACAAGGCCCATGTCATGGTAGGTTGGCAACCAAGTCACGGCTGAGGCATCGCGTGTCGTTTCAAAGCCTCGGGTAATTAACGCGCAATTTTGGATAAGATTTCCGTGGGTCAACATGACGCCTTTCGGCATGCCCGTCGATCCAGAGGTGTACTGCAGTACCGCTAAGTCACTTCCACCAGGGCTATATTCTTTCCAGTTCTCTGCCGCGTGATCTGGAATTCCATCGGTCGCCAACCAAGTAAGCGGCTGGAGATGTGGTGCCTCGTCGAGCAATCCCTGTGCCCGATCGGTGACCTCACTCACCGAAAGTACAATCTTCGCTTTGGCGTCATCGCTGATCGCCTGAATGCGGCCCATGTTTCGGTTACGTCGTGGCGGATAGGCAGGTACCGCCACCATTCCCGCAAAAAAGCAGCCAAAAAAAGCAGTGACAAAATCAAGACCGGGTGGGTAGAGTAAAAGGGCCCGCTCACCGCTCATTCCTGCATCGACTAAATGCGCAGCAATTGCCCGGGCCCTCATCTCGAGTTGCCCATATGTCATTCTAATTTCGTCTTCACCATCGCTGGTGAAGACGAACCCGAACTGGTCCCCCTGATGCTCCGCCCAATACCGGAGGCGATCAACCAAATTTGTCTGGGGGGGATCGAACGGTGCAAATAATCCATCAAGACTCAAAGTCGTTTCAAACTCCGGGGCTTCAGGTCACTCTCTGGACTCTCTATCTTTCCCTCTTGGTAGCAATCTAGCAGTCCTGTGTAAATTATCTGCTCCCCGTATGTTCTGCTGCTTTGCTATTACCTACCTCGACCTACCCGCTCAGAGAGTCTTCAAAGGGGGCAACAAGGTGTCCTCAATTATCAGCGGCCTGTGAGATTTCTCAATGAAATAAACCCGCGTTTACAAAGGTTTCTAAGTGGTTCCGCCCGAGCAGTCGGCACATCCGGAAAGGGCAAGACGAACAAACGTTTTGAGCGGGACCGCCTGCGCAAAGTACCACATCAAACGGCTCTTGTGAGCGACTTGCATGTTCCTAGCCGGGGGCCGGCTACGGCGGAAACTAAGGGTGGTGGGATAAGGGTCATTTTAAACCGCCCGCTGGATCGAATCAACAATGCCTCGCGCAAGGATTCACCGACAGGGCCGTGCAAAATAGGCTGGAATCTCTTGTTTTTGTCGTCCCGCCGCATTTTAGCCACTGCCACCTGGAGGACCTCCACGGCGAAGGGGACCGCACGATCGTCACACATCCTACAGCCGCAAGATCAGGGTCACCCGGTAAAAACGCTGTGCCCCGAATTGAAACAGCGGTTGCCTCTCGGACTGATCCGCATTTCCAGCAGGATCCGGTCTGCCAAATGGACTGAAAGGTATGTTCTTCACATACCGATGGAAGCGAACAATGCGTGCAAGGTGAACTTGGAATATTTTCCAACAATGACCGTAAAGAAGAATCCGATAGGGAATACAACGCTTTACGCGCGGGTTGTCCGATTGGATTAATAAGAAAATAGGTTGCTCGCGAACGGTCAAGAGAATTACTATAAGGAGACGGAAACGATGAAATGGAACATCATTCTCGGGTCGATCGTTCTTACGTTCGGCCTCTGCACCCAGGGCTTCGGCTTTGGTCACCGTCATGGCTCCGGCTGTGACACGGGTTGTGATACAGCTTGTGGTTGCGAACCCACTTGCGGTGTTGCTGATGCTTGTGGTTGCGAACCAGCTTGCGGTTGCGAAGCGACCTGCGGCTGCGAATCCAACTGCTGCCCCAAAATGAAATACTACAAGAAGGTCTGCCACTCGCACGTCAAGCGAAGCCGGACTGGATGTGGTTGCTGCAAGAAGGTCACCAAGACGTGTGTCACACACGTGAAGTACCGTCGCGTGCTTTGCCCGTGCCATCACTGCCCGGATGATCTGATTTGTGCAGCTTGCAAGCCATGTGGTTACACCACCTGCACTCCGATTTGTGATTGCGGTTGTGATGCGACCTGTGGTTGCGCAGCTGCCTGCGGTTGTGAGCCTAGCTGCGGTGCCGCTACGGCAACCGACAACGCTATCGCACCGCCGATGCCCCAGGCCGACACTTCGGCCTACCTGAATCGCTAATTGCAGCGATTGCTGAAAAAGACGATGAGCGACAACGGCCCGTTCGGTCTGATACCGGACGGGTCGTTTTTTTGTTTCTCTATCTTTTTTTAGAAGCTACACCTTCTCCCGATCGCAGACGGTGGTCTTCCGGCCACATACGGCAGTCGACGGCAGTGGTAGATACATCTAAAAGCATGCTGATGGCTTGATGGGCATAGCCGGTGTGGGTGGTAGTCGAGGCCGACTGTTGCTGATACGGTCGAGCAGTACATGGAAGCCAGTCGGCCCTGGTCAGTCGTGGCTTTCCTTCCCACCCTTTGCTACTTTTCATTCGACCGGTTGAGCAAAACCTGAAAAGGTGTCGGATGCCCTACCCGAGTAGCGCCGGTTTGACCGATAAATCGTTCCGCTCAGCAAGAGTCGGTGCGTTGATCGCTGTCAAACCCTATTTTAAATGGAGTTTGCACTATGAAACGGAAGTTCCTTCTTTTTCTGAGCTGCCTGATTGCCCTTCCGGCATCCCGTAGTCTGGCCATCAACGATGTACCAGATTCCGCGAAGGCACGCGTAGAAACGCGCATTCCTCAACCTCCCGTCGACACACAAAAGACCTCCCTCGATGCTTCCTCAACAGCGGAACCGTTTGCTGACCGCGGGCGGCTTGCCAAACGATTACAAATCTTTTCGGTCAACGTAACGGCCGATATCGATCCGGGAGAGGGTCGGGATAATCCGTCCAGTTTCTGGGATGGAAAAGAACTACGACCTGTGATCTATGCACCGCAACCGGATGGCGGCGCTAAAATAGGCTGGACCGACACGGAAGGTACGGTTCATATTACCCCCTTGGACCGACACATGCGTCGCTGTGGCGTCGACATGCTACTCGAGGGAGCGCTTTTAAGGGATTTGGTTGCCCACGACGATGGATCTGCAGTGCTTACCCTTCAGGAGGGAGGCATGCATCTGACACGGATTTGCAACCAAGAAACGATTTTTCAAAAGCGACTCATCAGTAACTCGAGTCGGGAAATTCACTGGGGAAGTTTGGCCTGGAACGGCCAAACGTACGGGGCATATTTTGCCCTACATGGAGGGGGACACGAGGGAGACGGTCTCCGCTTTGTCAGTCCAGAAGGCGAAATTCTTGAAGGCGGTTGGAATTGGGGGGTCAGCCACAGCATCGACATGCGGTTGATTCCTTCGGGCGACCGGTTTTTTCCCGTCGCCCTCTCCGATGCATATCCCGGAACTGGTTTTTACTTCAATCACACCGCCAAGCGTATTTCCTACACCTGGGGAAATTCTAGTGGTGGAACCGGCGGTCGGATCGGTGGCGTCGTCGCCGTCGGTGACCGCATGTTTATGGCCTTTGCAAGTAAGGAAGGAGGCCGCAAACACTGGAGTGTGGCCCTCGCTGACTTTACCAAAGAAGCACCACACACACAGCGAGTCCATCGGTATCTGGAAGATGCCGACAGCGATCAAATCAATGTGAAAATTGCCCGCTACGGCAAAGATCGGTTACTGATCTCCTGGGTTGATTCAGCCACGGAGCAGCGGAAGTTTGCCGTCTATAATCAGCAAGGCAAAAGACAAGGTCTTGCAGAAAATCTCCCGGTCAGCGCTGCTCCGCGGAGCGATTTCAAGACGCTCTCTGGAGGCTCTGTGGCCTGGGCACACTGTGGGGAGGGTGGGGGTCGAACACTCAAAATCATGCAGATCGCCCCCCGGCACCTGCATCTGGCAAGCTACGCAGAATAACACTCGGCGAGCAATGGCCTTTTAAAAAACCGGCGATACCGCGGAGTGCGGATCGCCGGTTTTTTAAGATCGTGCTGCGGCTAGTCGAAGGCTGCCGTTAGCGGCGTGGTCCACCGCCTTTGCCACCGCTTTTGCCACCGCTACGCGAGCCACCACCACGATTTCCTCCTGACGAAGGTCCCCTGCGATTCGGACCACGTTGACCCTGCTGTCCTGCGTTACGATTCGGACCACGTTGACCCTGCTGTCCTGCGTTGCGATTCGGACCGCGTTGGCCCTGCTGGTCGGCGTTGCGATTCGGACCGCGTTGGCCCTGCTGGTCGGCGTTGCGATTCGGACCGCTTTGACCTTGCGGACCATTATTATTCCGGTCGATGCGATCTTCGCGTCGGTCGCGAACATCTTCGTTTCGGTCACGACGATCTTCCTGTCGATCGCGGATATCTTCCTGCCGGTCGCGCCGATCTTCTATTTTGTCCCACTTGCCGCCATCGTGCTGGGCATCGATCCTATCCTCGCGACGATCGCGAACATCTTCAGCCCGGTCGCGGACATCTTCGCGGCGATCGCGAACATCTTCGCCACGATCGCGACGATCTTCTTGCCGATCTCGATAGGCATTTTTAGCCGCATTCCGCTCGGTTTCATTGAGCGACCCATCACCATCGGCATCGAATTTTTTTAATATTTTGGCTTTGCGGGCTGCGTGCCGTTCCTTGCCATCGAGTTTGCCATCGCCATTCGCGTCAAACTTTTCAAGCAACCATGCTCGTTTCGATTCCCCGTCCCTTCCTGATTGGGTATCCTCTGCCCAACCCATTCCCACCAGGCCGTATGCCACTGTACACGCCGCTACACATGCCCACTTCATAAATCTATCCTCCTAAAAATGCGCCGTCCCCTGAATTAAAACTCCCACGCCCAAAAGGTTGCAGAAGCAGGCTTTTCACGTCCCAGGTTTAAAACCCCCTTCCTCTCGAATGGTTTCGCCCAGGTTGAAAAAAAAACAAATTATTAGCCCTTTGCCAAGCGGATGGACTGGGCTAAAAGCGTGCACATTTTGAGTGATTGACTCTTTTTAAGACCTGGCCAATTCGGAGGTGCAGTTCGGACAGCGGGTCGCCTTGATAGCAATTTCACTGCAGCATTGCGGACATTCTTTCTGAGTCGGTGCCTCGGACACAGCATCCTCTCTCCGCTTCATCGCGTTCATTGCCTTGACCACCAGGAAGATACAGAAAGCAACGATCAGGAAATCGAGAATATTATTGATAAAGAGTCCGTATTGAATGGAAACGGCTTTGGTATCGGCTGTCTTTTCTTGAAGAATCCATGCCAGAGAGGAAAAATTGATGTTATCGAGCAACATCCCGATGGGAGGCATGATCATATCGTTGACCAGCGAGGTTACAATTTTTCCAAACGAGGCACCGATCACAATACCGACCGCCATATCGACCACATTCCCACGCATCGCAAATTCTTTGAATTCTTTGATCATTCCCATGATGGGTTTCTCCTCTATCTTGAAATGTATATTCGACTAGCTTTTGGAAAATTGGACTCAACCAGCCTTTCGCCCGCTGCTTGCTACTCTCCTATCCTAGGGATCAAGTTTCATTTTAAAACCCTCGTGGGTCGCCACAAAACCCAACCGCTGGTAGAACCGACTCGCTCGCTCGCGGCGGCGGTCCATGGTCAATTGAACCAACCGACAATTTTTGGCCTTGGCCAATTGAAGCGCCCACTCCACCAACCGCGTTCCCACGCCATGACCCCGGTAAGGGGAAGCTACACGAACGCCCTCAATCTGAGCCCGCCGACTTCCCCGAAGCGTGAGTGAGGGAATAAAGGTCAGTTGGAGTACGGCGATCACTTGTGGTGGGTCTATCGCAACAAGAATCTCATTTTCATCAGACGCTTCGATCTGACGCCAAGCGCAAAGATAGGATTCCGATAGCCCCCCTGCGGCGGAGTCCCCGGGCAATTCATGAACTCCCGCAAGCGTATCGTCCAAAAGAAGTTGAACAATTTCTTTTAAATCATGCCGCGCGGCGAGACGCATTACAATGTTTGACGCGGATGTCATTTCCCCTCCACATTCAGACACCACCAAAATTTCCCTCAATCTAGGCACAAACAAGACTGGATTTAACGCGACACCTTTCCTTGCGAAATGCCGCGGCGCGCTGGCAGGTTGATGCATCGGTGGTTAGACTGTGCAAATCGATTCCCCGATTGTTTTTGCCGAAGGATCAAGCATGCGTCACCTACGATTTGCCGTCTCCCTCTTCTGGCTCTCCGTGATGCTCCAGGGACTGTATTTTTCAGCCCTTCAGAATAAGGCGTTTGCGACAGAAGCGGGGAGCATCAATCGCGCACCCAATATAGTGATCCTTTTTATGGACGATATGGGCTATGCCGACATTGGACCCTTCGGCGCGGAGGGCTATGAGACACCCCACTTGGACCAGATGGCAAGCGAAGGCCGCCGCTTTACCGATTTTTATGTGACCCAGGCGGTTTGTTCCTCCTCACGGGCCGGGCTGCTCACGGGCTGTTACAACCAGCGGGTCGGGATCAACGGTGCCCTTGGTCCTCGAGCCGGGCATGGATTGGCCGACGAAGAAGAAACGCTCGCCGAAATCTGCAAACAAAAAGGTTACGCCACTGCCTGTTTTGGCAAGTGGCATCTCGGACACCGCAAACCGTTCCTGCCCCTGCAGCATGGGTTTGATGAATATTTCGGGCTGCCCTATTCGAACGACATGTGGCCGCTGCATCCGGACTACGCAGACCTGCCTGCCGATGCAGCCCGCCGCAAAAGCGGCTACCCCGACCTGCCGCTAATCGAAGGCAACGAAGTGATCGACCCGAAAGTCACGGGAGAAGATCAGGCGATGCTCACCACCTGGTACACCGAGCACGCCGTCGATTTCATCAAGCGCAATAAAGACCGGCCCTTTTTTCTCTATGTGCCGCAAACGATGGTCCACGTACCGCTGTTTGTCTCGGATAAGTTCAAAGGAAAAAGTAAGCAGGGGCTCTTCGGCGATGTGATGATGGAGATCGATTGGTCGGTAGGACAGATTTTAGACACCCTCCGCACGTGCGGGATCGAAAAAGAGACCCTGGTGATCTTCACAAGCGACAACGGCCCCTGGCTCAGCTACGGCAACCATGCCGGTTCGGCCAAACCTCTTCGCGAGGGCAAAGCCACGATGTTCGATGGCGGTTGCCGCGTGCCGACCGTGATGTGGTGGCCTGGCACGATTCCTGCCGATACCCGTTGCGACAAACCGGCGATGACAATCGACCTGCTGCCGACCATTGCCCATCTGATCGGTGCCAAACTGCCGGAGCGAAAGATCGATGGACGCGACATAAGCCCCCTGCTGACCAGCAAAGCGGGGGATCATTTCCCTGAAGAAACCTACGCTTTTTATTTTCTAGGCGAACTGCAAGCGGTCCGGCGGGGACGCTGGAAACTGCACTTTCCTCACCGCTACCGTACCCTGGCCGGTCGCCCCCCGGGTCAGGATGGGTCTCCCGTGAAGTACGAGTTTGGCGATATAGGGCTCGAACTCTTTGATCTGAGCACCGATCCGGGCGAGACGAAGAACGTGGCTGCTGCTCATCCCGAGATCGTGCGACAACTACAGGCAGATGGCCAGAAGTTTCGCGAGGATCTGGGCGACACGCTCACCAAGACACAGGGCCAAGGCCTCCGGCAGCCTGGACAACTCTAAGTCGATCAGGCACCTCGACTTACAAAGCAAATTACAACACGAAAAGCCGCCCCACCCCTGCGGTGACCGTCATCGCGGCTCCGCCCCAGAGGGTTAAACGCAGACATCCGCGCACAATCGAGGCCCCACCTACATAGGCGGCGATTCCGCCAAGCAAAGCAAGAAAGAACAGTGACGTGAGTGCCACGACGAGCACCAGATGCAACTCCGGCGCAAGGGCAATCGTCGCAAGGGGCAGAATGGCTCCCAGTGCAAAGGCCACCGCGGAGGTAACCGCCGCCAGGAGCGGCCGCGCAATGACGACCTCGGAAATCCCCAATTCGTCGCGGGCATGCGCACCGAGCGCGTCATGCGCATGCAATTGCCGGGCGACTTTTTGTGCCAGCTGCGCATCGAGACCACGCTGCACATAAATTGCAGCAAGTTCGACAAGTTCCTGCTGGTGGTCGGTCTCGAGCTGTAGTCGTTCGATCTCGATGTCTGCCGCTTCCGTGTCGGCCTGACTACTGGCAGCCACATACTGTCCGGCCGCCAGCGACATCGCTCCGGCGACCATTCCAGCAATCCCCGCGATCAGAACTTCTTGCCGATCAATATTGGCCGCTGCCACGCCAACAACGAGACTTGCAATCGAGAGAATTCCGTCGTTCGCACCGAGGACCGCCGCCCGCAACCAGGTGATGCGGCCCGAACGGTGCCCTTGCTCGAAGATGTCTTTGGATTTTTTTGCCAAGTGGCTGCCTTTGCCCGGGTTATTGAAATTGCCCAAGTTATTGAAATTTTATCGATGCCAGCAGGCGTCGATTATAACCAGCCAAGAGAATTTATCCCGACCCTGCACCGTGAAGAAAAAAAGCCATAAAAAAACCCGCATGCGGGCTGGCTATGCCCGCAGCGGGTTTCTCTTTTCAATTTGGGAGGTGCTTCGGCGATTGCTCGCCTCAGCGTTCCTTGTAAAGCCTATGAGAACTGTCACCACAATTTCTGGTTATACGATGTCGCCATCGCATAGCGGAAATCCTTAGAAAGGAGGTGATCCAGCCGCAGGTTCCCCTACGGCTACCTTGTTACGACTTAGTCCCAATCGCAGAGTTCATCTTCGGCGCCTGCCTCCTTACGGTTAGCTTGGCGACTTCGGATGCCCCCCACTTTCGTGGCTTGACGGGCGGTGTGTACAAGGCTCAGGAACATATTCACCGTGGTATGCTGACCCACGATTACTAGCGATTCCGGCTTCATGCAGGCGAGTTGCAGCCTGCAATCCGAACTGGGCGGTGCTTTTTGGGATTTGCTTGCTCTCGCGAGTTTGCTTCCCTCTGTACACCGCATTGTAGGACGTGTGCAGCCCTGGTCATAAAGGCCATGAGGACCTGACGTCATCCCCACCTTCCTCCGGTTTAACACCGGCAGTCTCCCTAGAGTCCCCACCATTATGTGCTGGCAACTAAGGACAAGGGTTTCGCTCGTTAAGGGACTTAACCCGACATCTCACGACACGAGCTGACGACGGCCATGCAGCACCTGTGTACGTTTCACCCGAAGGCAGGGACTATCCCTTTCAGGCAGCCCATCCGTACATGTCAAGACCAGGATAAGGTTCTTCGCGTATCCTCGAATTAAGCCACATCCTCCACCGCTTGTGTGAGCCCCCGTCAATTCCTTTGAGTTTCAGCCTTGCGACCATACTCCCCAGGCGGAGCACTTAACACTTTCGCTTCGGTCGGAAGCCTATGAAGGAGCCTCCAACCTAGTGCTCATCGTTTACGGCTAGGACTACCGGGGTATCTAATCCCGTTCGCTACCCTAGCTTTCGTGCCTCAGCGTCAGAAAAGACCCAGTGAGCCGCTTTCGCCACAGGTGTTCCTAATGATATCAACGCATTTCACCGCTCCACCATTAGTTCCGCTCACCTCTATCTTCCTCTATCCTGGCAGTTTTGAGCGCAGTTCCTCGGTTGAGCCGAGGGATTTCACACCCAACTTGCCAAGCCGCCTACGCACCCTTTAAGCCCAGTAATTCCGAATAACGTTTGGACGGTTCGTCTTACCGCGGCTGCTGGCACGAACTTAGCCCGTCCTTCCTCTGAAGATAGGTCAACTATGAGGGATAACCCCCATAGATTTCCTCCCTACTGACAGCGGTTTACAACCCGAAGGCCTTCATCCCGCACGCGGCGTCGCTCCGTCAGGCTTTCGCCCATTGCGGAAGATTCTCGACTGCAGCCACCCGTAGGTGTCTGGGCAGTGTCTCAGTCCCAGTGAGCCGGGCCATGCTCTCACACCCGGTACCCATTGTTGCCTTGGTAGGCCGTTACCCCACCAACAAGCTAATAGGAAGCGGACCCATCCCCTGGCGGAATCTCACCATTTGATCCGGAGATATTATCCGGTATTACCTGCAGTTTCCCGCAGCTATCCCGGTCCTGGGGGTAGGTAATCCACTCATTACTCTCCCTTACGCCGCTGTCCATCTTAGAAATCAGCCGAAGCTTCAAACTAAGACTTCTCGCTCAACTTGCATGCCTAATCCACGCCGCCAACGTTCATTCTGAGCCAGGATCAAACCCTTCAATTGATAATGCTTACCGAACTTGTTGCCCGAGGGCAGAAGCCCGGATGTCTAGCCAACTGAAAAATTTGAGTTGCACTTGATCAATCGTTCAGGTGAACGACTTCGCAAGCGCAATAAGTACAGTCTCATAAAACTTGACGAGGAAACTCCCAAATTGTCAAAGAACAAATCTTGCCGACACTTGAAGGCCCCTTAGGGTCCTCAAGAACCGGATGAATCATTCTATGGCGGAATCACGACGCGTCAACGGCCTGACCCCAGTTTTTATTTGTTTTTATGGGCTGCCCACGGGGCACGCCACACGAAAGCCGATCCGTCCATACGCGGCAGGGGAAACATTGGTTCGCCTCGTATCGCAGCAGTGGCGGTGCGGTACTGGATTCAACCCCGGCGGTCCTTATAATTCGAAAAAACATTGGTTATTTCAATGATTCCCTGAAGGTTTCCGCCATGTCTTTCAGTTATATCCTTTCGGCGTGTCGCACGCCCATCGGCAAATTTCTCGGTTCACTCTCGGCGTTGCCGGCCCCGCAACTGGCGGCTACCGCTATCGAGCAAGCCCTTGCTCGAAGTGGCATCGACTCGAATAAAGTGGATGAGGTTATCCTCGGCAACGTACTCCCGGCGGGACTCGGCCAGGCTCCGGCGCGGCAGGCGGCTCTCGCTGCCGGCCTTCCTCCCACAATCGTGGCCATGACCGTCAACAAAGTGTGTGGATCGGGCCTGGAAGCGGTCACGCTCGCTGATCGCGCCGTTCGCGCAGGCGATGCACAGATCGTGGTTGCCGGGGGAATGGAAAATATGAGCCGCGTGCCGCATTTGCTTCCAGGCATGCGCGAAGGATGGAAACTCGGTAACCGCGAAGCGGTCGATTCGATGATTCACGATGGGCTCTGGTGCGCGTTTGAAAATCAGCACATGGGCAATAGCGCCGAATATATTGCTCAACAGCACAACGTAACGCGTGAAGACCAGGACGCTTGCGCGGTGGAGAGCCACCGCCGTGCAGCGGTCGCACAGGATGCCGGTAAGTTTACGGCGGAAATCGCACCGGTGACGCTCAAAAGTCGTCGTGGTGAAACGGTGGTCGATCGCGACGAAGGGCCGCGGGCGGAGACCGATGCTGATTCGCTCGCCAAACTGCGGCCTAGTTTTAGCAGTGAAGGAACCGTCACGGCCGGCAATGCCTCGCAGTTGAGCGATGGCGCGGCGGCGGTCGTGGTGGCTAGCGAAACGTTCGCAACTGCGTGCAACTCGCGGGTTAAAGCTCGCATCGTGGCCTCGGCCACGAGCGGCGTTGCGCCGAAAGATATCTTTATTGCTCCGGTGACGGCGGTCGAGCAGGTGCTGGCCAAGGCCAATCTGACGATCGACCAGATCGATTTGTTTGAACTCAACGAGGCCTTTGCCGCACAAAGCGTCGCCTGCCTGCGAGGACTCAAGCTGGAGGATGC